>Ga0302326_10014635_pt1 | contig 16573 bp, 14 predicted proteins | sample Palsa_T0_3_FD_202264 | JGI IMG/M metagenome (GOLD analysis project Ga0302326, IMG submission 202264) | Peat permafrost microbial communities from Stordalen Mire near Abisko, Sweden - Palsa_T0_3 | ecosystem: Environmental > Terrestrial > Soil > Palsa > Peat permafrost | place: Sweden: Abisko...
TGCCGACTGATTAAAATAAAAATTGATGATAGCGATATAGTTGCGCAAAAGGAAAATTTGTTTAACTAGATAAGTTCAAACTGAGACCTAATCAATTTTTACACTTTCCCATTCCTTCCCGCGCTTTAAACCCGTACTTTTGGTTTCGCGAATATTAAAGGATAAATGAAGGATCTCGCCTACCTGAATAAGTTTTTCATCAAATACATCTGGCGCCTGATCCCGGGTGTTTTATTTGTAGCCATCTCGAACGTATTTGCCGTGCTCACGCCATCGGTTATCCGCATTGCCTTTAACCTGGTGACCGAAAACATCAGCACCTACAGGCTTTTTTCGGGCTTTCACCGGCAGGCCATGATTTACAGCATATTTGGATCGAGCCTGCTGTTATTTGCCATACTAATATTTGTTTTGGCGCTGCTGCGGGGCTTGTTTATGTTTTTTATGCGGCAGACCATCATCGTGATGTCGCGCCATATCGAGTACGACCTTAAAAACGAGATCTATCAGCATTACCAGGAATTGTCGCTGGCCTTTTACCGGCGGCACAGCACCGGCGACCTGATGAACCGGGTTACCGAAGATGTGACCCGCGTGCGCATGTACCTGGGCCCCGGCATTATGTACACCATTAATACCGTGGTGCTGTTTATCATGACGATCGCTTTTATGCTTACGGTGAACGTGCCGCTTGCCGTGTGGTCGGTTTTGCCATTACCTGTGCTGGCGATGATCATTTATTATGTGAACAGCATGATCCACTTCCGGAGTGAGAAAATACAGGAGCGGTTGTCGTCGCTGTCGAGCTTTGTGCAGGAAAACTTTTCGGGTATCCGGGTGATCAAATCGTATGTGCGGGAGGGTTTTGTGAGGAAAAAATTTGCCGAAGAAAGCGAGGGTTATAAGGAGCAATCGATGGCGCTGGTCAGGGTGCAGGCTTTGTTCTACCCCCTGATGCTGATGCTGGTGGGATTGAGCAACATCATCACCGTTTATGTGGGTGGTAATGAGCTGATGAAAGGGAATATAACTTCGGGCAATATTGCTGAATTTATTGTTTACCTCAACATGCTCACATTCCCGGTGATTGCGCTGGGATGGGTAACCTCGCTGATACAGCGGGCGGCGGCCTCGCAAAAACGGATCAATGAATTTTTACACGAGAAGCCGGAGATCGTATCCCCGAAAGTAGACAAGGTGCCGCTGGCCGGGAAGATCGAATTCCGGAATGTTAGCTTTGTATACCCGGAAACCGGCATCGAGGCTTTGCGGGATGTGTCGTTCACGGCAAATCCCGGCGAACTGGTGGCCATAATCGGGCGTACCGGGTCGGGAAAGTCGACCATTGCCAACCTGGTTATGCGGATGTATGATTGTACCGGCGGTGAGGTATTGGTTGACGAAAGGCCAATAGCAGGGCTGAACCTGGAAGGTTACCGGTCGCAGATTGGGTTTGTGCCGCAGGAGGTTTTCCTGTTTTCGGATACAATCGCCAACAACATCGCCTTTAGCGCCGACGTACTTAACATGAACAATGTTGAACGCGCGGCGAAGGATGCAGCCGTTTACGACAATATCACGGAGCTGGAAAAAGGGTTTGAAACACTGATCGGCGAACGCGGCATCACGCTTTCGGGCGGGCAAAAGCAGCGGGTTTCGATTGCCAGGGCTGTTGTGAAGTCGCCGCAGCTGCTGATATTTGACGACTGCTTATCAGCCGTTGATACGCGAACGGAAGAAGATATATTGAATAACCTGGGCCGGAACATGCAGGGGAAAACCAGCATTATTATATCCCACCGGATATCCACCATAAAAAATGCGGATAAAATTTTGGTGCTGGAAGGCGGGCGGATTGTTGAGCAGGGACACCACCAATACCTGATGGATAAAAAGGGAGTCTATTTCGATCTTTACGAAAAACAGCTGCTCGAGGAGGAAGAAAGCGTCTAAAAATTGCTGTACTATTAATTAAAATGGTGCAAAAATTTTAATAATATTAAAATTAATACTTGTAATTTGAAAATTTATTTATATTTATGCCAACCAAAACAAATTACGATAATTTAAAATATGGGAGATTTTGACAACAGAGAACGTGAAGAGGTTTATTCAAAGAAGGTTAGGGCCGGGAAGCGTACTTATTTTTTTGATGTAAAAGCAACACGGTCAAACGATTACTACGTTACAATTACGGAGAGTAAGAAGCGATTGGAAGACGGGGTTTTTATTAAACACAAGATTTTTTTATACAAGGAAGATTTTGAAAAATTTTCTGAAGGCTTAAAAGATACTGTGGATTACATTAAGGCGAACCAGGAAGTGGCAGAAAAGCGCTACGAATACAGCGAACCCACCGAGGTTGCCAACACAGCGGCTGCCGAAGACGATTTTTCGTTTGAAATATGACACCAAGCAATCTAAACTAATCCCTGGAACCTGCCGAAAAGCAGGTTTTTTTGTTTTATGCGTGGGGTTATTGGTGCAGCGAAGCGTCCGAACCGGTTTAAGTTAACCCACAAAATACCTTCTTACGGATACCACAAAGTGTGTTCTTTTGCACAATGACGGTTCCGCTCTTGGCCGCGGAGGCCAGTCACTTTTGTCTTGGCAAAAGTAACCAAAACCGTGTCCGCAGAAATGCTTCTTTGCGCTGCAGGCCTTTGCGCACAAAACCGGGGAAAACCTTGGGCTGCAATTATTTCGCCGGGCTACCCTATCGCTTCAATACCCTGCATGCGAAAACTTGCTATGCCCTAGCCCCTTTCACCGCCTTGCCGGTTTCCCCCGGTTTTTTCCGAAGCTCTTCTGCGGACGGGGACAGCTAATAAATATTCCACGGAACAAACCCTGTGGCTATTCGTACCGACACTTAAGTTATCGATAATAAAATAATTATTTTTGGCGAAAACTACGCTTACTTCAGCTTGCGATTTTGCGGGTTTACTTGACCTACCCGAGACCGTGCGGAAACAAAGGGCAATCAAAACAATCCCTGGAACCTGCCGAAAAGCAGGTTTTTTTGTTTTTAGTGCCGAATTTTTAACTCGTTCAGGAGTGCATCGCAGAAATCCCTGCTATTGTAACGATAATGGCGATAAGGATGAACAATGCATAAAGTGCCAAAATCACAATGGTGGTGATGCCCCATAGTTTAAAAAATGATTTCAATTTGTCGAACGCACTTGTTATGTGGGCATTGTCGAAAAAGGTGATTCCTCTTTTGATCTTACTGCCGAACTGGTACAGGTAAAAAGAAAAGAAGAAATAAAATACGTCGATCAACAGGTAGAAAAAAGTTACCACCCAACCAGCACCGGCCGCTGCGGCAGCAAAGGGGCTAGCCGACGTAGCTGCATAGCGTGTAAAAAATGAGCCGACAAAAAATGCTAAAATGAAGATGATGCCACAAAAGATGAATCCCAATATGCCGAGGAAGGAAGCCCATTTGCCGGCGGATTTAAGATAGCTTTGCGCTTCGGGGCCGATGGTGAGTACCGGTGGCGCGAATGGTTGTTCAGGAGTTGGTGTGATATCCATAGGTGCATTGTTTTTGTGAAAAAAAATTATAGCGTTATAAATATAGGGAATCCCGGGCAAAAAATAAAAAGCCTTTTTAAAAAATAATTCATTTGTGTTAGGCGGTGGAGGCAGCGTTTTTCGGAGGGAATGCAGTGCAGGGTGCCGTCCACGAGACACTGCGTTTTTTCAGTCTTGTGTGGCCCAAAGTCTGATACCGGTTTAAGTTAACCCGTAAAATAGTTTAGCTTGAAAGCGATTCTACAATTCCATTAACAAGTATTCACCCTGCACTGCCAGAATGGCTTGCGGCGGTGTGGTGCTGACGACATTTTACGCATTGATTTGCATGTGCAGAGGTGGCTTCGTTCCTCGCCCTGACGCGTAATTTGTTGACTTTAAATTATTTAAATAAGTTTTATAGAAAACAAATATTATAAAACTACCTACGACTTTTGTGGATTAACTTGACCTATTGGAGACGGGGACAAAGACGGGTGTTATCTTTAAACAGAATGTTGCAGTCTGAAGGGAACTCCTCGTAAAAACCGCAGACACACCCCTAACCCCTCTCCGAGAGGGGAACTTGACACGGGGACAATGATCAGATCCATTGGTTCCGATAATGACCTTACTTTTCTGAACCGGGGCGGTTTTTTCTGTTATCTTTGCGCGATTTTTGAGCGAATATTTGATTAGGTTGAGTATTTGGTTTAGGCTGTTGAGCCGCCAATTTTTAAACCTGATCAACCATCAACTTAATCAACTTAATCAACTAAAGTAAATGGGTTTACAATGTGGTATAGTAGGTTTGCCGAATGTGGGCAAATCAACGCTTTTTAATTGCTTATCAAACGCGAGAGCACAGGCTGCTAATTTTCCGTTTTGCACGATTGAGCCGAACGTGGGCGTGATCACGGTGCCCGATGAGCGGCTGACCAAGCTGGTGGAGATCGTTGTTCCTAAAAACACGGTTCCGACTACGATCGAGATCGTTGATATTGCGGGTTTGGTAAAGGGCGCCAGCAAGGGTGAGGGCCTGGGTAACCAGTTTTTGGCCAATATAAGGTCTACAAACGCCATCATCCACGTATTGCGCTGTTTCGACAATGATAACGTGATCCATGTGGATGGTTCCGTCGACCCGGTGCGCGATAAGGAGATCATTGATACCGAGTTGCAGCTGAAAGACCTTGACTCGATCGAAAAGAAGATTTCGAAGGTTGAGAAAATGGCCAAAACCGGCGGCGATAAAGAAGCTAAAAAGACTTTCGACGTGCTCAGCATTTATAAGAACCACTTGCTGGCAGGCAAATCGGCACGTACCGCACCGGTGGCCGAAGAGGACAAGGACTATATCGCCGATATCTGGCTGTTGACCGCCAAGCCGGTGATGTATGTTTGCAATGTGGATGAAGCCTCCGTAAATACCGGCAACGCCTATGTGGACAAAGTTAAGGCCTCGGTAAAAGACGAAAATGCCGAAGTGCTGGTAATATCGGCCCAAATCGAATCGGAAATAGCCCAGCTGGAGACCTATGAAGAACGCCAGATGTTTTTGGACGACCTGGGCCTGGCTGAATCGGGCGTGAACAAACTGATCAAGGCTGCCTATAAACTGCTGAACCTGGCTACCTATTTTACGGCCGGCGTGCAGGAAGTAAGAGCATGGACCATCACCAAGGGTTTTACCGCACCGCAAGCTGCAGGCGTTATCCATACGGATTTCGAAAAGGGTTTCATCCGCGCTGAAGTGATAAAATACGAGGATTTTGTGAAGTATAACGGATCAGAAGCCGTGATCAAAGAAAACGGGAAGCTGGGCGTTGAGGGTAAGGCTTATATTGTGCAGGATGGGGACATTATGCATTTTAGGTTTAATGTGTAGTGAGTCCGAAAGTCGGGAAGTCCGAAAGTCCGAAAGACGGAGCTTTCCCTATCCGTCTCATTATAGGAGGGTCTCTCGAAGAGGATCCTACGTTCTTTCGATATAATGCAGCGCAGGGTCCCGTACCGGAGACCCTGACACAGTAAGGTAAAAGGCGTTTTTCGTCCCTCCCTCTCTTTCTGTCATCGACGATAGGAGAACTATCTCTTGAGCGCAGCGAAAAAATATTAAACGCCCTGTTCCGTCCGTCTATTGGTGGACTTTTCACCTTTTCCGATAATCGTTTTGCAAAAGGCGAAAGGCTTTGGTCGTCCCTCCCTCCCTTTTTGTCATCGACGATAGGAGATATCTTAAACGCCCTGCTCCGCCCGTCCCCAAACCTATGTCCCGAGAACGCCCCGCCTTTTTTACAGTGATGAATTACCGCATATGAGTTATTGACCTGTTTTTCTATCCTGCTGACCTTTACTGGTGTATTTCGGCATCAAACAACGTAAACCGCAAATACAAACCAATCACCAGAATTAGTAAATAAACACTAACAAAAAGAAAAACGATCATGAAAAAATTATTACTCGTTGCAGCATTAATTTGCGCCACGCTGCTAACCAAAGCGCAATCAACAACCTACCACGACTTTAAATTTGATGTTGATTTAGGTTATGCTATCCCTTCTTCAGGTTCCGGTTCGGGCACAAAGGCGGGCGTCACTTTTACCCTTGAGCCCCATTACCGTCTGTCGGATGACATTGCTATCGGTCTTAGGCTGGAAGGCGCCGGGCTGGGGTACGAGGACGCCGAGGACAAGACTAAAGTATCGCTTTTAGAATCTTATTGCGTCACCGGAAACTACTACTTCTCTAATAACAGTTTCCGGCCGTTTGTAGGCGCCGGCGCCGGGCTTTTTAACCAATCGTCGCTAAAATCAAGTGATGGCAATGCAGCCCTGGTTAGCGGAGGTACAAATTTTGGCGTATTTCCGGAAGTTGGTTTTGAAGCGGGCCATTTCCGGATGTCGGCAGATTACAACGTTGCCGGCAATGGCAACAACTACCTGGCAATTAAGATCGGCGCCTTTTTTGGCGGCGGTAAAAAACAGTAAAGTTTATAATTTTCAGTTACAGTCGGTTTAGTTAATTGTTAAGCCCTCATTTATACAATGGGGGTTTTTCTGGATTTTTTAGTGCAACCCATCATGTAGTTTGTTTATCAACACGCTCACTGATCACAAAATAAACCAATATTTTCCGGAGTTGCTTTGACATTTAGTTGTTGATATTTTAAATCTAATTTCATTGGCCGATTTAACCAGCAAACCTATTTTGAAACCATGTTAAAAGCATTCGGAAGAGCTGTATTGATTACGTTGATTTTGATATTGATGGGATTTGCAATCTGGTACCATCCCATTATCACTGTCATTTTGATCGTCATCGCGTGGCTCACATTTATGTTTTACACTGATCCGCCAGAAAAGTATCATTGACGAGTGGGTGGTTCGGGCGTCTCTCGAAGCAGACCAGGTGTTCGTTTGATATAATGCAGCGCTTTTCTCTGTAGCTAAAAGCGCTGGGGCCGTAATTACATTTTATATTGGTTTTTTGGCGGTGTAACAGCATGGCTTCTATGTTGCGTACCTATGGCACGCTAATCCCCTTTTTATCTTTTTGCTACCGACATTTAGCACCTACGGCGCATTGAGCCCGCCAATAATATCACCAGGGGAGAAAGACCCCGCTAAGGGTCAAATATCGGTAGAAAACATGCAACAAACGAGACCCTTGCCGTAGGTACGGAACTGCCGCTATGCAAATGTCGGCGGATCAGGTTGCAAGTTTGGCGAGATTTATATGGAGGAATGAATAATCAACAAAAATCCACCACTCTCCAGCAGGCCTTTTTTTGGCTTGTAATTCATATCGAAAAGTAAGGGGTAATTCCGGCGCCCGGGGACGGGGGCAATCGTTTAGCCAGGTGTGCTTGTCCGAAATGTTCCAAAAGTTTACGCCGGTGATCACATTGTGACACTCAGAAAAGTTTCGATGTTATTTCCATGCCAGGAGCCAGGCTATTAGGTTTATTTTAAACGGCTATACGACAAGTATTGTCTTACTATAAACGGCTAGTCCGCCTCTCATATCGCACATCTTACATCTCATATTTTACATCTCATATCTCACATCACTAATCACTGCCAACTGCCACTGCCAACTGCTACTGCCACTCACAACTCACTTCTCACCTATCAAACTTCTTTTAATCCCAAGCTCAAGCCCCCGCAATTCCGCCAGTCCCTTCATCCGACCGGTTACCGAATAGCCGGGAGCGGTTTTGTAATTGAAGTCATCCAGCAATTTGTGGCCATGGTCGGGGCGCATGGGCATCGCGATATCGGATCGCCCAACTTCACTGCGGCGTTGTTGCTCCAGCACGATATTTTTCATGATGGCGTACATGTCGTTGCTTCCGTCGAGGTGATCGGCCTCGTAAAAACTGCCGTCGGCCTCCCTCCTTACGTTGCGCAAATGCAAAAAGTGGATGTGCGCGCCAAGGCGGCTGATCATGCCCGGCAGGTCGTTATCCGGCCTGGCGCCCAGCGAACCAGTGCAAAACGTAAGGCCATTGCTGGTTGAAGGCGATGCGGCTAACACATCTTCCAAATCTTTTTCGGTTGAAACAACCCGGGGCAAACCAAGTATCGGAAATGGCGGATCGTCCGGATGAATGCACATTTTTATACCCAATTTTTCGGCATGCGGGATGATTGCCTTTAAAAAATAGGCAAGGTTTTCCTTTAATGCTGCGGCGTCGATTCCCGCATATTGTTCCAGGTGGGCTTTAAATTCAGCTATCGTTAATACCTCGTCGGTGCCCGGCAACCCCGCCATTACCGTATCGGTTAATACAGATTTGCCCGCCGGCCCGATGCTATCGAGGAACTCTTTTGCATGGCGCTGTTGTTTGGGATCGTACTCCAGGTAAGCGTTTTCGCGTTCCAAAATATACAGGTCGAAGGCAGCTAAACCCACTGCGTCAAAGCGAAGCGCCGAGGCATTGTTGGGAAGCCGGTAATCGATGTTGGTGCGTGTCCAATCAAGCACGGGCATAAAGTTGTAGCACACGGTTTTTATGCCTGCCGCGCTGAGGTTTTTAAGCGTTTCGATATAGTTGACGATATATTCGTCCCTTTGTGCTCGGGCTGTTTTGATACTTTCGTGAATGTTAACACTTTCAACCACCGACCAGCGAAGACCGGCATGTTCAATGGTCTGCCGCCGCTCGCGGATCTCGTCGGCGGTCCAAACATCGCCGCAGGTAATGTGATGTAATGCAGTAACTATTCCTGTGGCACCGGTTTGGCGGATGGCCGCAAGGGTTACGGCATCGTTAGGGCCGAACCAGCGGAAGGTTTGTTCGAGATTGCTGATCATAGAGTATTACAAAGGAACGACTAAAAATCCGGTTAGTAAGCTGAAAGCTCAAAGCAAAAAGCTTAAAGCAAGAACAAACCCGGACTCAGATATAACGGTTGATCAAATTTTCAATATACTCCTGGCGGCCGCTGGTAGTTTTTGGTTCGCCGTTTTCGATGGCGTAGCTGCGCAGGTCCTCCAATGATAGTTTTCCCTGCTCAAATTCCTTTCCTTTGCCGGTATCGAACGATGCATAGCGTTCTTTTCGGAGTTTAAGATAATCTGATTTTTGGAGAATTTCGTCGGCAGTGATGAGCGCGCGGGCGAAAATATCCATGCCGCCGACGTGCGCATAAAACAGATCGGCCGGATCGGTTGAGTTACGGCGAATTTTGGCATCGAAGTTTATGCCCCCGCCCTGGAACCCACCGGCTTCGAGGATGATCATCATGATCTCGGTCACCTCGTTGATATCGTTCGGGAACTGGTCGGTATCCCAGCCGTTCTGGTTATCGCCGCGGTTCGCGTCCATCGAACCCAGCAAGCCGGCATCAGCGGCTACCTGCAGCTCGTGCTGGAAAGTATGCCCCGCCAGGGTGGCGTGGTTAACTTCCAGGTTCAGTTTAAAATCGTTGATCAGGTCGTACTTCTGCAGGAAACCCAAAACGGTGGCGGCGTCGTAGTCGTACTGGTGTTTGGTGGGTTCGCAGGGTTTTGGTTCGATAAAGAACGTCCCTTTAAAACCCTGTTTGCGGGCATAATCCTTGGCCGTATGCAAAAAGCGGGCAAAGTGCTCCTGCTCGCGCTTCATATCGGTATTAAGCAGCGTCATGTAGCCTTCGCGGCCACCCCAGAACACATAGTTTTCGCCGCCGAGGGCGATGGTGGCATCCAGCGCAGCCTTCACTTGTGCGGCCGCATGGGTAAGCACATGAAAATCGGGATTTGTGGCAGCGCCGTTCATGTACCGGCGGTTGCTGAACAGGTTGGAGGTGCCCCAGAGCAGTTTTACGCCGCTATCCTTTTGTTTTTGTTTCGCGTAATCCACCAGGGCAGATAGGCGCCGGTCATTTTCGTTTACGTCGTTGCTGTAATCCACCACATCCACATCGTGGAAGCAATAATAATGCAAACCCATCTTTGTGATGAACTCAAAAGCGGCATCCATTTTGTCTTTGGCGCGCTCGACGGCATCACTTTTTACATTCCAGGGGAACAAATGGGTCGGCTCGCCAAATGGGTCGGCGCCTGATCCGCAGAACGAATGCCAGTAAGCGCAGGCGAAACGCAAATGGTCCTTCATTTTTTTACCAGCAACCACTTTTTCTTCGTCATACCAACGAAAGGCCAGTGGGTTATCGGATTTCGGCCCTTCGTATTTTACCTGGCCTATTCCCTTAAAAAATTCTGTTTGTCCGGTTACTATGCTCATCGGTTTTTGTTTAATGCGTTTGTTTATTTTTTACTGCTAATCAGCTAAATGTCTTTTGAGACTTTGTTTCCATTGCTGGTAAAAAGGCTCCAGGTCCTGGGAAGCGGGCTGCACCGTTGCTATAGGATGAAAATGCTCAAATGCCTCGCCAGGCGAAGAAAATATATTCGCCCCTATCCCCGCTCCTATCGCCGCCCCTGCGCTGCCGTCGTTTTTGTATAATTCCACCGGAACGCCGGTTATATTGACGAAGGTTTGCGTAAACAGGGGACTCAGGAACAAATTGCCCTGACCGGCGCGGATGACAGCCGGATTAATACCATTTTCCCGCATGATATCCAGTCCGTACCTGAAGGCAAAAGCGATACCTTCCTGCACGGCCCTGGCAACATGCGCACGGGTATGTTTGTTCAGATCGATATTTTCAAAATGTGCGCCCACTTGCTGGTTATTGAGCATGCGCTCTGCTCCGTTGCCAAATGGAAGTACAAGGAGTCCTTCGCTGCCGGGCGGGGCATCGGCTGACAGTTCATTTATTTGCAAGTAGCTATAGTCGACCAAAAGCTGTTTCAGCCACCGATACATGCTGCCCACGCCGTTTATGCATAAAAGCACGCCGGTACGTTGTTGTTCGGCTGTGTAATTTACGTGGGCAAAGGTATTGATACGGGATTGCTTATCGTAAGTAAGCTTCTCGCCCACCCCATAGATCACTCCGGAAGTACCCGCAGTTGCCGCTATTTCGCCCGGATTGAGCACATTAAGCGAGAGCGCATTGTTGGGCTGATCGCCTGCTTTATAGGAAACCGGGATTCCCGGCTTCAGATTTAGTGCTTGTGCGACGGACCCCAACAACAAGCCATGCGAAGAAAACAAAGGCTGCACTTCGGGAAAAATCGAAGTATCGAAGCCAAAGTAATTGATCACATCCTTTGACAACTCGCCGGAAAGGAAGTCGAAAAATATGCCTTCGGACAACGCCGATACCGAAGTATTGATCTCGCCCGTCAGCTTCATCGATATAAAATCGCCGGGGAGCATAATTTTATGGACGCGGGCGTAAATTTCCGGTTCGTTCTGTTTTACCCAGGCCAGCTTTGAAGCCGTGAAGTTGCCGGGTGAATTTAACAGGTGGGTGAGGCATTGTTCTGCACCTATTGCTTCAAAAGCCTTATCGCCGATTTCGACGGCGCGGCTATCGCACCAGATGATGCTGTTGCGCAGTATATTTTGGTCCTTATCTACCAGCACCAGGCCATGCATCTGGTAGGCAATACCGATGGCAGCAATATCCAGGGGATCATAAATCTGTTCGCTGTTGCAAATTTTTATGGCTTTTTGCACATGCTCCCACCACATTTCAGGCGATTGCTCGGCCCAGCCGGGGTTGACGGCCAGGATTGGCGTTTCCTGCTCAGGGTATTGCGCCGATGCAATTACCTTTTGCGTGGCGGCGTCCACTACCGAAACTTTTATCGAAGATGTGCCGACGTCTATTCCTAATAATAACATTCCGGGTTGGTAGCTAAATTGGCGATGCTTAGGGGGCTAAATTAAAGTATTTTTTTAATGTGCAGGTGTGAAAATGTAAGATGTGAGTCCCGATAGTATTCGGGATGAGATGGGAGATTTGAGATGAGGAAGGTGAAAGGCAAAAGGTGAAGGGCGAAAGGTGGAAAGTGCGGAGGTGCGGAAGTGAGAGGGTTCGTATTCGATGGCGAAACTATATGATGGATAACGTTGGGCTGGCTGTCTCTTAATAGGAAATTTGGGTGTTGAACTTGTTTAGCGGGGTACAGATAAAAATATCGCCACAAAAATTTGGAATTCAATTATTAATCGTAATATTGCGATGTAATTATGGGAACTACCAAAACTGAAATATTCACCGAAGAACAAAATCGCCTGGCCGTGATGCTTAAAGCGATAGCCCACCCGGCGCGGATTGCAATCTTACAGCAGATCATAGCGGCGAATGCCTGCATCTGCGGCGATCTGGTGGATGAACTCGGACTCGCGCAGGCAACTATTTCGCAGCATCTTAAAGAACTCAAGAATGCAGGGCTGATACAAGGGACGATTGAAGGGGTAAGTGTTTGCTATTGCATTGAACCGAAAGCATGGTTAGAACTTCAAAATGAAGTTGGCGGGTTGTTCAGTTCCTACAAGTGCATCACCAACTGTTGTTGATTTTTTTTGAAACAATCCATCGTAATATTACAATAAAACAGTAGAAGAAAATATGAAAACCACACTCTTTCCCCGCATGCATGTCAGCTTGTATGTGAGCGACCTGACCAAGACGATCGAATTTTACAATTTGTTTTTCGGGCAGGAGCCTGTAAAAATAAGGAGCGGTTACACCAAATACGTGCTCGACGAACCGTCTCTTATCATTTCATTTGTCGAAAACAAAGAGCGTGTTCAGCAGAACTTCGGGCACCTGGGATTCCAGGTAGAAACTTTGGCTGAGCTAAACACGCGGCTTGGTGTTGCTGAAGCAGCCGGCTTAGTTACCCGTATAGAAATGGGGACCAATTGCTGCTTCGCAAACCAGGATAAGTTTTGGGTTAACGACCCGGACGGTGTACAATGGGAGGTTTATTATTTTCATGCGGATGCTGAATTTAACGACCCGCATTTTGAAGAGCCCGCTTCCGCCTGCTGCATAGCGCCGGGCGCCGAAGAAGTAAAGCCGGCATTTAAAAACCTGGTGGTGGAAGCTGCCTGCTGTACACCCGGATCTGGTTGTTGTTAAGAAAGTCCGAAAGTCAGTAAAGTCCGGAAGTCCGAAAGACGCTGCGACTGACGTCCGCTAACTGGCGGATAACTTTAGTTTTATAGAAGCCTAAAATAAGGGCCTATGTTTCGGCAAAAATAACGGCATGGTTAGTCTTTCGCTTTTGAAAAAGTAATTTTAAGAAGCAAAAGCGCTTTGCAGCAAGACCATCAAACTCAGTGAACCCCAAAATTCATATTGGAAGCCTGGTTCTTTCGACTTTTTAAGTTTCAGATTGGGGGATGGACCCCGTACAGAAGAATATACCTAATTGCGCCGGAAGGCAAAGCACCTTTGCTTTTAAAGTTTAAATTTATGAAAAAAGAAGATTTAAAAAAAGCAAAAGAGAAAGAGTTTGTTGCAATGGCTGTTGTTCATCCCCATGCAGCTGGAATTGACATTGGGGATACTATCCACGCTGTTGCTGTCCCGGCAGGTCGTGATGAGCAATCAGTCCGGACTTTCGGTGCTATGAGTTGTGATTTGGAAGAAATCGTAGCCTGGTTAGAAAAATGTGGCGTTGATACGGTAGCCATGGAGTCAACTGGCGTTTACTGGAAGCCCTTAGCTACCCTTCTGATCCAGCATGACTTTGAGGTATATTTGGTTAATGCGCGGCATGTTCGTAACGTCAGCGGCAGGAAAACGGATCAAGGTGATGCGGAATGGCTCCAGCAATTGCATAGCTGTGGGTTGTTAAAAAGCAGTTACCTGCCAGATGATATTCAAGAATCGCTACGAGTCCTGGTCCGGCACAGGCGAACTCTGACCCAGGAAAGCAGCCGGTTTGTGCTGCGGATGCAAAAAGCACTTGAATTGATGAATATCAAACTGCATACTGAAATAAGCGATCTGACTGGTAAAACCGGTTCGGCAATAGTAGAAGCCATCATTTCAGGAGAGAGAAATGCAGCGAATTTTCTGCCTTTAGTTGACCGTCGTATAAAAGCCGACAGGGAAGATCTTGTAAAGTCATTACAGGGCAACTGGCGAGAGGAGCAATTGTTTACGCTGGAAGAAAATTACAGTTGTTATAAATTCTTTTTAGAGCGTATAAAAAAATGTGACTGGGCAATTGAAGCCAAACTTCAGGAATTTGCGGCAGCAGAAAATGAGGGAGAATTGCCTGCGCCCAAGCCTGAAAAAAGTGATGAAAAAGCCCCGTTTAAAAAAAAAAATAAAAATGCACCGAAATTTAATGTCAGAAGCTATTTAAAAGGCATTCATAGAGTAGATGTTTTGGCTATCTATGGAATGAATGACGTTGGGGCCATGGAGATTTTGGCAGAAACAGGAACCGACATGAGTAAGTGGGAGACGGTTGAACACTTTAGGTCATGGCTTAATTTGTGTCCTAATAATAAAATCACCGGTGGTAAACTGGTCAGCAGTAAGTTAATGAGAAAGAAAGCTAACCCTGCCAGTCAGGCTTTCAGAAAAGCTGCTAACGCTTGTCAGCGCAGTGATCACTGGTTGGGAGACTATTTCAGACGAATGAAAGCCAAAGGTGGAAACAAATATGCGATTGTAGCTACTGCTAATAAAATCGCTACAATCTATTATAAAATGATAAGCGAAAAAATTGAATTTAACCCACCTGACCTAACAGAATATCAGGAAAAGCGAAAAAATGCTAAAATCGCTTACTTGGAAAGGGCCTTAAAATCGCTAAAAAAGGAATGTGCATAGTTAAGTTATACAGAAGAACAAATATGGAAATTATACAAACATCAACCCAAAAGGAAGCCATCCAGGCGCTGCTCCTTTCGGAAAAACTGCCGGTAGACGATCTCCCGGCATCGTTGGAGAATTTTTTTACCATGGTGGACAATGAGGAACTGATCGGGGTTGCGGGCCTTGAAATTTATGGAAGTTACGGCTTGCTCCGGTCGTTGGTTGTGCTACCCTCCTATCGTGGCCTGGGCATCGCCGGAAAACTAATCGGGCAAATAGAGAGCCTGGCGAAAACGAAAGGACTTGCAGCGCTATTCCTGCTTACTGAAACCGCGCCTGAATATTTCGCGGGAAAGGGATTTCAACAGATCAGCCGGGAAGACGTCCCGGAGGCGGTAAAAGCATCGTCTGAGTTTAGCCATGTATGCCCTGTTTCGGCTATCGTAATGAAAAAGTCCATTGATTAAAACCATGAAAAATATATTGGTTCTCTGTACGGGCAATAGTTGCCGGAGCCAGATTGCCGAGGGGTATTTAAGGCATTTTGCAGGCGACAAAGCAAATATTTACAGCGCCGGGATTGAAATGCATGGCGTAAATCCAAAAGCCATTGAAATCATGAAACGGGATGGGATCGATATTTCGGGCCATACCTCCAACAACGTTAACGAATACCTGGATATTGATTTCGATTTTGTTATCACGGTTTGCGATAATGCCAAAGAAAGCTGCCCCTATTTTCCCACACGAGCCGTTAAGCTGCACAAGAATTTTCCTGATCCGGCGAAGGCTACCGGAACGACAGACGAAGTGATGGACCAATTCCGGATCGTGCGGGATATGATCAAAACGTATTGCGAACATTTCGTTAACGAATACTTAAAATCCTGATATGGCGATCGATCATTGTGCCCCTGCGGCAGAAAGAAAAAAATTAAGCTTCCTTGACCGGTTCCTAACCCTTTGGATATTTTTGGCGATGGCCATCGGCGTTGCGGTTGGCTACTTCATCCCCTCCTCGGCCGGATTTATCAATTCCTTTTCGAGTGGGACCACCAATATTCCCTTAGCCATAGGCTTGATTTTGATGATGTATCCCCCGCTGGCTAAGGTTAAATATGAAAACATGGGCGAGGTGTTTAAAGATACCAAAGTACTGAGCGCCTCACTGATTTTGAACTGGATAGTTGGCCCAATCCTCATGTTCTTTTTAGCGATCACTTTACTGCGCGACCATCCTGCCTATATGATCGGGGTTATATTGATCGGGCTTGCCCGGTGTATTGCAATGGTAGTTGTTTGGAACGAACTTGCAGAAGGCAACCGCGAATATGCAGCCGGGCTGATCGCGTTAAACAGCATCTTCCAGGTTTTATTATACAGCGTTTATGCCTATATTTTTATTACGCTATTACCTCCGTTGTTCGGCTTAAAGGGCTTAGCAGTCAATATTACAATTGCAGAAATAGCCAAAAGCGTCGGGATTTATTTAGGGATTCCATTTGCGGCAGGGGTGATCAGCCGCTATTCGCTGATCAAAATAATGGGGGAAGAATGGTTTCAAAAGAAATATGTGCCATTTATCTCGCCAATTACCCTGGTTGCGTTATTATTCACCATCGTGGTTATGTTTAGTGTAAAAGGAAACCTGATCGTGCAAATACCGAAGGATGTGGTGCGGATCGCTATACCTTTGGTGATTTACTTTACCATCATGTTTACGATAAGCTTTTTTATCGGTAAATCATTCGGCGCCGATTATTCAAGAAGCGCTTCGATTGCCTTTACTGCTACCGGGAACAATTTTGAGCTGGCAATAGCGGTTGCTATCGGCGTGTTCGGTATCAATTCTGGCGAAGCTTTCGCAG
>Ga0302326_10014636_pt1 | contig 16572 bp, 13 predicted proteins | sample Palsa_T0_3_FD_202264 | JGI IMG/M metagenome (GOLD analysis project Ga0302326, IMG submission 202264) | Peat permafrost microbial communities from Stordalen Mire near Abisko, Sweden - Palsa_T0_3 | ecosystem: Environmental > Terrestrial > Soil > Palsa > Peat permafrost | place: Sweden: Abisko...
CGGGCGGCACTGGTTGCCCCGCCGCAGCCCCTGGTCCTTCCTCGACGGCGTTCCGTGGCCGCTTGTCATCATCCTTGCCGCCCAGGCGGCGATGTCGCTCCGGCTGATCTGGACCAACACGGCGTTCGTGGACGAGGCCACCTACCTGTGGGCCGGGCACGTGGAGTGGGCGCACTGGCTGCACGGAACGCCTGTCCCGGAATACGCGACGTACTTTTCCGGTGCGCCCGTCATCTACCCGCCGCTGGGCGCGGTTGCCGACAGCCTGGGCGGTCTCGCCGGGGCGCGCCTGCTGTCGATGGCGTTCATGCTGGGCGCGACGGTCGCGCTGTGGGGGACGACATCGCGCTTGTACGGCCGTCGGGCGGCGGTAGCGGCCACGGTGCTGTTCGTCGCCCTCGGCCCGACGCAGTACCTCGGAGCATTCGCCACTTACGACTCCATGGCCCTGTTTCTGATGACCGTGGCCGTGTGGTGCCTGGTCCGCGCCCGCGACCAGGATGACTCCTCCCTGATCCTGCTGGCCGGGATCATCGCGCTGGTCGCCGCGAACGCCACCAAGTACGCCACCGCCCTGTTCGACCCGTCCGTCGCCGCACTCGGTGCCTTGGTCGTCGCGGATAGGCGCGGGATGAAGGCGGCGGCCGGGCGGTTCGGCTGCATCATCGCCTGTACGATCGCCCTCGCGGGCGGCCTCATGGCCCTCGGCGGCTCGTGGTATCTGGACGGCATCCAGTACACCACGACCTCCCGCGCCGTCGGCAACGCGCCGGCGTCGCTGGTCTTTTCGGACGCGGCAAGGTGGGTGTGGATCCCGTGCGTGATGGCGCTGGCCGGCGTCGTCTTGGCCGCCTTCGCCCGCCGCAGCCGGGCCTCGACGTGGCTGGTCTGCGTCCTGGCTTCAGCGGGCTTGCTGGTGCCGCTTGAGCAGGCCCACATCCATACGACCGTGTCGCTGGCCAAGCAGGTGGACTTTGGTGCCTGGTTCGCCGCTATCGCGGCCGGCTACGCGGTGGCGCGGCTGTCCCGCGCCAGCTGGCCGGCGTGGCTCCGGGCCGCCGTCACCGTTCCGGTCCTGGCCGTTGCCGCCCTCCCGGGCTGCTTGACCGGGCCTGGGCAGGCGATGGGGTTCATGCGGGGCTGGGCCAACTCCTCGCAGATGACCGCCATGATGAGCCCGCTGGTCCGCGAGTACCCCGGCCGTTACCTGGTTGAGGATTACGACGTCTTCGGCTACTACCTGAGAAAACAGGTCCCGTGGCAGGCATGGCTGAACACTTGGTACTTCACATACGAGGGGAAGACGGCTCTGGTGACAGCCGTGGGCACCCAGGATGTCACTGGCCTGGCCGCCTATGACGGGGCTATCAGGAACCATTACTTCTCCCTGATAGCGCTGAACTTCGGCGACACGGCCGCCATCGACGACCGGATCACAGCTGATATCCGCCGTTACGGCGGCTACCACGTAGTGGCCGAACTTCCCTACTTGGATGAATACGGTGTCGGCCAGTACACGGTATGGGCGCGGACAAGGGCATCTCAGTGACCGCCACCGCGAAGCATCAAGCCCTGGAACGCCAGTCGGCCCCGCTGCTGCCGACTGCGCCCTCGGACGCCGAGAAGGCCAGCTACGCCGACCGGAACTCTGCGCTGATCCTTCGCACTTCTCTCGCCAGTTTCGGCGCGCTGCTAATCAGCCAGATCCACTTCATCGCCTCCGCGCCGGTGCTGCTGGTGTTCGCGCCGTTCATTGGATTCACCCTCGCCTACTACCTCATCTCCCTATGCGTGAATGTCGGGACCAGGCGTTTCGACGAGGCCGCGCACCGCCGCCTGGTGGAGGCGTGGCAGCCGCCGCGGTACCCCTCCCTGGACGTGTTCCTTCCGGTGTGCGGGGAGCCGATCGAGGTCCTCCGCAACACCTGGGACCATGTCGTCGAGTTGCTGCGGGCCTACCCCGGCGTGGGCACCGCCTACGTGCTCGACGACGCCGACAGCGCGCAGGCGCGGGAGCTGGCCGAGACGCTCGGGCTGACGTATCTGGTCCGGCCCGATCGGGGCTGGATGAAAAAGGCTGGAAACCTGCGGTACGGATTCAGCCAGTCGTCGGGTGAGTTCATCCTCATCCTCGATGCCGACTTCGCGCCCCGCGCTGACCTGCCCGCCGAGATGCTTCCCTACCTTGGCGCGGACACCCGGCTCGGCATCGTCCAGTCCCCGCAGTACTTCCGCACGTCGGCCCGCATGTCATGGATCGAGCGGGGCGCCGGGGCGGTGCAGGAGCTCTTCTACCGGCTCACGCAGGTCTCCCGGGACCGCCACGACGGGGCGATCTGCGTCGGATCCTGCGCGATCTACCGCCGCGAGGCCCTGGCGACGAACGGCGGGACGACGCTGATCGAGCACTCCGAGGACGTGCACACCGGGTTCGACCTGCGCCGGGCCGGATGGGGGCTGCGCTACATCCCGGTCCCCCTAGCGACCGGCATGTGTCCGCCAGACCCCGACTCCTTTCTCACCCAGCAGTACCGGTGGTGCGCGGGTTCCATGTCCCTGCTCAGCTCCAGGAAATTCTGGGAGACCAGGATGCGGTGGCGGACCCGCTGCTGCTACCTGTCTGGGTTCTGCTACTACGTGCACACTGCGCTTTTTACGTTCGTCGCGCCGCTGATCCCGCTCACCATGCTGGTGTTCCTGCCGGAGAAGGTGCGGCTGATCAACTACATATTCATTCTGCCGGCTTTCCTCTACAACCTGATCGTCTTCCCTGCCTGGCACCGCTGCCGGTTCGGGCCATCCGCGCTGATGGCGAAGCTGCTCTACGGATGGTCGCACGCGTTCGCGATCTGGGATCTGCTGCGCAGGCGTCCTATGGGCTGGCAGCCGACCGGCGGCTCCGCGCGCAAGTCAAGGACCCGGCGCGTCTGGACCGGGATCGCGCTGTGGAACGGCAGCACGAGCGCGGCCTGGGTGCTGCTTGCCTTGCGCCGCGCCGTGGCCGATGGCCTGAATTTCGCCCCGCTGCTGTTCATCGGGCTGATGACCAGCGTTATCACGGTCATGGCGCTGCTTTCCCGCCGTAATTACGCGCTGCTGGAAGAGGCCTGACAAGTCAAACTTCCGCCTCGCGGCGGGCGTGATTCGCGTGCCTTATAACGATTAATTCCGCTAATCGTCGATTACAAAATGATGATAGGAAGGTCATTTGCATGGGGGATCGTGGCGTAAGTCATTATGACGGGGCCGCGTCCGTACGTGGTGCGCCGGCCGGGCCGGACTCGCCTTCGCGGGCCGGTCGGGCTAGCTCTCCGCCGTGGGAGCGGTCCAGTGCGCCGACGCTGCTCGACACGCCGGTGTACGTGCCGTTCGATGATGTGACCGTCCCGCTGCCGGCCCCGCCGAAAAGGGCGGGCAGGGCGGGAAAGGCACAACAGCCGACGAGAGACACCGGGCGGCACTGGTTGCCCCGCCGCAGCCCCTGGTCCTTCCTCGACGGCGTTCCGTGGCCGCTTGTCATCATCCTTGCCGCCCAGGCGGCGATGTCGCTCCGGCTGATCTGGACCAACACGGCGTTCCTGGACGAGGCCACCTACCTGTGGGCCGGGCACGTGGAGTGGGCGCACTGGCTGCACGGAACGTCCGAGCCGGCTTATGCGACCTACTTCTCCGGCGCGCCCGTCATCTACCCGCCGCTGGCCGCCATTGCCGCGCATTTCGGCGGGCTGGCCGGGGCCAGGCTGCTGTCCCTGGCCTTCATGCTCGGGGCGACCAGCCTGCTGTGGGGGATGACCAGGCGGCTGTTCGGCCAGTGGGCCGCCTTCGCCGCGGCGGCGCTGTTCGCCGCTCTCGGGCCGACCCAGTTCATCGGCGCCTTCGCGACCTACGACGCGATGTCGCTCTTCTTCATGGCGGCCGCCGCCTGGTGCGTAGTCGCCGCGCGGGACCAAGAGGATTCCTCCCAGCTGCTGATCGCCGGGGCGGCGTTGCTCACCCTGGCCAACGCCACGAAGTACGCCAGCATGCTGTTCGACCCGACCATCGTGGCCCTGAGCGGCCTGACCGCGGTCGTGAACCACGGAACCGCGAGCACGGTGGGGCGCGGCCGACTCAAGATCGCGGTGGGGCGGGCCGGACTGGTCGGCGGCGTCACGGTGGCCCTGAACGCGGGGCTGCTCGCGCTGGGCGGTTCCTGGTATCTCGCCGGGCTTATGTCGACCACGATCTCGCGATCGTCCAGTAATACCCCGGCCAGCGCGATCCTTATCGAGGCGGCCCAATGGATCGGCCTGGCCGGCATCCCCGCGGCCCTCGCGGCCGTGCTCGCCCTGTCCCGCCGCCACCGAATCGAGGCTGGCATCGTCGCCCTGCTGGCCGTATCGGCGGCGCTCGTGCCGCTTAACCAGGCCCGCATCCACACCTTGACGTCGCTGTCCAAGCACGTCGACTTCGGGGTCTGGTTCGCGGCCGCGGCTGCGGGTTACCTCATCGCTCAGCTGGCGCGGGCCGGCCGGCGCCGGTGGCCGGCTGCCGCCGGCGCCCTGGCGGTCGCGGCGGCCGCGCTTGTCCCCGCGGCGGTCGTCGGCAGCTCGCAGGCCTCGGCCTTTTACCAGGAGTGGCCGAACTCGACCGTGGTCTCGGACCAGCTCGCGGCGCTCACGCGGGAATACCCGGGCCGTTACCTGACCGAGGATTACGAAGTCCCCGCGTACTACCTGAAGGATCAGGTGCCCTGGCAGGACTGGTACGACACCTGGTACTTCGCCTGGCGTCCCCCCGGCGGCAAGCGAACCCTCCTCAACCTGGCCGCCTACAAGGCGGCCATCGCGCGCCACTACTTCCGGCTGATCGTCCTCGACTTCGGTGACACGGCCCATACGGACAGCGCGGTCACCGCTGATCTCAGGAAAGCCGGCGGCTATCACCTGATCGCCGAACTGCCCTACTGGGACCGGTTCGGCGTGGGCCAGTTCACCGTGTGGTTGTACCGGCCGGCGGCGGCCACCACCTCAGTCCGCCTTGCGAACAGCAACCGGAGGCACCGTGAGCGTCCGCACTAAACCGGTCGGCGCGGCCCTCCCCGCGCTGGCGGCCGAACGGTCCGCGCAGAAACACCGCCAGAAGCTGCCCGTCCCGCCCTCGGATGCCGAGAAGGCGATGTACGCGGACCGGAACCTGGCGCTGATCAACCGGGCTTCGCTCGCGAGTTTCGGCGCCCTGCTGATCAGCCAGGCCAGATTCATCATGCTCAGCCCGCTTCTGCTCGTGCTCACCCCACTGGTCGCGTTCACACTGGCGTACTACGTGATCTCGCTGTTCGTGAACATCGACGCCGGGGGCTTCGACCTGACGGCGCATCGGCGGCTAGTTCAGGACTGGAGGCCGCATGAGTATCCCGCCCTCGACATTTTCCTGCCCATTTGCGGTGAGCCGATCGAGGTCCTGCGCAACACCTGGGTCCACGTGGCCCGGTTGTTGCGCGCTTATCCCGGCGTGGGCACCGCCTACGTGCTCGACGACGCCGACAGCGCGCAGGCGCGGGAGCTGGCCGAGACCCTCGGCCTGACCTACCTGGTCCGGCCGGACCGGGGCTGGATGAAGAAGGCGGGGAACCTGCGCTACGGGTTCAGCCAGTCATCGGGTGAGTTCATCCTCATCCTCGACGCTGACTTCGCGCCCCGCACCGACCTGCCCGCCGAGATGCTCCCCTATTTGAGCGCCGACCCGACCCTGGGCATCATCCAGTCGCCGCAGTACTTCAGGACCCGGGGGCGCATGTCCTGGATCGAGCGTGGGGCTGGTGCCGTCCAGGAGCTCTTCTACCGGCTGGTGCAGCCATCGCGGGACGTACACGACGGTGCGATCTGCGTGGGCACCTGCGCGATCTACCGGCGGACGGCCCTGGCGGCGCATGGCGGCGTGTCGCTCGTCGACCACTCGGAAGACGTGTATACCGGCTTCGACCTGCGCCGGGCCGGATGGGGACTGCGCTATATCCCCATCCTGCTGGCCACCGGGCTGTGCCCGCCCGACCCGGACTCGTTTCTTACCCAGCAGTACCGGTGGTGCGCCGGATCGATGTCGCTGCTCGTCTCGCGGACATTCTGGTCTACACGCATGCGCCTGCGGACCCGCTGCTGCTACCTGTCCGGGTTCTGCTACTACGTGCACACAGCGCTGTTCACGTTCGCCACGCCGATCATCCCCCTGGTGATGCTGATCTTCCTGCCCAGCGGCGTCCAGTTCATCAACTACCTGCTCATCCTGCCGTCCTTCATCTACACCGCGGCCGTGTTCCCGGCCTGGCACCACTCCCGGTTCGGCCCTTCGGCGGTGATGGCCAAGCTGCTGTACGGCTGGGCGCACACGTTCGCGATATGGGATCAGCTGCGCGGGCGCCCCGTGGGCTGGCAGCCGACCGGCGGCTCCGCGCGCAAGTCCAGGACCCGGCGGGTCTGGACCGGGATCGCGCTGTGGAACGGCGGCACGAGCGCGGCCTGGGTGCTGCTGGCCCTGTGGCGCACCGTGAACGACAATCCGAGCTTCATCGTCCTGCTCGCCATCGGGCTGATGAACAGTGTCGTGACGGTCATGGCGCTGCTTTCCCGCCGTAATTACGCGATGCTGGAAGGAGCTTGACATGATGAGCCTGCTCCGCCGGCTCGGCACGGTCGTAGTCGTCGCGGCCTCGGTCGTCGCCGTCGTAGCGTTCGGCCTGCACGAGGAGGCGGCCGGATCGGTCAAGGCCCTCCCGGCCACGCCGCACGGTTACCTGGGGGTCTACGTCCCGGGCATGCCGGCCTCCGACGCCGCGCTGACCACCTTCGGTTCCCGGACCGGTACCAGCCCGAACGTGGCGGTCTACTACAGCGGATGGCTGGAGCCGTTCCAGACCGGCTTCGCCGCGCAATTGTCGGCACGCGGAGCGGTGCCGCTGGTGCAGATCGACCCGCAAGGGGTCAGCCTGGCTGCGATCGCCCGGGGCACGTACGACAGCTACCTCGTGTCCTTCGCACAGGCCGTCCGTAATTCCGGCCATCCGGTGATCATCAGCTTCGGCCACGAGATGAACGGCGACTGGTACTCGTGGGCCAGCGGGAAAACCTCACCGGCCGACTTCGTGGCGGCCTGGCGGCACATCGTCAATGTATTCCGCTCCTGGGGGGCATCCAACGTGACCTGGCTGTGGACCGTCAACTCGCTGGCCGGGGGTCGGGGCGCGGCCGCCCCGCCGAAGCCCTGGTGGCCGGGCGCGGCCTACGTCGACTGGGTTGGGATAGACGGCTACTACTACTATGCGGGCGAGAGCTTCAGGACAGTGTTCGGCTCCACGATCTCGGTTATCCGCCATTTCACCGACGATCCCGTTTTCATTCCAGAGACCGGTATCGCCCCGGCCGCGGGCAAGGCGGCCATCATCCCGCAGGTATTCGCAGGAGCCAGGTCCGACGGGGTGCTCGGGGTCGTTTATTTCGACGCTGGAGGAAGCATGAACTGGAGCCTGGACGGCGATGCGGCCGCGCTCGCCGCTTTCGGTAAGGCCGCACGCGGCTTCGGCTGACCCGCGGTCCGCAAGTAACCGACCGTGCGCCAGGTAAAAGAATTTTGACCTAATTCACATCAGGGGGAGATATTCATGCCCCATTTTTTGCGGCTGACCGTGCTCGGCGCGGGCTACCAGGGTGTCATCCATGCCGCCTGCGTGGCGAGCCTCGGGTTCGAGGTTTTCACCCTAGACACCGACGCCGCCAAGAGCAACCGTCTCAAGGCCGGGCAGATCGTCATGCATCAGCCGGGGCTCCAGGAACTCCTCGATGGCCGCCTCCGCAACGGGCGGCTCAGGTTCACGACCTCCTACCAGGAGGTCGCGGAATTCGATGACTAGCACTCGCTCTCGACTTTTGAAGGTAGGAGCGGAGCAGACGCGATTTCGAAGCGTGCAAGTGTTATTGATAGTTAGCGGAAGTTCGTGACAGGGTTACCGAGGCTTATCTGGAGGGGAAATGAGTGTCGGCGAGCGGGAGATAGTCCAGAGTAGAAGTCATGGCGTGAATCTTCCCGAACCGTGGCGGTCGGCGCACGTGATTGTGGTGCTGCCGACCTATCAGGAAGCGAACAACCTGTCTAAGATCGTCGGAGTCCTGATGGAGTCGCCGTTGTCGGGACTGCGGGTCCTGGTCATCGACGACAACTCTCCAGATGGAACTGGACAACTAGCAGAGCGGCTGGCCGACAAGTACGGCAGGCATCGCATCGGGGTTGTGCATCGCCCGGGCAAAGAGGGGCTGGGCCGGGCTTACCTGGACGGGATGTCTCGAGCAATCAGAGAAGGGGCGGAGTTCGTCGTCCAAATGGACGCGGACCTTTCACATAGCCCTGAGCACCTACCGGGTATGCTCGGCACCCTCCTATCTGCGGAGGCCGATGTAGTGATCGGCTCCCGCTACATCGTCGGCGCCAGCGTGGCTAGGGACTGGCCGTGGCACCGCAAGGTCCTGTCGGCATTCGCCAACGCGTACGTGCGGATGCTGCTCCGTCTGGGCGTCAGGGACGTAACGGCTGGTTACAAGATGTGGCGGTCCACCGCTCTGCAGGCGATCGGCCTCGGAAACGTCCGGAGCAACGGCTACAGCTTCCAGGTCGAAATGAACTATCGGGCACGGCTGCGCGGCCTGAAGGTCGTGGAGTTGCCGATTCACTTCGCTGAACGCGAGGCTGGCGAGTCGAAGATGAGCTTTAAGGTGCAACTGGAGTCCGCAGTGATGCCGTTCAAGCTTCGCCGCTTTGTGCGTGGCTGACTTCGGCGCTTCGCGTACCGGAGGGTTTAATCTTGACGTCCCCGGTACCGACAGCAAATCTCTGCCGGGGACGACAGTCCTACCTGGGTTCCGTAGCTCCTGGGTGCCGCAGCCGTGTAGCGCGATAGTCGGCGAATCCGGGGTTTGACGTGCCGAAATGTGCCGGTTCCTAGCTGGAGGGCGTGTATTTAGGCTGGGCTTTTCCGCTGGTCAGCGGGTTGCGGCTGGGGTGAGCTGGTAGATCTTCGGGGGCGGGTCGACAGCGAACTCGGCGAGGATGGCGGCCCGGGCGTCGGTGATCTGGGTGAGCTGGCGGAAGGTCCCGGCGGGGCCGGTCAAGGTGCCGATTTACGCCCTCGCCGTTGTCCCGCCGCACGCGGAGCCGGTTTGCCAGATCAGCCAGCGCCAGCAGGCCCGCCGTCGTGAACGGGCACCGTGCCGCCGCGATCACCACGAACGGGTCCGCCGGCGCCACGTCGGTCCAAGCCGCTGGCAGCGAGAACAGCTGCCCGGTGTCGTCGTGCAGGTGGACCCGGTCCTCACCCCAGTTCTGCCGGTAGGCGACGAACTCGAAGTCCCGGCCATGCAGAGGGTGCAACGGGTGCGTCACCCGGACACGTCGGTACCGATCGCGCGGATCGGGTGTAGTTGACGATGCGGGGTAAGCTGCTCACCGAGCGGATGGTGGCCATCGATGAGGAAACCCTCGAGATCATCGACCGGATCGTCGCCAACCGATCGGCGGGGCGGTCGCTGCGCCACCCGCGCACCGGCAAGCTGGCCGACTTCCTGCTCACCCACCAGGGCCGCCGCGTCTCGGCGGACACGCTGCGCGAGGAGCTGCAACGACCTGCCGCCGAGGCGGGCCTGGACGGCGTGGTGCCCCACCAGCTCAGGCACATTGTTCCCGCTACCGGTTACGAAGGAGGCGTGCCGCTGCCCTACATCCGCGACATCCTCGAGCACATCGAGCTAGCGACCACCGAGATCTACGCACGCGCCTCTACCGAGGCCAAACGCAAAGCCCTCGAAGCCGCCTACACCGACATCGTCACCGACGACCTGCCCGAATGGAACCAGGACCCCGGACTGCTCAACTGGCTCGCCACGCTCTGAAGCTACACACCCGAAGGGTTATGCGCAGTGTTCGAGCCCACGCGTCGCTCACACCAGGGCCAGCGGGTCAGCGCTGCGCATAACCCAGCACTGCTCATAAGGCGGGTTCGGGCTCTTCATTTAGCCGGAGTATGGCAGATACGCAGCGCGCCACGGACGCCGGGGCGGTGACTCGGTCCAGGCTCGGCGGTTGCCCGCGCGCGTAGCAGGCGGCACTGGTGAGGTCTTCCGTGGCTTGTTCCCAGCAGTGATGTTGCGGTAGCGCACCGGCTTGTGACCGGCCGCAAGCTCGAGCACACGGTAGAAGACCATGCCGCGGCTGCGCGAGCGCCGGCGGTTGAAGCGGAACACAAACTCATCGAGGTAGCTCTGCAGGTGGGCGGGCTCGACCGCCCCCTGGTGAGTGCTCAGCAGCCACCGCTTGGCCAGCGAAGCGACGCGGTGCACGGCCGGCAGCAGCGTGGCCGGGTCCTCGCCATGGGGCCCGCGCAGCCCGCTGGCTGCGCCGCTGATGGGCGTAGCCGAGCTTGGCGAGCCCGTGATACCCCATCCAGGCATCGGTGATCACTGTCGCTGCCGGGGCGACATGATCAGTGACGAAGGGAAGCAAGGACGCGGCCGACCCGTCCTCGAGCAGCGCCATCCGGCACCGGCCGATCCCCTTGGGCTCGCGGACTTCGACCGCGATGCCGGTCAGGACCTTCTTGCCCTGAGCACGCCCGCCAGCCAGCCCAGGCTCGTCGCCGCCGATGTAGGTTTCATCCACCTCCACGGTGCCATTCAGCCGCTTGCGGCCCGGGTGGACCAGCACCGAGCGGAACCGGGCCAGCATCGCCCACGCCGTCTGGTAGGAGCCGATCTCCAGCGACCGCTGCAAGCTGAGCGCCGAGATCCCGTCCTTAGCTGTGGCGAACGACCAGCAGGCCGTGAACCACACGGTCAGCGGCGTGCGCGTCTTGTCGAAGATCGTGCCGGCCGTCACCGAGGTCCGGTGCCCGCACGCGGCGCACACGATCCGGCGATCACCCGTCCGCCAGCCTCCAACGCCGTCGCACTTGGCGCATTCGAACCCGTGTGGCCAGCGCAGCCACTCCAGGTAGTCCAGGCAGTCGGCATCGGTGCGGAACCAGGCCTGGAACTCGCCTATCGAGCGCGGGTAGTGCAGCCCGCCACGCACCTCAGCCACGGTCTAAGGCCCGGGTCCCCCCGGTTCCCCGGGCGCTACCACCTCTCAGGTTAAGCCAGTCGGGAAGGAAGAGGCGAGGAACGTGGAAGAGGTGACCGACGAGCCACGGTACCGGGACCGGGTGTGCGGCGTCGACGTCGGCAAGGCCGGCATGGTGGCAACGATCCGGGTGCCGTCAGATAGGGATCCGTCGCGGCGGGCGGCCGAGACCCGCAGCTTCGGCACGACCAAGAAGGAGGTGCTAGCGCTGGCAACGCCCGCCACCCCGACGTCCTGACCGCCCAGCGCCACGAACGGGCCCGCGTCCGCAGCGAGCGCCAGCAACGCTGGGGCCGGCCCCGGCCGAAAGCCGCATGATCAGACCCGGTGAATGTTCATGAACAGCGCACTAGGGGCGCCAGCTAGCCATGCGGTCTGCATGGCCGACGTCATCACGTAGGAGCCTGCGTCGAAGTAGAACACGACCCTGGCCCCGACGCGTTCGGCGCCTGAGATGAGATCCTCCTCCTGGCTGGTCGCGTTCGAGTCGCCGGGAGGGATCCCGGTCTCAGACACCATGAACGGCAGGTCGCCGCTGGCGTTCTCGACGTCCGTGTAGCTGGACGCGAACCGGTTCATCCATGTCGTGCTGGTGTTGGCGTAATAGCCGTCAAGCCCCGCCATGCCCACGTTGGCGACGGTGTAGCCGCCACTGGACCAGTAATTGGCGACGGCCGAGCCGCCCTGCTCGATGTTGGGCGCCCAGACCCAGGTAATAAGGCTCTTGGCGGTGGCGTTCTGGTCGATGACGCCGGTGACGTGGTTCCATGCCTGGATCCATTCGGATTCTTGCTGGGCCTGACTCGTAAACTGGGTGTTACCCGGATACCAGTCCCACGGGTACCACGACCCGTTCGGCTCGTGGTCGAACGTCAGGTAAAGCCTGCGGTGCAGCGACGCGACGGAGCTGGCGAAATTGGTCAGATACGGGTCCGAGTTGCCGACCGTGACCGACGACAAACTCACGGAGGTGCTCGAGGTGCAGGGGTTACCGCAGGTTTGCAGCTCAAGGAACGGCGTGACCGAACTCGGTAGCACGCTGACGTCGGACGACTGGACGCCTTCATTCCAGCCGTAGTACTGGATCGCGGCCGCGTATTCCGACGACGTGCCGATAGTGTAGTTCAGATTGTTAGCGCTCTGGTACAGCCCATATGGCTGCGCTGAAGCGGCCATCGCGCCCTGGCCACTCAGCCCGAGGCAAGCCACCGTAGCGGCCAGTGCCACAAGGACGCTCGTCCGTGGGCGTCGTAGCACCACCATTACGTTCCCCGCTCCCTGCCGCAGGGTACCGATGTCGCCGCCCCGGTGCGGCGGCCGGCCGACTGCGGGCGGCGGATGACAGGAGGCGTGACGCCCGACTCTGCGATGCGTTTGGATCCTCCGCGAAAAGTCATGAGTATTCCCTTCTTTGCATTCGGTACAAGTCTCTGTTATTGAAGGTGTGATCGCCAGAGGCGAATTCCCCTGCTGGGCCGCGTCATTTCGCCTGGGCCGTCCGGCCCGGGCCGAGTCATTTGGCCCGGGCCGTCCGGCCTCCGGGATGTCCCGCGGGTCGAGGGGCATTCAGAAAAGTCGCGGTCAGCGGACCTCGCCGCTGCTGCGGCTATGAGCCGACAGGTTTCGTGCATTGCGGCGGATGGACCCGGTCGCGCAGGCGGGAGTGATTGTGGGAAATGCGGCCACCTGACAGCCTCGGCGGCGCTACCGGTCTATGTCGCCGACAACGAGAAACAGCGGGCCGAGGATGGCGGTGTTGCTCGCAAATTGCACTCAGGGCATTGCTAACTCCCGGTATTCAAGCAAATGAAGCTTCTGGCATTTATCAGACGCTTTGGAGGGCAGAACAAACCATCCTTGGAGTCTGCGGTATATGAGCTCGAGGACTCAGACGCGAGGCCGTCTAGCTGGCGGGAAGCGGAGCTCTTGAGGACTTTTAGCCAGAGCTTGCCTTCTGTCAAGGCGTCGAGGGCGCTGATGCCGCGGGCGGCGGCGGAGTCCAGGTGGCTCCGGAGCCTGGCACCAGCGTGCGAGGGTGGATAGTCCGCCCTGGATGGCAGGATCAAGCTGTGGACGAGAAGACCGGGGGGCAACTGCGTGTTATCCGCAAGGTCATAGCGGTCATGCGGGCGGCCGGTATCTCAGCGTGGCTGTTCGGAGGCTGGGGACTTGACGCGAGAATCGGCCGGATCACGCGCGAGCACGGCGACGTGGAGTTCTGGGTTGAGCGCATTCACGCCGAGCGATCCAAGGCCGTGCTGGTAGGAGCTGGCGCCACGGCTCTGGCAACTCAGCCGCCAGAGGAGTCCTGCGAGTTCACGTCGGGCGATGTGCTGTTTAGCACCGCTTACTTTGATCGGCGGCCAGACGGATCGTTCTGCCAGCCCCTGGGGCGATGGTCCGACTGGCTGTTCCCGCCAGGATCCTTCGGTGACGAGCCCGTCACGCTCGACGGCACGCTGGTACCGGCCATGAGCGTCTGCGGCATGCTCGCCATGAAGGAGCAGTTCCCTCACCTGCGCAACGGCCGGCCATGGCGGCAGAAGGACATCGCCGATATCGAGATACTCCGGCGGCTGGCCTGCGGGAAGAGGACCGACGGCCACATCGGAGCGGTCTGACCCGATTCCGCGAATAGCGCGGTGAGCTGATCCCTGCCCCCATAAATGATCTTGGTGTGCCGGGATTCCCGGTAGCAGGCATGCTGATGGCCCGGGAACCGCGCCGGGTTCGCGATCTGCGGGCCTTTCTTCGGGCCGGGGCTGGCAGGCCGGGGTAAGGACGGAGAGCCTGGGCTCAGGGTGTGCAGGTCAGGCGGGTGCGGGCAGGTCCCGCAGCCGGGCCAGGACCTCGGGGAGCAGGCTGTGGCCGGGCGGCAGCCGCAAGATCAGGTGGCGGGCGTGGCGGACCAGCCGGCCGGGGACGGCGATCAGCCGCCAGCGCAAGGTGGCGATCATGGCCTTGCCGCCGCGCACGCCGTGCCCGGCCAGGATGTCCTGCCCGGCGGTGATGGCGGTGAGCTGGTGCAGCCAGGCGGCCATGGTCGCGGCGAGCAGCGCGCCCCACATCCAGGCCAGGTTCACCTGGGGATATCCGGAGGGGAGGTGCCGCAGGGCGGCACCGAGCTTGCTGTCGCGGAAGATGTTCTCCACTGTGGTGCGGTGCCGGTACCAGTGCTCTGCCGCTATCGCCTTGCCCGGGCTGGACACGTCCAGATTGGTCATGATGAACGAGTAGGCGTAGATCGCCCCGGCGCGGGCCAGTTCGGGGATCGGCAGGGCGCGCTGGTCCGGGTGCAGGGTGCGGCGGCGCCGGGACCGCGGGTCGGCGGAGACCTGGGCCGGGTCCAGCAGGACCCGGCGGATCAGCAGCCGGGTGCTGGCGGGCCACCAGTCCGGGCAGTACTCCGCGACGGCGACCTGGGCGCCGTCCATGTCGATGGCGTCATGCCAGTCGTCCTCGGCGATCCCGCCTAGCAGCCGCCACAGCGGCGCGATCCGCTTGGCGCCGATCGCGAAGCTGATCTTCGCGTCGTGGGCGGCGCGGGCCAGCTGCCCGGCGAAGTACCCGGCGTCGGCGCGCATCGCCACCCGGCCCGAAGCCCGCGCCGCCGCGGGCAGGGCGGCCAGCGCGCGGCGCAGCAGATCCGGCGCGGTCGCGCGCGGGTCATCGGTGCCGTCGCCCAGGTCGGCGGCCAGCACGATCTCGGTCTCGGCCCAGGCCGCCACGTGCGGCCGGCCCACCCGCTGGCCCTGATGGTTATACGCCACGCCGCGCTTCTTGCGGCCGTAGACCTCCACATCGGTGGTGTCCAGGTCGATCGTGACCGGCCCGCCGGCCAGCGCCGCGGCCCGCTCCGCGGGCACCAGGTCCAGCATCCGCCCGGTCACTGCCGCCAGGCCACGCTCGACCGCCCGCCACTGGGCGGGAGTGATCCGCTGGGCCAGCCCGGCCGCGGTCGTGGACGCCAGCCCCGGCACCGGGGTGACCAGCTGCCCGGCCGCATCGGCGCGCTGGCGGTCCAGCCCGGTCAAGAAGTCCTCCCCGGCCAGCTGCGCCGCCGCGATCCCCGTCAGCAGCTCCCCGGCCCCGAACCCGCGATCCCGCTGCTTGACCGGGCCGACCGCCGCATCCAGCGCCCCGGTCACGTCCAGCCGGTCACACAACTCGCTGATCGCGGCCATTCCCGCGTTCGGCGTCAGCGCCGCATCCGGCGCGCCGGCCCGCACCCGCTGACGCCGCCTGCCACCAGCACGTATCCTGCTCACCAGATAGGTGTCCTCATCCACTGGGCTGGTCATCACTTGGCAGCGATCATCATCCCAGGCCAGAGCGGCACCTATCGGCATCTGCACGAGCGTGTCACCGGCTTACTCGCGGAATCGGGTCTGAACAGCGCTTAATGTGAATATGAGCCCACCGAACGGTGAAATCTGCGCATGTCGCCCATGTCGCACGTCCGGATGCCCTGATCGCCGCTGAACATGGCAAAGCCCGGGGGGCTAGATCCCCCCGGGCTCCGGGCGCGTGGAATAAGCTCGTGAAGGAGTTCAGCACCTGGCTGAACGCCCAGGTCCTCTGGCTGAGACCAGAGCACGAATTGTTGTCGGCGGTCCCGGGGCAGCTACCGTTATCGCGCTGTACCGCCCAGATGGCGATGAGATCGACGTGATTGGCCTGAGCGAAACGGAGCACGTTGGCGGCGTCCACGAGGTCCGTCAGCTCCGCCCGGTCCGGCGCGCTGTCGATTCCTGGCAGGAGCGTAACTCCCTGCATGCGCCAGATATTCGCCGAGCTTGTCGTGGGGTGGAGCTGCTTCAGCTGCTCGTGCACTCCCCGGAGGGCGCTCTCGGTAGCGACACCCATGTTGACGGTGCCCTCACCTGGCGCGTGGTAGTCGAATGCCATGACGTTGACGACGTCGACCCTGGCGCCCTCGGCCACGGCATCCTGCAGGACAGCAAGGCTGTTGGCAACCAAGCCTGACTTCGCGACCGGCAGCGTGTACTGGACTTTCAGGGGGATACCGCGCTGGGCCGCCCATATCTCGGCCAGTTTTATGGCCTGGTTCCGGCGCTTGATCCCGGCGGAATCGGCCAGGGACTTACCCTCGACATCCATATCCAGGCGCGTCACCCCATAGGTGCTTATCACGGACTCGTACGCTGCGGCTATAGTGCTTACGGTCCCGCAGGAGTCAGCGATCTCGGTCCTGTCGCCGTCTGCCGTGCTCCCGCCGAAGGAGGCGATGACGTTCCCTCCCATGCTCCGCAGCTTGCTGATGTCAGCGCCGTATATGGCCGCGGACATCGCCTCGCACACGGCCTTCGGCATGGGCCGCCATCCGGGTAGCTAGGGCGTGCCGTCTCTTCTGCACCTTCCTGCGGCGGGCGGCGTTCAGGACGATCCTGGTGTCCGCGGCGTCGCGGAACC
>Ga0302326_10014640_pt1 | contig 16570 bp, 13 predicted proteins | sample Palsa_T0_3_FD_202264 | JGI IMG/M metagenome (GOLD analysis project Ga0302326, IMG submission 202264) | Peat permafrost microbial communities from Stordalen Mire near Abisko, Sweden - Palsa_T0_3 | ecosystem: Environmental > Terrestrial > Soil > Palsa > Peat permafrost | place: Sweden: Abisko...
CGTCCACGCGGTTGATGATGCGCGGGAACGCCAGGGACGAGCACTTGGAATACGGCGAGGTTGCGGCGAACCCTGGCAAAGTGAAAAGAACCGCGGCGCACAGGCAAGCGAAAAAAGCGACAACAAGGCGAAAACGTCTCATGCTACAATCCCCCACCAAAACAGATCTGAGCGTGCTCAGAATGCGTTCGCCCCCGGCGGAACGCCCGCACGACTCGACATGGAACACGTTGTAAGGAGTAGTAAACGGCGCGAATGTAACCTCCCCGCCATCACTTGTCAATTCATTTCTTGTCTTTAGGTACATGATTCGCCACTGGATACGCCCGATTTGGGCCAGTTTCTCGTGTCTTATGTCTTACGGCGTATATATCCGTAAGACGATGCACGACCACTCCTCATGTTTCATCTCGCGTTCGCGAACTTGCCACCGGTCTTTCCCAACCCAAACCCATGCGGCGGGGTTCGCTTTTCAAACCTGACATCAAGTGCCGTAAGCCGGGTCGGCGCCTGCGGCCAGGACCCCAAGGGACGGTCTCAGCCCCGCAGGAAGACAAATGCGGGCGTGCCAGCGCCTCTCCACAAGTGAGGTGTTTGTGCTCACACATCGCCCAAAGACCGCCCTTGCTCTCCACGTAGTATCGAAACTCCCGTGCTCCCTCGTTCGGGGCTTTCATCGCGGCACTTTTCGCAGTTCCTTCTGGTTCTTGAGCGACCGTTCTGCTTCGAGGAGGTTTGTCCCAATTCCGAAGCAGAAATCTGCGCCCGCGATTGTCGTAATGCGACCATCGAGTGCAACGACCGCAAATGGTTGCTGTCTTAAAATGCGTTGGGCCTGGGAGAGTTCTTGATTAAGCTCCTGAAAAGACTTTCCCTTGCAGAGAAACTCATCGCCTTTGTCGTGGTAGGCGTCCAATCCGACGCTGATCAACGTCTCGGCAAGTCTCTTTATCAGCACGTCCCCAGCGGTGTACCCAAATTGATCATTGAGCGCCTTCAGTCCGTTCACGTCGCACATCGCAACGAACGCGCTGGTTCCGCCCTCTTCGAAGGCGCGCGTGTTGGGCAGATCAGTTTTCTCCGAGACCAGCAGGGCGCGTCTCATCTCCTGTGCGGACATTTCCGCTACCCGTCTCCGGGCGGCATGGTCGGTCCGGCGATCCTTCCATACATGCATCGAGGGCTCCCATGATTCTCAACGTGAGACGACTGAACTCGACACGCTCAATCTACTGGATTTGGTCGATAAAAGAAGCCAATTTGGCTCAATTCGGGTAACCAAGGTAACCGGAGATCTCGGGTGAGATTGGCGCACACACAGTCGGCGGCTTCATGGTCCAAGCACAAATCCCCAGGGCATCTTTAATTAATCAATGAAAAAACCCGCCATTTATGCGGGTCCGATGGGGATTTGGAGTTGGAGGCGCGGGTCGGAATCGAACCGACGCATAAAGGTTTTGCAGACCTCTCCCTTACCACTTGGGTACCGCGCCCTGTCCAATACGTTAGCGTTCCGTGCGGAAAAAGTCTACTTGCGGGGGAAATGCCGAAAACGCCGGTTCGAGCGAAAACTCTGGAGCGGGAGACGGGATTTGAACCCGCGACTTCGACCTTGGCAAGGTCGCACTCTACCACTGAGTTACTCCCGCTCGTTCTCTCATTCTACTGCACTTGCGCATTTACTGACAATTTACTGCACCCGCACAACCCGCGCACTGTCAGAGTCGCCGAATCAAACTCATACCCCGGCACGCTGGCTGCAGTGAGCGGCCGCTGATCATCGTTAGAGAGCCTCTGTATTTTTCTCTCGATCATGCTACGAACCGACGCGGGAAGCTCAAGCTTCGATGCTGTCGAGGAGGGATTTGTGCAGGCACCAATGGCCATGCTCCTCGACGATGATCTGGCGATCTCTCAGGTAACGTATAAGATTTACTAGGTGCTTCCATCATTGCTTCGCTACTGCAATACTTTTTTCGCGCCTGCCCTGCATCAACTGCAGTAAGGCCTCGTAGAGCCGTTTCCGGGTTTCGTGTCGTTCGTAGGCACGCGTGATGTAGCGAACGCGGATTTCCACCGCTGACCCCGTCGGGCGAACGCTGATGGCAGGTTCGGCTGAGAAACCTTGTACGTGGTAACGCGTTTTCGTATTTTGCCATTCCGCTTCAGCTTTCATCGCGTTCGCGTCTGTTTCCTTGGCAACGAGCTTCTGCAGTTCGTCGATCACGGCGTAGGGATCCTGGTTGTCTGCAATGGTAAGCTGCAGTTCATCCCACATCCATTGCCCAGAAGTCGAGAAATTAAAATAGTGACCTTCGATGGCGAAGCTGTTTACGAAAGAAACCCGCCTGCCCGTGGGATGACCAGCGTCTGACCAATTTCCGGTTTCGAGCAAGACTGTCTTCAGCAACCCAATCTCGATGACTTCTCCCCCTACTCCCTCGATCTCCACCCAATCGCCCACGCGGATACCATTGCGTCCCATCAGCAGGAACCATCCAAAAAATGCCATGATTACATCCTTGCTGGCGACCGTAAGTCCCGCGCCCGCCAGGCCTAGAATCGTGCTTGTCTGGCTGGGCATGCCAAAGACGATAAACACGATCACGATTGCGCCTGCTATTTCCGCTGCTACCTTGGTGATGGCGCGCAGCGTGTTAATACGCTGGTTTTCCGCATTCATGTCGGCGAACAGCCGGTCGATCAAACGACCCACCAGGTATACGGCAAGTGCTACCAGGAGAATCCAAAGAAAACATTCAATCTGGTCGTGCAGTGCGACGTGCTCGCGCGCTTCGACCAATGAGATCCAGGCCGCGTAAATGTCACCCAGCTCTTTTTGGTCTTGAACCCGGCGGCTCAGGTCGGCGAGATTCTTCTGATCGCGGCTGTATTGCTTCAGCGCGCCGAGCGCGGTCTGCGCCGCCGCTTTCGACTCTTCGCGGCTGCCTGCTTTGACGCTCGTGGCAAAGCCCCGAGCCTGCAGTTTGGCGGCCTCCCGATCTTCCTTTTCCTTTGCCACTTGCAAAGCGAGAGTGTCGTGCCGGTGGCTGAGTCGCGTCGCCTTCGCACTGGTTTCCTGCAGCGCCTCCCCGAGCTGTGTCTTTTTTTCTCGCAAGGCTTTCCACGCGCGGAAAGCCGTCAGCATCGTGTGTGCCTGATAGTCAAGTTCGTAAGGATTCACCGCGGATGCTGTCTGGGTGGCGCTATGGTCGCTGGTATCGTGCTCCGCCTTTAATCGCTTGATCTTCAACTGCGGATCGCCACCGACCCGCTCCAATTCCTCCGAGGCATCATCAAGCTCGTCCTGATCGAGATCCATTTGCGCTTTGGCAACGTCGATCTGATCCTGCAGATTATCTTTTTGCGAATCTGGAGCGGCGGCCATTTTGCGCGTCAAAAGCGAAATGTTTTCCTGGTCCTCCTTTAGAGTGAATGCGGCTTTGCTCTTTCGATCCGCAAGCTGCGCGGCTTCAGGACTGAGCTTTGGAGGATTTTCTTCCGCTGTGCGCAGCGCATCGAAGAAAGCTAGGTCGACCTCGTGGTCGGCAACTTTTTCGGCCTGATGTGCCAGAACCTGCTCTTCTGGAGTCGCGGCCGTGGCCGCCATGCGGCGAGCGGTCTGCAGCGGGCGCTGATCCACCAGCGGACGCGGAGCTGTTGCGCTCCCCGCCAGAAGCTGTTTGGTAGAGGTTTTGGCAGTGTCCTCGGATTCAGGAGGCTGAGTGCTCGGGCGCGTGCGCAGCAATCCCACGCCGGCGGCAACCAGCAGCAGCACGAAGACGAAGGCGGTGATCCATTGGCGAAGTTTCATTTGGATAGGATTCAAGCATCTTCTCAGCGAAGCGCTCACATTTCCAAGATACCGTGGGTACACCCTGAGGGGCATGGCCCATCGGAACCGAAGGATAAAAACGTCACCGGTTGCTGATGAAGTTTTAATAGCAACCGCTCAGAGGCAAACCACAGCGCATTCGCTCATTGCCGCCGCTGCGCGTAGAATGCTCGCTGCATTCTTTGCAGGAGTCGGGAAGATATTTCTGCTGGTTCTTGCGATCACGCTGCTGGTTGCAATGCCCCAGGGTGTCTGCAGTAACCTTGTCCGATGCTTTGCGAAGGGACGGGTATTTGGCGCTACCATATGCCCGACGTTGGTGTCATGATAGGTGCTCGCTGAATCGGAACTAAACGAGGCCCGATTGCCTCACTTCGCTTGCAATATCATCCCATCTGTGGTTGCGGGCTGCTTGCAGGCTCCTGCTTGTACTCCTTTTGTAAACTCCAAAATCGTTCTAGTCACCATCGGCTCGACGTGCGAGGCTCCCATACCATTCCCGGCGAAGTTCATGTGCGTTGCTCCATCGATCAGCGCCATCCACTGGCACTTACGCACCCCGTCTCCGGGCAAATCCTGCCACGGAATCAGCCGAGCTTCCGGTCCTCCCCGAAGCGACTGATCGCGCGTTCCAGTGAGCACGAGCACCGGCTTATGGATTCCGTTCCATGCGTGCTCGGGAAACACGACCCCGGGTCCTTCGGGGGAAAGAGCAACGTAAGCATCAAAGCGGTCTTGGCCGGCAGGTGGATAAGAAACAGAAATCATATTTCGCGCTCCGGCTTCCAACATCACAGTCTCGGCACCCATGGAATGCCCGAGCAATACGAGGAAAGGAGCTTTGCACTGTGCATCCGCCCATTTGAGAGCGGCGCCGACATCCAGCAGCCGCGCCTGTTCCGCGTGCGGATCGGCGACCAGGGCGCGCACACCTTCTCTGAAGCCGTCCGCGCGGATGTCCGCACGCAAGGCTGCCAAACCGCTCTCCCGATGGCCCATGACAACAATCGTGAACCCGCTCTGCGACAAGAATTCGGCGAGGTAGTGATATCCATCCTCCGAACCACCCGCTCCATGGGAAATCAGCGCCAGCGGAGCGCACCCGGTAACAGTTCCGGCAGCACCGTACACGAGCAGCGGAGTTTCGTGTCCATCCTCTCGGGACGCGCTCACACGCTTCTGTGCGAAGAGCGGCACTGATAGCAGCAGAGTCGCGATCCAGAGCACGATCTTTCGAAATAGCCAGTTTTCGCCGTCGATTTTGTTACTCATGGCAGTGAGGCCCTCACGATTTTTCCAGCGGCAGCTCGATTTCCATTTCCAATCCTCCGCCCTCCCGGTTCCGAGCCGTGATCTTGCCGCGATGCAATAGCACGACGCGCTGTGCAACGGCCAAACCCAGACCGAAACCGCCAGATCCCAAATCGCGCGCCTCAGACACGCGATAGAACGGTTCGAACAATCGAGGTAAGGAATCCGTTGGAACGCCGCTCCCACGGTCGACCACCAGGACGTGGGCCAATGCCTCGCGAGAACTGTTCACTTTGTTCAGGACGATGATTACTCCAGTCTGTGGTTTGGTGTAATGGACGGCATTCCTCACCACGTTTTCAATGCAGCTCCGTAATAGCGCCGGGTCTCCGTTCAGCCAGCAGTCGTCGGCCTGGGCGATTACGACCGACTTGCCGTCTTTTTCTCCCTCGAAGCGCGCGTCCTCGGCGACCCCCTCGACAATGAAACGCAAGTTTACCTTCGTGACGATCTTCTGGCCTTCGCCGAACTGGAGGCGAGTCAACATGAGAATTTGACCGATCAAAATATCAAGGCGGTTGAGATCGGTTTGCATGCGGTCGATGGCATCGGTCTTACCGTGTCGCAGAAGCTCCAGGGAAACATTCAAACGTGTCAGCGGCGAACGCAGCTCATGCGAGATGTCCCCAAGAAGTTCCTGCTGCTTTTGCAAAAGCATCTGGATCCGTTCGGCCATGCGGTCGAAGTCCCGGGCAAGATCGGCCAACTCATCGTTTCTGGCAGGAATTGCAGGAACCGCCCGAACGGAGAGATCACCGTCGGCAAGTCGTCCTGCTGCAACCTGCAAAGCTCGAATGGGAGCCGCGATGTGACGCGCCAGAACCGCGCAAAGTAATCCGGTCGCGAGCAGCGCGAAACCCATCTTCACACCGACCATCCCCACGGGATTCTGACTCCACACCGTGCGAAGCGGAAGTACTTGCCCAACCAGAATAAAGCTTCCCTGGCTCGTCGGGACGACCGAAGCCTCAGTCCAGCGAATTCTCATTCGAAACTTGGATTTGCCCGTGGCGCGAGCTTCTGCAAGAACCTCCCGAGCTGCTTCCGGAACGCCGCGACCCAGCAAGTCTCGCCCTTGTGGATCAAGCAGCGTCGCCTGAATACCAGAGGATTGCTGCGTCTCCTTCATGTATCGTTCGAGGGCAGGGGTTCCGCCCTGGAGATAAAAGTCAACGGCACTGCGAGCATACAAATCCATGGTCATCGACATCCAGCGTCGGCCCAGCGGCTGCGAGCCGCTGACGAGCGTTATAACGACCACTGATGCGGTCACCGCAAGCAATACCACCCAGAACCACAGAAATATCTTGGCGTAGATGCTGCGGATCATCGCGGGTCCCAGTCGACTTCTCCAGTGTAGGCGTAGCCTGTACCTCGGATGTTGCGGATACGATCCACTCCACCGACCTCGTTACCGAGCTTTTTGCGCAGATTGCTAATATGGTTGTCGATGCTGCGGTCCAGCATTCCGACCGGACGTCCGAGCGCTACTTCCGCGATTTCATCGCGCGATAGAACCTTGCCGGCCGAACGGACGAGCAGCAGAAGAATATCGAACTCCGCACCGGTCAGATCGACCTCTTTGCTGGCGCACAGCACTCGGCGGTTATTGAGGTGGATTTCTAGATCCGCGATCCTAAAAATCTCAGGATGGGCGGACTCAGTTCTGCGCCGCAAAACGGCGCGCATTCTGGCCACCAGTTCACGGGTATTGAATGGCTTGGGAAGATAATCGTCGGCTCCGCCTTCGAGCCCCGCAATGCGGTCCGCTTCATCGCCTCGCGCGGTCAGCATGATGACTGGGACTCGCGAGGCGACTCGAATTCGCCGCAGAACTTTGCGGCCGTCTCCTCCGGGCAACATCACGTCCAAGATGATCAGAGCATGTTGTTCTTTGAGGGCGCGCTCGATGCCCGAATTCGCATCGTGCACCGCGGTTACATCGAACCCATCCATCGCCAGCAAGCGTTTCAGCGCCGAGCACAATTCCACGTCGTCATCCACAAGCAGGACAGAGATGAGAGACATGCCTTCCTCGTCGCTCTCCTGATCCGCGATGCAGCCATCTTGGTCAAGAGGAGCGTTGCGCAATAGCTTATCTGACATTCAACCCTCCCGCGAAGCGCCACCAAACACCCACATTTAGAGCAGCAGCTTCGTCACGCTTTTCTGGCGAAGAATCAGAAAAGCCCCGATCTCACTGCAGGCCGCGCGCGGCCCCAATCTGCTTGAGATCCGCCTGCAACTTCTGTTTGTCGCTTTCCTGAAAATTCGCCTTCTCCAGACTGTTCAGATCCTGAAAAGCCGATTGGGCTGCACGGCGTTCATGATTTTGGTGGACTTGCCGAAGCCGCCCTAGGTCCGCATCGTCGATTGGCCATGCGTCGGGGAAGCGCTCTAGTCGCCGGTTCTCGCGGCAACCTGTATTGCACCGATGCTCGGGCTGCCAGAAACCGAGGTTGTGTTAAACAGTGGTCCTTTCACGCCAACGTTCTGGCCAACTGTGAGCGTGCTGAGGCTTGCGGGGGAGAGGTTTACAAAATTGGTGGAGGAGCCGGTTTGCACCTGCATCTGGGTAGTCGACGGAAAGGCGTGCGAGAACAGACGGGAGAGAGCAGTTGCGGTGAAGTCACCGTCAGCGGAATCGATTGCGGACGCCCGCCCCACGAACTGCGAGGATTCGAGCAAGATGCGCCCGGTCGAAAAAGATATCGCACCAGTCGCGGTCAGATTGCCTGTAATCTCGGCTTGAACCTCCTGGCCAACTGTGAGGTCGGTCCCGCTGGCGAAAGTAGCGTTCGGAACCGTCGGGTAGCCGGGGGTGCCGACCGAGAAACCTGCGCCGCTCTGAAGACTCACCGTCACAAGGTCTCCAATGCCCAGGCCAGAGCTACTCGGCAAAGCGCCATGCACCTCCATCTGGAACGAAGAAGCCGGCGTCCCGGTTGAGACCGACACAATGATTCCTTGCGCCACGGAAGCGCCGGCACCGTCGGAATAAGAGAAGCTGTCGGCGACAAGGTCTCCACCGCCCATAAGACTCAGGTCCGTAGTGATGATTTGGTTCGCTGCGAGGCACGAAAAATTGTTGCTCGCGCAGACATTGCCGGGGAAGTTGTATTGAGTGCTGGACCCCGCCGTGATCACCAGCGTGTTCCCGAGCGCGGTTTGTATCGTCACCTGATTGTTCCCGACGGACTGCACCATGCCCATCACGTCGTCAACTTGTGTCTGCACTCCTGTGGAACTTGCGGGGGGCAAAAGCGATAGATTCACAGATTTGCCGTTGGCAAAAGTGAGGGACAAATCCGATTGCAAAATGTCAGGAATACTCAAGTCGAGGTTCAGGCCGGCCGGCGTACTTGCGATTAGCGTGAGCGGAAAAACCCCAGAAGAGATTGTGAGATTGATCGGGTTGATTGGCGGGGTAAAGGTGCAAACTTGTGCGGCGGGGCACGTTTGATAAGGCGTCACAATTGGGGCGCCCGTATCGTTGAGAATCGTAATCTCGGGATTCGCAAATGTCAGGTCGAGACTGGTATAGGTCGTCGAGCCGACGACGGTGGACGCTAAGAAAGAAGTGTCCGACACCAGTTGCGCTAAATCCACCGTCACCGGCCTCGGCAGGAGCTTGACGTTTCCTGGTTGCAATACGGCCCCCGTAATCTGGATTTGAAACGACAGTACGGTAGTGTTGGTTGGCGGCGTATCGTGAACTACGAGATTAACGGTCGAAGCAGCCGCTTGTGGGTTGCTCGAACTGTTGCTGCTGCCACCGCACGCTTGCAGTATGATCAGCGCAAAGATAACCAACATGCCGGCTAACGTTGCTTTCTTATGCATAACATTCTCTCCCGTTGAAAATTTCTTCGTTGAACTCAGCGATTCACTTCGTCTCGCTGGATTCTTCTAACACGCGGACGCGCGAGGTGAGTGTAAGGAAGTGTCCGAACACCGCTGTAACGAATGGGTAGCCCGCTATGTGCTTGATTAATAGAAACGACGAACCGCGGGTTGAGTACTGAAGTACTTTCAGCCGGGGCGGAATTCGATAGCCGCTCCGGCTCTCTTGGGAGTGTCTCAAATTAATTAATTAACCACGAAGCTCACAAGGATGCACGAAGCCGCACTGTTATGCATTCCTTCGTGCATCTTCGTGCCCTTTGTGGTCAAAATTAGGACTCTACCAATCAAGGTCACAACTGGTCGCCGAGATTTACAATCCGCTGTTGCAGAGAAATGCGAAATTCGTCGCCCATCTGATTGAACTTCTGCTGCTGCTCGGGCGTCAGCGCGGCAAAAATCTGGGCGCGGATGTTCTCTCTTTCGACGAACGCGTCCGCCCAGTTTTGGGCCTGCTGCTTAGCGATGGAACGTACGAAAGCCTCATCAAAGGTATTGCGGGCCCGCAACTGCGCATTGTGTTGTTCGGACTTCTGAAAGATCGCCAGAATCACGGGCCGCTCGCGTTGCAGGACTCCCTTGATCTGCATCCGCTGATCGGCGGTCAGGTTGAGTTCACTGACAAAGTGCTGAATAAAAAGATTGCCGCGCCTTCTCTGCAACCATCCGGTTTGCTGCTGCGCGATGGCCGGTAACAAAATCGTGACTGCCAGCGTGCTCACCAGAACGAAGTTAACCCAACCTTTTCCCATGATGTTCCTCCTGAGGGGCCTGGTGTTTGCTGTCCAAGCTCCCAAAATGCTCCCTATGAAATAACACGACTGCGCGAGCCCGGAGTGTATGGAAGTGTCGGGAAATCGCGCCCACCGGCTTTTTTAGGCTTTCTTGATAGTGCAATCGAGAGCACTTAGCGCTCCGGACACTTCCTTACACTACATCGCAGAACTCTCTGCTAACAACGTGTTTGTAGTGAGCGAGCGGAGCGGATGAGCCGCTATTCAACACAGAATTTCAAAGGAGCGAAGTTATGAAGACACGCACATGGATACTACCGGCAGCCGTTCTGCTGGTATCGGTCAGCACAGCACTGGCGCAGGTCACGTCCACCACCACGGCTACCGGTCCCAGCGGTCAGACTGCCACGAAGACGACTACACGCGGTAGTGGAGACGTGAATTCAACGGTCACAGGTCCCGACGGAAACACTGCAACCCGAACCGTAACTGGCCGGGGCACCGGCGATGTCAATGCGACCGTAACCGGACCCAACGGCAATGGCGCCACCCGTTCGACGACGCGTAGTGGGGGAAACGTGAACTCTATCGTCACCGGTCCCCGTGTGAGTACCGCGACCCGTAGCGTAACCGGGCGTGGCACCGGCCATGTTACCGCAATGGCCACTGGACCACGCGGCGCAACCGCAACTCGGACGCGCATCCGCTAGAACCCCTTTGCCTGCGGGTTGTCGATTAAGAGGTCCGGCGCCAGTCCGATCATGTATCTCCGGACGCCTTTTGCATCTATGGCGGGGGAGTTGTTTAGAGGAGATCGCGCGTGAACATCGAATTCAAAATCGAACAGGCACGGGGACTGCGCGAGATTCTTCGCTTTCGGCGAGATCCTCTTGCCTATGTCGGGGATGTGTCGCGGCGCAGCGTGGATATCCGGCATATCACGCTCGACCAGCGGAACGTCTTCCTGGTCAATCATCCGGAACTCATACGCGATGTGCTGGTCACCCACGATTGGAATTTCATCAAGGGTCCGGGACTGAAGGCGTCGAAACCAGTTCTCGGGGACGGTCTGCTAACCAGCGAAGGCGAGCTGCATCGCCGGCAGAGACGCCTGGCACAGCCCGGATTCAACCACGACCGTTTGGGGCAATATGCTAAATACATGGCGAACTGCGCGGAGCGGACCGCCAGTTCATGGAATGATGGCGAAGAGTACGCCATCAACGAAGAGATGATGCGCTTGACTCTCAATATCGTCACCCGCTGCCTGTTCAGCACAGACATTGGAAAGGAGGCAGCCAAAGTTGGCGACGCGCTCACGGAAGTTCTCCACCTGTTTAATGCGCTCGTCTTACCGATCGCGCAGAGGTTCACTATGGTGCGAAAGCTGGTGGAGCGTCGCGCCGCTTCGTCGCGCAGGCGTTTGGACGCCGTGCTGCAGAGGATCATCCATGAACATCGCGTCCAACCCGGAAAATTCGATGACATGCTCTCCATGCTGATGGGGGCCCAGGATGAAGGCAGCGCAACCTACATGTCCGAGGCCTTGCTACGGGACGAAGCCATGACCTTGTTCCTGGCTGGACATGAAACCACTGCCAACGCCCTCACCTGGACTTGGTACTTGCTGGCACAAAATCCCGCGGTCGAGGAGAGAATGGCCGAGGAGATCGACGCCGAACTCGCGGGCAGGCTGCCGAAGCTTGAGGATCTGGCGCGGCTTCGTTATACCGCCCAGGTATTTCGCGAATCATTGCGTTTATATCCACCGGCGTGGATTGTCACGAGACAGGCCGTCACCGACTATCAACTCGGCGCCGTCAAGGTACCGGCCGCAGCACTTCTCTTTCTAAGTCCCTTCGCCACACATCGCGACCCGCGATTCTGGAATGCTCCGGAGGTCTTCCAGCCGGAACGTTGGAATGATGTCTCGGTCGAAGCCCGGCCAAAGTTTGCCTACTTCCCATTTGGCGCAGGCACAAGGGTATGTATCGGAGAGCATTTCGCCATGATGGAGGGAGTGTTGGTGCTTGCGATGATTGCTCAGCGCTGGCGTCTGCATCTCGCGCCCGGACAAAAAGTCGAGCTCTGGCCGCAAATCACCCTGCGCCCAAAATACCCGATGCGGTTCAGAGTGGATCTGCGTAGCACAACCTTGCGCAAGCCAGCCAGCGAGCAGTTGGATCTGTACGGTTGCACTCTAAAATAACAGCGATTGAGTCTAGAAGCTGCGCGTTATATGTAGCCATTTCGTACCCACGTGCCCGCTCTGGTGGTGTGGGTTTTCGTTTTCCAGCTCCGTTCGCACTTGCGTTAGAGCGTGACTCTGCGCAGTTTGTTCCCGGGAGTGCGACTCGCACTTTTTCGACGCACCCGCAATTAGCACAGATGCGCCCTCAGTGCACGGACCACTGCGGATCTTCCTCCGGGCTCACCAGGTGGCCATCGCGCATGTGGATGATGCGGTCTCCGTATTTGGCGGCCTCGGGATTGTGGGTAATCATCAGCACCGTCTGGCCTAACTCCTGGTTGGACTGGCGCAACATGCGCAAAACGATGTTGGAGTTCTCGGTGTCGAGATTGCCGGTGGGCTCGTCGGCGAGAACCACCGCCGGCTGGTTGACCAGGGCGCGAGCCAGGGCAACCCGCTGCTGCTCGCCACCGGAAAGTTCTGAGGGGCGATGGTGCAGGCGCTGGCTCAGCCCTAATAGATCGCAAATGCGCAGGAAGAACGCGGGATCGCGGCCGCCGTTGCCGGAGATTTCCTGCGCGATGGCAATGTTGGAGCGGGCGTCGAGCGTGGGCAGCAAGTTGAACTTTTGAAACACGAAGCCGATCTTGCGTTTGCGCATGCGAGTGCGCTCGGCATCGGAGAGAGTGGCGAAGTCATCGCCGTCGAGGATTACTTTTCCGGAGTCGGCGCGGGTGAGTCCGCCGAGCAGGTAGAAGAGCGTGGATTTGCCGCTGCCAGAAGGGCCGACCACGGTGACAAATTCTCCTTTTTGTACGCCGAAGGAGATGCCGCGGAGCGCAGGAACGTCGATCTTTCCCACGCGATAGGTTTTATGTAAATCGATGGCTTCAATGAAGGCGGCCATGCCAGATTTGATCTTACACGATGGGTGGGACGTGGTTTCGTCGAACACCAAGATCTAAATCGCCGAGGTCACGGAAAACGGCCGCAGAGCGGGCGGAAGGAACCGGTTGTCGCTCAAGGCCCTTGTCACCGATCAGGCCGCGCCTTGGCGCTGCGAGAGTCGCGCGGGACGCTCCCGCGTTCGCTTAGGGCCGCGCTTGCGGACCAGAAGCAGACGGATTCGTTCGAGCAGATCGGAAGGGGCATACATTCCCCGGGCGAGGAATACGTCGGCTTGCGATTCGTGTTCGTAAACGCGGACCTTGCTTGAAATAAGGATGGCCGGGGTGTGGGGCGAGAGATTCTTGATGGCCGCGATCAACTGCGGGCCGTCGAGTCCGGGCATGGCCATATCGGTGACCACGAGATCGACCCCGCCTTGCTTGAAGCGTTCCAGGGCTTCTTCGCCGCGGGAGGAACTGACCACGCGGTAGCCGCGGGTCTCAAGCATGATTTTGCGATAGGAAAGTGACTGTTCGTTATCGTCAACACAAAGGATCGTGCGCTTGGGTTTCATTCACCCGCCTGGGTCCGCCGGCTGCCGGCTGTCACTGCCGGAAGTCATATTACTGAGCATCCGCGGAAGTTTTTTTATTCGCGAAGAATATGAAGAGCGCCATGATGCTAATGGCAGTGCGGCGCACTGTAAAGTGGCGCCGAAGGAAATGGGAGGTTTTGGCCATTGACTTTTTGCGAGGGCGTGAAAGGCCTAATGCCGCGCCGCTTGCGGGCGGGCGCCTAGAGGAAAACTTCGCCGCGCATGATTTCAACCGAGTGGCCGCCGACACGTACGTTAACTACCCGGTTATGGCTGTGCGAGGCGCGCACAAAAATCCGGCTGGGTCGCTTCATCTCCACACCTTGTTCGATGAGTACGCGCTCCTCGGGTTCGGCTACGCCGTGTGCCACCATCCAGGCGGCGGTACAACCCGCGGCGGAGCCGGTCGCCGGGTCCTCGCCGTTGTAGAACAGCATGCGGGCGTGCAGGCGGGCCTCGTGATCGACGGTCTCCCGGGTCACGAAATAAAAGGACTTCCCCGCGGTTTGGGCGAGATACTCGGCGGCACGGTTGAGATTGATATGCAGGTTCTCGATGACCGCCAGCGATTTCAGCGGCGTCACCGTGAAGGGAACTCCCGTCGAAACCGTTTCAATGGGAAGGGAATCGTCGAAGTCTTGCGGACGGAGGCCAGTCGCGCGGGCGACCGCTTCGCGCTCATGCTGCATGAAGAAGGTGGGATCGAGCTGCGTCATCTCGCCGAACGCAGGTTGTCCATCTGAGTCTTCGAAATGGACCGGCACTTTGCCGACATTGAGTTCAAGCACAACTTTTTTCGCGCCGCTGTTTTCCGCGTCACAGCCGCCGCGCAAGGCAAATGCTGTTCCCAGCGTGGGATGGCCGGCGAACGGCAGCTCTTCCTGTACAGTGAAGATGCGCACGCGAATGCCTTGCTCGCGTTCGGTGGCGGCGTCGCGTCGCAAAATGAACGTGGTCTCGGAGAGGTTCATCTCCTTGGCGATCAACTGCATCTCGGCATCGGTTACGCCGCGGGCGTCGGGGAATACAGCCAGCGAATTGCCCTCGAGCGGACGCGACGAGAAAACATCCCATTGCGCCATTGCCAGACGCCGTACTGGTTGGCTCATGAATCGCCTCCGGGAACTAAGCGCGCAAGACTAACCTTGGGTGCCGCCCTAAGACGGCACCCGGTGACACAGCGACTGAAAGAAAGATGGTCTGCTTACGCAGCTTCATTCTTCTGGCGCTTGGAGGCTGGAGCCAACGCAACGCCTTTGCCCAGGAAGTTCACCAGCTCAGAGTTCACCTCGTCCGCATGGGTCCACGTGATGCAGTGTGGCCCGTCCTTTACCACCACGAGGCGGGCTCCCTTGATCAGGCTGGCAGTGCGGAGTCCCGAGGCAGCAATCGGCAGGATGCGATCCGCGTCGCCGTGAAGGACCAGCGTGGGCACGTCGATTTTGCTCAGGTCCTCGCGGAAGTCCTCATGCCATGTGGGCACGCAGGCAAGGCTGGCAGTCGGCGAGGCTCCGGCCGCGAGGTTCCAGCTGGACTGGACGACTTGTTCGCTGACACGCTTGCCCAGCAGAAGGTCCGTGTTGTAGAAATTCTTGAAAAATTCGGTGAAGAACGCGTAGCGGTCCGCGACGACGGCTTTCTCGATCCCTTCGAAGACACTGCCGTCCACGCCCTCCGGGTTGTCCGAGGTCTTCAGCAGGAAGGGCGGGACGCCGGAAATGATTACCGCCTTGCTCACCCCCTTCGATCCATATTTCCCGAGATAGCGCGCCACTTCACCGCCGCCCATCGAGAAACCGGCCAGTGCGAAGTCCCGCAGTTTGAGGTGCGTCACGAGCTTGCGCAGATCCTCGGCGAAGGTGTCGTAGTTGTAGCCGGTGGTGGGCTGGCTGGACTTGCCGAATCCCCGGCGGTCATAGGTGATGACACGGTGGCCCGCGTCCAAAAGAACCGGTAACTGCTTTTCCCAGGAAGCACAGCTCAGCGGATATCCGTGAATGAGGACAACCGGCTTGCCGGAGCCGTGGTCCTCGTAGTAGAGGTCGATGTTGCCGGAGTTTTCCTTCCCTACAGTGATGTACGGCATTGCGTTGCTCCTTCCTTGGTTTCGGTGCAGGTTGAAGTTGATGGCCGATTCGCTATAACAGCCCCTAAACATCAAGGATGCGGGAGGCCACTTTGACGATGCATGAAAACCAAATCCTAAAGCGCGCAGGTCGCCCAGATCGGACGCGCAAGTCACGGAGAATGGCCGCACCGCAATCTAAGACTGCCTGGCCTTTGTCGCGGTTGACAGCGTGAGTGCAGGCTTCTATTCTTATTTGGTGTTTTGGCCCTCCTACAGCCGCGCCACTTGTTGTCCCACGTGTTCGCCGCCGTGTGGGTAGGGAGCCGAGCGAGATTTCTTCCAACCCACCCGGCGAAACGGGTGGGTTTCGTTTTCATCCGACGTTCACCCGAATTGAGGGCGCGGCTGGCCAACTTTCAGATTTCACCGCTTCGAATTGAATTCACAAGGAGAGAAATATGAGTACTGCGATAGCAACCGAGACCGGTAAAATCCCCCGCATCAACGACACCGCACCGGACTTCACTGCCGAAACCACACAGGGCACGATCAATTTTCATGAATGGATCGGCGACGGGTGGGCGATTCTGTTTTCCCACCCCAAAGACTTCACTCCGGTGTGCACGACCGAACTTGGCTATATGGCAGGTTTGCAGCCGGAATTCGCCAAGCGCAACACCAAGATTATTGGCTTGAGCGTGGATCCGGTGAGCAGCCACGGCAAGTGGGCCGCCGATATTGAAGAAACTCAGGGACACAAGGTGAAATACCCGATGATCGGCGACCCGGAACTCAAAATTGCCAAGTTGTATGGGATGTTGCCGGCCGAGAGCGGGCACACCTCCGAGGGGCGTACGGCGGCGGATAATGCCACGGTGCGTACGGTGTTCGTAGTGGGTCCGGACAAGAAGATCAAACTCCAACTCAGCTACCCTATGAGCACTGGCCGCAACTTCGACGAGGTGCTGCGCGTGCTCGATTCGATGCAGCTCACGGCCAAGCACAAAGTGGCCACGCCGGTGAACTGGAAGCAGGGCGATGAAGT
>Ga0302326_10014642_pt1 | contig 16570 bp, 17 predicted proteins | sample Palsa_T0_3_FD_202264 | JGI IMG/M metagenome (GOLD analysis project Ga0302326, IMG submission 202264) | Peat permafrost microbial communities from Stordalen Mire near Abisko, Sweden - Palsa_T0_3 | ecosystem: Environmental > Terrestrial > Soil > Palsa > Peat permafrost | place: Sweden: Abisko...
GCGTTCGCGAAAGGAGTGGCTCATGGAGCAAATGGAACAGGTCAGCCCCATCGGACTTCCCGAGGACACCCAGCGGCTTCTCTCGCGGGCCCGAGCGCCCTTCGAGAGGATCTTCGTCCCGGTCGATTACGGGGCCGACGGGCACCGGGCCGTGGGCGTCGCGCTCGAGCTTCAGCGGGTCTACGGATCCACCGTTTGCCTCTTTCACGTGCAGGATGAAGAAGGCTCCGAGGAGTTCCTCGCGGGTGTCGGCGCGCCGGTCGACGCCGACGGTGCCAGCGAGGCGATCGCGAGGCTGCGGCGCTTCGTCGACAACATCGCGCCCGGGGCCGCGTCGCGCGTCGAAGCGCGTGCGCGCGTCGGCGGCGACGCGGAGACGGCGAAGCTCGTATTGGACGAAGCCGCCGAGTGGCGAGCGACGCTCATCGTCGTCACGGCCACGACGCACCGCGCGCTCCTGCGGACCGTGGCCGAGCGGGTGGTCCGCAAGACGCCCGTTGCCGTGCTCGTCTTGCACGGCGACCCCGATTGATCCGAGGGCGCCGTGAGGTAGGCTGCGCGTGGGAAACGTCGTGCCGAAAAGCCCCTCGAAGAAAGAATCCTCCCTGGTCCTCGCCGCGGCGGCGCTCGACGAAGAGCTGCGTCGATACGACTCACTCGCCGACGAGTCGAAGCGCGCGCGCATCGACAGCGGCAAGACGCTGGAGCGGGCAGTACGCATCGTCCAGGAGTCGACTGCGCGCAACGAGACCGTGCAAGACAAGCTTCGAGAGCTCGTCGCCCAGATCGAAGAGGCCCGGACGCGCCAGGTCGACAGCTTGAACGTGCTGCTCGACGCTGCCCGGCGCGCGCAGGCGCGCTCGGAGCAGTACGACGCCTTGATGAAGCGCTTCGCCGCGCTCGGGGAGTCGGCGCGCGAGGTCAACACGCTGGCAGGCGCGGCCGACGCAAAGCGACAGGCCGGCGCACCCGAAGGCGAGCTGCTCGAAGGTCTGGGCAGCCTCGAGACGCAGATGAGCGCCGTCGTGGACGAAGCCGAGGCGCTCGCCGCGGTGGCCGACGAGCAAGACTGGGCCGACTTGAAGCGCCAGGCGGATGCGGCGCGGCAGCAGCTGCTCGCCGTCAAGAACAAGCTCGTTGCGGCGCGCCGCGCCGTCGCCATGCGCGCCCCGTCCTGACGACGGCAACCTACCCGCTCCCACGATGGGCCTTTTGCCCGGCGTGCGCCCAGCGAGGGCTGCGGGACCGTCATGCGCGACGCCGGGACCGCGTGCCCCGTCGCAAGTCCGCGCTTCCGACCGTGGCGCGCCTTCCGTGTGATGTATCGCGGAGTTGATGGCCACAATGGGCGTGGCACGAGCGATGCTCAACACCGACGCAGGCGACGCGGACACCGCGGCGCCGCACCGGAGGCTTGTCATTATGAATGCTTCAACGAAGGCGACATGGGGTTCGATCGGGCGCTCGGTCGCGACGCGAGCGGGTTTCGCGGCGCTCCTCGCTGGCGCGCTGCTCTTTGGGACGGCGGGGAACGCGGCCGCCTACGACGGCGTCGAGGTCGGCGTCGCGCCGCCCGCGCTGCGGGCCGAAGTGATTCCTCGCGCCCCGTCGCCGCATTACTTCTGGGCACGCGGATACTGGGGATACCGCCCGCACGGGGGCTACGCGTGGAACGGCGGCCGCTGGATGGCCCCGCGGGTCGGCTATGCGTGGCAGCCCGCCCATTGGTACGCACGTGGCGCCCGCTGGCACTTCGGCGGCGGCTACTGGCGCCACGCTCGCTGAATCACCCCGCGCCTGCGGCCTGACTCAGGCGCCTTTCGGCCGGATGCGCTCCGAGAGAACGGTGCGCAGGGGGGGAAAGAGGTTGAGGGCGAGCGCGCGATCCGGCGCCCACCAGGCGGCTTCGATCACCTCGCGGTGATCGACTTTCACCTCGGGCCGCACCGGGACCTCGAGGTTGAAGATGCGAACGTGATCGCTCTTGCCCTCCCACTCGTGGGTGTGATCGAACGCCAGCGCGAGGTCGGCGGCCTTCGCCGTGATGCCAACTTCTTCGCCGAGCTCGCGGATCACCGCGTCGGCCGGCGCCTCGCCGCGGCGGATGTAGCCGCCGGGCAGGCTGTAATAGGGGACGTACGAGTTTCGCACGAGCAGCACCTCGCCGCCGTGCCACAGGGCGACGAGAGCGCCCTCGGTCGTCGGATGCGCAATCCCCCAGTACAAGCGCATTCCGCGATAGGCGCAGACGTAGGCGAGCTGGAAGGCTCGATCGCGGAGCGTGGGCTTCGATTGCGCCGAGGTCGCTTTGTCGGTCATGCGGGAACGGTACTCCCTGGCCGAGTGGGTCTCGTCGCTATTCCCCGGCGCGCTGGTTTACATATGCCGGATACGTGCCGTCGGGGAAGTGATCGACGAGGCTTTTATAAGTTCGCGCGGCGTCCGCATGATTGCCTTGCGCCCACTGCGTGTCGGCGAGCCCGACGACCGCGGGCACATAGGATGGGTTGCTCTTGATCGCGCGCGTGTATGCGTCGATGGCCCCTCCCAGATCGTGGCGCATGCGCAGCACATCGCCGAGGCCGGCGAGCGCCTGCGAGTCGCCGGGGTGGCTCGTGAGGATGGCCTGGTAGATGCGCTCGGCGCGGTCGAAGTCGCCTTTTCGCACCGCATCCATCGCCGCCTGAAGGGGGTCGCTCCCGCTTGCCGGGGTCGTGCGCGCAGGGTCGCCACCCGCTGGAGGGGTCGCGGCCATCGCAACCGTGGGCGTCGACGACGCCGAGCTCGACGGAGCCGGCGGGGAGGACTCTGCCGGCCGCCCGACCGCGGTTCGATCCGCCCCGATCCACGCATGCAGATCGGACAAGAGCGGGTACGCGCGCTCGGCGGCGTCGAGCTTGGAGAGCTCGACCCTCGCTCCCGGGACGTCGCCGGCCTTCACCAGGGCGTAGACGAGCGCCGCCTCCGCTCGTCCAGGACGGAGCTCACCCGCGGCCGCGAGGCGGAGTCGCTCGATGGCGGCGCCCAGCGGTTGGCCCGGCTGCGCAAGGTCGAGAGCAGCCAAGCTGTAGGCTGTTTCGGGCTCCGACGCGCGGGCGAAGACGGCCACGACGTAGCCGCGGGCGCCATCGACGTCGCCGGAGAGACGCAGGGCATCGAGCTTGGAGAGGATCGCTCGGGGATCCTGAGGCGCAACGGACATCGCCTCGTCCGACGCACGCCGCGCGACCGCCGCACTCTCCTCCATCTGAGATCGCGTGACCCTGGCCTCCAAAGTCGCGTCGGCCGGGAGCAAGCGACCCCTCAGCCATGGGATGTCCGCCTTCGCTTCGGCGACGCGCGCCTCGTCGACGAGGACGCGCGGGTCCCGCTCGGCGAGGACGCTGGCCTTGTCGAAATCTCCCTGCGCGGCGTCGAGCTCTCCGTTCGCGAGGGCGCGCTCGCCGCCCAGGACGAACGACTCCAGGCGAGGATCGACGGCCGCTTGCCTCGGGATCCGCCCGAGCCCGAGCTCGACGACGCGATACCGGCGCTCGACTACGAAGCTCAAAAACCCGAACGCCGCCACCATGACCGTCGCCACGATCCACCAGCCTGCGCGGCGGCGGCGCGGCGAGCGTTCATCCTCGGGCCACTCGACCTCGTCTTCCGCGTCGTGGATGGGGATATCGGGTCCCACGCGGAAACCTTCGCTCCGCGGAGGGAGGTCGCGCAAGCAATTCTGCGATGCCTAAGACCGTGATATCACCGTCAACTAGGCGAGGATGGGCAGATTTTTGCGCTTTGCGTGGTGCGTGACGGCTCGGCGAAGGGTCGTCTTGGTCCTTTCTTCGGCGTGGGCCATTTTCTTCGCGCTCTCTTTTGCGTTCGAGCAGCGCGCCTCGGCGTGCCTGTCCAACGTGAACTGCTCGGGCGTAACGCCGGTCTGCGGCCTTTCGCTCACGTGCCGGGCGTGCGAGAGCGATCTCGAGTGCGGCGCGCCGCTCTCCGGCGACTTCTGCTCGACCAGCGGCTCACAGCAGGGCGCGTGCGTGCAGGGAGGCCCCGGCTCGGACGCGTCGACCACGCCCTGCTCGGCGGACTCGGACTGCGGCGAGGGCCTCGTCTGCGACACGGGCGCCAACGGCACCTCGGCCTGCGTCGTCGGGTGTCACGCTCTTCCCCCCCCGGGCGGCGGAGACACATGTCCCATCGCCGAGCACTGCGACATCACGAGCACGACCATCGGCGTCTGCCTGCCAAACGCGAGCGCCGACGCAGGAACGTCGACGGGCGCGTGCACGGCGGACGGGCAGTGCGCGCCGGGCCTCGTCTGCGCGGCCTCGCCGGACGGCGGCGGCTCCACGTGCGTGGTCGGCTGCCGCGAGACGGGACCGGAGACCTCGTGCCCCTCGGGCGCGGAGTGCAACGTCGTCGACGGGGGCGTCGGTCTTTGCATCGGCACCGTGGGGACCGACTCCGGCAGCACGGTCGAGACGTGCGCGAACGACACTGGATGTCCCGCCGGCCTCGTGTGCGACCAAGCCATCAGCCCCAGCGCCGAGTGCGTCGTCGGGTGCCACGCCGTGGCGGGCGGCGTCGACACGTGCGCGATCGCGTTTCACTGCAGCGTCGTCGGCGGGAGCCTAGGCATCTGCCTGTACGACACGGGCACCGGATCCGGCACGTCGACCGGGACGTGCAACCTCGACTCCGACTGCGTCGCGGGCCTCGTCTGCGATCACTCGCTCGACGGAGGCGCGCAGTGCATCTTCGGGTGCCACGCGAACGGCGCCGGGAGCGACACGTGCCCCGGAGGGGCCCACTGCAGCAACGTCGGAGGTGGCGTCGGCGTGTGCCTCGAGAACGGGACAAGCAGCGGAGGCGGCGCGAGCAGCGGAGGCGCAAGCAGCGGAGGCGCGAGCAGCGGCGGTGCAAGCAGCGGGGGCGGCGCAAGCAGCGGAGGCGCGAGCAGCGGCGGTGCAAGCAGCGGGGGAGGCGCGAGCAGCGGAGGCGCGAGCAGCGGCGGTGCAAGCAGCGGGGGAGGCGCAAGCAGCGGGGGCGGCGCAAGCAGCGGGGAAGGCGCAAGCAGCGGAGGCGCGAGCAGCGGAGGCGGTGCAAGTAGCGGGGGCGGTGCAAGCGGCGGAGGCGCGAGCAGCGGGGCCGGTGCAAGCAGCGGAGGCGCGAGCAGCGGGGCCGGTGCGAGCAGCGGCGGCGGTGCGAGCAGCGGCGGCAGCGCAAGCAGCGACGGCGGCGAGGGAGCCGACGCAACGCTGAGCGGCGATGCCACCACCGGGCTGCCGTCCGACGCGGCGAGCGACGCGGGGTCTTCCAGCGGCGCCGGATCGAGCGCCGAGGCCGAGGCCGGGGCCAATGACGGGTTCCTCGAGGGAGCCGGGTGTTCCTGCAGCACCGCGCCGGGCTCGGGGTCGATGAACGACGGCTTGCCGTTCGGGGTGCTTGCGGCCGTCGTGGGCCTGGCGCTCACCACGCGCGGCCGGGGCCGCAAGAAGGACGGACGGCGGACGCGATGAAGACGCTCGCCTCGCTCGCGGCCCTGCTCGTCGCGACCACCGCATCCGGGCTGGCGATCGGTCAGCAGGCCAAGGGCTTCGCGCTCGACGCGTTCGATCCGGCCGAGCGAGGGAGCGACTGGTTCGCGGCCGACTCCCTCGACCTGCGCGGTTTCATGCGGCCCGCCGCCGGCATCGTGGCGGACTGGGCGCACGAGCCGCTGGTGCTCGCGAACCCCGACGGCTCGATCCGGACGCCCTTCGTCTCCAACCAGATCATCGTGCACCCGGGCGCGAGCCTCGTGCTCTTCGACCGGCTCCGTCTCGCCTTCGACATGCCGCTGGCCGTCTTCGAGGACGGCAACTCGCTCATCTTCTCGGGCCAGTCGCTGACGGCGCCGTCGTCGTTCGCGGCGGGCGACCTGCGCCTCGGCGCCGACGTGCGCCTCTACGGCACGTACGGAAGCCCGTTCACGCTGGCGTTCGGCGCGCAGGTGTTCGTGCCTACGGGAGAACCGGCGTCGTTCACCAGCGACGGCACCGTGCGCCTGCAGCCACGGCTGATGGCGGCCGGCAAGGCGGGCGAGTTTTCGTATGCGGCCAAGGTCGGCTTCGAGTACCGGCCCGAGACAGGGGACTTCGCGCAGAGCCAGCTGGGCAGCGTCATGGTGTTCGATGCGGCGGCGGGCGTGCGCCTCATCAACGACGCGCTCCTGCTCGGCCCGGAGATCTACGGCAGCACCGTGGTCACGACGAGCGCGGGGCCCTTCGAGAAGCAGAACACGCCCCTCGAGGCGCTGTTCGGCGCCCACGTTCTGGCGGGGCCCATCCGCGTCGGGCTCGGCGGCGGAGGCGGTCTCACGCACGGCTACGGGTCGTCGGCGGCGCGGCTGGTCGCGACGATCGAGTGGGCGGCTCCGTACAAGAGGCGCGATCGCGACGCCGACGGGATCCCGGACGACGAAGACGCTTGCCCCGACGTAGCCGGGTTGCGCTCGTCGGACCCGGCGAAGAACGGATGCCCGCCCGACCGCGACAACGACGGCGTCGCCGACGTGGACGACGCCTGCCCGGACGTGCCCGGGGTGCACACGTCGAACCCGAAGACGAACGGATGCCCGCCCGACCGCGATGGCGACGGTATTCCGGACGCCGTCGACGCGTGCCCGTCCGTACCGGGGATCGCCACGCACGATCCGAAGACGAACGGCTGCCCGCCGGACCGCGACAAGGACGGGATCGCGGACGCCGAGGACGCATGCCCGGACGTGCCCGGCGTACGCACGTCGGATCCGAAGACGAACGGCTGCCCCGGCGATCGCGACAAGGACGGCATCACCGACAACGAGGACGCCTGCCCCGACGTGGCGGGCGTCCGAACGTCGGACCCGAAGACGAACGGCTGTCCGCCGGATCCCGACCGCGACAAGGACGGCATCCCGAACGCCGTCGACGCGTGCCCCGACGTCCCGGGCAAGGCGGACCCGGACCCGAAGAAGAACGGCTGCCCGCTGGCGTTCGTCCAGGGGAGCCGTATCCGCATCACCGACCAGGTGAAGTTCCGGACGGACAAGGCGGAGCTGGATCCGTCGGGTGAGCCGGTGCTCTATGCCGTCGCCAAGATCCTCATGGAGCACCCGGAGATCACGCTGCTGAGGGTGGAGGGGCACACGGACTACACGGGCGGCCCTGGGTATAACCAGAAGCTCAGCATCGACCGCGCGGCGTCGGTCGTGAACTGGCTCGTGGGGCACGGGATCGACGTCTCGCGTCTCGTCAGTCAGGGGTTCGGGATGACGCGGCCGCTCGTCTCAAACGGGGATGAGAATGGGCGGCGGCTGAATCGGCGGGTCGAGTTTCATATCGTCACACGCGATTCGGGTGGGGAGACGGCGCCTGGGCAAGCGCCGGCGCGCTGACCTTTCGGGACGGGCGGACGGGTGAGGGGGGCGGCTTCGTCGGGTGGGGGGCGGGGGTGGGGTTGGTGCGCCGTGCGAGTCATTGAAAAAGAGGCTCGCCGCTGACGTGGCGGCGGACGGAACGAATTGCAAGATGCGCCTCCGACTCAAGAAGGCGGTCCCCTCAGGCTCGCTCGCGCGGGAGAACGATTGGAAGATGGGTTGGCCGGGCAAGAAGGCGCTCCCCTCTGACTCGTTCGCGCGCGACTCCCATCCGACGATGCGCCTCGGAGGCTCGACAGAGGGCTGCTGGCCCTCGGCGACGCGTTTCTTGGGCCGAAGCGAGCGACGGTTGGCGTGAGGGAACTACTGGACCGGCATTTGGGCTAGGAGCTTGGGCGAAGCGGTGGCTCGGGTGAACAAGAAGGAGTCGCTTCTGAAGGTCGAGGGGTTCAGCCTCTCGCTTGGCTCCTCGCCTTCCGACCTAACTCAAACGCCGTCCTACCTCGGAGCCACCCGACTGGCGCGCGCCCTCGTCGTCGACTTCAACGGTGGCGTCCTGCTTCGGGGCGCTCTCCATCCCCCACCCTTCCCCCTTGGCGCCCTTGGCGTCCTCGCGGTCTCTCCTCCGCAAACGATCGACTCTGTCGCTCAGTGGCTGCGTGCGAAGGCGGCGAAAGGTTCGAAGCCGACGAGCGGGCCTGTGTGGGCGAAGGCCAGGATCTTGATGTCGGAGGCGCGGGGGGCGAGGCGGGCCTCCAGGGCCTTGAGGGACGCGACGTTCTGGCTGGAGCTCTTCGAGAAGAGGCTCACGGCCTTCATCATGACGCCCTCGTTGGAGGCGCCGGCGCTGTCGCCGAAGAAGAGCACCCCGCGGGCGAGGTAGACCGCGGACCCGGGTGTGTGGCCGGGCACGGCGAACGTCTCGACCTTGACGTCGCCGACGTCCGACACGTCGCCGTCGTTGACGGGGTGGTCGACCTTGGCGGCGTCGCCCACCAGCGCGACCTCGTTCTGCAAGGCGTAGACATGCGCGTCGGCGAACAGCTTGCAAGCCGCCGTGTGATCGCCGTGACCGTGTGTCAGGAAGATGGCAGTCACCGCGGCGGGGGTGAGCCCGCGGCGCGCCAGTGCCCCCAGGATGGCCTTGCCCGAGGCATCGTGCCCCGCATCGACGAGGGCGACCTTGCCCGGGGCGACGTCGATCAGGAAGACGCTGACGAAGCCGTCCTTCACCGTCTCGACCCCGGGCACCAGCTGCGCGGCGTCGACGATCGGACTGTTGCTGCCGAAGGCCGTGTACCAGATGGCTCCGACCGCCAGGAGGAGCACCACCACGACACCGCCTACCCACTTGAGTGCGAGTTTCACGGCGCTCTTGTACCACGCGGGCGACCCCTCCAGTTTGCCCGGCCGAGGGCTGGCTAGGGGATTGCACACGCCGCAAGGCCGGAGGATAAGCGAGCCATGAGAGAACGAAGCAGCAAGCCCCTCGTGGGCCGGTTGATTGCAGTCGGGGTAGTCGCCTTCGGCGCCGTGGCTTGTTACGCCAGCGCGAACGTCGGGCCGGGCGACGAGTGTCGCAACTACGAGTGGCACGGCCACCACGACGTCGAGGTGTGCCACGCCCACTGCAACGACGAGGGGTGCCATGAGCACTGCAGGGAGCGCGAACGCTGGGGCCACGAGCACCATTGCTGGTAGGGCAAGGGGCAAAAGCCTCCTGGCTTGGGGGCCCTTCCATTGCTCTCCCCCGTGGGGCCGCTAAGATCGGCCACTCCGGCGGCGATAAGCGGGTCTCAAGGTGCGCGGCGTCTTCCTTGTCTCGGCTTTCGGGCTGATAGTCCCGATGAGCGCGTGCGCGCCCCACGCGTCGATGCCCGAGGAAGTGCCCGAGGTCGGCGATAGCGGAGAAGTCACGCTCCTCGCCGATCCCCCCGACGGCGCGGCCATCACCTGGGACGGCTGGGCGGGCGCGTTCGTGGCCGATTACTGCGTGCAGTGCCACAGCCCCACCGCCCCCTGCGGCGGCAGCGGTTGTCACCCCTCGGCCGGGATGCTGCCGGATTTTCGATACCAGGCTCAGGTGGTGTCGTTCGCCCCGACGATCCAGTGCGGCATCTGCGTGACGCAGAGTCCCGCGTGGCAATGCGGGAGCACCACGCCAAAGACGTTTCCGGTCTACGAGGGCGACAATCCCCTGCCGACCGACGAGCAACGCGGGCTCGTGGTCGACTGGATCGAAGCGGGCTGTCCTTAGCGTCGGCGTCCTTGGGGGGTCAGCGTCCTTCACTCTTGGCGCGGGTGCCTCGCCCTGCGAAGATGCGCGGGTGAATCCGCTCTTGAAGCTCTTCGTGAAGGGTCACGTCTGGCTGTACCAGTCGTCGGGCGGGCGCCGCGGCGGCACGATGAACGGCCGAAAGATCCTGCTCTTGACCACCGTCGGCAACAAGTCGGGTCAATCGCGGACGGTGCCTGTCGTGCCGTTCTTCGAGGGAGGCGAGACGTACGTCATCGCCTCGATGGGCGGCGCGCCGCAACACCCGGCCTGGTACAAAAACCTCTCCGCCAAGCCGGACGTCGGCGTGCAGCTCGGCGCAGACGTCTACAAGGCGCGCGCGATCCCGGTCGCCGAAGGCGCGGAGCGCGATCGCCTCTGGAAGAAGATCGTCGAAGAGATGCCGAACTTCGGCGGCTACCAGCAGAAGACATCGCGGGTCATCCCCGTCGTTCGGCTCGCCCGACAGCCCTAGGCGGGGCCTCGCGCGCCGTCATCGCTCAAAAATCGCACACGGAGAAACCACCCATGGCAAGCACCAAGATCCCCGAGAAGTTTTTGCCGGTCCTCACGGAGAAGAAGGCCCTCGCGCACCTCGCGACCGTGATGCCCGACGGCACGCCGCAAGTGACGCCGGTGTGGTTTCTCTACGAGAACGGGAAGTTTACCGTGAACACCGCGCGCGGCCGCATCAAAGACCGCAACATGACGAAGAACGCGTCGGTGGCGCTCTCGATCGTCGATCCGGACAACGCGTACGCGCACCTGGCCGTCCGCGGCAAGATCGTCCTCGCCACCGAAGAAGGCGCCGACGCGAGCATCAACCGGCTGGCCAAGAAGTACCTCGGCCAGGACAAGTATCCGTTCGGGCGGCCGGGCGAGGTGCGCGTCATCTACGAGATCGAGCCGACGTCCGTCTCGGGGATGGGCTGAGCACGCCGGTGAGCGTGCTTGCCGGGATCTCCACCGCCGCGCCGCTGCCCGACGAAGACGCTCTCGCGATCGCGGACGCGACGGGAGATCGGGCCGAGGCCGTACGGCGCGCGGCAAGCTCGGTGCGCGACGCGATCTACGGGCGCGTCGTCACGTACTCGCCGAAGGTGTTCCTGCCGCTCACGAACCTGTGCAGAAACCACTGCGACTACTGCTCCTTCCGCCGCTCGCCGGGCGACCCCGGCGAGTGGACGATGACCCCCGCCGAGGTCGACGTGCAGCTCGCACGGGCGCAAAAGCTCGGTTGCGCCGAGGCGCTGTTCTGCCTCGGCGACTCGCCCGAGAAGGCCTTCGGGGCCTACCGGCGCACGCTCGCCACCCTCGGCCAGTCGAGCACCGTCGAGTACCTGCACTGGGCCGGATCGAAGGCCCTGTCCCACGGTCTCTTGCCCCACACCAACGCGGGGCTCTTGACGGATGCGGACATGGAGCGGCTCAAACAGGTGAACGTCAGCCTCGGGCTGATGCTCGAGTGCGTCAGCCCGCGCCTGTGCGAGCCGGGGATGCCCCACCATCGCGCGCCCGACAAGCGTCCCGAGCGCCGGCTCGCGATGATCGAGTCCGCGGGGCGACTGCGGATCCCTTTCACGACGGGCATCCTCATCGGCATCGGCGAGACGAGGCGCGAGCGGGTCGAGAGCTTGCTCGCGATCCGCGCGGCGCACCGCAAGTACGGGCATATCCAGGAGGTCATCGTGCAGAACTTTCGCGCCGTCCCCGGCGTGGCGATGAGCCACGCACCCGAGCCGGACGACGACGAAGTGACCCTCGCCGTGGCCATGGCGCGTCTCGTGCTCGACCGCGACGTCTCCGTGCAGGCGCCGCCGAACCTCAACCCGGCATCCGCGGAGGCGCTCCTCGCGGCGGGGCTCAACGACTTCGGGGGCATTTCGCCCGTGACGCCGGATTACATCAACCCGAAGCACCCGTGGCCGCACATCGATGCCCTGGGTAACGCCTGCGCGCGTGCCGGTTTCACCCTCCGGCCTCGCGCCTCGATCTACGATCGCTACGTCGAGCGGCCCGGCTTCCTCGATCCGCAGCTCGTCGTGCCCACGCGCGAGGTCATGACACGCCTCGCGGCGCACGGGGGTCCAGCGTGAGCCTCGAAGAAGCCGTGCTCGGCTCGGTGCCCGGCGAGACACGGCGGGTGCTCGAGGGCGCGCTCGAAGGGCGCGACCTCCGCGTCGACGACGCCGTCACCCTCTGCAGCGCCCGCGGTCCGTCGCTGCACGCCCTCGTGGCCGTGGCCGATCACCTCCGGCGAACGCAGGTCGGCGAGCTTGTCGGGTACGTCGTCAACCGCAACGTCAACTTCACGAACGTGTGCGCCAAGGCCTGCCGCTTCTGCGCGTTCTCGCGGACGAGGCGAAGCGAAGAGGGCTACTTCCTGCCGATCGAAGAGATCGTCCGGCGGGCGCTCGAGGCGCAGGCCTTCGGCGCCACCGAGGTGTGCATCCAGGCGGGCCTCGCGCCCGGCGTCGACGCGCGCTTTTACGTCGCGCTGGTGCGCGAGCTGAAGAAGGCCGCCCCGGCGATGCACGTGCACGCGCTCTCGCCCGAGGAGGTGAAGTTCGCGGCGACCGAGAGCGGCTGGTCGTTTCGCCGGGTGCTCGAGGAGATGAAGGACGCCGGCCTCGGCTCGCTGCCCGGCACCTCGGCCGAGGTGCTCGACGATCGCGTGCGCGCCCGCATCGCCCCGGGCCGCATCACGACCGCAGAGTGGATCGACGTCGTGACGACGGCGCACGCGGTCGGTCTGCGCACGACCTCGACGATCATGTACGGCCACGTCGAGACGGACATCGAGCGGATGCGCCACCTCGACTTGCTGCGATCCATCCAGCGGCAGACGGGCGGGTTCACCGAGTTCGTGCCTCTCTCGTTCGTCCACGAGGAGGCCCCGATGACGCTCCGCCAGCAACTCCCCGACCTTCGCACCGGGCCCACGGGCGACGACGTCATTCGTCTCTACGCCATCGCTCGCCTGATGCTCGGCAGCACCATCCGCAACGTGCAGGTGTCGTGGGTCAAGGACGGGATGCGCCAGGCCCAATGGCTGCTGTCGTGCGGGGCGAACGACTTCGGCGGGACGCTCATCAACGAGAGCATCTCGACGGCGGCCGGCTCGGCGCACGGCCAGTTGCAGACGCCCTTGGCGCTACGGCGTGCCATCCGCGACGCAGGGCGCGTTCCGTTCGAGAGGAGCACGCGCTACGACGTCGTGCGCACGTTCGGGCCCGACGCGGGACCGGACGAGCGACACCCGCTCGACGGCGTCGAGGATCCCGACGCGACCTTCGGAAGCTACGAGCGTCTCACGCGGGACGAGCGATTCAAGTTTCGGCTTCCCGTCGCTGCACCGTGAGCTTCTGATGGTCGGCGGGCACGTCGACGTCGAAGGCGATGCGCTCGCAGTCGACGACGGCCACGCCTAGACCGGCGGCGCGCGCGGCCGCGCAGTGGGCGGCAAAGCTCTCTTCGCGCCCGAAGCACGTCTTGATGGCCGTGGGCGGGGCCAGGGCCAAGGCGTTGGTGTGACGTCCGAGCTTGTCGCGCACGAGGGCGACGTCGTGGTGCTCCAGGGCCGCAAGCACGGCGGCGACGTCGGCGGGCTCGATCAGGGGAAGATCGGCCATGAGGACGAGGGCGGCTGCGGCGCCCCGCGCCGTCACCTCGACCAGCGCGCCATCGACGACGTCCGCCAGCGATCCTTCGCCTCGGTCCCTCAGCACGAAGGCGCCGTGCCCGGCTGCCAGCGACGCGACGTCGTCGCCGTCCGTGGCGACGAGCACACCGTCGATGGGGCACGCGCCGAGGACGTCGAGCACGTGATCGACGAGCCGCCGCGCGAGGCCTGCCCGGTCTTCGTCGCCGAGCACGGGCCGGAGGCGTGACTTGCCCGCACCGAGGGACTTGGCGGGCACGACGGCCCACACCGGTCGCTTCACGACAGCGCCTTGGCGGCAAACGCAAGGACCTCGCGCGCGAGGCGCAGGCGGTCGTCTCGCGAACGCATCACGGTCGACGCTCCGAGGACGGGGATCGACGCCACGGTCTCTTCGTCGCCCCGCTCGACCACCATCGCGCGTACGAGGCCGCCGTAGTGCCGGGCGACCGCCCCCGCCGACGCGGCCTGCCCCGTGAGCTCGCGGATCATCGAGGCCAGCGGACCCTTGATGGCCGCGCCGCCCACGATGGGGCTGATCGCCACGACTGGCTTGCGCGCGATCGCGTCCCGAACGCCGTCGAGGCACAGGATCGGATCGACGGAGACGTACGGATTGGACGGCCCGACGACGACGAAATCGCACGCGTCCACGGCGGCGACGACGCCCGGCGCCGGCACGCGCTCACCCTCGAAGCGCACCGCGCGGACCGGCGGCTCGGCGCGGCGTCGCACGAACCATTGCTGGAACGGCAGCGTCCCCTCCCCCGTGGTCTCGATCATCGTGCGCACCGGCGCGTCGCTCATCGGGAGCACTCGCTGCGCGATCCCCAGCGCGCCGCAGAGGCGCGCCGTGATCGACGACAGGCTCACCCCCGATCGCAGCGCCTCGGTGCGGAGCAAGTGCGTGGCGAGGTCTCGGTCGCCGAGGGCGAACCAATCCGGCCCTTGATAGCGCTTGATCATGCCGAGACCTGCGAACGTCTCCTCGGCGAGGCCCCAGCCGCGCTCCTCGTGAGCGAGGCCAGCCAGCGTGTACATCACGGTGTCGAGGTCCGGCGATACGCACAGCCCCAGGTGCACGAAGTCGTCGCCCGTGTTGACGATGGCCGTGAGCGCGCCGGGGTCGAGGGCGCGCGCCAGCCCGTCGAGGAGGCGCGCACCGCCGACGCCACCGGAGAGGGCGACGACCTTCATGCGTAGAGATCCTCCTCGGCCCTGCGGACGAGCGCGCTCGCCCCCTCGTCCGAAGGATGAAAGCCGAGACCGCGCACGAGGACCAGCGGACGCCGCTCGGCCGCTTGACCCGCGACCAGATCGGCTACGGCGGCGACCTGGTCGGCGAGCGCCGTGATCGTGTTCTCGAGCACGCGGCCGAACAAGTCGGGCTCCCCGCGCCGATCCCAGAGCGGTGGCAAGCCGGAAACCCCGATGGCAACGCCCACCGTCCCAAGACGGAAGGGGCGCCCGAACGAATCGGTGATGACGACCCCGACGCGTGCCCCGGACGCGCCCTCGACCCGCGCGCGGATGGCCGCCGCCGAGGCATCGGGCGCCTCCGGGAGCAGCAACGCCCACGGGCCACTGCCCGGAGGCGCACCCGCAGGGACGGCGTTGCTCGAGTCGATCCCCGCGTTGGCCACGACGAACCCGAGCCGGTGCCGGACGACCAGGACCCCCGGAGCCTGCCGCGACACCGACGCCGACTCGCGGAGAATCAGCTCGACGGCTCGCGGGTCCTTGTTCACGCCGCGCGCAAGCTCGATCGCGGCCGGCGACGGTTCGACGCGCGCGAGATCGACGAAGCGGCCCTCGGCCCGGGAAAGCAGCTTCGACGTGACGACGAGCACGTCCCCGTCGGTCGTCGCGATGCCCGCCCCCGCCAGCGCGCGCTGAACGATGGCGGGGACGTCATCGCCGGGTTCGACGAGGGGCACGCCGGGTACAGCGACGACCTCGAGGCGATGGCTGCAGGTGATCATGCTAGGGCGTGTGCTCGGAGGTGCCGGGATGAGGCTGGGGATTGTAGGCGGAACGGGCAAGCTGGGAAGCGGCCTCGCGCTACGCTGGTCTCGCGCAGGGCATACGATCGCGATCGGCTCGCGCGATGGCGCAAAAGCACGAGCCCACGCCGAGGAGCTCGCGAAGAAGGGGTGCACGGCAACCGGCGGCGACAACGCGTGGGCCGCGCGGGAGGGCGAGGTGATCGTGCTCACCGTACCGTACGACGCCCATGGCCCAACGCTACGCGCGATCGCCGAGGCCGCGGCGGGCAAGGTGCTCATCGACACGACCGTCCCGCTCGTGCCGCCGAAGGTGAGCCGCGTGCATCTCCCGGCCGGACAGGCCGCGGCGCTCGAGACCCAGGCGATCGTCGGCGCCACGACGCCGGTCGTATCGGCGCTCCATCATGTGAGCGCGACACACCTCGCGGACCTCGCCCATGTCCTCGAGTGCGACGTCCTCGTCGCGTCCGACGACGCGCGCGCGAAGGCCGTGACCATCGGCCTGGTGCACGACTTGGGCGCGCGTGGCCTCGACGCCGGACCGCTCGTCAACGCCATCGCCCTCGAATCGCTTACGCCCGTCTTGATTCATCTCAACCGCACTTACAAGAGTCAGGGCGCCGGGGTCGTCTTCACGGATCTTCCAACCGGGCGGGGGTGAAGGCGGCACGACGCTCGCACCCTTGGCGACATCCGCCATGGTGCCGAGACCGCCGCGCAGCCGCTTCTTCACGAGGACACGCCTCGCATCCACGACCGCGTGCATCGCGCTTGTCGGCGCCTGTGCTCACTCAGGCGACGACAACAATTTCAGCTTGCCAGGCGACGACGCCGACACCCGGGTCTCCCTCGACGGTTCCATCCCGCCGATCTCAACCCCTCCGCTGTACAACTCGACGGCAGTCGACGCCGAACTGGAAGTTGTTGTCGAAGCCGCAAGCATCACCAGCGATGCGATAGGCCACATCGCAACCGGCAACGAGACCGCGATCCCCGCCGACGCAAGCGTCGCGAGCCCCGAGGCAGTGAGCAACCCATCGGTCGAGACGCCCACTCCAACCGCGACCCCGAGCGCGACCCCCCCGCCCCCCACTTCCTCCCCGACCACGACCGCAACCCCCGACCCCCCCACAACCCCCGCCCCCACGCCCACGTCCACGCCTGATCCGGCACCCACGCCCGCGCCCGCGCCCGCGCCCACGCCCACGCTCGCGCCTGCGTCCACGCCCACGCCT
>Ga0302326_10014646_pt1 | contig 16569 bp, 15 predicted proteins | sample Palsa_T0_3_FD_202264 | JGI IMG/M metagenome (GOLD analysis project Ga0302326, IMG submission 202264) | Peat permafrost microbial communities from Stordalen Mire near Abisko, Sweden - Palsa_T0_3 | ecosystem: Environmental > Terrestrial > Soil > Palsa > Peat permafrost | place: Sweden: Abisko...
CCCCGATATTGCCGCACTTGGCAAAATTGAAATGGGGAACGGCGGAACGATTGTTACCGCTGCCGGCGACGGCGACGTGGATTACGTGTGCCGGCTTTTTGCGCCGGCCGAGGGCATCGACGAGGACCCCGCAACCGGCTCGATTCACTGCACGCTGGCTCCCTATTGGGCAGAGCGGCTGGGTAAGGAAACGTTGCGTGCGGAACAACTCAGCGCCCGCGGTGGAACCATGCAGTGCACAATTGCCGGCGATCGCGTGAAGATCGCGGGCAAGGCTCGCTTGTACCTTCACGGGATGCTCGAGCTCTGAGGCGTCTGACCGCACGCCTTGGTTCCGCGTTCTCAAATCGCACAACCGCCGTTACACTATTCTCAATGAGCATCAGGAGCGAAACGTGAGACCTACCGACGCCTTCGATTCCCGGATCGACCTCTACATTGCCAAGGCCAGGCCCTTCGCACAGCCCATCCTCATTCACCTGCGCGAACTGGTCCACAAGGCCTGCCCTGGCGTTGTGGAAACCATCAAGTGGAGCCGGCCCTTCTTCGAATACAAGGGCGTCATTCTCGGCAACATGTCCGCCTTCAACGAGCACTGCAGCTTTGGGTTCTGGGGCGAAGAAATCTCTGCCGTCCTGCGCGACGCAAAGATCCTGCAGCCTGACGCCATGGGTTCGCTCGGGCGTCTCACGCGTATTGAAGACCTGCCCGCCAACAAGCAGATGCTCAGCAGCCTTCGCAAGGCCGCGGCCTTCATTGACAGCGGCCAGTACACCAGCCCCATCGCCGCCCGGCACAGGGTGGTTAAAGCCGCCGCGCCCGCAGCCGAAACTCCTCCCGAATTCGCCAGGGCGCTCAAGGCAAACAAGAAGGCCTCTGCTGCTTTCGCCGCCTTCAGCCCCAGTTGCAAAAAGGAATATGTCGAGTGGATTGCGGATGCCAAGCGCGCCGAGACGCGCGACAAACGCATCGCAACTGCCATCGATTGGATCAGTGAAGGCAAGCAGCGCAACTGGAAATACCAGAACTGCTAGCGACAATCGGCGCGCCATTTCGCCAGAGCCTTCCATTGAGCCTCCATTTCAAGCGTAGCCGGGTGCAAAACCGGCCCGTTCCCTCGCGCTTCCAGCCTGCCCACCAGATAGGCGCGATCAACCTGCAAAGGGCTTCTGTGGAGTCCAGGGACGACGATGTTTCCCCTGCGAAGGGCATCGCGCGCTGCCGATTGTGCATCACAGCGCTCAGGTCTGGCTCTGCGCTGGCCATTCCGTGCAGCTTCCCAAAAGCCCGGAGCAGGATAGCCCAGGAGCAACGATTCCCCGGAGGTATTACGAATGAAGAGCACAATTTGGACTGTGGCTACTTTGAGTTTGATCGCGCTCCTGGTGACGATGGCGCCCGATATTCGGCGCTATATGCGAATGCGATCAATGTAAGGAAACTGGCGCCCAGTGGGTACAGAGCGATCTGCAAGGTCATTGTTGAAAAACGGCGGGTGTGGGGAAAAAAGGGGCACCTCGGCCGCAAATACTGTCTTGCCATTCGATCAGTATTGTCTTGACGGTCGCGGGCAGAGGGCAGAAGATGGTCGGGTAATTTTTCCGTGCGGCGCTCGCGCCCCGCGTTGAAAGGAATCCCAGCCTCCGATGGACAACGCCGGCAATAAGCACGAGAAAGCTGCGCCCATCGCGGAGATCGATGTTTTGTGGGTGACCGGGGGCCTGAGTTGCGACGGCGACACCATCGCGATGACGGCGGCAACGCAGCCGAGCATCGAGGACGTTGTCCGCGGAGCAATTCCCTGGATTCCGAAGGTCAATCTTTATAATCCCTTTCTTGCTTTCGAGAATGGCGATGAGTTCATGAAGCATTTCCATCTTGCCGCGCAGGGACAGGAGAGGCCTTTCATCCTGGTGATGGAGGGTTCGATTCCGGACGAGGGAAACAAGAAGGAGGGGTACTGGGCCTCGTTCGGCACGGATACCACGACGGCCCAGCCCATTACCACCTGTGAATGGATCGACCGGCTGGCGCCGAGGGCCTGGGCGGTGATTGCCGCCGGAACCTGCGCGACGTATGGCGGAATTCACGCCATGGAGGGCAATCCGACCGGCTGCATGGGGCTTCCGGACTATCTGGGATGGCAATGGCGCTCCCGGGCAGCCATTCCGATTGTTTGCGTTCCCGGTTGCCCGGTGCAGCCGGACAACTTCATGGAAACGCTGCTTTACCTGCTCTACATGGCAGCGGGACGAGCCCCGATGATTCCACTTGATGATGCACTGCGTCCCGGGTGGCTTTTCGGCAATACAGTCCACGAAGGGTGTGATCGCGGAGGCTATTACGAGCAGGCGCAATTCGGCGAGGAGTACGGTTCGCCGCTGTGCATCGTGAAGCTGGGGTGCTGGGGACCGGTGGTGCAGTGCAATGTGGGCAAGCGCGGCTGGATGGGCGGAATCGGCGGGTGCCCCAACGTTGGCGGCATTTGCATTGGGTGCACCATGCCGGGGTTCCCGGATAAATTCATGCCGTTCATGAATCAGCCGCCGGGTTCGCTTTTGTCCTCCGCCGCTGTGCAAACGTATGGCCGGGCCATCCATGCGCTGCGACGATTTACACAGGCGTCGCTGAACAAAGAGCCAGCGTGGCGGACGCGGCGCAATCATCAAGACAAGCCGGCCTAAGCCGGGGTGGCCGCTGGGGGAACTTGAAAGAAGCGAATTTCGGAGCGACAAATGTCTTCGTTTGTGGGAGCTATCGAGAAACACGGCGAAAATCCGAATCGCGTCTCTGACGCCGATAGGGAGCAGCCCGGCATGGCCGAGGCGGAGGCCGTGCTTCTCGATCTGGCGCGTGTCTTCTCCGCCCCGCCCGCAAATCTCTCCGGCGCCCTGCTTCCACTCGACCTCCAGGAACGGCCTCCCGCAGCGGACGCGCGAGAGCCCAACATGGAAGCCAAGTATCGCGCGTTGCTGGAGCAAATTCCGGCAGTGGTCTTCATGGCCTATTTGGATCGCGGCATCAGCGAGGCGTATGTGAGCCCGGAGATCGAGTCGGTACTCGGCTATTCGCGGGAAGAATGGCTGGAAGATCCGATTCGCTGGTATGAGCACATTCACCCCGAAGACAAGCCGCGCTGGAGCCTGGAGGCGGCGGAGATGTTTGTCTCCGGCAAGCCGCTGCGTTCTGCTTATAGGGTCATGGCGCGCGACGGCCGCGTGGTCTGGTTCCAATGCGACGCGCGCATGATGCAGCGCGAAGACGGCCGCCCTTGGTTCATTCACGGAATTGCATTCGATATCTCCGACATCAAGCGCATCGAAGAGGAGCGCAAGGAAGAGCGCAACTTCATCTCCGCAATTCTTGACACGGTGGCCGCACTGGTGGTGGTGATGGATGACGAAGGACGCATTCTGCGCTTCAACCAGGCGTGTGAAATCACCAGCGGCTACGCCATGCATGAAGTGGAGGGCAAGTGCTTCTGGGATCTATTCCTGGCTCCGGACGAAGCGGAACAATTCAAGGCTGTGTTTGAAGTACTGCGTACCGATCTGCTCCCGCAGCACCATCAGACCTCCTGGGTTACGCGCCATGGAGAGCAGCGGCTGATTGCCTGGACCAGCACCCTTCTGCCTGGCAGCGGCGAGAATTCAGGGTATGTAATTGCCGCCGGCATCGATATCACGGAACGCAAGCAACTGGAAAAAACCATCCTGGAGATCAGCGCGCGCGAACAGCGCCGCATTGGGCAGGATCTGCACGATGGCCTTGGCCAGCATTTGACCGGCGTTGCTTTCATGAGCAAGGTGCATGAGGCTAGGCTCGCTGAGACCAACAGTCCGGAGACGGAGGACGCCGCGAAGATTGTGCGGCTGGTAAATGAGGCCATTCACAAAACGCGGGAACTCGCCCGGGGGTTGCATCCGGTTCTTTCCGACGCCCAGGGGCTGATGTCGGCCCTGCAGTTATGGGCGGCAGAAGTGGAAGACCTGTTTGGCATCGATTGCAGGTTTCAATGCGAAGAGCCGGTGCTGATCCGCGATGAGAGCATGGCCACGCATCTCTACCACATTGCCCAGGAGGCAGTGAACAACGCCATCAAGCATGGGAATGCCGGCGAAATCAAAATCCGCTTGACAGCCGGCGCGGGTCGAGGCAGCTTAGTGATCAAGGACGACGGCGAAGGCATCCCGGATGGAACCGCCCGTTCCGGCGGCATGGGCTTGCAAATCATGAAGTACCGTTCGGGAATGATTGGCGGCGCTCTCGAGATACGGCGCGACTCGACCAGGGGAACCAATGTCATCTGCACGTTTCCGGTGAACGATCGTGTATAGAGCGCATATGGCGGAAACTACCAAAGTTGCGGATTCTCAAGTGATCCAGAGGAAGACTGTCTTCGTGGTAGATGACCATCCGCTCCTGCGTCAGGGGCTGGCCATGATGATCAACCGGGAGCCGGACTTGATGGTCTGCGGAGAAGCCGAGGAGGCGCACGCGGCCATGAGGGCCATTGCCGCTTCCCGGCCGGACATCCTGATTGCCGATATCTCTCTGAACGGCCCGGATGGGCTGGACCTGCTGAAGAATCTGCGCCTGCTCTATCCGGATTTGCCGGTGCTGATTCTCTCCATGCACGATGAGTCTATCTACGCCGAACGCGCACTGCGCGCCCGCGCCAACGGCTACATCATGAAGCAGGAGGCGACGGAGAAGGTTCTGGTTGCCGTGCGCCGCATTCTGGATGGCGAGATGTATTTGAGCAGCCGCATGGCCAACAAGCTGCTGATGCAGTATATGAGCGGAAAGACCGCCGAGACGGATTCGCGCCTGGCCGCACTGTCCGATCGAGAGCTTGAGGTGTTCCGCATGATCGGCGCGGGCCTCGGCACGCGGCAGATTGCCGAAGCGCTGCATCTGAGCATGAAGACTGTCGAATCTTACCAGGCACACCTGAAAGACAAGCTCTCGCTGCGCACCGGCCGCGAATTGATGCAGCACGCCATTCAGTGGAAGCTGAACGACAAGTCTGCTTAGCGCATGCTTCAGCTAGCCGCTTTGAGCAAGCCGCTTTGTGTCAGGGCACGACTTTAGTCGTGCCGTTGGCACTGCAAATTCAGCGCGGGCTTCAGCCCCTGCGGGATGGCTGTTGACCCAGCTAAGCCATTCTTGAACCACGTTCCCGTGGAATCCTAACCTGTGCCGCAATCTCCTCAGCCTGCCGGCTTTACGCAAACCGGCGGGCAGCATCGAATCGCTTCGGAAGCCCGCATGTCACACATCGGGGATTCCCCGATGGCCTCTCAGGGAATTCATACGCATCGAAATTAGGGTCGCACCCGCTTGCCGAGCTTGTTGCCGTTCTGTTGGTATGTCTCAGTCGGCGAACTCCGCGGAAGTGGTGGTGATTCGCCGATAGCAAGCGTTGTCACAAGTTCCCCGCAAGACCGAGACATTTGAAGCTCAAAAAGGCCCCAGTTGGGGCTAGCGTACACGTGCGCCTAATTTCACCAATCTCAGATGCTCGCCGCTAAAGAGAGGAGCACCAAGCATATGGCAGCGGAAACCGTTCCTTACGGCAGAGTTACACAGAAGAAGCCCGCAGTGGCAGAAGTCCACATCCTTTGGATCACCGCAGGACTAGGGTGCGATGGAGATTCAGTGTCGATCACCGCGGCTACGCAGCCCAGCATTGAAGATGTGATTCTGGGTGCGATCCCAGGGCTGCCGAAGGTCCACCTTCACAACCCCGTGCTGGCCTACGAAAACGGCGACGATTTCATGAAGTTCTGGTACGAGGCCGAAAAAGGAAAGCTCGATCCCTTCGTCCTGGTTGTGGAAGGCTCGATACCCAACGAGAGCATCAAGAAAGAGGGCTACTGGGCGGGCATGGGAACCGACCCGAACACGGGCCAGCCCATCACCACCAATGAGTGGATCGATCGCCTTTCTCCGAAGGCGCTGGCGGTAATTGCATGCGGCACCTGCGCTACCTACGGCGGCATCCACGCCATGGAAGGCAACCCCACTGGCGCGATGGGTCTGGCCGACTATCTGGGCTGGGGCTGGAAGTCGAAGGCCGGCTTGCCCATCGTGAATGTTCCCGGCTGTCCTGTGCAACCGGACAACTTCATGGAGACGGTTCTCTATCTTCTTTATCAGGTCGCAGGCCTGGCACCGATGATTCCTCTGGACGATCAACTGCGCCCCACCTGGCTGTTCGGCAAGACCGTGCATGAAGGCTGCGATCGCGCCGGCTACTACGAGCAGGGCGACTTCGCCACCACCTACAGTTCGCCAAAGTGCATCGTCAAGCTCGGCTGCTGGGGTCCGGTGGTGAATTGCAATGTGCCCAAGCGCGGTTGGATGGCGGGCATCGGAGGCTGCCCTAACGTGGGCGGCATCTGCATCGGCTGCACCATGCCGGGCTTCCCTGACAAGTTCATGCCTTTCATGGATGAGCCGCCTGGTGCCAAGCTCTCGAGCACCGCCATCGGCGCCTATGGCAAGGGCATTCGCGCCCTGCGCGCCTTCACCAACGCAACGGTGAACAAAGAGCCTAAGTGGCGTCATCCGCGGCCCGAGCTCACTACCGGCTATCACCCCCGATCCTACTAACCCCAACCAGGCAAAGGAGCCACTGCTATGGGTACTATTGTTGCTGAGCAAAAAGGTTCGGCGGAAAAAGCCAGTCAGTTAGTGGAGATGAACTGGGATCCGATTACCAGGATCGTGGGCAGTCTTGGCATCTTTACCAAGATCGATTTTGGCAAGCGCAAGGTGGCCGAGTGCCACAGCACATCGTCGATCTTCCGCGGCTACAGCATTTTCATGAAGGGCAAGGATCCGCGCGACGCGCACTTCATCACCAGCCGCATCTGCGGCATCTGCGGCGACAACCACGCCACTTGCGCCACCTACGCGCAAAATATGGCCTTCGGCGTAAGGCCGCCGGCCATGGCCGAATGGATCGTGAACCTGGGTGAAGCAGCCGAATACATGTTCGATCACAACATCTTCCAGGACAACCTGGTCGGCGTTGACTTCTGCGAGAAGATGGTCAAGGAAACCAATCCCGGGGTGTTTGAAAAGGCCTTGCACACCGAATCCCCGCACGCCAGCCTGCATGGCTACAAGACCATCGCCGACATCATGAAGGCCTTGAATCCGTTCACCGGCGCGTTCTATCTTGAGGCGCTGCAGGTGAGCCGCATGACCCGTGAAATGTTCTGCCTGATGGAAGGACGCCACGTACACCCCTCCACGCTTTACCCAGGTGGAGTAGGAACCGTTCCAACGATCCAACTGTTCACCGACTACATTGTCAGGCTGATGAAGTATGTCGAGTTCATGAAGAAGGTTGTGCCTCTCCACGACGATCTCTTCGATTTCTTCTATGAAGCCCTTCCCGGTTACGAAGAAGTCGGCCGGCGGCGCATTCTCCTCGGTTGTTGGGGATCGTTCAACAATCCCGACGTGTGCGACTACACCTACGAGAATATGGCCGACTGGGGCCGCGCGATGTACGTCACTCCCGGCGTGGTGGTCGATGGCCAACTGGTGACTACAAGCCTGGTAGACATCAACCTGAACATCCGCATTTTGCTGGGCAGTTCCTATTACGATGACTGGCAGAACGCAGAGACGTTTGTGAAGAAGGACCCGCTCGGAAACCCCGTTGACCAACGGCATCCCTGGAACCAGAGCACATTCCCGAAGCCGCAAAAGCGCGACTTCAAGGAGAAATACACCTGGGTCATGTCTCCGCGCTGGTACGACCAGCGCACCGGAGACTACCTCGCTCTCGATACAGGCGGCGGCCCGATTGCGCGCTTCTGGTCCACGGCCCTGGCCGGTATTGTGGACATCGGCTATATCAAGGCCACCGGCCACAGCGTCAAAATCTATTTGCCCAAGACCGCTTCCCTTCCCGAAGTTGAGTTTGAGTGGAAGATCCCCAAATGGAGCAATGCAATTGAACGCGATCGCGCGCGCACTTACTTCCAGGCATACGCTGCCGCGGCTGCGCTTCACTTTGCGGAGCAGGCGCTGGCTGAACTGCATGCCGGCCGCACCAGGACCTGGAACGATTTCAAGGTTCCTGAAGAAGCGATCGGGTGCGGATTCCATGAAGCGGTGCGCGGCGTGCTGTCGCATCACGTGGTGATCAAGAATCACAAAATCGCCAACTACCACCCTTATCCGCCAACTCCGTGGAACGCAAATCCCCGCGACTGCTACGGTACCCCTGGCCCGTATGAGGACGCGGTGCAGAACACTCCGATCTTCGAGGAAAACGGTCCGGAGAACTTCAAGGGCATCGACATCATGCGGGCTGTCAGAAGCTTCGATCCATGCCTGCCATGCGGTGTGCATATGTACCTGGGCAACGGCAAAGTGCTGGAGACGCATCATTCACCGATGTTTGGGCAAATGTGAAGTACCTTACCTCCCGGGATTGGCTTTGATTTCTCCCCGGCCGACGTTGTCCTATCGAACGGCAATTGCGGGTCCGGTTCACGGTGTGCGGACATTCGCAGCCGTGGACCGCAGGCTCAGAACCGGCCTTCAGAAAAGGAGTGGCGTGGTCAAGAACGAAGCGTTCAAAGAAAAGATACAAAAGCTCGGCATTCTGGTTGGCGAACTTGAGGCAGCGCCGCACGATCGCAGCAATGGACCCGCGCGCGAACTCGTCCAACTTCTGATGGAGGTACACGGCACCGCGGTCGAGCGTCTGTTGGAGATTGTCTTTGACGGCGGCCCGGCCGGCGAAGCAATCCTGCTGAAGGCCGGCGACGATGCAATTGTGCGGCACTTGCTGCTGCTCTACTCCCTGCATCCGGAAGACCTGGAGACCCGCGTGCTCAAGGCGCTCGATGCCGCGGCGCCTCGACTGCGCAAGCACAACAGCGAAGTCGAAATCGTGAGCATTAGCGAGGGCGCGATCGAGCTCAAGTTTCACATCTCCGGCCACGCGTGCGGATCAACCTCCAAGACCGTGAAGGCGCTGCTTGAAGAATGCGTTTACGATGTGGCGCCCGATCTCGTTTCTCTCCAGATTCTCGGTCCAGACGACCAGCCTTCCTCAGGCTTTGTTTCTCTCGACAGCCTGCTCAAGCACCCTCTGCCGGCGCACGCCGTCGTTGAGCAAAGCGTGGAAGTGGTCGGTGCCGATTGATCCGGGCCTGTTGGTTGAAGGGGAGAGGCTGATCATGTCTTCGGTTGCGTCGTCGCAGTTGGATCAGTCGTTCGCCACGTTGCGCAAATTCGCTCGGCCGCGCCTTCCAGCCGAGCGCTGTGAACTGTGCAGTGCGATTCTGGCTCACGAGCATCCGCATCTATTAGAACTCGCATCGCGACAGATTCTTTGCGCTTGCGATGCCTGTTCAACCCTCTTCGATGGAATGGCGGGGACAAGGTACAGGAGAGTTTCCAGGCGTGCATGGCTTCTGGATCAATTTCAAATGTCCGATGGCGATTGGGAGTCTCTGCTGATCCCCATCAACATGGCGTTCTTCTTCTACTCCAGCGTGCATAACCGCATGGTTACGCTTTATCCCAGCCCCGCCGGAGCAATCGAGTCACTGCTCCCCCTCGACGCATGGGATGACATCGTAAAGAACAATCCGGTGCTGGGGAAATTGGAGCCGGATATCGAGGCGCTGCTCGTGAATCGAGTGGGCCACGCGCGCGAATCGGCGCCCGCGGAATACTTCTTCGCACCGATGGACGACTGCTATCGGCTCGTTGGTTTGATTCGCACCCACTGGAAGGGACTCTCAGGCGGCAGCGAAGTCTGGACGGAGATTGCCGGATTCTTCGCTGCCTTGAGAGCCCGCGCAGAGAAAGTGACCCGCTCCGAGATCGTGAAGGACGAAGCCCATGCCTGACCTTAGCTTCAAAGTTGAAGAAGCGGCAGCCGTGCCCTTTGCGGCCGCGCCAACGCTCGCGTTCAAGCTTCGCATCGCGAACGCGGTCCCAGGCGAAAGCATTCATACTGTCGCGCTTCGCTGCCAGATCCAGATTGAGGCCACGCGCCGGCGCTACACCGCCGAAGAACAAAGGGGAATGCTCGATCTGTTTGGGGAGCCGGAACGCTGGAGCAAGACGCTGCGCTCTCTCCTTTGGACGCACGTGAGTGTTGTTGTTCCGGCATTTGAAGACAGCACGCTGACCGACCTCCTGGTTCCCTGCACGTTCGACTTCAACGTTGCCGCCACCAAGTATTTCGCGGGCCTGACCAATGGAGACATTCCGCTGCGCCTGATGTTCAGCGGCACCGTCTTCTACGCCGGCGATGACGGCGCGCTGCAGGTGTCTCCCATTTCATGGGAGCAGGAAGCAGTCTTCAAGCTTCAGCAGTCGGTTTGGCGCGAGATGATGGACTGCTATTACCCCAACTCAGCCTGGCTCAGCCTGCGCCGCGACGTCTTCGACCGCCTGTTTCAATTCAAGACGCAAAATGGAATTCCTACCTGGGAGCAGGCTTTGGAAAAGATGTTGCCGGTTGAGGAGACGGTGTGCAGATGAGTATCGAGAGCGTGGAGAAAATTGCCGAGGCGGTTCTCTACGAGGGCTACATGCTCTATCCCTATCGCGCGTCCGCCGTCAAGAACCAGCAGCGCTGGAATTTTGGCGTCGTCTACCCGCGAGCTTACAGCGAGCAGCAGAGCGGCTCCGATGCATGGACCATGCAGACTGAATGCGTGCTTGAGGCGGACCTCTCCACCAGGCTCAACATCGAGATCCGGTTCCTGCAGATTGTGAATCGCTCCATCGGCAAGCTTCTGCATCCGGCAAGCGAACTTCCCGCAAGCGGTGAACCAGAGTTCGCGATTGTTGACAAATTGACGACCGGGGGCCGGACATACACTTCGTGGCAGGAAGCGATGGAACGCAAGGTAACCCTGCCGGCCCTCAATCCAGCAGCCTTTTTGTCGCAACGGCAATCGTTCTTCGATTTCCGCGCGGAGCGGGAGTTTGAGGCGATCACAAGTCCGAACGGAATGATCGAAGGCGTAATCATTCGCGATTGGGAGAACCTTTCCGGGTCGATCGAATTTGTATTGAAGAAATCGAGAGACGGGCTGTTCAAAGCCACTGTCCGTGTTCGCAATTTGACTGCGTTTGGAATACCGCAAGTCGATTCCCGCAGCGACGCTCTGACACGTTCCTTCGTCTCCGCGCACACCATCTTGAGCGCCGAAGGCGGCAAGTTTGTTTCGCTTCTTGACCCACCCCAGGACTTTGAAGAGCTTGCCGCGGAATGCACGAATATAGGGACCTGGCCGGTGCTTGTTGGAGAAGAAGGAGCCCGCAATGCGATGCTTTCATCGCCCATCATTCTCTACGACTATCCGCAAATTGCGCCGGAAAGTCCGGGCAGTTTGTTTGACGGGACGGAGATCGACGAGATTCTCTCCTTGCGCATTCTCACCATGACGGATGCCGAAAAGCAGGAGATGCGGCAATCGGATGGGCGTGGCCGGGAGATCCTGGAGCGTACGGAGAACATGCCGCCAGAGCAATTCATGAAACTTCACGGAGTGTTGCGCGGCCTGCGGCACGTGGCGGAGGAGGCGCAATGAACGAATGGGAGTGGCAGTTGCTCGAAGAAAAGACGCCAATTGAACACTTGACGATCTCCGGCGTTGAGGTTAGGACCGGGGATCGAGTGCGCCTTTCTCCGCGCAAGGGCGGCGACATTCTTGATATCGCGCTTCGCGGCCAGGTGGCAACCATCGAGAGCATCGAACAGGATTACGAGGGAGTGTCGCACGTCTGCGTGGTTCTCGATGACGACCCAGGGCGCGACCTGGGGATGATGCGGCAGCCGGGACATCGCTTTTTCTTCAATGCATCTGAGATTGAGCCGCTCCCGGCGAGCGAACAGCATGGACGGGCCGCGATCGAAAAGCCGAGCATCCTGGTGGCTGGGATCGGGAACATCTTTCTTGGCGACGATGGCTTCGGCGTCGAAGTGGCGCAAAAGCTCGCCAAGACCCGCCTGCCGGCATCGGTCCGCGTTGTCGATTTTGGCTTGCGCGGCTTCGACTTGGCCTACGCGCTGCAGGACGGGTATGAGACCACGATCCTTGTCGATGCTTTCCCGCACGGAGAGCCGCCGGGAACGGTCTATGTGGTGGAGCCGGATATGAGCGATCCGTCCTTCGGAGTGACACAGGGAACGTTTGTGGAACCACACGCCATGAGTCCCGTCAACGTGCTTCGTATGGCTGTGGCCATGCGCGCTCCGCTGAAACGCGTGCTGGTGGTGGGGTGTGAACCGGCGACGTTTGGCGGCGATGAAGGAACGATGGGCCTGAGTGCTCGTGTCGAAGCCGCCCTTGATGAGGCCGTGAACGTCATCACGAGTCTAGTCGACAAGATCCTGAATGAGGCTCAACCCAGCACAACCAACTGATGCTTCACAACCGAAAGGAGAATTGCTGTGGCTATGGAATTGGCGGGCAACAACACAAATGACATCGGGAGCGACAAGAGCACGCTGTATCTGCTTGGGGGCGTGGCCATGGTTGTCTTCGGCGCGGGTTTGATCATTTCAAATCCGTTCATCCGCCGCTACATGGCGCAGTTGGGCGTTGGCGATCTGGCCCAAGCCGCAATGCCGGACATTGAACGCTACCTGAAGCTGCGAGCCATGTAAGAGCACGGCGTGGCCCAGGCCGCCCAGCAACCGCCGGGCGGCACGAGCGCTCAGGTTCCGCAGGAAAGAGGACTGCATGACTGAAGTTGCGACCTCCGCCGCAGCCGCGGCGGAGACGACAGTGGATCGCTTCGCGATCGACACCCGGGCAAGCCGATTCACGGTGCGGGCTTTCGCTACCGGCATCCTGTCTGCCATGGGCCACAACCCGACCATCGGCATTCGTACCTTCAGCGGCGGAATGACGTTCGATCCCGAGCAGCTCAAGGCGAATGACTTCCAGCTCGTCATCAAGTCGTCATCGCTTGGCGTGCAGGATGACATCAGCGACAAAGATCGCCGGGAAATGGAACGCCTGATGAACGATGAGGTTCTGGAGACGAGCAAGTTTCCTGAAATCCGTTACGAGGCTCAAGACATCTCGGTCGCAGCGATGGGAGACGCGTTGTTCTCCGCCAAACTTGACGGAAGCCTGACTTTTCATGGAGTCACACGCAAGGAGTCAATCACCACGCGCGTGGCGTGGATGGGCGCAATGCTGCGCGCATCCGGCGAGTTTTCGTTGAACCAGTCCAGCTACGGCATCAAGCCGGTCTCCGTGGCCGGAGGCGCGCTCAAGCTGAAAGACGAGCTGAAGTTTTCATTCGAGATCGTGGCCCGGAAGCAGGGATGAATATGCGCTTTATGCGCGCCTGGCGAGCGTTGCCTGGGGAATCAAAATTCTTCATTCCCGCGATGGAGGCCGGTTTTCACCTTGCCTGCATCGCCTTCCGGCGTACCTTATTATCTCAATTGCGCAATTGGATGACGGCTCCGGGCCGCGTTTAGTGAGCCATCCCTTGCTTGAGCTCCGGACCCGAGACAAAGCCAGCCGTGAGTCCCTTTCGGCAGGCTCAGGGCAGGCTTTCGACTGTGGTCGACGCGGCGACCTCCGTTGAGGATCATGACTCTTTTTGATGCCATCCTTTGTTTTCCGCGCCTAATTCGGGTCGTATTCCAGCTTCCTTATGGACCTTCGGGGCTCCGGGTCGTTTAATGTATTGCAATAGGGTTCCTCGCGATGCCGGTCAGCGCCCTCAGCTTTTCCGATTCAGACGGACAGCACACCATCGTTCTCGATCGTGCTGCGACCTCGATAGGCCGTTCGCCCGGCCAGGACGTCGTGCTGCACGAACCGGCGGTTTCGCGGCGCCACGCCGTGATTGAAAGGGACGGCGACAGCTATACCGTTGTAGATCAAAAAAGCACCCACGGTACCTTTCTCAACGGCGTGCGCGTGGAACGAGCCGTTCTGGCGCCGGGAGATCAACTGCAAATGGGTTCCCTGCACGGCCCAAAACTGCGCTTTCATAATCCGCAGACCGGGCCGCCTTCAGTTGGCACAAACCACGGCACTTTCGGCAACCTGCTCTCTTCCATGGAGAGTCTTCGGCCCCCGGGGGGCGACGTTCACCCGGAAACGCGCGAGATCGAGCAGTTGAACTGGCTGATTCGCGCCGCCCGCCAGCTCAACGAAGGCGGAGCCATCGAAGACATTCTTGGCGTACTTCTACAACTGACCTTGCAGCTCACCGGCGTCGAGCGGGGCTTCGTGTTTCTGTTCGAGGACGGCGCGATGCGGTTTGCGCAGGGTCTCGGCCCCGACGGAAAAATTGGGGAGGAGGATTCGACCATCTCGCACCGGGCCATGGGGAGAGCCATCGACAGCGAGATGAAGTTTTCCGTGAGCGACACACTGGCTGACCAAAGAACCTCGGAATGGTCCAGCGTGATGGCCAACAAGATCCGCAGCATTTACTGCATTCCGCTGCGCAAGCGCATAACTCCCAATGAACCCGTCCACTTGATCGGGCTGCTCTACCTCGATAGCCAGGTCCGGCCCGGTTCGCTGAGTGAAGTCGATCATCAACTGCTGGACACCATCGCCACGGAAGCCTCGGCGCTGTTGCACAATGCGCTGCTCGCCGAAGCGGAGCATAAGGCCCGCCAGGCTCGCGAAGAACTGGCCATCGCGGCCCGGATTCATAGCAGCTTGATGTCCGCTGCCTTGCCCGTCCTTCCCTACGCCGAACTTCAAGCCAAAACCCTTCCTTGTCTGGCCATCGGCGGTGACTTCTACGATGTGGTCGTGCTTGAAGATTGCGTGTGCGTAACCGTTGTCGACGTCTCCGGCAAAGGCGTGTCGGCGGCCATTGTTGCGGCAACTTTGCAGGGCATCCTGCATGCCCAACTGCTTGCCGGGCAAGGCTTCCAGGAAATAGCGGCCATGGTCAACCAGTTCCTGTGCACGCGAAACGTTGGTAAATACGCCACCATGATCGCGCTCCGGCTCTTTCCCGATGGCCGCATCGAGTATCTCAATTGCGGCCATGTTCTTCCCGTGTCGATCATGGGCGCGGGTGTTCGGCTGCTCGAAGCGGGGAACCTGATCGTCGGTCTGATTGCCGGAGCTAGCTATTGCTCAACTTTTGACCGGCTGAACCCTGGAGAACGGCTGCTGCTTGCCACCGACGGCATCACCGAGGCGGAGAATAAAGACGGAGAGCTCTTTGGCTACGACGGATTGAGCGATGCGGCGCACCGTTATCGCGATATCGGGGCAATTCTCGACCATGTGGAGAAGTTTCACGCTCCAAACCCCGCCCAGGACGATTGCACGCTGGTTGAGGTTCACTACACCGGCGAGGCGTGACGCGGCAAGAATGTCCCCTCGCCTGCGCTTCCGGCGAGAGATTCAGCGCGAGGCTTCAACCGCCGCAGAAAGCCGGTCCAACGCCTGTTTGAGGGCCCTTGCCGAGGCCAGCGCGCGCAGCACGGTCAGCGGGTTTGCCACTGCCTGCGAAATGGACACCAAGGCGCTGCCCGCCGCGGCGATGGCTCCGACAAAAGCTGAACGCAGAGTGTATGCCTTTCCGAGCGAGGCGAGGTGCGCATCGGCCAGCGCGGTTGCGGCCGCAGAGGAAGATGAGCGACTCCATACAGACGCAACCCGGCCGGTGTAGTTGATCACGCTCTTCACCGTCAGCCCATCGGCGGAAGTTTCAATCGTCGCCACCGGCGCCAGCCTGGCAAGCGTCGTTTGAATCGATGTAACAATCTCCGCCACCGTCTGCTCGGCGCTGGAAAACGAAGACAAGCTGGAGAACAGCCCGAAGGAATAGCTCATCGCGGCTTCCGGTTGCATCGCCGCTGGATTGCGCGACGCTGCGTCGATCGCTTCAATCTCGCCGCGCAGTTGGATCGCTGCTGCCAGCTCAGAATCGGTTCCCGTCACAGCGACTTCACTCCTGGAACCAGGCTGGCAATCGCCGACGCCGCCGTCTTCAACATTTCAACTCGGTTGGCAAGTGCTTTGTCGAACGTATCGGAGTGAATCTTCCACAACGCGTCGTCCACCTTGCCATCCTGCTCCGGCACGCAGACCACCGTATTCCCATCAAGGTTGGCAATGGTCACGGCGCGCAACTCGGCGCCGGATAAAACGCCGTTGACATATTGCACCGCCGTGATGTTATCGCTGACGTAGGTGCTGACGTGCACGCTGGTCACGGTCTGGAAGGAGTCAGCGAGCCATGCGCCGATTTTCTGCGCCGCCTCCTGCAAAGACGCGGCTGCTCCGCGCACCGAGTCGATCACGCCGTAATCCATGAGTGCTGGATTGACGGGCGGAGGCGCGAATGATTGCGGTGCGGGCGGTGGAGCGGAATCGGGCGTAACGGACATGGTTAGAACCTCCAGAACGGGCCGGTGGACCGGGTGCAAATCGTCGGCGATCATGAGGCGGACAGCCGGATCGCCAATGACGGAATAACTGCGCGCATCGTTATTCGCAGTCCATAGGCCGGAGACCAGGTAAGGGTCCACCTGCTTACCGTATTTGATGTCCTCAAGCGTAGTGGACA
>Ga0302326_10014647_pt1 | contig 16569 bp, 14 predicted proteins | sample Palsa_T0_3_FD_202264 | JGI IMG/M metagenome (GOLD analysis project Ga0302326, IMG submission 202264) | Peat permafrost microbial communities from Stordalen Mire near Abisko, Sweden - Palsa_T0_3 | ecosystem: Environmental > Terrestrial > Soil > Palsa > Peat permafrost | place: Sweden: Abisko...
GCCGGAGGACGCCCTCGACGCGGTCTCCGCCGCCTACCAGGCGCTGCCCGGCTGGGCGGCCACCCCGCCCCGGGAGCGGGGCGAGTGCCTGCGGCGGGCCTTCGGCCTGATGATGGAGAATGCCGAAGCGCTGGCCCGGCTGATGGTCCTGGAGAACGGAAAGGCCCTGCGGGACGCCCGGGGCGAGGTCAGCTACGCCGCCGAGTTCTTCCGCTGGTATTCCGAGGAGGCCGTCAGGATCGACGGCGCCCTCGCCCTCGCCCCTTCGGGCGCGAACCGCATCATGGTGCAGCGGCAGCCCGTCGGGGTCAGCGTGCTCATCACGCCGTGGAACTTCCCCGCCGCCATGGCCACCCGCAAGATCGGCCCGGCGCTCGCCGCAGGCTGCACCGTGGTGCTCAAGCCCGCCAGCGAGACGCCCCTGACCGCACTGGCCATTGCGGAACTGCTCCGGGAGGCCGGCGTGCCCGACGGCGTGGTCAATGTGGTGACCACCTCCACGTCGGGCCGCGTGGTGGCGGCGATGCTCGCCGATTCCCGGGTGCGCAAGCTCTCGTTCACCGGGTCCACCGAGGTTGGCAGGCTGCTCCTGCACACCGCGGCGGACACGGTCACGAACTGCTCCATGGAGCTGGGCGGCAACGCGCCATTCCTGGTTTTCGGCGACGCCGATATTGACGCGGCGGTCGAAGGGGCGCTCCTGGCCAAGATGCGAAACGGTGGCGAGGCGTGTACCGCCGCCAACCGGTTCTACGTCCATGAGTCGGTCGCCGACGACTTCACCTCCGCCTTCGCGGCCAGGCTGAGCAGCCTGGCGGTCGGCCCGGGACTGGACGACGGCACCGAACTGGGCCCGCTGGTCAATGAGGACACCCGGTCCAAGGTGGCCGAGCTTGTCGACAAAGCGACATCCGATGGCGGGCGGGTGATCACCGGCGGCCGGGCCCCTGACCGGCGCGGCTACTTCTACCTGCCGACTGTCCTGGACAGGCTCGCGCCGGATGCGGCCATCCTGGACACCGAGATTTTCGGGCCGGTGGCCCCCATCGTGCGTTTCTCGGCGGACGCGGACGCAATCAACTGGGCCAACGACACCGAGTTCGGCCTGGTTTCCTACGTCTACACCCGCGACCTGCGCCGCGGGCTGCAGGTAGCCGAGGCGCTGGACGCCGGCATGGTCGGCGTCAACCGGGGCATCGTGTCCGACCCGGCCGCTCCGTTCGGTGGCGTCAAGCAGTCCGGCCTCGGCCGCGAGGGCGGACATGACGGGCTGCTGGAGTTCACCGAGACCAAGTACGTCGCCGTCGAGTGGTGACCATCTCCCGCGCGTGCCGTAAAGTCTGGTGAGCGCCCATGGACAGACGAATCTTCGGTCTCGAGAACGAGTACGGGGTCACCTGCACGTTCCGCGGTAGCCGGCGGCTATCACCGGACGAGGTGGCCAGGTATCTGTTCCGCCGGGTTGTCTCGTGGGGCAGGAGCAGCAACGTCTTCCTGCGCAACGGCGCCCGGCTGTACCTGGATGTCGGCAGCCATCCGGAATACGCCACGCCGGAGTGCGACAACATCGTGGACCTGGTGGTGCACGACAAGGCGGGGGAGCGGATCCTCGAGGGCCTGCTGGTGGACGCCGACCGGCGGCTCCGCGAGGAGGGCATCGCCGGGGACATCTACCTGTTCAAGAACAACACCGATTCGGCGGGCAACTCCTACGGCTGCCACGAGAACTACCTGGTGGGCCGGCATGGGGAATTCGGCCGGCTGGCCGACATCCTGATCCCGTTCCTGGTCACCCGGCAGGTGATCTGCGGGGCGGGCAAGGTGCTGCAGACGCCGCGCGGCGCGGTGTACTGCGTGAGCCAGCGGGCCGAGCACATCTGGGAGGGCGTGTCGTCCGCGACCACCAGGTCCCGGCCGATCATCAACACCAGGGACGAGCCGCACGCCGACGCCGAGCGGTTCCGCCGGCTGCACGTGATCGTGGGCGACTCCAACATGAGCGAGACGACCATGCTGCTCAAGGTGGGCGCCACCGACCTGGTGCTGCGGATGGTCGAGGCGGGGGTGGTCATGCGCGACCTGACCCTGGAGAACCCGATCAGGGCCATCCGGGACGTCAGCCACGACATGACCGGCCGCCGCCGGGTCCGGCTCGCGAACGGCCGCGAGGCGAGCGCGCTCGACATCCAGCGGGAGTACCTGAGCAAGGCCCGGGACTTCGTCGACCGGCGGGGGGCGGACGCCACCACCGAGCGGGTGCTCGACCTGTGGGAGCGGGCCCTGCAGGCGGTGGACACCGGTGACCTGAGCCTGGTGGAGCGGGAGATCGACTGGGTCACCAAATTCCAGCTGATCGAGCGTTACCGGGCCAAGCACGACCTGCCTCTCTCCTCACCCCGGGTCGCCCAGCTCGATCTCGCCTACCACGACGTGCACCGCGGGCGGGGCCTGTACTACCTGCTCCAGCGGCGCGGCGCGGTGGCCCGTGTCGCGCGTGACCTCGATATCTTCGAGGCGAAGTCGGTCCCGCCGCAGACCACGAGGGCGCGGCTGCGCGGCGAGTTCATCCGGCGTGCGCAGGAGAGGCGCCGCGATTTCACCGTGGACTGGGTGCATCTCAAGCTCAACGACCAGGCGCAGCGGACCGTCCTGTGCAAGGACCCGTTCCGGTCCGTGGATGAGCGGGTCGAGAAGCTGATCGCTGGCATGTGAGTGGATCTCGGCCAGGAAGTGCTTCGTAACAGCTTTCAGTCGAACCCGACCACGACTTTGCTCCCCCTTTAGCTGTTAATAGGCAAACCTAGACTTAGTTACAACTATTAGGACAAGGCCTATTAGGCACAGCGGTGCCGCCCGGCGCATATAGTCCGGCCAATGGCTAGGATGCAGATCTACCCGCTCGCAGGCCTGGTTTCCCGGGTGTGAGCGGGGTTTCCTTGGTGTTACATCGGGGTTTCCCAGTTCTGCACTGACCGGAGGTTGCTCGCGGTGACTGAAACGCTCCCCGCCAGCCGATATAGCCGTGACGTGGTCGTCATCGGCGGTTGCGGGCACGTCGGCCTGCCGCTGGCGATCGCCCTGGCGGACCGTGGCGCCACAGTGGGCATTTACGACGTCAGCACTGCAGCTGTCGACATGGTCAACGGGGCTCAGATGCCGTTCGCCGAGCCTGACGCCGCATCGGCGCTCAAGCGGGTCATCGCGGAGGGGCGCCTGCAGGCGTCGGCCGATCCCGCGATGGTGGCCAGCGCCGAGAACGTGATCGTCGTGATCGGGACACCGGTCGACGAGCACCTCAACCCGGACCAGTCCGCGATCCCGCGGGCGCTGGACGGCTGCGCGCGCTACCTGAGCAACGGCCAGCTGCTGATCTTGCGCAGTACCGTCTATCCCGGCGTGACCGCGCTGGTCGAGAAGACCGTCGCGGGCCTGGGCATCACCATGGACGTGGCGTTCTGCCCGGAGCGGATAGCTGAGGGCAAGGCCATGACCGAGCTCTACGAGCTGCCCCAGATCGTCTCGAGCCGTACCACGCGCGGCAGCGAGCGGGCCAGCGCGCTGTTCCGGCGGCTCACCGACAAGATCGTCCTGATGTCACCGGAAGAGGCGGAACTGGCCAAGCTGTTCACCAACGTGTGGCGGTACATCAAGTTCGCCACCACGAACCAGCTCTACATGATGGCCAACGACCAGGGCCTCGACTTCGAGCGCATCCGGCAGGGCCTGTCCGCCGACTACCCGAGGGCGGCCGATATGCCGGGCGCCGGTTTCGCCGCCGGCCCGTGCCTGTTCAAGGACACGATGCAGCTCGCGGCGTACAACAACAACAACTTCGCGCTCGGCCACACCGCGATGACGATCAACGAAGGCCTGCCGCTGTACCTGGTGCACCGCCTCGAGCAGCGATTCGACCTGAAATCGATGACCGTCGGCATCCTGGGCATGGCCTTCAAGGCCTCGTCCGACGACACCCGCTCCAGCCTCTCCTACAAGCTCAAGCGGATCCTGGCCTTCAAGGCGGCCGCGGTGGTGTGCACCGACCCCTACGTCACCACCGACCCAGCGCTGCTGCCGCTGGAGGACGTCCTGGCCACCGCCGACCTCCTGGTCATCGGGGCTGCCCATCCGGATTACCGCGACCTGGAGACCACGAAGCCGGTCGCGGACATCTGGAACATCCTCGGCCAGGGCGTGCTGATATGACCGTCGCGGATGCGCGGGTCTCGGTCATCATCCCCGCCTACCACGAGGGGGACCTGGTCATCCCGGTGCTGGACCGGCTCTTCGAGTCGGTGAAGCTGCCTTGCGAAGTGCTGATCGTGGTGGACAGCGAGGACGACAGCACGGTACCGGTGGTGGCCGAGTACGCGCAGAAGGAGCCCCGGCTGCGCTACCTGGTCAACACGTACGGCCCGGGGCCGGCCAACGCCATGCGGTTCGGCATCGACGCGGCCGTGGCGCCGGTGGTGGTGGTGACCATGGCTGACGGCTGCGACGACTCGAGGCAGATCGACGACCTGACCCGGCTGATCGAGCGAGGCGTCGCGGTCGCGTCGGCATCCAGGTACATGGCGGGCGGCCAGCAGGTCGGCGGGCCCGTGCTGAAGGGGCTGGTCTCCCGCCTGGCGGGGCGCTCGCTGCATCTCCTCGCGCACGTCGGAACCAGGGACGCCACCAACTCGTTCAAGGCGTACTCGACCGAGTTCATCAGGGAAGTCGGGATCGAATCCAGGGACGGTTTCGAGATCGGGATCGAGCTGACCGCCAAAGCGCGGCGGCTGCGCCGCCCCGTGGCGGAGATCCCGACCATATGGCTGGACCGGCAGGCGGGCGTGTCGAATTTCCGCGTGGCCCGGTGGATCCCGAAGTACCTGCGGTGGTACCGCTTCTCATTCGGGCCGAAGCTGCCCGCGGAGCAGATCAGGGCCCGGACGGCGACAGAAAAGACCCAGCAACAGAAAAGGCTCGCGTGATGGAGAAGGTCCTTATTACTGGATCAGCCGGTTTCATCGGCGGTTATGTCGTGGAAGAACTGCTTGGCCGCGGCTACGCCGTCACCGGCGTGGACAACTTCTCCAAATACGGGAGGGTGCGCAAGTCCTATGACGACCATCCCGCCTACCGTCTCGTCGAGGGGGATGCCCGGGACATCGAGCTGCTCTCCGGCCTGCTGGCGGATTGCGACCACTTCATCGCCGGCGCCGCCATGATCGGCGGCATCTCGTACTTCCACACCTACGCCTATGACCTGCTGGCCACCAACGAGCGGATCACCGCCGCCTCATGCGACGCGGCCATCGGCGCCCATCGCGCGGGCCGGCTGCGCAAGGTCACCTACCTGTCATCATCGATGATCTTCGAGAGCGCGGACTCCTGGCCCTCGTTTGAGGGCCAGGAGCACGAGATACCGCCCCCGGTGTCCTCGTACGGATTCCAGAAGCTGGCGGTGGAGTACTTCGCCCGGGCGGCGTGGGACCAATACCAGCTCCCCTTCACGCTGGTACGCCCGTTCAACTGCGTCGGCATCGGCGAGAGCCGGGCGCTCGGTGACGAGGACATCTTGTCCGGCAACGTGAAGCTGGCCATGAGCCACGTCGTGCCCGACCTCGTGCAGAAAGTGCTCAAGGGCCAGGACCCGCTGCACATCCTGGGCTCGGGGGAGCAGATCCGGCACTACACCTACGGGGCCGACCTGGCCCAGGGGATCGTCACCGCGATGGAGCACCCGGCCGCGGCCAATGAGGACTTCAACCTGTCCACAGCGGAGAGCACGACGGTGCGTGAACTCGCCGAGCTCATCTGGCAGAAGGTCAAGGGTCCCGGGGCAGCGCTGCGGCTGGTCCATGACGACCCGTTCGCTCATGACGTCCAGCGGCGGATCCCCTCGACTGAGAAGGCCAAGCGGATCCTCGGCTTCGAGGCGACGACCAGCCTGAGCGACATGCTCGATACGGTCATCCCGTGGATCGCCCAGGCGGTGGAGGCCGGCACGATCTGAGCCTGGCACGGTGGGAACGGCGACGCTGGCCCAGCCGGGAGTGCTGGCCCGTCCGCGGGCACACCGCCGGGTGGCGGTGCTGGCTGCCGCGGTGGCCACCGGGCTGATCTTGTTCGTGTGCTACTGGCGGCTGTCGTGGACCGCGGTGGTCAACTCCGACAGCGCGAGCAACGCGCTGCAGGCGTGGGACATGCTGCACGGCAACCTGCTGCTGCACGGCTGGAACCTGTCAGACGTGTCGTTCTACACCACCGAACTTCCGGAATACATGCTGGTGGAGGCGGTCCTCGGGCTGAGCTCGGACGTGGTCCATGTCGCCGCCGCGGCCACCTACACACTGCTGGTCGTGCTGGCGGCGCTGCTGGCCAAGGGCAGCGCGACCGGCCGGGCCGGGCTCATCCGGGCCGGGATCGCCGGCGGCATCATGCTCGCCCCGCAGATCGGCGACGGGACCTACACCCTGCTGCTTTCCCCTGATCACGTGGGGACCGTGGTGCCGGTGCTGGTGGCGTGGCTGATCCTGGACCGCGCCCGGCCCCGGTGGTACGTGCCCGTCGTCATCGGCGCCCTGCTGGCCTGGGCCCTCGTGGCGGACACGCTCATCTTGTCCATAGCGATCCTGCCGCTGCTGCTGGTGTGCGCGATCCGCGCCTACCAGGGGGTCGCCCAGCAGCGGCAGCCGTGGTCGTCGCAGTGGTACATGCTCTCGCTCGCCGCGGCGGCCCTGGCCGCCGTGGCCGCCGCGGCACTGCTGGCCGGCGCACTGCGGGCGGCGGGCGGCTACCGCGTGGTGTCGGTGGGTGTCGATTTCGCCGGCCCAGCCATGCTGGCCAGCCATACGTGGGTCTGGGTGGAGACCATCCTGGCGCTGTTCGGAGCCGACTTTTTCGGCCAGCGGCTCGGGCTCGCGGCCGGGCCGGCGCTCCTGCACCTGGCCGGGGTCGGCCTCGCCGCCTGGGCGGTCGGGGCCGGGGCCCGGAGGTTCGCCCGTGACCGCGACCTGGTGCCCGCGCTCCTGGTGGCCGCGGTGCTCATCAACCTGGCCGCGTTCCTGCTGAGCACGCGGCTGGTCAACGTCCTGAGCGCCCGCGAGATCGCCCCGGTTCTCCCGTTCGGCGCGGTGCTCGCGGCCCGGCTGCTCAGCGCCCGGCTGGCCGCCGCCCGGCTGCTCCCGCTGCTGCTGGTGGTGCTGCTGGGCTACCTGGCCGTGCTGGGCGGCGAGGTAGCCCGGCCGGCCGCCCGGGCGCCGGACCAGCAGCTCGCCGACTGGCTGGTGGCGCGGCACTTCCGGGACGGCCTGGCCGCCTACTGGGAGGCCAGCGCGACCACGCTGTCGAGCCGGGGCCGGGTCCAGGTCAGCCCGGTGTGCGCCGGCGGCGGCCGGTTCCACCGGGGTACCTGGGAATCACAGGCATCCTGGTACGCCCCCACGCGACGATATGCAAATTTCATCGTGATCGGCCAGCCGGCCGCGTGCGACCTCGGCTCCGCGGCCCAGGCCGAGCGGGCTTTCGGGCGCCCGGCGCGGGCCTACCACGTGGCCGGGTATACGGTGCTGGTCTGGCGCCAGAACCTGCTCGGCAGGCTCGGCTGACCGCACTCTCAGGATTTCCCCCGAGCCAGAATTCCGCCCCGGAGCGATTTCCCCCTAGAGCGCGGCGCCTTCGCCCACGGTAGTCAGTTCATGCCGGTAGGCTGGCCACGCTCACCGCCCGGAGATGACAAGGTTGCTCATGCGACGTTTCGCCGTTCTGCTGTCCATTCCACTGCTGGCCGCGGTTGCCCTTACCGGATGCGGGTCCTCCTCTTCCGGTGGCGCGGCCGTGTCGGTGACCGGGACTTTTGCTAAGTCCGCCGCCATCACCATCCCGGCCCAGCCGGCGGGCAGCGGCCTCACGGTCAAGACCCTGATCCAGGGCAACGGGCCGACGCTGGGCAAGACCGACTCCTTCGTCGGCGACTACGCCGTCTATATCTGGAGCGGCAAGACCCACAAGCTCGCGCAGAGCACATTCCAGACCAAGAGCCCGGCGCTGTTCACCGGGCAGTTGCTGCCGGGCCTGGAGACCGCGCTGCGGGGCAAGAAGATGGGCAGCCGGGTCCTCGCGGTCATCCCGCCCAAGGACGGCTACGGCAAGACGGGCAACTCCCAGGCCGGCGTCACCGCCAAGGACACGCTGGTCTTCGTCGTGGACATGATCAAGAAATTCGGGGCCAAGGACGCGGCCTCCGGGGCCCAGCTCTCCAGCGGCGGCGGGACGCTGCCGACAGTCACGGCCGCCGCCGGCAGCGCTCCGACAGTCAAGATCCCGGCTGCGTCGGTCAAGCCGCCGACCACGCTCGTGACCAAGGTCCTGATCAAGGGCACGGGCGCCACCGTCAGCAAGGGCCAGACGGTGGTCGCCCAGTACGTGGGCGTGATCTGGCGGACCGGCAAGGTCTTCGACTCGTCCTGGAGCCGCAGCGAGCCGTTCGGCTTCACCATCGGCGCGACGCCGAGCCAGGTCATCCCCGGCTGGGACACCGGCCTCATCGGCCAGACGGTGGGCAGCCGGGTGATGCTGGTCATCCCGTCCGCCGACGGCTACGGGAAGACCGGTAACAGCCAGGCCGGCATCAAGGGCACGGACACGCTGGTCTTCGTGGTGGACATTCTCGGCGCCGTCAGTCCCTAATCGGCACGGGCCTGGTAACCGGGCCGGGCCGGTCAGCCGGCTGGCCCGGTCAGGCCGCGCGGGCTGGCCGGTCGGTGAGCGCGTCGATCACCAGGCCGACGCCGATGCCCAGCATCCACACGTCCTTGGCCAGCGGAACGCCTTGCTGGGTGGGCCGGACGCCATCTTCCTTGCGCATGCCGGGAGTACGCACATACATGCCGAGCAGGGCCGCGGAGAAGGCGGTCAGGCCGGCGCCCGCCAGCGCGCCGGGGACGACGGGCAGCAGCAGCGCCGAGCCCAGGGCTATCTCACCCGCCGACAGGAGCCTGGCGAAGTCCTTCGGCGTCAGCTTGGCCAGGAACGGGTAAGTGCCCGCGGCCATGCCATGAAGCCGCGCAGCGGTCTCCTCGTCGGCCGACCACTTGCTCAGGCCGGAATTGAGGATGAACGCCCCGCTGGCGATCCTGCCGGGAGTGCGACGAGCGACGGCCGCGATCCGCATGAGCTGCTCCTGGGTGGCCGGGAATGGTCAGCTCTCATTGTGGCCCAGGGCCCGGTCAGGCTGGCGGCGACCCCGCCCGGGCAGCGCCGCCTGCGTAGCCGGGAGCCAGCAGGCTCGCCGCGTGCCGTCCGGCGGCCGCCGCGGCCAGGAAGTAGGCCAGGTCCTCGTCCAGTCCCCGGCCCATCGTGGACAGCCGCACCGGGCACGCGCGTAGCGTGGCCTCCAGCCCGTCCACGCTGACCCGGACCAGGCGATGCCGGGCCGCCAGCGTGCCCGCCTGCGCGTCCACCTGCGCGCCGAACTCGCCCGGCAGGTCGGGGACCACCACGTCAGCGCGGGCCAGCGCCACCCGGCCGTAGGAAGTCAGGCTGTGGTGCGACACGCCACGGTGGCGCTCCCTCGGGTCGGCCGCGCTGATCCGCAGCGAGGCCACCGGCCGGCCGCCGAGCACCGCGGCCGCGTTGACCGCCTCACCGGACGCCACCCCGGAGAATCCCCATCTGGTTCCCGTGCCCAGGTTGCCTGGCCCCTGCGCGACGACGGCCACGTCCGCGCCGAGCACGTGCCGGGCGGCCAGCAGCCCGGTGTGCACGGTGACCGCCTCCAGGTCGCCGCCGAACGCCTGACCGACGGTCACCGTGGCGGCCAGCCAGCCGGCCTCGCGCAGCGCCGCGGCGGTCCGGGAGAACCAGGCGGGCAGGGCCCCGCCATCGAGCATCACGTAGACCACCCGGGCCGGCCGGGGCAGGGCGGCGAGCACGGCCGGCAGCGCGGAGTGCAGGTCGGCCACCACCACGGGCATGCCGCCGAGATCATCGGCGTCACGCAGCAGGTCGTGGTGCGGCGAACCCTGCTCGTCGGCGCCGAGCACGGTCGCCTGCATCGGCGTGTAGCGGGCCTTGACCAGGTGACCGGGACCGGACGGATCCGCGGGCAGCCGGTCCGGGACCGCCACCACCAGGGCATAGCCGCCGGTGCCGAGGCCCAGGGCCAGGGCGGTCGTATTGAGCAGCACCCGGTCGCCGGGCTCGGGCCGCCCGGTGAGCTCCGGGTAGGCCAGGGCCCGCACGGTCTCGCCGTCCACGGTCACGTCGAGCTCGGCCGCGCCCGGCCACTCACGCCGCAGCACCGAAACCACGCCACTGCGCCACCTGATCACTCCGGCAGGGTACCGTCGGCAGTGCCAGCCCGGGGGGCGACCCCGGACCCCCGGGTACAGGAGCGGGGCGCGAAGGACTGCGATGTCACGACGGAAGACCGAACGCCTGCTGGGCCTCGTCGTCTGCCTGCTGTCCAGCGAGCGCTACCTGACGGCGACCCAGATCCGTGATGCGGTGCCGGGTTACCCGGAATCCTTCGACGCCTTCAAGCGCATGTTCGAACGGGACAAGGAAGAGCTCAGGGAACTCGGCATCCCGCTGGAGACGGGCTCGAATTCGGCCGCCGAAGAAGAAGCTGGATACCGGATTCCGCGGCAGGCCTACGTTCTGCCGGAAATCCGTCTGGAACCGGATGAGGCCGCCGTCCTGGCGCTGGCCGCGCGGGTGTGGCGGCAGGCCGAGCTGGCCGGCGCGGCCGCGGGCGCGCTACTCAAGCTGCGCGCGGCGGGGGTCGACGCCGAGGAGACCATGCAGCCCGGCATCGAGCCGAGGCTGCGGGCCGGGGAGGCCGCGTTCGGCCCGCTCTGGGAGGCCGTACGGGATCGCCGGCCAGTCACCTTCGACTACCGGGCGGCGGGCCGCAGCGAGGCGCAGCGGCGGCACCTGCAGCCGTGGGGTGTGGTCAACCGGCACGGCCGCTGGTACGTCGCCGGGCACGACTCCGGCCGGGAGGCGGTGCGGGTGTTCCGGCTCAGCCGCATCGAGGGGCCGGTGCAGTTCAGCGGCCCGCCCGGGTCCGTGACCGTACCGGAGGGGATCGATGTGCGGGAGACGGTCCGCCAGTGGGACGCGCCGCTACCGCCCCAGCGGTCGGCGGTGCTGCGGGTCCGCCACGGCGCGGGCCACGGAATCCGCCGGTACGCCAGCCGCGAGCAGCCGGGCTCGGACGGCTGGGACCTGGTCACCGCACCCTTCTCCGACGTGGGCTGGTTCGCTGAGCACATCGCGTCGTTCGGCACGGACGTGGTCGCCGTCGAGCCGGCCGACCTGCGGGAGGCGGTCATGACCCAGCTGAAAGGAGCGCTGGCGTGACCGGCCGGCCGCCGCGGCCCAGCCACAGCACCGACCGGCTGCAGCGGCTGCTGGCCCTGGTGCCCTATGTGGTCAGCCGGAAGGTGGTCGGGCTGGCGGAGACGGCCGCCACGTTCGGTGTCAGTGAACGCGAACTGGTCGACGACCTCAACCTGCTCTGGTGCGTCGAACTGCGGGCGCCGGACCCGTACTGCCCGATCGACCTGTCCTATGAGGGTGGCGAGATCGTGGTCAGCCAGGCCGAGTCGATGGACCGCCCGCTCCGCCTCGGCGTGGACGAGGCCAGCGCCCTGCTGGTGGGGCTGCGGATGCTGGCCGAGGTGGCGCACGCCGCGGCGGCGGACCCCGGCCCGGCCGACCGGTCAGCCCTGAGCCGGACGATCGCGAAACTGGAGGCGGCCGCGGGCGAGGCGGCGGCACCCAGCGCCCAGGTGGCGATCCAGGTCGACCGGGTCGCGGAACGCGCGGTCCTGAACACGGTGAGTGATGCACTCGGCCGGGGCCGCCGGCTGCACCTTTCCTATTACGTGCCCGGCCGGGACGAGGCCACCGAGCGCGACGTCGACCCGATGCGGCTGCTGGTCGTGGAGGGACGCACGTACCTGGAAGGGTGGTGCCGCCGGGCCGAGGCCGTCCGGGTGTTCCGGCTCGACCGGGTGCTCGGCGTCGAGGTCCTCGACGTGGCCGCGGAAGTCCCGGCCGACGCGCAGCCGGTCGATGTGGACCAGGGCCTGTTCCGGCCCTCGGCCGACGACCTGGACGTGATCATCGAACTGTCCGCGTACGGGCGCTGGGTCGCCGAGTACTATCCGTGTGAAACTGTTACAGAACTGGGCGACGGGCGTTTGCGGGTCAGCCTGCGGACGCCGGACACCCAGTGGGTACGGCGACTGGCGCTCCGGCTGGGGGAGGAAGGGCGGGTCGTCTCGCCACCGGACCTGTCCGCCCAGATCAGGGACGACGCGCTGGCCGCGCTGGCGCAGTACAGTTGAGCCGAGATCGGCGGGCAGCTATAGAGCTCGCACGGCTATCAGCCGTCCGTGTCCGGTTAATCTCCGCGTCACGACTGGGCAACCAAGCCGATGCATCTGCCCGTTACGAATGACTCACGTGTAGGATCTGGCTGATAGTGACCCAGCGCGGGGACGCGCGTCCCGGTGAAGAGGGCGGAAAATGATTGGCGACCTGTTCGACAGCCCGTGGAAGATTCTCATCGTCGCGGTGGTGCTGATCGTGCTGTTCGGCTCCAAGAAGCTGCCCGATGCGGCCCGGTCCCTCGGCAAGTCCATGCGCATCCTGAAGACTGAGGTCTCGGACCTGCACCACGACGACGCGGCGGACAAGCAGGAGGCCGCACCGCCCGCCCTCGCGGCGCAGCCGGCCCCGCCGGCGCACCCGACCCAGCAGCAGATCGACCAGCTGCAGCAGCAGATCCGCGACCTGCAGGCGCAGCGTCCCGCAGGTGAGGCGGCCACCGTCAATGGCGCTCCGGTGCCAGAGACGACGCAGCGGACCCAGCAGGCCGGCTGAGCCGGCCGTAGCCTCGTAGCCGACGATGGCCAGGCTGGCTGACTCTGTGACGCGTATCCGGCAGTCGAGGGATCCCGACGGCCGGATGACTCTCATCGAGCACGTCCGGGAACTCCGGAACCGGCTGCTCAAGGTCGCGCTCGCGATCATCCTGGGCATGGTCATCGGGCTGGTCTTCTTCCACCCGATCTGGAGTCTCATCCAGCGCCCGTTCTGCTCGGCCGTGATCAACGGCCACACCGGCTGCCACGTGCTCGGCGACACGCTGATCATCAACGGCGTGTTCGACGCGTTCATGCTGCGGCTGAAGGTGGCGTTCTTCGCCGGGCTCATCCTCACCAGCCCGATCTGGTTCTACCAGATCTGGGCGTTCATCGCCCCGGGGCTCTACCGGCGCGAGAAGCGGTGGACCTACACGTTCGCGGCCATCGCGGCGCCGCTGTTCGCGGCGGGCGCCGTGATCGCCTACTTCGCGATGAGCCGGGGCCTGAAGTACCTGCTCAACCTGGCGCCGCACGGAGTCGTCGTGCTGCCGAGCGTCGACACCTATCTCGGCTACTTCGTGGGCATGCTGTTCGGCTTCGGGCTGTGCTTCGAACTGCCGCTGGCCCTGCTGCTGCTCAACCTGGCCGGTATCCTCACCCACGAGCGGATCAAGAAGTGGCGCCGGATGATGATCTTCGGCGTGTTCCTGTTCGCCGGGATCGCGTCACCGAGCCCGGATCCGCTCACCATGCTGCTGCTCGCCGGGCCGTGCCTGGTGCTGGTGGAGATCTCCGAGGTCATCATCTGGGCCAACGACCGCCGCCGGGCCAGCCGGCCGTCGATGTACGAGGGCCTGAGTGACGACGAGGTCGCGCCGCTCGACGACCACATCGATTCGGGTAGCCGCTAGGGGCGCGGGCCGGGGCGCGCTCGCGGCCGGCCCGCTCAGTGCGTGATGGTCCCGAAGGTGACGCCGGTGGTCCCGACCGGCTGGTCGACGATGCCTTCCTTCCGGTCGGCGGCCGCGACGATCGTCTGGTCGCCCTCGTAGATCCCGACGTGGTAGACGTAGCCGCTGGTGTCATGGAAGAAGACCAGGTCGCCGCGCCACTCCTTTCCGTTGGGAACCTGGCGGAAGGTCAGATACTGAGCCTCGGCCGACCGGGCGATGGCCATGCCGTAGTGCGCGTAGACGTACGAGGTCAGGCCCGAGCAATCGAATCCGGTCTTCGGCGACTCCCCGCCCCATTTGTACCGGTACCGGCCGACAAAGGTGGCCGCGTAGGCCGCGATCTGCTGGCCTACCAGCGTCCTGGCCGCCGGGCCCTGACGGGGCGGCGGCGCAGCGGCGGCCGCTGACGCGGGGCCGGCCGACGCGATGGCGGCGGCGGCCACGGCGATCAGCACCGGCGCACGGGCCCACCGGGACATCTGGGCCGGACGCCCAGGACCTGATCTATCGCAGGGATCATCAATGTTCTTACTCATAGTGCTGAATACGTTACCATTCGTAATTTTCCGAAACCTGGGTGCCCTGGGCTGGGCGACCGGCCCGGACGGCTGGACTGGCCGGCTGGGCGGGCCGGCTGGGCGGGCCGGCTGGGCGGGCCGGCTGAACTGGCCGGCTGGGCGGGCCGGCATCGGCCCGGCCCTCGCTTAGTCTTGATCACATGTCCACCCCGGCCAGCCCGGCGGAGCGGTATGCGGCGTTCCGCAGTCAGCGCAGGCAGGACGGGCCCGAGCTGGCTGCGTTCCGCGGGCTCTACGACTTCGAGTTCGATGCCTTCCAGGAAGAGGCCTGCCGGGCCCTTAACGACGGTCACGGGGTGCTCGTGGCGGCGCCGACGGGCTCGGGCAAGACGGTGGTCGGTGAATTCGCCGCGCACCTCGCGGTCGCCGAGGGCGGCAAGTGCTTCTACACGACTCCGATCAAGGCCCTGTCCAACCAGAAGTACGCGGACCTGGTGCGCCGGTACGGGCCGGACCGGGTCGGGCTGCTGACCGGCGACAACAGCATCAACGGTGAGGCGCCGGTGGTGGTGATGACCACCGAGGTGCTGCGCAACATGCTCTACGGCGGGTCGTCCACGCTGGCCGGCCTGAGCTATGTGGTGCTCGACGAGGTGCATTACCTGGCCGACCGGTTCCGCGGCGCGGTCTGGGAAGAAGTGATCATCCACCTGCCCGATCCGGTCCGGGTGGTGGCCTTGTCCGCGACGGTGAGCAACGCCGAGGAGTTCGGGGACTGGCTGGCGCAGGTCCGCGGGGGCACGACCGTGATCGTGGATGAGCACCGGCCAGTGCCGCTGTGGCAGCACGTGCTGGCCGGCGGCCGGCTGTATGACCTGTTCACCGGCTCCGGCCGGGGTGGCCGGCCGCAGCTGAACCCGGAGCTGCTCCGGCTGGCCCGGGGAGATGACCTGGCCCCCCGGAAAAGGCCCCCGCCGGCCCGCCGTGGCGGCCGCCGGGCCACCGGGTTCCGGATACCCCGGCGGCCCGAGGTCATCGAGCGGCTGGACCGGGCCGGGCTGCTGCCCGCCATCACGTTCATCTTCAGCCGGGCGGGCTGTGACGCCGCGGTCCGGCAGTGCCTGGACGCCGGGCTGCGGCTGACCACGCCGGAGGAGGCCGCCGTCATCAGCGAGATAGCGGAGCGGCGCACGGCCGACATCCCCGAGGCGGACCGGCCCGTCCTCGGTTACGACGGATGGCTCACCGGACTGCGGCGGGGGATCGCCGCGCACCACGCGGGCATGCTGCCCACCTTCAAGGAAGTCGTGGAGGAGTTGTTCGAAGCGGGCCTGGTCCGGGCGGTCTTCGCCACCGAGACGCTGGCCCTCGGGATCAACATGCCGGCCCGGACCGTGGTCATCGAGCGGCTGGACAAGTGGAACGGTGAGACTCATGCGGACCTGACGCCGGGGGAGTACACGCAGCTCACCGGGCGAGCGGGCCGCCGGGGCATCGACGTGGAAGGCCACGCGGTGGTGCTCTGGCAGCCGGGCCTGGATCCCCAGGCGGTGGCCGGCCTGGCCGGCACCCGTACGTACCCGCTCAATTCCAGCTTCAGCCCGTCCTACAACATGGCGGTGAACCTGGTCGGCCAGGCCGGCCTGGGCCAGGCCACCACCCTGCTGGAATCGTCGTTCGCCCAGTTCCAGGCGGATCGTGGGGTGGTCGGTATCGCCCGCCAGGCCCGGCGGAGCCGGGAGGCGCTGGACAGCCTCATTGTCACGTGCGATCGCGGCGACTTCGCGGAGTATGAGGAGCTGCGCACCGAGCTGTCCGCCCGGGAGGGCGAGGCGGCCCGGCAGCGGTCGGCGGCGCAGCGCGGCGAGGCGCTGCGGTCGCTGGAGCAGTTGCGCCGGGGCGACATCATCCGGGTCCCCAGCGGCCGGCGGGCCGGCGTCGCGGTCGTCCTCGATCCCGGGATTCCCGGCCGGGCCGACTCCGGGAACCTCCCGCAGCCCCTCGTGCTGACGGTCAGCCGGCAGGTGAGGCGGCTCAGCGCCGCGGACTTCCCGGTCCCGGTGACAGCCATCGAGCGGATCCGGATCCCCAGCGGATTCAGCGCCCGCTCGCCCAAGGACCGCCGGGACCTGGCCGCCACGATGCGCAACAAGCTGGCCGCCCGGTCCGAGCCGGAGCGCGCGCCGGCCAGCGCGGACAGCCCTCGCGCGCAGGCCGGCGAGCAGGCCGAGATCA
>Ga0302326_10014649_pt1 | contig 16568 bp, 13 predicted proteins | sample Palsa_T0_3_FD_202264 | JGI IMG/M metagenome (GOLD analysis project Ga0302326, IMG submission 202264) | Peat permafrost microbial communities from Stordalen Mire near Abisko, Sweden - Palsa_T0_3 | ecosystem: Environmental > Terrestrial > Soil > Palsa > Peat permafrost | place: Sweden: Abisko...
CGCCACATCGACGTCGAGAAGGTCTTCGGACCAGCGTCAGCTTCAAGGACTGTGCATCGACACGTCGTCGAATAGTTTCGAGGGCTTGTCCCTCTGAAGGAGAGATACCACCTCGCTCCCTATTCCATAAAGAGCAGCGTCAACCCAGCCAACCTCTACGGGCTGATCTTCGGAAGCGGACATCCCCTTGGCCTGCAAAAGTTCCTGGAGGTGGCATGGCGAGAGGATAAACGGACGGGCGAGGCCGATTATGACATCGACGACGACCGGATCGACTCAACAACTCCATCCTTGTTTGAGGAGATGAACGTGCCAAGGAAGGTCCAGGTCTTTGGACGAAAACTTCGGGACAAGGTGCGGTTGCTTCGCTGCGGCGGACACGCGCCAGGCGTATTGTTGTTCTAGCTAGGTGAGAGTGGTTTCGTAGTCGAGTGGGCTTTTGTAGCCGAGTGCCGAGTGAAGGCGGGTCCGGTTATAAAAGCCTTCGATGTAGTCAAAGATGGCGATCCGGGCCTGGGCGCGGGTGAGGAAGCGCCGGCGATAGACCATCTCGTTCTTCAGGGTGCTCCAAAATGCCTCCATGGCACCGTTGTCGTAGCAGTTGCCCGCTCGGCTCATGGAAGGGATCATTCCGTGGGCTGCGACCCTTCCTCTGTACTCGACACTCGCATATTGGATGCCGCGGTCGGAGTGATGGATGACTCCACGCGATGGCCGGCGCTGCCTTACTGCCATTTCTAATGCCGCTACGGCCAGGCTCGCATCCAGTTGGATGTCCATTGACCAGCCGATCAGACGTCGAGTACAGCGATCAAGGACGCCGGCGAGGTAGAGCCAGCCCTCGTCGGTTGGGATGTAGGTGATGTCGGTCAGCCATACTTCATCGGGCCGCTTCGGAGGCGGCCGTTGGGCAAGTAGGTTGCGAGCGATCGGCTCGTCGTGAGCGCTGTTGGTCGTCACCACCCGGTAGCGGCGCTTCTGGCGACCCCGTAAGCCCGCCACCCTCATCAGCCGAGCCACACGGCGCCTCCCAACTGGGCAGCCCTGCGCTTGCAGGGCTGCCGTGATCCTCGGACTGCCATAGGTCGCGCGCGACTGGGCGTAGGCTTTCTGGATCTGCTCACCGAGGCTTCTGTCCCTCTGCGCATGCAGGGATTCCTTTCCTGCGAGCCAGTCATAATAGCCGCTACGGGAGACCACCAAGGTCTCGCAGAGCAGCTTCACATCGTGGTCTCCGCTCATGATCTTTACTCGGGCATACCGCTCAGAGGCGGTTCTGAGAGGATGCCCGCGGCTTTTTTTAAGATTTCGCGCTGCTCCGTCAGCCGGCGCACCTCGAAGCGCAATCGCTTTACCTCCGCTTGGAGCTCGGCCTTGTCTTCAGGCAGCGGCCGACCCGCGGCGACCCGCGGATCGGCCGCTGCCTGGGTCTTGCGCAGCTGCTTCCGCCAATCGTACAGGTGGAACACGCTTATCCCCAGCTCCCTGGCGGTCGCTTCCGCCGAGAGCCCATTGGCTTCCCATAACCGCACAGCCTCCTCTTTGAAGGCCGGATCGAACCGTCGGGGTGATACCCCGACCTTGTGGTTTCCCTTCGATGTCATCGTTAGCTCCTTTCTTGGAGCCCAACGCGTGTCCGTCAAACCGGAGCAACCTCAAGGTCCTTGCCGGGTCGTTTGCCGATACCGGCTCCCTCTATGGGTACGTTCTTGGAGAAGGGTTTCTCGCGTCACACGCCCGTCCGGTGCTAGACTCCTTGGTGCGGGAACGGCATCTGACCGGGGATCTCAAGGGATTTGGCTATGATTCCCTGAAAGCGCCGAAGCCACTTACCGTCGCAACGTCATGACTGCCGCCCTTCGCCTCAGCGAAACGATTGGACCTTCCGCTCTCGGGGTTGGCATGTGGAGCCATCCTGCCGTAATCGCCCGCAATCACTTCCTATTCAAGAGCCTCTCCGATTGGTCCTTTAACACTGCCATTGGCTGTTCCCACGGGTGCCGTTTTTGCTACGTGCCGAGCGTCTCGACCGTTAAGCAGTCCGGACGTCTAAGCGAATACGGGATTCGCGATCCCGACGCAGAATGGGGTCGATATGTCCTGCTCCGCCCGTGGGATGAGGGAGCTTTTCTGCGATCCCTGGAGGCTGCCGAAAGAACGGGCCGGAAGGAGCTCAGTCGAGATGGGAATCGGGCTGTCATGTTCAGTACAACAACCGATCCCTATCAAGTCATTCCCCATCCCGATCCCGTCGAAGCGCGCCGGCTCACGCAGGTCGGCCTCACAACAGTGCGCCGGGCGCTGGAACTCATCTGCGACCGCTCGACCCTGAACGTCCGCATCCTTACTCGCAGTCCGCTTGCGCGGTCAGATTTCGATCTCTACCGGTCATTCGGTAACCGGCTTATCTTCGGAATGAGCCTCCCGACACTCCGCAATGACTTGGCAAGAGTCTACGAGCCGAAGGCCCCTGCGCCCTCGCAACGCCTGGCTACGCTCCAGGCGGCACGGAAGGCGGGATTGCACGTTTATGTCGCCGTTGCGCCGACTTACCCTGAGTGCGATGAAAGCGACCTGCGCGCGACCCTAACGCGTGTCGCAGAGTTGGAGCCCGTGACTGTGTTTCATGAGCCGATCAACATCCGCGCGGAAAACGTGGAACGAATCGCGGCGCAAGCCCGGGCAGCCAATGTCGCTCTGCGGACGGATGTATTCGAAACACGCGCCCGGTGGCGACTCTACGCCCTCGATTCGATGGAGAGCATGGTCCGGATTAGCCGCGAGCTCGGATTGGGTAGAAAGCTCCACCTGTGGCCCGACAAGAGCCTCGGGAGCAAAGAAGCTGTCGCAGAGCGAAGCGATCCTGCGCGGTATGAAGATTGGCTCCGTAGTTGGTGGAACAAGGTGAGCGCCTGGCCAAAGTAGGCGCCGGTTGTCGGGAAGCTGATGTTGTGAGGGAGCCTGGTTCGGGAAGGTTCGGCACCTACTGTTCCGTCTTCAGCCCTGAAACGGTTCGCTCCACGAACATTGTCTCATACGGGAGGACCCATAAGGAAGCCTTGGTGCTGATAGCGGATGGCTTGGCGGTTGCCGGAGACTGTGGTTTCCGACGACGTAACGGGCGCAGCAGGATTTCTGCTGTCGAAAAATGAGACGGCCCGGAGCGCTCATTCCTTTACGGTTAGGGTAGCCGACTGCACGTCTACCGAAGACGCCCCGACCATGATATCAAAGTCGCCCGGCTCGACGCCGTATTTCATGGCGGCGTTCCAGTAGGCCAGTTTTGAGGCGGGGAGCGTGAAACGGACGGTCTTTTTTTCACCCGGATTGAGTTCAACGCGTGTGAAGTCCTTCAGCTCTTTGACCGGACGCGTGGCGGAACTGACTTGCTGGTGGATGTAGAGTTGGACGATTTCGGCGCCTTTGACCTTGCCTGTGTTTTCGACGTCGATCTCGGCTGTGGTACTGCCGTCGCTTTTGATTTCGCTGTCGCTCAGGCGCAGGTCGCCGTATTTGAAAGTCGTGTAGCTGAGCCCGTAGCCGAACGGAAAGAGCGGCTGGTCGCGCTCCGTGACGTAGTCCAAGGCCCGGGCGCTGGGCTTGTGGTTGTAAAAGATCGGGAGCTGGCCTGCAGAACGGGGGGTGCTCATCGTGATCTTGCCTGACGGATTCACGTCGCCGAAGAGGATATTTGCGAAGGCGGTGCCGGCTTCCTCGCCGCAGAACCATCCGTCGACGATCGCGGGGACGTTCCGGGCGATCCAGTTGATGGAGAGCGGTCGACCGTGCATGAGGTAGACGATCACGGGCTTGCCGGTTGCGACCAGGGCTTTGACAAGATCGTCCTGGTTGCTCTGCAGGTTCAGGTCGCTCATGTCACCGAAGACGTTCTCGTCGCGGCCGGATTCCAGGGAGAAGGCTTCACTTTCGCCGACTGCTGCGATCACGACGTCGGCGCGCTCGGCGACTTTCACGGCCGCTTCGATCAGCTGGCGGTTTTCCGCGCCCGTGGGAAGGAGGACGCCGGCGGCGGGAGGCGGGCTGTCCAGGTCGACGGGGTCGGGGGATTTGGTGAGGAGGCAGCCGCGGGCGTAGAGGATTTCGGCCCGGTCGCCGACTTTCGCTTTGAGGCCGTCGAGGAGGGTGACGTTCTTGTCGGGAGTGGATGAATAATCCCCGAGGTAGTTAGTCGCGGCGCAGGGGCCGATGAGGGCGATCTTTTTGCAAGGAGTGCTCCCTCCGAAGGGGAGCGGTAGGAGGCCGTTCTCATTCTTGAGAAGCACCATTGATTCCTCGGCAGCCCTAAGTGCGAGCGCCCTGCCCTCTTCCCGCGCGGCGTGCGTCCTGGCCTTGGCGAGGTCGATGGGGCCCTCGTCGAAGAGGCCCAGTTTGAACTTGAGCGTGAGCACCCGGGCAACCGCGGCATCGAGGTCGGCCATTTGGACCGCGTTTTCCTTGATGAGTTCGGGCAGATGCGCGTAGTTGATTCCATAAGGAAGGTCGACTGTGACGCCGGCGTTGAAGGCGCGGGCGGCAGCGTGCTCCTGGTCGGGCTCAACGTGGTGTTTCCTCCAGAGCTGGTCGATGCCCAGGAAGTCGGAAACGACAATCCCGTCGTAGTGCCACTCGTCGCGAAGGACGTCCTTCAGGAGCCAGGGGTTGGCGTGGGCGGGAATGCCGTCGATCTCGACGTAGGCGGCCATGATCGCGGCGGGGCGGGCATTTTGGATGATCAGTCGGAAGGGCTCCATGTGGGCTTCCCGGAGGATGCGGGGGCCATAGTCGGAGGGGCCCTGGTTGATGCCGCCTTCGGATTGGCCGTGGCCGGTGAAGTGTTTGAGAGTGGCACCGACATGGTTGGGTGCGATTGAGCCATCGGAGCTGCCTTGGAAGCCGCGGACGACGGCGCTGCCTAGGATGCCGCAAAGGTAGGGATCCTCCCCGTAGGTCTCGCCCGTTCGGCCCCAGCGAGGGTCGCGCGCAACATCGACGACGGGTGCTAGCACGAGGGTGGTTCCACGGGAGCGGGCTTGGTCCGCGATGTAGGTGTAGATCGATTCGAGAAGGGAGGGATTCCAGGAGCAGGCCTGGGCGATGCTGTCCGGGAAGCAGTCGGAATCGGAAAGGAGGAGGCCATGGTGGGCCTCATCGTCAAAGATGGCAGGGATGCCGAGGCGGGTCTTGGTTCGGAGGTAGTTCTGGAGTCCGTTTCGCCATTGGACGGTCTGTCCCACGTTCGCTTCAAAATCCATGTTCACGATCCCGATGCCGTTCCCAAAGTGGGTGTCCATCTTTGCCGGGTCGTCCAGCATTCCACCGAGGAGGGGCAGGCGCTCGGCCCATGCGCTTTTTACCTGGGCCACCTTTTCCTCCAAGGTCATGCGCGATACGAGGTCCTTGACGCGAACATCGATAGGCTGCGACGGGTCGAGATATGGGGAACTGGGCTGGGCGGACTTGAGAGTTGCAGGGGTCACTCCGACGCCGAGAACGAAGAGAAGAACGCATAGGGGGAGAGTCAGGATTCGGGGGATGGCGGTAGTGGTCTTCATGGGGAATCAGGCTGTGTTTTTCCTTCGTTGAAAGAGAACCGCGGTCACGATGATCGTGCCGGTCAGCATGAGCCGGCTCGATTCGGGGACTGCGTTGATACTGAGGATCTTTTCGAGGTAACCGATGGTCAGCGCACCTAGAAGCGTGAGGCCAATCCCTCCGCGGCCGCCCGCAAGGCTCGTGCCGCCGATGACGACGATTGCTATCGACGTCAGCTCGTAGCCCGCGCCCGCCTCGGGGTCGCCCTGCTCTTCCTGCGCAGCCTGGCAGATCCCGGCAATGGCTGCGAAGAGCCCGCTCATCCCGTAGGCCAGGAGTTTCGCCCGGGCGACGGGAACACCCGAAAGACGCGCGGCCTCCTCATTGCCGCCAATCGCATAGAGGTAGCGGCCGTAGCGGAGCTTCTCCAGGACAATCCACGAAAGTGCCACGCAGCAGAGGAAGATGAGCGTCACGACCGCTATGTTTCCGCCGCAGACCCGGACGGCAATTATGTCGAAGATCCGTGGAAGCGTTCCGTAAGCAAAAGTGCCGTCGGCCTGTTGAATTGCCGTCGATATCTTCTGCCCTCCAGACACCCATTTTGCGAGGCCCCGGGCGAAGACCATCATTGCGAGCGTGGCGATGAACGGCTGAACCTTGAAACGCGCGACCAACGTGCCGGAGGCGGTCCCCGCGAGAATGCCCGCTGCGACAACTGCGACTATGGAGGTGAACGCGGAATATCCATCGTGGAGCGAAAACGTCGCAAAGAGTACCGCGCTCAGGCCCAGGACGCTGCCCACTGCAAGGTCGATCCCGCCCGTCACGATCACAAGCGTCATGCCGCACGCGAGAATGCCGTCGACCGAGACCTGGCGAAGCATGTCTCGGTGTGCGCTCCACCGAAAAAATGCCCCGTTAGCGTTGAAGGCGCAGCCGATCGCAACGACAAGGACTAGGGCCAGAAATGCCCGAAACCACGGGAGGCCTATTCGCTGGGAGCTAAGGAAGCGTTTCATGCGGCTTCCTTTCCTGGAGCCACGGAGCCCATCGCAGCGGCAAGGACGTTTTCCTGCGTGGCATCTTCCTTGGAGAACTGAGCGGCTACGGAACCCCGGTGAAGGACGATGATCCGATCCGAAAGCCCCAGGAGCTCCGGCAGCTCGCTTGAAATGAGGAGGATCGCCATTCTCTCGGCTGTCCATTGTCTCATGAGGGAATAGATCTCGCGCTTTGATCCGATGTCCACGCCCCTTGTCGGATCCTCGAGGAGAAGGACCCCAGGTTTCGTTTCCAGCCACTTCGCCAGGACGACCTTTTGCTGGTTTCCACCGGAAAGCGTGCCCACAGCCTGGTCGAGGGAGGCTAGGCGGATGTGCAGACTGTCGACGTGTTTCCGGGCATTCGCCCGCTCCTTCCGAGGTCGCAACCAGCCGCCTAGCGATACCCATGGAAGGGATGACAGACTCACGTTTTTCTCGACGCTCATCGGAAGGACAAGGCCCGTGCTTTTCCGATCCGCGGTCAGGTACGCAAGGCCGCGTTGAATCGCATGCGTTGGGTTCCTTGGCCGAAACGCTATGCCGTCTATCTCGACTGTCCCGGGGCAGTCTTTGTCAAAGCAGCCGAAAAGACCTTGAAAAAGCTCAGATGCGCCCGAGCCCTGCAAGCCGGCAATCCCTACGATTTCGCCCGCATGAACCCTTAGGGAAACTCCGCCGGCAGTGGGACGTTGTGAGGGGTTGCGCGCGGGCACAATAAAGTTGCGCAGTTCGAGACGAGCTGCGGCGCCAGGCACCCGTAGGGGTTCAGGGAATTGTTCCGAAATCTCCCGGCAAATCATCCATTGGATGAGTCTTTGTTCAGGGCAGTCCTTCGCCTCTGCCGTCCCTACCCACCGACCGTCCCTTAAGACCGTGATCCGGTCGGCAATCCGGTAAATCTCCTCCATCTTGTGGGAGATGTATACGATGCAACAGCCAGCCTTCTTGAGAGTCTCGATGAGCGCAAAGAGCTTGTCCACCTCGGGGCGGTCGAGTGCGCTCGTCGGTTCATCCATGACGAGGACGCGGGCGTCGGACGTTAATGCCTTCGCAATTTCGATCCGATTCTTAACAGGAAACGAAAATCCCTCGACTGGGCGATCCAGCTCATCACACGAGAGGTCAAGCATCTCGCAGAATTTGCCGGACTGCTCTACTTGCGTCGTGCGGTCCAGCCAGCAGCCCCCAAAGCGAGAGGGCTCCCGACCCAAATAAATGTTGTCAAGGACGCTCATCGAGTCGACGAGAGACATTTCCTGATGAATGACCGAGATTCCACACTGGCGGGCCTCCTGGGGCGTGGAAAAATGGACCGGTTTCCCCTCAAGCTCCATCGCTCCCTCGTATTCCGTGTGTATCCCGGCGAGGATCTTTATCAGCGTGCTCTTACCCGCTCCATTTTCGCCGGCGAGGACATGGACCTCGCCTTCCCGGAGGTCGAAACTGACGTCATCCAGCACCCGAACGGGGCCGAAAGATTTTCCAATTCCACGGAACCGGAGGAGTGGAGGCTTTCCGGCAGCACTCAAAGGGGATCGCCGCCATGGGTGATGTTTTCGGGAGTGAAGACGCGGGAGCCGAGCGTCACCACCTTAGGCACCGTTTCGCCCTTCAAGACCCTGAGGGCACTCTCGATCGCCTCCTGGCCTCCCGTGGGATATTCGAAGCAAGCCGAAAGGATTCCCTCCTGTACATAGGCCCGACCTTCCTGCGGGAGGCCGTCGATTCCGACAAAGAGGATCTCCTTCTCCCGGCCCGCGGCCTTAGCCGCCAGGTAGGCTCCGTGCGCCCCAGGGTCGTTGTGAGCGTAGACGAGATCAATCTGTTCGTTTACTGCCAAGGCGGACTCCATCTCGGTTCGCGCACTTGGCTCCAGCCATTTCATGTCGGCCACGAAGACAAAGTCGACAGGGGCGTTCTTCAGGGCTGCACGGAAGCCTGCGTGTCGATCCTGGCCCGGCGTCGAGGTCATGAGCCCTTCCAGTTCCACGATCCGGGCCTTTCCGCCGGCCTTCACCTTTGGCAGTTCGGCCAGCCTCTTCCGCACCCAATCCCCTGCCGCCTCACCGATCTTGCGGTTGTCGGCGCCGATGAATTCGGTGAACTCTTCGCCTAGCACCTTACGGTCAAGGACGATGACCGGGATTCCCTTCCGATAGGCCTCGGCAATGGGAGATGTGAGCGGTGCGGCCTCTTTAGGCGAGACGATCAGCAAGTCGACGTCGGCGTTGATGAACTCCTCGATCTGGGAAACCTGCGTCAGCGTGTCGTTCTGGGCGTCCTTGAAAATAACTTTCAGTTCGGGGTGTCCTCCGGCAGCTTTGGCGATGTCGGCGTTCATCTGCACGCGCCAGGGCTCGCCTAGGTTGCATTGGCTCATGCCGATGACCCAGGTGTCGCCGTGCTTGGGGGTCGCAGCGCCGAGCGGAAGAGCGAGGGCAGCAAGGAGGAGTAAGTGGTAGGATTTCATGCATCCAGCGCTAAGGTAGGCGATCGGCGTTCGGCGCAAGCGCGGGGAGGCCGTCGGTCGGATGATCGAGGTAGAAGTAGCTGACCGCCGAGTAGTCGTCCGACCGGTAGAAGAGGACCCAGTCGTTCGCGAACTTCGGGTCGTGAAGGTCGGGAGCCGTTTTCGGATCCAGGAGTCCAACCAAGGTGCCGTCTGCGTTGACCGAGACAGGGTCAAGTGTTGCGCCTTTGTCCTCCAGCGCCACGACGGTGTCCCGGTCCCCGCCACCTATCTCCTGGAGCGTAGCCCTGAAATCCTTGTGGAACCAAATCGCGTCGGGCACATGGAAGCGGTAGCAGGCATAGCTCCCCCCTTCGGCCACTGTGCAACCCTGGTAGAGCTGGGCAAAATGGCCCTCACCCCAGCCGGTGCCGATGTAATCCTCCGTCCCGGTGCCGACGATCGTCGGGTGGTCGCCGTCCCCATCGAGGTACATCTTCACTTCTCCCTCTCCGAACCAGGTGCCAGGATAGGCGGAATTCAGGTTCACTCCAAAGTTGACCCCGAGAAAGCGGCCTCTGCCGACGATCCGCGGCAACAGCTCAAAATCCTTCCCGATGTCCGAGGGCGAGATCTTGCGCCGGGTCCAGTGGGCGTGGAAGTAGAGCATGTCGTTCGGGACCGGCTGGAGCACGAAATCGACATCGAAGAACAGGGCCCTTAGGTCATCCTTCCCTTCATTCGAAATCACGACCCTTGCGCCTTTCCGAAACGGCATTGGGATGTAGCAGTTGAAGGATTTGCCTTCCGGACTCGAAAAGAGAGACGACTGGAACGGAGTGATGCGTCCCAGCCCGGCGCAGAAGAAGTCCCCAAAGGGAACATCGATAGCCGGCTGCGCAGCGCCGTCCCAGTACACCCGCAGCCGGAGGGAGCGAAGCATTTCGGGAGAACGGTCGTCGACTGTGGCCCAGATGCGCTGGACTACCCCGGAGCCATGGATGTCGAGTAGGGTCTTGCTCTCGCCCGCCTTAAGCGACTCGGTGGCGTTTCCCTTGGCCCCACTATTGGTCTTCCCTCCTTCCCCTTTGACGCCGTTCAGGTTCTCGAAGCTGCTGACTCGGGATTGGGAGTCCGCGGCCATCCGGTAGAGGTCTTCCGCTGCACAACACGAGGCTGTCGGCCACAAGGTCGCGCACACGAGGGCGCTTGCAAGGGGGCGAAGAAGATCAACAGAGCAATTCATATGGGGAAGGAACCGGAGGCGAGGACTCCATCCCATGAACAATTCGCCTGGAAGGGAGTTGGAGTCATTGCGCGCGCTTATGTCATTCCTGAGGAATGCCCCCATTCCGCAAGGACATCACATGGTCAAATAGACATAATCAGCAGTCTTGAATTGCCTAAAAAAAGAGCTATGCGACATACGCCCAGCGCCAACTTGGCGCCGGTGCTTTCGTCTTAGGACCAAGTGACAGTTGTCCGTCTTGTCCGATGGACCAATTCGATCCGCTGGGAAGGGTGTGTTTGGGGAATGTGCGGGGCATCCTGGCCGGCACTCGGCCCCGCTTCGGATCGCATCGCGATCCGGCCTCGTCCGGGCCGGGCGTGTGACTGAGAGGGTGGCGACCCTGTGCTGCCGGTCGCTTCTCAGCTGCCTGGCAGCGGGTTGCCCCGCTGCTTCTTGTCTTTCAGGGTGGAGGGAGATCGCGATAAGATAAAGTAGCCGGCCGGCAAGGAGAAGGCTAAGTCAATAAGGGCGAGCAAACATCAGAGGTTGACGACCGCATAGTTTCGTCTACCTTGTCTACCATGACCACCTTGGCTCGCACCGCGCAGACCCGCGACCTCCTCCTCGGGCTCATTCGAGCCCAAAAGCTGCCTGTTCCGGACCTGCTGCGTGTCACCTGGGAACGGATCGAGGAGACCCACCGTGAAAGCGTAAAGACTTTGACCGACTTTCTGGCAAGCAGGGCCGCTTCCAAGGATGGCGCCCTCGCCACAGGCGCCGGCGAAGCTCTATCGACCGAAGCCGTAATGAGGCTCCTTCAGTTAAGCAAGGCCGCCGTCCACAAGGCAAAGGACGAGGGACGGATTTTGGCCTATCAGGAGCCCGGCAAGCGCTTTTATCTCTTTCCCGTGTTCCAATTCGAGGGTTCCGCGGTTGCCGCTTGGATCCCGGATCTCGTCGATATCGTGGGGAATGGTTTTGCCGCGATCCACTTCCTGACTGTGAAAAGAAAAGGCCTTAAAGGGGACAGTTTCCTTGAACACATTCAGGGGAACGCATCGGCCGAAGTCCGCGGCGCTAGAATTGCTGGAATGCTCAAGGTGGCCCGCGATCTGGCACCCTAAGCGATGGCCGGTCGATTGGCAGGGCGCGGACAGCCGCACGCACCGCCGCATGCTGCCGAGTTTGCAAAGTGCGCACCCGACTTGGTGTCAGCTTATCCCTCGAAGTGGATGCGCCTGGCAGCTGTTGCACGGAGGAATCCCTATGATTGGGACGATCGTGCTGTCAGCCGCTTTTCGCACCCGTCACATCCTTTCAAGATTCTCTACCTGGCTGATAGCAAGGAGACCGCTTTCTGGGAGGTCTTCGGCGCCGCAATCGAGGATATGCCGGTCGACAACCGTTCGCTATCGAAGAAGGCACAGCTTTCTACACGCCGGTGGGTAGAGTTCAGGGTGGAGCATGTCCTACGGCTCATTGACGTGACCCAGGAGAAAACCCTTCACGACCTGAGATCGAATGCGGGCACTTGGCTCGCTCCCTACAAACACTGCCAGGCGTGGGCCAGGGCGCTTATGGATCATCCCAGGAAGTTCGACGGCTTCATATACCAAGCATGTCGCCGAGGAGCGACAGGCAGATGCCTGGCGCTATTTTCCCGTCCGGATGAAGCGACCATGGAGACCCTCGTGCGTCCCACTACACCTTCTGGCGGAGCATCAGTCCTAACGGATCCCGATGTCCTTCGCCTGCTGATTCAAAACGAAATCGACGTGCGGTGAACCTTCAGGACTGGAGACGAACACTGGCCTGCCGCCGCAGCCTAACCTGATTCCTCGATCCTCACTTAGTCCAATCCGCTTTGAAAGGCTCTGTCTGGAAATGTTTACGCCCCAAGGTCTGGATCTCGGCCTTTCTTCGGTTCTCATTGCGAACCTGGCCTCGTCAAGGTGTAGCGTCACTCCTCGGTCGCAACACAATGGCAACCCTTGCTGACCGGATTGAGCGAAGCCGCATGCACGACAAGGAGCGCGGTCTGCACGGCGTTTCGTAGCTCTATCAATTCCCGGGTGAGGGTGCAGTCGCGGTAGAAGCTCTGAATCTCCTTCCGCAGCTCGAGCAGAATTCGGCGTGCGCGGACGAGGCGTTTGGGCGAGCGCACCACCCCAGCGTAATTCCACATGGTGTGCTGGATCTGGAGCATGTCTTGGTTGATGAGCACCGGGTCAGCCTTTCGGGTTGGGCTTGCCCATGGTTTGGGTGTAGGAAAATGAAACGTCTCTTTTTCGATGTCGGAGGCATCCGCAATGGCGGTGAACTTGGCACTGGTCAGGCATTCGAGAAGGGAAGTGCTGGCCAGTCGGTTCGCGACGTGAAGACCCGTACAAGCTGTTTCGCCGATGGCGTTCAGGTGACGAATGTTCGTTCGGCCGTTGAGATCAGTGTGAACGCCGCCGCAGGCGAAGTGCGCCGCCGGGGCGACGGGGATCGGCTCCTTCTCCAAGTCTACCCCATTCGCTAGGCATCGCTCGTAGACATTGGGAAACCGTTCCCGTGCGTAGCCAGCCGGCATCGCCGACAGGTCCAGGTAAACGCAGGATTCCCCACTCGCGGCCAGCTCCTGGCGGATGGCGCGGGCGACAACGTCGCGCGGAGCAAGCGATCCTTGGGGATGCACCGCATCCATGAAACGCTCCCCTTTGGAATTCACGAGGACCGCGCCCTCGCCGCGCAGCGCCTCCGTGACCAGGAACCGGGGAGCGTTTTTCCTATGAAAAACCGTCGGATGAAACTGAACGTATTCGAGGTCGACCAGCCGGGCTCCCACTCTGTAGGCCATCGCCACTCCATGCCCCACGCTGCCCGGTTGGCTGGTCGTGTTGAGAAAAATCTGCCCCAGTCCGCCGCAAGCAAGGACGGTCTTCTTTGCAACGATCGCGACTATGTCACCTGTATGCGTATCCAGAACATAGGCCCCATAGCACGTCAGGGGCTGGTATTTGTCGAGAGGTACGGATGAATTATGCGACAGCGTGAGAAGATCGATCGCGACCCAGCCTGCCCGCCTCGTGATCCGCTTCGTTGCGTCCACTCGGGCGGCGACCGCCGAGAGGATTGCGTGGCCCGTTGCGTCCTTCGAATGGATGATCCTTCGGGCCTCGTGGCCTCCTTCCCTTGTGAAATCGAGCTGCCCCTCCTGGTTCCGGTCGAAATCCACGCTGAGTTCGTCGATCAGGAGCTCCTTCACCGCCCGAGGGCCTTCCCTTACCAGCTGCTCTGCGGCAGCCGGGTTGGACATATGGTCGCCCGCCTCGAAAATATCCCGCGCGAGTGAAGTCGGATCAGGATTTGTGTCGTAGATGATCCCTCCCTGAGCCCAGTCGCTGTTCGCCTTCAAGGGCTCCGCCAGCGATAGGAGCTCTGTAGACAGACCCAGTTTGGCCGCCTGAAGGGCATAGGCCGACCCCGCCAACCCCGCACCGATCACGAGGCAGTCTGTCCGGACGAACTGCATTCACCTTCCCCGCGGGGAAATAACCGTGAGGCTCAGGTCCGCCGCTGGCGCTGAATGCGTGAGCGCGCCCACGCTGATGACGTCCACGCCGGGGATTGCGTAATGGGCGAGCATTTCAAGGCGGACCCCTCCGGACACCTCGACAATCGCTGCGCCGCGGATGAGGGCGACCGCCTGAGCCACCTGTTGCGGACTCATGTTGTCCAGCAGGATGGCGTCCGCTTTTGCCCGCAGGGCCTCGCGCACCTCGGCGAGCGTCTTGGCCTCGACTTCGATCCGGGCCAAATGCGGTGCACCCTTGCGCGCCAGCTTGACCGCCCGGGCCAATGAGCCCGCGGCTGCGATGTGATTGTCCTTTATAAGGACATGCTCGCCCAGGGAGCTGCGGTGGTTGCCGCAGCCTCCGCAGCGCACCGCATATTTCTCCAGGGCACGGTATCCGGGGGTGGTCTTCCGTGTGTCGACGATCCTCACTAAAGTCCTTGAGACTGCATCGGCGAATTTCCGCGACAGAGTGGCGATTCCGGAAAGGCGCTGGACGAAATTGAGCGCAGTTCGCTCAGCTGTGAGGATTGCGGACGTGGAACCGGAGATGTCAAGGACCTTGCCGCCTTTTCCAATTTGGTCGCCATCCTGGGCCGTAGCCCTGATTTCGAGCGTGGAATCGACGCGGGTAAACACCGCGGCTGCAATGCCGAGGCCGCAGATCACCAGGTCGTGGCCGGCCGCGACGAAGGCCCGGGATCGATGCCCCTCCGGAAATACCGAGCGGCTGGTCACATCGCCCAAGCCGGCATCCTCCTCCAATGCGAGGTCGATCAGAAGTTCAGTGCGCGGGAGCAAGGGAGAACATCCTTTCGATTGAGCGTTCTGCGCGCAGCCGCAAATCCTCGTCGAGGGTGACAATCTGGTCTGCCCTTGGGGAAACCAAGGCGTCCCGGATCTTCTCGAGGCAGTTCAGCTTCATGTAGGGGCAGAGGCGGCAACCGGCTATGAACCGCTTCTCCGGGGATTCGACCTCCAGGCGGCCGACGAGTCCGCATTCGGTGAGCATAAGAAAATAGGGAGCCGAGGTGGTCTTAACATAACGCATCATGGCGCCCGTGCTGCCGACAAAGTCGGCCAAATCCGCGACCTCAGGCGGGCATTCCGGATGGGCGACCACGCGCAGGCCGGGAAACTGCTCCCGGGCGGCCCTGATCTGCGACGGAGTAAATTGGTCGTGCACGATGCAGGTCCCGTCCGAGGAGATGATCTCCTTTGAAACGCCTCGGTTCCTCAGCTCCGATCGGAGGTTTTCAGCCATGAGACGATCGGGCACGAAGATGATCCGTTCCTCGGGAAGTTCCGAGACGATGTCGTAGACGTTGCCTGAGGTGACGCATACGTCGGATTCGGCCTTCACCTCGGCCGTGCTGTTGATGTAGCAGACGACGGCGGCATCGGGGTAAAGGGACCTCATCCTGCGCACGTCCTCCCCAGAGATCGAATCGGCAAGTGAGCAGCCCGAGCTGCGGTCGGGGACCACCACCCTCGCCTTTGGGGAGAGGATCTTCGCCGTTTCGGCCATGAACACCACGCCGGCAAACACGATCACGTTGGCCTTGGATTCCTTCGCCTGGACGCTCAGGTAATAGGAGTCCCCGGTGAAGTCAGCGACCCCGTAAATGATTTCAGGCTCAACATAGGAATGGGCCAGGATTACGGCATCCTTCTCTTTTTTCAGCCGGTTGATATCGAGGGTCAGCGGTGCAATCTGCCTGCAGGTGTCGTAGTTCCACGAGCGTCCCCGTGGGTCGCATTCGACGCGCATGAGGGATCGGAGAAGTCGCTCCCCTTCGATGTCGATGGCTTGGTCATGGGCACCCATGAGAATCAAAACTACCAAACCCCGTCTCCCTGTAAAGCGCCACGGCCCCAATGTGCCGATCCAAGACGGCCACTAATAGGGTTAATTCAGGTTGGTTCCATGATTGGCGGGACTCGCCTCCCCGCTTCGCATCGGCTTCCGATGCTGGAGGTTCGCCGGACGGCACTCTCCATCTTTTTCACTTTCAATCGAAATTTGAGACACAGAACTTAAAGGGCTTCGTAAGCGACATGTCCCTGTTCAATTCCTTGACGGCTTCGTGTGCGGAACAATTGGAATGACCATGTTGGTCTGCGGATCCTTCTCTCCATCATTCCAGATGAGCGGAGCCAGATAGACGCCACCTTCTCCCCAGCCGCACCGGCTGACGTACCACTTCCCGTCCGTGTCGCGAATCACCTCGGCCGCGTGAGCCTTGATGTGGCCGACCTTGTTCTCGATCTTCCATGAGAAGGGATCGTTGCTCTCGAAGGCGTCCGTGCCGTCGTAGCCTCCCCGAGGGCCGATGAAGAGGTAGTAGCGTTTGCCGCGTTGGACCACAAAAGGAGATTCCGTGGTGCCGCCGTAGGTGCCGGTTTCGGGGTCGGTGTAGACGACGCGCTTGTCGCCCCAGTTCACAAGATCGGTGCTGGTCACGCAGGCGACGACATGGTTGCCGCCGGCAGGTTCGCTCGTCGCCGTGTAATAAAGCACCCACTTGTCCTTAACCCGCATAACGAAAGGATCGCGCGCGTCGTAGCCGTCGACGACCATGGGGTTCTTGGGATGGCGAGTCCAGCTGGTGAGGTCCTTGGAGGTCGCGAGGTGGATCTTGTATTTCGCGTGGTCCGCATCCCCTGCGCAGTAGTACATGTAGTAGGTGCCTTCATTGAAGATCACATAGGGGGCCCATAGGTGTCCTTCATTCCAGGGCGGTTCAGGGG
>Ga0302326_10014651_pt1 | contig 16567 bp, 11 predicted proteins | sample Palsa_T0_3_FD_202264 | JGI IMG/M metagenome (GOLD analysis project Ga0302326, IMG submission 202264) | Peat permafrost microbial communities from Stordalen Mire near Abisko, Sweden - Palsa_T0_3 | ecosystem: Environmental > Terrestrial > Soil > Palsa > Peat permafrost | place: Sweden: Abisko...
CTCCCCGTCACCCGAGATAAGCCTGACCATCACGCGCGTGACGACTCCCCGTCACCCGAGATAAGCCTGACCATCACGCGCGTGACGACTCCCCGTCACCCGAGATAAGCCTGACCATCACGCGCGTGACGACCCCCCGTCACCCGAGATAAGCCTGACCATCACGCGCGTGACGACCCCCGTCACTCGAGATAAGCCTGCCCGTCACTGTCGACGAGTTCCCCGGGATGAGCGGTGAAGACTCCGGGGAATCGGCGTACCATGGCAAGCACCAGAAATAGTTAGGCATTCGTCGCTACGCACAGCTTCGGTAGGCACCCCTGTTCGCGTGAAGCCAGTCGAGGTGAGCCGCCACCGGAATGCCCGCCCCCGCCGCCGACGGAGCTCACCGCGACGACCCCGTTCCCGGACTGTTGAATTCGAAGGTGTGGCCGCAGCTACCGCTTCCGTAAACGGCCGTGTGCGCGTCTTGCGGGCCGAGCACCGAGCCGAGCTTGGCTTCGGCGTCGTTCGCCACCCCCGTCAATACGAGAAAGGCGGCTCCCAGGGGATCGCCTGCGGGAACCACCGACGGATCCGTCAGGCCCGCCTTCACGGCCGCGACCGCGCGCATGGCAAAATCGGCGGCGGCGGGATCGGCGGCCTTCTCTGCGTTGAAGATGACCTGCGGGCACGCGTCCAGGCCGAGCTTGTCCGCGGTTGCCGCACTGCCAGCCGCCGCGGCGCAGAGGGGCCGGATCTGCGTCCACGCGTCGTCGCGGGCCGCGGTGAAGGCGCTCTGGATGGCAGGGACGTCGCGCGGCGCGAGGGCCAGCCTGTCCATGACCTCGGGCGTCGGATTGAACGACGCGCACGGGACCAGGTACCGGATCGTGCCGGCGCTCGCCAGCTCCCTCCAGTCGCTCGGCGATGGGTCGCGCCGGGCGCGTCGTCTGGCCTGCAACGACTGACTGGCGTCGGCCTCGGCCATTCGCTCGGCTTCCAGCTGCTGCTCGATGCGAGACTCGTCATCCGTCAGACGTGCCAACCTCTGCGAGCACCCTCGCAAGCTCTCCACGAGGTTTGCATTGGCCACCATGGCGGGGTCGGCGATCGCGGCGCCATCGCCGTCCCCCCCACTGTCTACGGCCGTCCCCGGGGTGACGACGTCTTCGGGTGGAGCGGCGTCCGAACGGGCGCTCACCAGCCGGATCGACCCCCACCCGGCGCCAAAGCCCACGACGACGCCTATCAGTGCGAACAGTGCCTCGGCTCGGGTCATGTGCGCCTCGCGAATCTCCAGCGCTCCGCCCTGACGTGCGCTCGTACAGCCTGCTCTACGGACCGGTGGAGGCGGCCTGGTGTGCCGCCTCCTTCGAGGTCACGTCCGACGCGGCGGGGAGCTTGGTGACGTCCCACCCGCCTCCGAGGGCCTGGACCAGTTGAACCGCGGCGGTCATCTCGCTCACGCGCAGGGTCACCAGGGTCTGCTGATCGCCAAGCAGGATGGTCTGCGCCGTAATGACGTTCAGATACGGGCCGAGACCGGTCTGGTACTGGGCCATGGCGATGTCCAGGTACCTCTGCGCCGCGCTCACGGCCACGGTCTGACGGGCGATCTGCTGCGACAGGATGCGGAGAGTCGCCACGTAGTCTTCTACCTGTTGAAAGGCGGTCAGCACGGTCTGCCGGTAGGCGGCCACGTCGGCCCGGTACAGCGCCGTGTACTGATCCACCGTCGAGCCGCGCAGGCCGCCGTCGATGATGGTCTCGGAGAGCGAAGCTCCGATGGACCAGAAGAGCGCCGGCAAGGAGAACAGCGTCCCCAGGGTGGAGGACTCGAGCCCGCCCATCGCCGTGAGGTTCAGGCTCGGATAGTACGCCGCCTTCTCGACGCCGATGAGCGCGTTGGCCTGCGCCAGTGTGCGCTCCGCCGCGGCGATGTCCGGGCGTCGTTGAAGCAGCTGCGACGGAATGGCGACGGGGATCGCGGGGACCGGTGTGGTCAGCACCTTCACCGGTATGGCGAACCCCGAGGCCGGCTGGCCAATCAGCGTCGCCATCGCGTGCTCGTAGAGCGCGCGGTTCGTGCCGATGCCGATCCCCGCCGCCTCCGCGTTCTCGAGAGTCACCTCGGCCTGCGCGACGGCCTGCTCGGGGCCGACGCCGGTCTGCGCCTGAGCGCGCGTGTACTCGAGCGCCTGCTGGTCGGCGACGATGGTGTGGTCGTACACCTCTTGCAGCGCGTCCTGACCGCGGAGCTGAAAGTAGAACATCGCCAGCGCCGCCTGCTCGACGAGACGCTCGTTCTCGAGATCCGCAGCGCTCACCTGCGCGGCAAACTGGTACTGGCGGACCGTGTTGCGGACCCGGTCCCACAGGTCCGGCGCCCACGACGCCTCGATCGGCAGGGAGAACACGTTGACCACCGTCGGCCCGGTGCTCGTCGCGGTCGCCGGCGCCCCTCCTCCCCCGACGGCCGCGGTCCCAGCGGTCCTACCCGCGCCGGCGTTGGTAACCCCGGGATTCACCGACACGGTCGGATAGTAGCCGGCGCGGGCCACTCCCACCTGCGCGCGGGCCGCCATGAAGTTCTGGAAGGAGACGGCCAGGTTCTGGTTGTTGATGTCGAGCTGCTCTTCCAGCCCGTCGAGCTCCGGCTCCCCGAACATTTCCCACCATCTCCCCTTGAGCATCGCGTCCTGCGGCTGCGCCGGTTGCCAGGTTCCAGGAGGCACGGCGGCGTAGGCCGCGGGAAGAGCCTCCTTGAACGATGCCGGAACGGCGACGGCGGGTCGGGCGTACTTGGGGCCGACATTGCACCCACCCAGGAGAGCGATGGCGAGCACTCCGGCGAGGGGCGTTCTCATCGTGCCCCGCTGGGCGCCGGCGCGATCCCACGGTCGCTCGCGCGGCTCTTCTCGGGACCCTTTCGCTGCATCCGCAGCCGCAGACGGTCGAACGACAAGTAGACGACGGGCGTCGTGTACAGAGTGAGCAGCTGACTCAAGATCAGCCCTCCCACGATGGCGATGCCGAGCGGCCGGCGGAGCTCGTGTCCCATGCCTGTCCCCAGGGCCAGCGGCAACGCTCCCAGGATCGCGGCCATCGTCGTCATCAGGATGGGGCGGAAGCGCAGCATGCACGCCTCGAAGATGGCGTCGGTGGTGCTCTTTCCCTCCTGGCGCTCCGCCTGGAGGGCGAAGTCGATCATCATGATCGCGTTCTTCTTCACGATCCCGATGAGCAGCACGATGCCGATGATGGAGACGATGTTGAGGTCCTCCCCGAAGAGGAGCAGCGCGAGCATCGCGCCCACGCTCGCCGAGGGAATGGTCGAGATGATGGTCAGCGGATGGACCAGGCTCTCGTAAAGAACCCCGAGCACGATGTACACCGCCAGAAGCGCCGTCACGATGAGGGTCGGCTCACTTGCGAGCGATTGCTGGTAAGCCAAGAGTGTGCCGGCAAAGAACCCGCGCATCGTGGCCGGCGCGCCGATCCGGCTCTGCGCCTGATTGATCCGCAACGTGGCGTCGCTCAGGGACACGGTCGGGGCCAGGTTGAAGGACACGGTGACGGACGGAAACAGGCTGGTGTGGTTGACCGACAGTGGGGTCGTGCTCGGGTGCGCTTCGGCCACCGCCCGCAGCGGGATGTTGCCGTTGCCGGACGTACTGCCTGACGTGTGGAGGTAACTGTATTTCAGGCCCTCCGGGCTCTGCCAGTACGGGGGCGCCACCTCGAGTACCACGTAGTACTGATTCACCGGCGTATAGATGAGAGATACCTGCGCCTGACCGAAGGCGTCGTAAAGCGACGAGTCCAGCGCCTGCACCGTGAGGCCGAGCTTTGCCGCGGTCAGTCGGTCGTAGGTCACGAGCTCGGCCAGACCGCCGTTCTGCTGGTCCGAGCTCACGTCCTGAAGGCCGGGTAGGCCCTTGATCTCCCGCAAGAGGACCGGACCCCACCGCGACAGATCCTTCGGGTCGTCGCTCTGGATGGTGTACTGGTACATGGCGTTGCTCGCGCGACCCCCCATCCGTATGTCTTGCACGGCCTGCAAGTAGGCCGAGGCCACCGGAAGACGGTTCAGCTGGGGCCGCAGACGGCCGATGATCTGATCGGCGCTCACCCCCTTTCGACGGTCCAGCGCCTTCAGGGCCACGAAGAGCGAGCCGGTGTTGGTGGCGCCGCTGGCACCGGTGAATCCGATCACGTTCTCGACCGCAGGATCCTTCTTGACCACCGCGCTGACCTGGCGAAGTGCGTCGTCCATCGCCTGGAAGGACGCATCCTGCGGTCCCTGGAGCGCGCCCGCGAGCGCCCCGGTGTCCTCGGGGGGGAAGAACCCCTTGGGTATCTTGATGATGACGATCACGTTGAGCACGATGGTCAGAACGAGAAGGACCAGCATGAGCGCCGGCCTCCCCAGCACCCAGCGGAGGGTTCGTCGGTACAAGGACAGCAACCCGTCGAAGAACCTTTCGCTGACCGTATAGAGCCGGCCATGGCTCTGCGTGCGCGTGTCTCGCAAGAGAAATGCGCACATCATGGGCGTGGTGGTGAGCGACACGATCATCGAGACGAGAATGGACGTCGAGAGGGTGACCGCGAACTCGCGAAAGAGACGACCGACGATTCCGGCCATGAGCAGAATGGGAATGAACACGGCAATGAGCGAGATGCTGATGGAGAGGACCGTGAAGCCGATCTCCTGCGCGCCCTTCAGCGCCGCGTCGAAGGGCTTCATGCCCGCTTCCAGGTGGCGGGTGATGTTCTCCATCACCACGATCGCGTCGTCGACCACGAATCCCGTGGAGATGGTCATGGCCATCAGCGAGAGGTTGTCCAGGCTGTACCCGAACAGGTACATCACCGCGAACGTCCCGATCAGCGAGACGGGCACCGCGACGCCGGGGACCAGCGTCGCGCGGCCGTTCCGCAGGAACACGAACACGACGACGATGACCAGGGCGATGGAGATGAGAAGCGTCTTCTCCACGTCGCCCACGGAGGCGCGAATCGTCGTCGTGCGGTCGAGAACGACCGTCGTGTCGATACCGTGTGGAATCGAGGCCTGGATGAAGGGCAGCTGCGTCGTGATGCGGTCGACGGTGTCGATGATGTTGGCGCCAGGCTGACGGAAGACGATGATGGGGATCGCGCGGGCGCCGTTCAGATAGCCGGCGACGCGGACGTTCTGCACCGAGTCGGTGACCTGGGCCACGTCGGACAGGCGTACCGCCGCGCCGTTGTGGTAGCCCACGATGAGCGGGCTGTAGTCACTGGCGTGGGAGATCTGGTCGTTGGCCAGGATGTCCGCGGTCGTCACGCCGTCCGTGAGCTGGCCCTTGGCCAGATCGGAGTTCTGCAGGCTGAGGACGGACTGCAGATTGGCGAGGGTGAGCCCGTAGCTGGCCAGCTGGGGGGGGTAGGCGTCCACGCGCACGGAGGGCAGCGCGCCGCCTCCGACGGTGACCTGCCCCACGCCCTGGATCTGGGAGAGCTTCTGCATGACGATGGTGGAAGCCTCGTCGTAGAGCTTGTCGGGACCGTATTTGTCCGAGGTGAGCCCCAGGATGAGGATGGGCGCATCGGCGGGGTTGACCTTGCGGTACGTCGGGTTACTCGGCAGGTTGGCAGGGAGGTAGGTGCGCGCCCCGTTGATGGCCGCCTCCACGTCCCGCGCCGCGCCGTCAATGTTCCGCCCGAGGTCGAACTGGATGGTGATCGACGTACTCCCGAGCGTGCTCGCCGAGGTCATCTCCGTCACGCCGGCGATCTGCCCGAGCTGCCGCTCCAGGGGCGTGGCGACGGACGACGCCATGATCGCTGCGCTGGCGCCCGGCAGGCTCGCGGACACGGAGATGGTCGGAAAGTCGACGTCGGGAAGAGGTGCCACGGGTAGGACCATGAACGCCATCGCCCCGGCGATGGCCACCGCCACGGTGAGCAGCGTCGTCGCCACGTGCCGACGAATGAAGGGTGCCGAGATGTTCACTCGGCTCCCGCCTCTGCGCCGCCCACCTCCGATGGCCTGGACTTGGGCGCCAGTCGCCGCGCCAGGCCGTCGAAGAAGATGTAGATGACGGGGGTGGTGTAGAGCGTGAGCACCTGGCTCACGAGCAGGCCGCCCACCATGGCAATGCCCAGCGGACGGCGCAGCTCGGAGCCAAAGCCGGTCCCCAGCGCCAGCGGCAGACCGGCGAGCAGCGCGCACATCGTGGTCATCAGAATGGGGCGAAACCGGAGGAGGCAAGCCTCGTAGATGGCATCCTGGGCGCTCTTTCCGTGCTTGCGCTCGGCCTCGAGGGCGAAGTCGACCATCATGATGCCGTTCTTCTTCACGATGCCGATGAGGAGAACGATGCCGATGATCGCCACCACGCTCAGATCCTCGTGAAAGAGGAGCAGCGCAAGGAAGGCGCCGACCCCCGCGGACGGCAGCGTGGAGAGAATGGTGAGCGGGTGAATGAAGCTCTCGTAGAGAACCCCCAGCACGATGTAGACGGTGATGAGCGCGGCCAGGATGAGCCACGGCTCGTTGGCCAGCGAGCGCGTGAAAGAGGCCGCCGTCCCCTGAAAGCCGGACTGGAGACTGGGCGGCATGTGGAGGTCCGCCTCCACCTTGTTGATGGCCGTGATGGCGCCGCCGAGTGACGCGTCCGGCGCGAGATTGAAGGACGCCGTGATGGCGGGAAACTGGCCCTGGTGGTTGATGACCAGCGCCTCGGTGGTCTTCTGGAAGTGCGAGAGAGCGCTCAGCGGCACGGCGTTGCTCATCGCCGAGCTGGTCGTGCCCACGGCGCTGGACGCGACCGTCGATGCCGGCGAAAGGGCGTTCGCGACGGGGGCCAGCGTGCTGGCCGCCGGGGTGTACAGCGCCGAGCCCGTCAGCGCGTTGGACCCCGCGGAGGTCGAGCCGGAGGACGCAAACGAAGAAGAGGCGCCGGCGCCGGTCGCCCCTGCCGACGCGTTCGACTGAATGAAGAGCTTGTCGAGCTTGTCCGGGTTCTGCTGAAACGTCGGGTCGCTCTCCAGAACCACGTGGTACTGGTTGACCTGCGTATACATCGTGTTGATCTGCCGCTGACCAAACGCGTCGTAGAGCGTATTGTCGATGGTCGCCGGCGCGATCCCCAGACGCGACGCGGTGACCCGGTCAATCGACAGTAACACCGCCAGGCCTCCCTCCTGCTGGTCGGTGGCGATGTCTTCCAGCTGGGGAAGCTCCCTCAGGCGACCCACGAAGCGGGCGGCCCAGGTGTTCAGCTCGGCGGCGTCGGAGTCCTCGAGCGTGTACTGGTACTGCGTGCGACTGATCCGGTCGTCGACGCTGATGTTCTGTACCGGCTCCATGAAGAGCTGGATGCCCTGTACCTTGTCGAGCGCCGGCTTCAGCCTCCGGATCAGGTCCGTCGCGCTGATCTTGCGGTCGCCGAGGGGTTTCAGGTTGATCGACATGCGGCCGCTGTTGATCGTCGCGTTGGTGCCGTCCGCGCCGATGAAGGACGACAGGCTCTCGACGGCCGGATCCTCGAGCACCGCCCTGGCCAGCTCCTGCTGTCTCTCGGCCATGGCCTTCGGGCTGATGGTCGGCGAGGCCTGCGAGATGCCCTGAATGACGCCGGTGTCCTGCACCGGGAAGAGACCCTTGGGGATAACGAGATAGAGAACGACGGTGAGCACCAGAGTCGTCGCAGCCACCAGAAGAGTGACCGTCTGGTGCCCGAGGACGAACTTCAGCGTTCGTCCGTAGAAGGCGATGATCCCTTGGAACGCGCGCTCCGACACCTTGTAGAAGCGCCCCTGCTCGTTCTGGGGATGGGGCCGGAGGATGCGCGCGGCCATCATCGGCGTGAGCGTGAGGGAGACGACGGCGGAGAGGACGATAGTGACCGCCAGAGTGACGGCGAACTCACGAAAGAGCCGGCCCACGATGTCGCCCATGAAGAGCAACGGGATGAGGACGGCGATGAGCGACACCGTCAGTGATAGAATGGTGAAGCCAATCTGGCTGGCGCCCTTGAGCGCGGCCTGCATGGGAGGATCGCCCTCTTCGATGTACCGAGCGATGTTCTCGATCATGACGATGGCGTCGTCCACGACGAAGCCCGTCGAGATGGTCAGCGCCATCATCGAGAGGTTGTCGAGGCTGTAGCCCAGAGCCACCATCGCCGCGAAGGTGCCTATCAGCGACAGCGGCACGGCGACGCTGGGAATGATGGTGGCGTAGAGGCTGCGCAGGAAGAGAAAGATGACCATGACGACGAGCGCGACGGTCAACACGAGCTCGAACTTGACGTCGGAGACGGAGGCCTCGATCGCCGTCGTCAGATCCGTCAGGGGAGTCACCTGGAGCGCCGCCGGTAAGTTGGCCTCGAGCTGCGGCAATAGTTTCTTGACGCTGTTGACGACGCTGATGGTGTTCGCCCCGGGCTGACGCTGCACGTTGAGGATCACCGCCGGCGTCTGGTTCATCCATGCCGCCTGGCTCTGGTTCTCCACGCCGTTCACGATGCGCGCGACGTCGGTCAGCATCACCGGCGCGCCGTTGCGGTAGGCGACGACCACGCTCCGGTAGTCGTCGCTGGTGACCAGCTGGTCGTTGGCGTCGATCTGGTAGTCCTGACGCGGCCCGTCGAAGTTCCCTTTGGCCGCGTTCACGCTGGTCTGGGTGAGAGCGGTGCGCAGGTCTTCCAGGTTGATTCCGTAGGACGACAACGCCGTGGGATTGGCCTGGATGCGCACGGCGGGCTTCTGTCCTCCGCTGATGCTCACACGCCCCACCCCGCTGAGCTGGGAGAGCTTGGGTGCCAGCCGGGTGTCCACCAGGTCCTCGACCTGAGACAGCGGCATGGACGTCGAGGTGACGCCGAGGGTGAGAATGGGGGCGTCGGCCGGATTCGTCTTGCTGTAGATGGGAGGTGCCGGCAAGATCGACGGTAGCAGGCTCTGTGCAGCGTTGATGGCCGACTGGACCTCTTCTTCCGCGACGTCGAGAGACAGCGAGAGATTGAACTGGAGCACGATGACGGACGCTCCGCCGGAGCTGGTCGAGGTCATCTGGCTCAGGCCCTGGAGCTCACCGAACTGGCGTTCGAGAGGCGCGGTGACGGTGGTGGAGATCACCGTGGGGCTGGCTCCGGGATAGAACGTGAGCACCTGAATCGTCGGGTAGTCGACCTCCGGCAGCGCGGAGACGGGCAGCTGGATGTAGCCGACGATGCCGACCAGGAGGATGGCCGCCATGAGCAGGGACGTCGCGACCGGTCGCTGGATGAACGGTCGAGAGGGGCTCATGGCGCCGAGCCTGCACTCCCTGCCGGGGAAGGCGCGGTCGATACCGCGATCAGCGCGCCGTCGTGCAACCTGTCGAAGCTGCTGTTGGCGAGCACGTCCCCGGGGTCGAGCCCGTCGACCTGCGTCTGCCCCTTGTCCGAGACCCCGGGCTTGACGGTTCGCATGTGAGCGACGTCATTCTGGATCACGTACACGAAGGACGCGGAGCCGTTCTGTTGAATGACCGAGGCAGGGACCAGCGTGATTCCGCGCAGGGTATCGACGAGGAGCCGCGTATTGACGAACTGGTTGGGAAATAGCGCGTCGTCCTGATTGTCGAACACCGCTCGGGCTTTCACCGTGCCGGTCGTGGTGTCGATCTGGTTGTCGAGCGTCAACAGGGTGCCGCTCGCGATTTTCTTCTGAGCCGTGCGGTCGGAGGCGTCGACGGCGAGCTTGGCCGCCTGGCGGAGCCGCGCTTGAACGGGTCCGAGGCTGTCCTCGGGCAAGGTGAAGATGACGGTGATGGGTTCGAGCTGCGTGACGACCGCGAGGGTCATCGCGGTTCCGGCCGCCTGCACGACGTTGCCCGGATCCACTAGCCTTAGCCCGACCCGTCCCGCGATGGGAGCCGTGATGTGGCAGAAGTCGACCTGCACCCGATCGAACTGCACCGTCCCCTCGTCGATCTTGACCGTGCCCTCGTCCTGGAGCACCAGCTTTTCCTGGTCGTCCAGCATCTGCTTGGCGAGGGCATGGAGTGCCCATGCGTCGCGATAACGCTGGAGGTCCATCTGCGCCTGGGCCAGCAGATTCTGGTCGCGCTCCAGCGCTCCTTGCGCCTGGAGGAGGGTCGCGCGGTACGGGCGGGAGTCGATGTCAATCAGCGGGTCACCCTTGTGGACGCGCTGGCCTTCCTCGAAATGCACTTCCGCGACGAGGCCGTTGACCTGGCTGGTGATGGACGCGGTGTGGACGGGCGTGACCGTGCCGATGGACTCGAGGTAGATGCCGATGTCCCCCTTGATCGCCGTGGCCGTCGTCACCGTGATTTTCGGCGGCGGGGCCGGGGCCTTCTTGGCCGCTGCGTAGTGGCGAACGATCAGCGCAATGGCCACCGCGAGGGCGAGCAGCGGAAGAAGCCACAGCGCGATCCGCACCCAGCCGGACCGCCGACGGCCACGCCGACGGTCGACGGTCTCCGGAGCACGGACCGGGGGCTCCTGGTGCGGGGCAAAGACGGGAGGCTGCTGACGGATTTCGGCGCTCAATCAGACGGTCCTTTGCCAATGGAGGCAAACGATGGATGCGCGAGGCGAGGCGAGAAAGCAAGATCGGAGCCCCTCCGGATGCGGCTTCTACGCTGACGGCCGGTCGGCGTGCGCCTACGGTTGGTCGGTGTCCGCCGCTCCGGAGGGAGCGAAAGCCAGCCGTCGGCCTTTTGGTAGTCGCCGTGCTTCTCCTCATCCTGCTGGTGGCCGTGGTCACGAAAAGGTCCGGCGGATCGACGCCAGACCCGGACCGAGGGAACGCGTGGCACTTTGCCTCTCCTTGGCTTTCTGCCACACGGCTCCATGCAGCGGTCGAGTGCTTGGACCGTCCTCGCGCTCGCTTCCGCGCGGCGGCAGCACTCGGCATGTGGTATTCGTGGCGCATGTCCGGTTTCATGCCGGGGTCGCCCGCCAGCCCAGCCCTTCTCTCGGCGGCGCTCTGTGGCCTTCTGGGCGTCGCATCGACCGGGTGCAGCGGAGAGCCGACCCGTACGGGCGCGAGCACGGGAAGCTCCGGTCCGGTGATGGGGAGTTCGGATCCCGACGCACCGATCCCCGCGACGGAGTGCGATGGAGGGGTGGCCGCCGACCCGCAGGTCACGTCGTCGATGGTCGTGGCAAACGTGACGCTCGCCCAGTTCACGGGAGAGTGCACTGCTCTGGCTGGCATCCTCGAGATCCAGCCGCACTGCGGAGGCTCCAACGCGTGCCGTGGAATGTCCTACGACTCGGATACACAGACACTGATTGAGCACTCGTGCCGGGCGACCAACTCGTGCGCAGGCTTCAGCTGCGTCGTCTGCGACTGACGTCACCTGTCAAAGCGGATCCCGATCCAGAAATCGTGCTCCACGCTGCGGGCCAGCCACGCGCGCGCTCGCTCAGGCAAGAGCGCGCGCTCTTCGGGCGTGCATGCGCGCTCGATGTACGAGAGCGCTGCGCGCACCGAGCGCTCGCCGAGCTCCGTCAAGAGCTCCGCTTCGCGCGCCTCGAGCGGGACCAGCGCGACACCGTCGCCCGTGCCGAGGATCGCCCACCACCGCGAGCGCTCCAGCGCTGGCGGCAGCTCGATCGGGCTCGCGCCGGGGTCGTGAAAGAGCCGTCGCCGGACCTCGACGAGCGGCCGATGTTCTTCGACGATCCGGAGCGCGGGCGACGGCACGAGGTGCGCGTCGAGCAAGCGTGCCGCATCCGCGAGGGAGGGCCGAAAGGGGGGCCACCGCGCCCCCGACAGCGCGTCATGCCACGCGGCGTCGATCCGCGCGCATTCGACCAGCGCCCGCCGCTCGTCCGCGTCGCCGCGCTCGAGCGTCCCGGCCAAGAACCCGTCGAACCCGGCCGCCACGCGATCGAGGTTCCACCCACCCGGCGGGTGGACCAGAAGGAAGCGAGCCGCATAGTCGTTGAACGACCCGTATCCCATGAGGCGCGACGTCAGAGGGAAAACGCTCTGCAAGACGTCGAAGAGCCGGAACCAATACTGACGGTTGTAGACGGCGAGCCGGCTCGCGCCGTTCGTCGCCGGACCGTCCGCCGCCTCGGCCACCAGGCGCGCGTCGTACGCCGTCAGCTGCGCCCTGAGCGTCCCGCTGGAGCGTTCGAGCGGGGTGCGAATCGTGTCGCCGAAGAGTGCCTGGAACTCGGCGAGCCATGCCGGACCTTCGCGCGTCATCCGCGCACCTCCCCGGCCCTCGCCAGCTCCGCGAGGACCTGGGGCATCGGCGGGATCTTCGCGTCCCACTCGAGCAGGGTCGGGAACGGACCGCCGGCCTTCCATGCGCGCCCATAGAGCGCCCATACTTCGCTTGCCACCGCCTGATCGTGCGTGTCGACGAGGGTCCCGTCGAGCTCGCGCGCGTGGCCCGCGAGGTGCACCTCTAGCACGCGCGAGAAATCGATCGCCGCGAGATACGCGTCGGGATCGAACCCGTGGTTCTGGCTGGACACGTAGATGTTGTTCACGTCGAGCAGCGACCAGCAGCCGGACTCCCGCACGACGGCCGAATAGAACTCCCACTCGGTGAGGGTCGAGCTTCGGAATTCGACGTAGCTCGAGAGGTTCTCGAGACCGAACGGCCGGCCGAGCCTGCGCTGGACTTCGCATGCGCGCTCGGCGGCAAGCTCGACGAGATCGGGCACATAGGGAGTGGGCAAGAGATCGTGATGGCTCACGCCGTGGGCGCCCGTCCAGCACAGATGATCGGTCACGAACGGCGCGTCCACGTCGTCGGCGAGCCGGCAAAGCGCGTCGAGATAGGCGTCGTCGAGCGGCGCGTGAGCGAGCAAGTTCAATCCGACGCCATGAAGCACGACCGGATAGCGCGCGCGGACGCGGTCGAGCCTGCGGCGGGGCGCGCCGGCGGGGTCCAAGAAGTTCTCGCTGATGACCTCGAAGTAGTCGACGCCCGGATGGTGCTCGAAGACGTGCGGGTAGTGCGGAGTCCTCAGGGCCACGCCCAAGGACCCGGGGGCGAGACCGCGCGCTCGGCTCAGGCGTTCGCGGTCTCGGTCTGACGGCTCCACGATCGGACGCTAGCCCGGGCGCATGGCGGTCGGATAGCCGGTCGCGAAGACGCTGCGCAAGATCGATTGCGCAGTCTCCACACTTCCGGCGCAAGGACTTCTCTTCGGCGGCCCCGCGAGAGGCCGACGAGCATCCGTCCTGATCCTGTTTTGAACGCTTTCGGGACGACGAGTGCGAAGTCGTAGGCATCCTCGGTGGAACGGCCCGGGCGTTGCTAAGGCGGTGTATGCGCCATGGCGCGAACCCAACGCGGAGCGCGCCGCGCTCCGGCAAGGCGCTGCAACGATACGTCGACGGAGAGCATCATGAGCAAGACCATGGAGGATGGGACGCATCAGAACGTGCGATCGGTCGCCGCGCCTCCAGCCTTGGGCGAGGTGGCCCGGGCGGTGAGCCGAGAGGCCGTCCGAGCCAGCGATCGTGGACGTCCTCTGCGGCCCTCCCCCGTCCCGTTCGGCGATCTTCACCAGCCCGCCCTCACGGTCGCGCGGCGAGGCTTGACCGACCGGCTTGGAGCCTTGAGTATCGGGCGTTCCGCCGCCTTTGCCTCCTGTGTCGTGGCCCTCGAGCAGGCGTTCCTGGTGCATCTGGCGGCCCTGACCACCGACGCGCTGTATGGCGAGTTCGCCAAGGCCCGGCCCTTCGGTCTGGTGATGCTCGAGGTCGACGACGCGGGCACCGCGCACTACGACGCCGGGACCGCGCACTTCGACGCCTTCGTTCACCGGCACCTGGCCGACGGTTTTCGCGAGCTCTGGAGCGCCCATCCGGCGCTCGCTCGACTCACGGTGATGGCGATCGGGCGCTGGATCGACGCCACGGCGGCGTTGCTCGAGCGGACGGAGGTCGGCGGCGGCCCCGAATGCCACTTGGACGACCTCGCCCGCTCGGCCTCGCCGACGGCGCAACACCGCTGGAGCGCCATCAACACGGACGGGATGCGGCCATCGTCCGCGGTGGCTGGGTCGGCGAGTGGGACTCAGGGGACGCCCGAAGTTCGCGTCCGGCCGGCGATGGCGCAGCTTGCGCGTGGCCGTGTCCTGTAGAAATCTCTTCACGTGGCAATGGGCGCCGCATCCCCGAACCGCGGTGACCGCCGTCCTGCCTGGGTTGTGCGGGTGCACGCCTGGCTCGTCCCTCCCCTGCCCCCGGAGCTCGAAGAGCCGTTCGCACGCGAGAGCGCGGAGAGCAACCGTCTCCGCATTCTCGTGGTGGCGCCGTTCGTTCTGCTCGGACACATCATCCACGTCGCCATCTACCGAACCTCGGCGGCCGAACGCGCATCGCTCCTGCCGCAGGTGGCGGAGTGGCGCGACGCGGTCGCGGTGATGCATATGGCAACGCTTGCCCTGGCCCTGCCGCTCTTGCTGCTCATCCTGCGCTACGGGCGGGGGCGCGCGGGACGCGTCCTCGCGCCGGCCATGACGCTGCTCTACCTCTTGCACGGGGCGGCCGCGGCCGGCGTCGACCAGCTCTCGGTCACCGTCACCGGGGTGGCGCCGTTCATCGCCTATTGCCTCTTCATGGCGGCCTTCGTCACGCTCACGCCGCGTGTGGCGGCATTGCTCTATGGGCTGGCGGCGGCAGCGTTCTTCGTGGCGCTGGCCACCATGCAGCCCTCGCCCAGCGTACGGCTCGCCCTGATGTCCAACGGCGGTTCCATCGTGGTGGTCAGCCTGGTCCTGTCGTGGCTCTTTTACGGCGCGCGACGGCGTGACTTCGGACAGCGCGCCACCATCGAGCGACAGCGCGAGTCGCTGGCTGCGCTCAACACCGGCCTGGAGAAGCGCGTGAGCGAGCAGGTCTCGGAGATCGTGAAACGCGCGGAGGAGGTAGAGCAGCTGAACGCGCAGCTACGGGAGCGGGTCCGCGCGCGCTCGAGCGAGCTTTCCATGGCCCTGGCCAAGCTGGCGCAGGATCGGGAGATCGACGGGTCGCTTCGGCACGGGGTCCTGCTCGGCGATCGCTTCCAGGTCGGCAGTATCCTCGGCCAGGGCGGGATGGGCGTGGTCTACGAGGGCATCGATCGCACGACCTCGGCGCGCGTCGCCATCAAGGTCATCCAGGCGGGCTCGAGCCAGCAGCTCGCCGCGCTGCGCCGCTTCCTTCGCGAGGCGAAGGCCTGCGCCACAGTCGCGCATCCCGCCATCGTACGGGTCCTCCATGTCGACGTGTCCGACGACGGCATGTTCTTTCAGGTCCAGGAGCTGATCGAGGGGCGTCCGCTCCGGAGCGAAGGGCGCCCGTGGGACGCCGGCGTCGTCGCGCGCTTCGGAGCGGTCCTCTGCGAGGGCCTCGCGGCAGCGCACGATCTCGGCATCGTGCACCGCGACGTGAAACCGTCCAACGTGCTTCTGACGCCCGCCTTCCCCGGACTGAAGCTCTTCGATTTCGGGATCGCCAAGCTGTACGAGGACGGGCACGCGCTGGAGGAGGCCGACGGCACGCACACCGGCGTCATCCTGGGAACCCCCGCCTTCATGTCCCCCGAGCAGGTCGAGGGAATGCGGGCGGTCACCGCCGCCTCCGACGTCTACGCGGCGGGCCTGGTCCTCTTCCTGCTCCTCACGGGCAAGCATCCCTTCGACGCCGAGCGCACCCTCCACGGCATCGTCTACAGCCATCTCTGCGTGCCGGCCCCCGACGCGCGGTCGCTCCTGCCCAGCGTCCCCGAAGCGCTGGCCGAGCTCGTGTCGCGCTGCCTGGAGAAGGACCCGGTGCTGCGCCCCTCGGCGCGCGAGCTCGGACGCAAGCTCGCCGCGCTGGCGAACGAGCGGCACGTGCCTCCGCTCGAGACCCTGACCAGCATCGAGCCGCTGAACGGCGCGCAGAAGGCCGAGCCGGCGACGACGATCGCAGCGAGAGAGGTGCCCGCGGCCTGAGGGTACCGGTGCCCGCCACTCGCTCGGCTCCGGGCCTGGACGGCTATTCCGTGCAGCAGATGGTGGTGGCGCCGGTGGGCGTGACAGCGCCCATCGGCGTGACGACGCTCGCAGCACAGGCTCCTCCCGAGCCGACAGCGTCGACCTTCAGGTCCGAGCGCTCGTTGGTAGGGACACAGGCCGCCGGATCGTAGATGTCGGCCATGCCGCCGCAGGTGCCGTCGGTGGTGGTGTCGTACGCGTAGAGTGTGCCGGTGCACTGGAGCTTGGCGGGCGCACCACAGGTGCAGGCCGTGCAGGCGCGCGTGTCGATCAGCCCCGTGAACTCGGCGTGCGCCTGGGTGTATCCTTTCGCCGGACACATCTGATCGCCCGCCTGCACGATGCACGCGGTGGGCTGGAACGGTGCGCTCGGCGTCCGCGCGCAGATCTGCCCGGCGGGACAGTCGGCCTGCGCCGACCCGAGCGAAGCGCAGGTGCGAGCGTAATTCGTCCAGGTGGGGGGGTGATCTCCGCCGTCGACACGGGCGCGCAGCTACCGCCGGTCACCGCCACGGCGAGGGTCTGAAAGGTGCCGGTGGCCCCCACTGCCAGGCAACCGCTCGGTGCGGCAAAGCAAGCCCCGA
>Ga0302326_10014652_pt1 | contig 16567 bp, 11 predicted proteins | sample Palsa_T0_3_FD_202264 | JGI IMG/M metagenome (GOLD analysis project Ga0302326, IMG submission 202264) | Peat permafrost microbial communities from Stordalen Mire near Abisko, Sweden - Palsa_T0_3 | ecosystem: Environmental > Terrestrial > Soil > Palsa > Peat permafrost | place: Sweden: Abisko...
AGGATCATCAACAGCGGGTGAATCAACTGGAAGTCGATTCCGACGCTCAGCAGATACTCGCCAATGATCACGAAGTCGCCGGGGCCAATGCGGCGCTGACGGCGCAGCGTGAGGCCGCCGTGATCGAACTTCAGGGACTCGGACCGAATCACCCCGGCAGACCCGCGCTCGAGCAGCAAATCAGCGATATCGATGCGGCAATCGCGCAGACCAACCAGGCCGCGATGCGCTCTCTGCGCGCGATGCTGATTCAGAGTCGCGACACAAAGCAGCGCCAGGCAATGTCGGAAGCGCAGGCCCGCGTTGACGAGGCGCGCCTGGCGACCGCTGGAATCGATCAGGAAGTAGGACAGTTGCGTGCCAGCAGCGCCGCCTTCGGGACGAAGTATAACCAGGCACTGAGCAACAGCGACGAAATCGATCGCCTGCAAAAAGACGTTCAGGCGATTGATGATCGCGTCAACTTCTTGCGGCTGGAGGCACCTTCGCCCGGCTTCGTTCGGATCGAATCTCCCGCACAAACTCCCGATTTCGCACTAGGGGGCGGCCGCAGGAAAATCCTCGCGCTCTTTTTGTGCGCGGCATTGATACTCGCGGCAGCGGTGCCGGCGGGAATCGATCTGATCGATCCGAAAATCAGGACTGCTGACGAATTGGAGGCAATCCTGGGCTTCGCGCCGCTCGGCATCGTCGAGGAAGGAGCGTTGGGTTGCGCGCCGCCCGGCGCGGTCGAGGAACGAACTGCCCGGCTCGCGCGCGAGTCGCTGCGTCGAGTTGCCTTCGCGATCATCCGCGAGTGGCGCGCTTCCGGCGTTCGGCGCTTTGTCCTCGTACCGGTGCGCGATCGGGCCGGAACGACCGCGCTCGCACTCGCTCTGGCCCGGGAACTGACGCGGCTGGGCAGACCGGCCGTTGCGATCGAAGCAAATCAGTTTTCGCCCGACCCCCGCTACGGAACTTTGCTCGATCCTGGCTCCGGAACTGTTCCGGAATCCGCGTGCGAAGCTACTTGGGAGCCTAAAGTAAATGGCAACGGGCACACCAATGGGGTCCTCGACCTCGATCACATCGATGGCGGCAATGGAGGCGCGTCAATCGCGTATGCCTCAACGTCCCCGGCCCAGCGGAGGTTCCATTCTATGGTCAACGCGGAGGGCGAGTTGCCCCAACGAATTCCCATATGCCGGCACTTTGGCGGTCCCGGTCTCACGCTCGAATGCGTCGAATGCCTGGTCGCGCTGGCTCTGGCGACGAACGACTTTGTAATTCTCGACGCCCCCGGTCTAAACGATTCGGGGGACGCCGAAATGCTCATTCAAATGCCGGCGGCGGCGCTACTCGTCGTGCGCAAAGATCGTGACCCGATGCCCGAAGTCGTCGCCGCGGCGCGCGCCCTGGAGAAGCTTTCGCCGCCGGTGGTCGGCGCGATCCTTAACGGCATCGCGAGGGACGCAGGTTCCCTTCAGGAACCTCCGATTGGAACGAGCCGCGCCTTGACCGGAAATTCAGCGTCATCCGCGGTGGAGGAATCGAGCCACGCATGAATGCCTCGCGCACGCGCCTGCCGCTGCTCTATGTCCTGCACAGCGGAAACCTCTACGGCACTGAACGAATCGCGCTGGCGACCGCAAGCGGACTCGCCGATGACTACCGCGGGACGATTTTCGCGCCGCCCGGACCCGTGCTGGACGAAGCGCAGCGCCGCGGCCTCGAGACGCGTTCATTTCGCAGCGCGCGTGATCTCGCGGTCCGGATGCAGCCGTGGTTCCGCGCCAATCGCCGGCTCGCGCTCATTGCTACCGGCGCCAGCCACTCGCTAATTGCGTCACTGCTGGCGATGCTCTCCCATTGCCGGCTGGGGCATCTCCAAGTCATCGGAGGTGGCACCGACGAGGCTCTGAGCTACGGCCGCAAACATCGCCTGAACCGGCTAAACCTAAAGTTCGTCGCGGTGTCGGCGTACGTGAGCGAGCGCCTGATTTATCACGGAGTACGTCCGGAACGGGTCGCCGTGATCGAGAACTTTCTCGCTCCGGAGCAGATCGCGGCAGCGCCGCAGCGACGGCGCTTCGAGCGTCCGGGGGTGCGCCGCGTGGTAGTGGTATCGCGCACCGATCCGATCAAAAGGGTCGACCTCCTCCTCGACGCGCTCGATCTCGACCCATCGCTTCGCGGCCTGATCGAGGTGCGGGTGCTGGGGTCGGGCTGGGATCTTGGCGCGCTTCGGTCACGCGCTGCGGCGCACCATCCCAACGTCAACTTCGCCGGCTTCGTGTCAGACGTCCCGTCCGAGCTTGCTGCCGCCGATCTCCTGCTGCATCTGTGCCCGGTCGAACCGTTCGGCCTCGCGATCCTCGAAGCGATGGCGGCCAACGTGCCGGTGCTGGTGCCCGATAGCGGCGGCGCAGGCGCACTGGTTGACGAGGGTCAGACCGGTTTCCATTTCCGCGCGAATGATCCCGGCCATCTTCGCAGCCGCCTGCGCGAACTCGCGGATGCACCGGAGGCGTTGCTGAATCACGTCGTGGACGGCGCCGCACGCTTGCTCGCGTCACGCTTTTCCGCGGCGGCGCGGATCGCCGACTATCGCGACCTGCTCAATGAGCGTCTGCAATGAAACCGCAAACGGCATTGCTTAAGCTGAAAGCGGATCTCGGCCGGATCCGAAATTTATTCGGACGGCTCAGGTATCGAGGGATGCACGCTCTCGTTTCCGCGGCGCCGATCGAGGACCACGGCGGCCGCCGCAATCGGCTCCCGATCGCGGCGACCCCGGGCCGCGCGACTCCCAAGCCGACGGCTGTGGCGCAGCGGGTTTTGCTGGCCGCCTATCAGTGCGGGCCTGGCATGGGCTCGGTCTCGCAGATCGGCTGGGAGTGGTACGCGCGGCTGTCGCGACGGCGGCCGGTCACGCTCGTGACGCATATACATAATCGCGCAGCGCTCGAACTTGCGGGCGCGCCGCTGTCCGGTTCCGAGATTATTTTCATTGATACGGAATGGTTCGCACGGCCGCTTTATCGAATTGCGAAGCGGCTATTTCCGAAGAGTGAGCATTGCGTGTTTATGCTCTCCCTCCTTGATTTTTTTGTTTACGAACAGGTTGCCCTGAGACTTCTCAAGCGCCGCGCCGCCGCCGGCGAGCGGTTCGGCATCGTGCATGCCGCCACGCCGGTCACGTCGCTTGCGGCAACCCGGCTTCATCGGTTGCGGGCGCCGGTGGTGCTTGGACCATTGAATAGCGGCTTGGCTAATCCGCGCGGCTTCGGCTCGATCCTGCGCGACGACTCGGCGTGGCTTTATCGATTGCGCGGCTTTGCACGGATCGCCGACCGGATCGCCGGCTCGACTGCGCACGCGGCGGCGATTCTCGTCGCCAGCCAAGCCACCCTCGAAAGTATCCCCGCGCGATCGCGCGCGCGATGTCTGCCGATGCTCGAGAACGGCGTTGACTTGCGCAAATTCCACGCCGCTCCGTGGCCCGCGCCGCCACTCGGCCACTTACCGCTGCGGATACTGTTCGTCGGCCGGCTCGTTCCGTTCAAGGCGCTCGGGCTGCTGCTCGAAGCAATCGCGCGGGTGCGCGCGGAATTCCAGGTGCGGCTCGACGTGATCGGCGACGGTCCGATGGCCGCGGTGTGGATCGCTGACACCGCCCGGCTGGGGATCGCCGGACTGGTGAACTTCCAGGGCGCACGGCAACTCGAGGAGGTCGCGCGTGCGATGCGCTCGGCGCACGTCTTGTGCCTGCCGTCGATCCGCGAGTCAGGCGGATCGGTGCTGCTGGAGGCGATGGCGTCGGCGCGACCGGTGATAGCGGTGGCTTTCGGCGGCCCCGCGGAGATCGTCGATGAAGCCGTCGGGCGCGTAATCCTACCCGACGGCCCCGCAGCCGTGATAGGCGGTTTCGCGGACGCGATGCGCGATATCGTGCGTAACCCCGGCGCATGGCGGGATCGCGGCCTGGAAGGGCGGCGGCGAGCCGTGAGCCGTTTCAGCTGGGACGTGAAAATCGATCGTGCAATCGAAATTTACGACAGCTTCCCGGCGCCGATCGACGATGTTTTGCTGGCGCCAGCGAGTGCGCCGTGGCACGAGGCCGCTCACGGATGATCACCCTTATCACAGGGATTCCGGGCCTTATCGCGCTGATCGTTTGCCTCAGGCGCGGACCGGCCCGTGCACTACTTAATGTATATCTTCCAGCCTTATTATTATTGCCCGACTATTATCGATGGTTTTTTGTGGGCCACTTGACCTTCAGCGAAACCGCGATTCTGCCGATCGCGGGATTCTTTGCGATTCAACACCGGCGCGAATGGCGATGGAGCTTCACCGATTTCATCGTGGTCGCGTTGAGCTTGCTGATGGTCGTTTCGGAGTATGTGAATTCAGGATTTTATGACGCGAGAAACCTGGGCCTCGATCTCGTCTGCGCCTGGATTTTGCCCTACGCCCTCGCTAAGGGCCTGATTGAGCCGCAATGCCTGCAAACGCTGTTCGCAAAGCGGATCGCAGTCCTTCTGACCGCCGTCTCGATGGTCGCCGTCTATGAATTCAAGATGGCATCCAACCCGTACGAACGCGTGCTTGGTCCGATCTTTCCGGGCTGGAACGTCTGGGTTACGACCTTTCGCTACGGCCTGCCGCGAATTGCCGGTCCCTATGGGCATGCGATCCTCGCCGGCATGATTCTGGTTGCCGGCTACCGCATCACGCGCTGGCTCGACTGGAGCGGGGGGTGGCCGGGTAACGTGCCGTTGCTTCCGATCGGCAAGGTGCAATTTTGCGAACTCTGGATCGTTGCGGCGATCGTCATGACGCTGTGCCGCGGACCCTGGCTCGGTGCCGGCGTGGCGGCGATGGCGGTGGCGCTGGGCCGGGCGCGCAATCGCAAGCGGGCGCTGGCACTTGCGCTGATCGCGATCACGCTGGTAGCGGCACCCGCTTACTACGCGGTCAAAGCGTACGTCCCGGCCAGCCGCGCGGATGCGGTTTCGGAATCGCAGGAAACCGCCGCTTACCGGGTCGAATTGTTGCAAACCTATGTTTCGGTGGTGGAGCAGCGCCCAACCTGGGGTTACGGGCGCGCCTTTCCGCGCGATGGCGCCATGAGATCGATCGACAATTACTACTTGCTGCTCGCGTTGACTCACGGGGTCTATGCACTTGCAGCGTTGATAATCCTGTTCTTGTGGATGGCGGTGCGGCTCGCGCGATTCGGCGCGCGACTGCCGCGTGAGGATCCGTCGGCGTCGCTGGCCTTTACGCTGCTGGGCGTCTATCTCGCCTTCGCGGTGTCGCTCGCAACAGTTTATCTCGGACTGCAAACGATTCCGCTGTTGTTGATGGTGACCGGGTGGAGCGAGGGGATCATGATGGCGCCGGTCGCGGCCCGCGAGCAGACGCCGGCGTGGATTCCGGTCATGCGCTTTCGCTACGAGCGGGTGATGGTCTGATGGCCGATTTTCGATGCGGTGTGCCGCCGGACGCAGGCGCCTCGGATCCGCGCAAGGCTCACCTGGCGTCAGCGTCGATTCCGAAGAGGGCACGCGAGCATGCCCGACGAATTCGCACCGGACGGTAAACGTCGAATGTTGGATAATCTTCGCGAAGACTGGCTCACCTATGAACGCGACCCCTGGCGGCAAGGGCTATGGGTGATGTCGGTGTACCGGTTCGGACGATGGCGCTACGGCGTGCGCGTGCGCCTGTTGCGCCGGCCGCTTTCGCTTATTTACAAGCTGCTGAAGATACTCAGCCAGATACTCACTGGAATCGATCTGCCCTGCGAAACGACTATTGGACGGCGCTTCAAGATTGAACATTTCGGCGGAATTATAGTCAGCGGCGACGCGATCTTCGGTGACGATGTCGTGATTCGCAACGGCGTGACAATCGGCTTGCGCCATACGGGTGTCCCTGGAGCGCCGATAATCGGAAATCGGGTCGATATCGGAGCAGGGGCCAAGATCCTCGGTGCCATCACTATCGGTGACGACGTGGCGATCGGCGCCAACGCGGTAGTGATCGAAGATGTCCCGTCAAACTTTATCGCGGTCGGCGTTCCTGCCCGGCTCCTCAGGCGCCATCCGGGCAATCGGCCGCAGTTGTTCGCAGGCGCCTCAGACCAATGATGCCTGGCGAAGGTCCCAGTCCCATTGCGCGCGGCCCGCGCCCCATGCGTGCGTCCCTGGTCCGGCGCGCCAGCCAGATCAACATATCGGCCAGGGAACTTTCGCATCGCACGATCGACCTGGCCGGTGCGCTTGCGGCTGCAATCATACTGTCGCCGGTGCTGCTGCTGCGCGGGACGATTGCGGTGATCGCGACGGGACGGATCTTCGACCGGCAAGAATTGTTGGGGCGATTCCGCCGGCCGTTCGAGCGCTTGCGGTTCGCGGGTGCATTTCCCGGCCGAGGCCTGGCGGTGCTGGCGAACATCATACGCGGCGACCTGTCGTTGACCGGACCGCGTCCGCTCAGCGAGGTCGAAGCAGCGATGGTTCCGGCGCGGTCGTGGGTCCGTTTCGGGATCCGTCCAGGCCTGGTGTCAACGCATAACCTGCGGGCGCGGGTCGGACTCGCCTACGAGGACGAGGATTCCGCCGATCGCGATTATTTCTATTCGCAGACAGTCGGTGGAAGTATCGGCGAACTGGCGCGCGCGGTACCGAGCGCGTTGATCGGCGCAGCCGCACCGCAAAACCAGGTTCCAGTATTGAGATTCTTTGGCGTTGATATCGCCAACACCTCGATGGACGAGGCGATCGGCTGGATAGTCAGTCGCGCCCGCAGCGGTATCGACTCGCAACTATGTTTCGTCAATCCCGACTGCCTGAATATCGCCTATACCAACCGCGAATATAAACGAGTGTTGCGGCAAGCCGACCGGGTACTTCCTGACGGCATCGGAATCCACCTGGCTTGCCGCATTTCTGGCACATCATTGGTCGCAAATGTGAACGGCACCGATCTGTTTCCGCGCATGTGCGAAAGGGCGGCAGCCGAAGAGTTGTCGATTTTCCTGCTCGGCGCTGCACCGGGCCGTGCCGCGGCCACGGCCCGGAATATGCAACTCAAGTTCAAGTGTCTGAGAATCGCAGGGACCCACTCGGGATATTTCACAGCCGCCGATGAGGCCGCTTTGATCGACCAGATAAATGGTTCCCGGGCGCACATTTTGCTGGTCGGCCTGGGGGCGCCGCGACAGGATCTATGGCTTGCGAACAATCGGTCGAAGCTCCATCCGGCCGTGAAGATTGGGGTCGGCGGGTTGTTTGATTTTTACTCCGACGAAATTTCGCGCGCGCCCCAATGGATGCGTGAGGTTGGCATGGAATGGGTCTGGCGACTGATTAAGGAGCCAAGGCGGATGTGGCGCCGATACGTGATCGGCAATCCACTCTTTCTGTTTCGGGTGTGGCGCGAGTCGAGGTTTGGCGATGCGGACGAACCATAGTCGTCGAGCGTATCTGCAGGCCGGTCGCGGCGACCGGCGCCAGCCCCCTGCGGGGAACGTCAGACGGGCGGACCCCTTGAGCACGGTTGCCAGGGCGCGGGTCATCGATCGGTACGCGAGCATCCGATCCGCGGCCCGGTGGTATCGGCTGCGCTTTCTAATCAAGCAGTCGGTTTGGTGGGCGGTGGTCAATGGCACGACGGCAGTCAAACGGATGATCGACATTGCCGGTTCGATCGTCCTGCTGACGCTCCTTGCCCCGGTTTTTGCCTTTATTGCCTTGTGCGTGAAACTCGATTCGCGCGGGCCGGTTTTTTATCAGCAGACTCGCGTAATGAAATGGGGCCGGTTGTTTCAGATGTATAAGTTCCGCTCGATGTTCACCGATGCGGAAGAGCGCGGCCGCGATTTGATTGCGCGCAACGAGATGGCCGGCGGAGTGACTTTCAAGATCAAAAACGATCCGCGCGTCACCCGGGTCGGACGCCTCCTGCGGCGCGGCTCGATCGACGAATTGCCGCAGCTCTGGAATGTGCTCAAGGGCGAAATGTCGCTGGTTGGGCCGCGGCCACCGTTGCCTGCGGAGGTCTCGACGTACTCATTGGCGGAGCGGCGGCGGCTCGACGTTACTCCCGGAATCACCTGTATCTGGCAGGTCTCTGGCCGATCGGAAATCCCGTTCCGACGGCAGGTTGAACTGGATGTCGCATATATAGAATCGCAATCGCTGCGCGGCGATCTGTTGCTCCTCCTTAAAACGATACCCGCGGTGCTGATGGGGCGGGGTGCCTATTGAAGGGCGAATCGACACCGGCGATGAAGACTATCGTCGTGACCGGAGGCGCGGGCTTTATCGGGTCGAACTTCGTGCGGATGCTGCTCGCCGCGCCGGGCTGGCGCGTGATCGTGTTCGATAAACTGACCTACGCGGGCAGCCTGCTCAATTTGCGCAGCGTCGAAACCGACCCACGCTACAAGTTCGTATGCGGCGATATCGTGGACCGGGATGCGGTGAAAGCCTTGATGGATCGATGGCGGCCCGATGCGATCGTGCACTTCGCCGCCGAGACTCATGTTGATCGCTCGATCGACGGACCTCGCGGTTTCATTCGCACGAACGTGGACGGCACTTTCGAGTTGCTCGAAGCAGCGCGCCAATACTGGTTGCGGCTCGCCCCGGGCGCGCGCGATCGCTTCCGGCTCGTGCACATTTCCACCGACGAGGTTTTCGGCTCCCTCGGTGCAGCCGGCAGTTTTAGCGAGAACACGGCCTATGCGCCAAATTCGCCCTATTCGGCGTCCAAGGCTTCGTCCGATCACCTGGCGCGCGCCTACTATCAGACCTACGGACTGCCGGTTCTGATTACCAACTGCTCCAACAACTATGGTTATTTCCAATTTCCGGAAAAGCTGATTCCGCTCGCGATTCTCAACGCGATCGCGGGTCGCGATTTGCCCCTCTACGGCGACGGCGGCAACGTCCGGGACTGGCTTTTCGTTGAAGATCACTGCGCGGGAATACTTGCCGTGCTTGAACGTGGTCGAATCGGCGAGAGCTACAATATCGGCGGCAACAGCGAGCGCACCAATCTCGAGGTGGTTGCGGAAGTCTGCAACGCGCTCGACGAGGTGATGCCGGCGGCGCTCAACCCAGCGCTGGACGCGCGCGGGATGACCGCATATGCGCAGCTCGTGACGTTCGTCTCAGATCGTCCGGGACATGACCGGCGTTACGCGGTTGACTGCTCACGAATCCAGCGCGAACTCGGCTGGAGCCCTCGCCTGGACTTCACTTGCGGGATCCGCGCGACCGTTCGCTGGTACCTTGCAAATCTCGAATGGTGCGATCGCGTCCAGCACGGATGGTACGCCGGACAACGCCTGGGTCTTTCGCCGGCTATCCAGGCCTGATGACACCATTGGAGCCAATTTTGATTAGCGGTCGGATGGCTGCCCAGATGATGCGTAACGCCCGATGAAAACGATGCTGCTCGCCAACCGGATAGCGCCGGAGTTGTCGCCGCTGACCGATCACACCTGCGCGGCGCTGCTGCCCGCCGCCGGCAAACCGATGTTGATCCATACCATCGAATCCTTGGCCACGGCGCGGCTGACAGACATCATTGTGATCGTATCGCAGTTCTCCGATCACGTCGAAAAACTGCTCGGCGACGGTGCGCGATGGGGCCTGCAAGTCAGGTACATTACGGCCCGCGACGACGAATGCCCCCACGCCCTGATCAGGCGGATCGGCGTGTCGTTGGCCGATGGTCTCGTAGTGGTGCGAGGCGAGATCCTGCGCACCCCCATCATCGCCGAATTCGTGGCCCGCGCTGCGTCGAATCAAGCGCCGGCAATCGCCGCGAGTATCTGGGGAATGCCTGCCGGACTCGTCATGGCGCGCTCCCCTTTGGAGGACGATCATCGGGTCTGCAGGCTGCTCGGACTCGCCCGCCCTCGCGGCGATCGAACGCGACGACTCGAAAGCGCCCGGTCAGTCGATTTTGGAGATGCGCGGGTCTCAACTATCGAATCGTTGCGCGAATTTCATCGGGCCAATCTCGACGCTGCCGCCGGCCGTTTCCCGGGCTTGATCATTCCCGGCCGGGAGTTGATGCGCGGCGTGACGGTGGGACGTAAGACGCGCCTGCCCGCGTCCGCGATAAAAGGCACTCCGGTGTTCGTGGGCTCGCGAAGCCAGGTGGCCGCGGACGCCGAACTGATGTCGGACGTCGTGGTTTCCAACGATGTGGTGATCGATCGCCGCGCTATTCTGCGCTCGGCAGTCGTCATGCCGCACACCTATGTCGGCGAACTGGTTGAAATCGCCGACGCAATCGTCTCTGGTAACCTGCTGATTCACGTCGAAACGGGTGCGGTGACCCGGGTGACCGATTCGTTCCTGCTCGCGGCCGTCCGGACGCGCAGCCTCGCTTCGCCGCTCCGAAACGCGGCTGATTCGTTGTGCGCAATGCTCTTGCTGATAATGTCGATTCCGTTATGGCCGGTCGCCTTGATTGCTGCTCTGGCCGCCGATCCCGCCCATCCGATTCGCCGCTCGACCTTGCTTGGCAATCGCCGCACGCGGGCTCATAAGACGGCGTTTCTAGCCCGGCGATTTTCCACTTCGTTGCCGCTCCTGAGCTACCTTCCCTATTTGTTTGCTGTCGCCGCCGGTCATCTCCGCATGGTGGGAGTCGAGCCGCTCACACCCGCGGGCGCTGCCGCCCGGACTCAGGAATGGGAGTTCGTCCGCGACGACGCCCCGGTGGGACTCTTCGGTCCGGTGCAATTGACGTTGTCTGCGGATGCTCCACCGGAAGAGCGCCGGCTGATGGAAGCGAACTATGCGCGCACCCGCACCTTCATCGGCGATTTGCGCTGGCTGGCGCTCGGCGTGGCTTCGATCGCTCGCTCACGCTCAGGTGCCGCGAAGCCGCAAGTTGTCGTGGCCGAGCCGTCTGAACGCCCCTGATCGGGAATTCCATGGCCGCGACCGAGCGGCCGGGTCAGCCGTATAGCTTCGCGCCCACTGTGTAATCGGCACTGATTTGTAAGCGACGGTAGATCGCTGGGAAACCCGGGCGTCCATTTCGACGATTCCGGCGCTCTTTGGGTCGTGTAGTAGAAAATTAACACAGGGATTGAAGCCTGCTGCTTCGGTTTGTGCTAATTGTGCGCGATTCATATGGCCGCCCAACCATTAGCGATTTCCCGTGAGAATCTCCGCCCGACCGCGATCGGAGACGTACTGTCCCGCTCTCCGAGCTTGTGGGATCTCGCCGCGATCCTGCTGGTACTCGGCGTGGTTATTCTTCTCGGCTCGGGCGCGAAGCAGATGGTCGCGCCGTTCGGCCTCGCGAACGCAAATCCCATCACACTGTCGCCGTGGGCGCTCCCGATGTACGCCGTGCGCACCACGCTGCGGATGCTCGCAGCGATGGTTGCCTCCCTGATCTTCACCTTGATTTATGCGACCGTGGCTGCAAAGAGCCGCCGTGCCGAGATCGTGCTCATCCCGATTCTGGACGTCCTGCAATCGGTGCCCGTGCTGGGCTATCTATCGTTCACCGTCGTATTCTTCGTCTCGCTTTTCCCCGGCAACACGCTGGGGCCTGAACTCGCCGCAATCTTCGCGATTTTCACCAGCCAGGCCTGGAACATGACCTTCAGCTTCTACCAATCGCTGCGCATGATTCCGACCGATCTCGACGAGGCCTCGCGCAGCTTCCGGTTCTCGTCATGGCAGCGTTTTTGGACGCTCGAAGTTCCCTTCGCGATGCCCGGCCTGGTCTGGAACATGATGATGTCGATGTCCGGGGGCTGGTTCTTCGTCGTCGCCTCCGAGGCGATCTCGGTCGGAAAGCTCCAAATCGCGCTCCCCGGCATAGGTTCATACGTCGCCCTCGCGATCCAGAACCGCAATTTGCATGCGGTGGGCTGGGCAATCCTGGCTATGACCGTGACGATCCTTGCCTACGACCAGCTCCTGTTCCGCCCGATGGTGGCCTGGTCGGACAAGTTTCGCTCCGAGCAGACGGTTTCGCCGGTGGTGCCTAAAAGTTGGCTGCTCGATCTATTCCGGCGCGCATCCCTGATGCGCTTGATTGGAGAGCCCGTTGGCCTGGGTGTCAGGATCGCGTTGCGCTCGCGCTTGAGCCCTCCGCCTCGTTCAAATGTAGGCAAGACAGTTCTCATTCCAAGCCGCGTCATCGACTATATCTGGTACGCGGTGGTCATCGTCGGAGCCGTCTGGACTTCGACTAAAGTGATCCAGATGACGGCGCCGCACTTGTCGATGAGCGACGTCGGCACAGTCCTGTTCGACGGCGTGATCACGTTCATTCGGGTCGTTGTTCTGATCGCCTTGGCGAGCGCCATCTGGGTGCCCATCGGTGTGATGGTTGGGCTGCGCCCGCGGCTCACTCAACTGATTCAACCGCTGGCGCAATTCCTCGCCGCATTTCCGGCTAATCTCCTGTTCCCCATCGCGGTTTTCCTCATTGTTCGTTACCAGGCGTCGCCTAATATCTGGCTGAGCCCGCTGATGATTTTCGGCACTCAGTGGTACATCCTGTTCAACGTGATCGCCGGCGCGTCAGCTTTCCCAGGTGACTTCCGTGAAGTGGCCGCGACCTTTCACATTCGCGGCTGGCGATGGTGGCGCGAAGTGATGCTCCCCGCGATCTTTCCGTACTACGTGACCGGCGCCATCACTGCTTCGGGTGGCGCCTGGAACGCCAGCGTCGTTTCCGAGGCGGTCAATTGGGGTCATACTAATCTGACTGCGACCGGCCTCGGCGCTTACATCGCGCGGATGACCGACGCCGGCGATTTCCCACGAATTGCACTCGGTATCGCTGTCATGTCGATATTCGTGATCCTCTCCAACCGGCTGATTTGGCGACCGCTCTATGCTATTGCGGAAACCCGGACCCGCCTTACCTGAGTCGTTATGAATCAAGCTCAGAATAGTCAGGCTACTACCTCGCCCGCTGCTTCGGCTCCAACCGTGCAGCCCCCAATAATCGAGCTGCGCACGATCTGTAAGTCGTATGCAAAGCCGTCGGGTGAGCCGATGCCCGTTCTGGTCAATATCGACCTGACTATTCGGGAAGGTGAGATAGTAGGTCTGCTAGGCCGCTCCGGCTCGGGCAAATCGACTCTGCTCAGGACGGTGGGGGGGTTGATAACGCCGAGTTCGGGCGCCGCTCTTTATCGCGGCCAACCGATGACCGGACCGCCCGATGGCATCTCCATCGTCTTTCAGAGCTTTGCCTTGTTTCCGTGGCTGACCGTCCTCGAGAATGTCGAGATCGCTTTAGACGCGCTCGGCGTGCCGCGCGACGAAACCCGCACCAAGGCGCTGGCTTCGATCGATTTGATCGGCCTCGACGGTTTCCAGTCAGCCTATCCGCGCGAGCTTTCAGGCGGGATGCGCCAGCGGGTCGGTTTCGCCCGGGCCATCGCCATCGAGCCCGTGCTGCTGCTGATGGATGAACCGTTCTCCGCCCTCGATGTCCTCACCGCGGAACTCCTCCGGACTGACCTGGTTGAGATGTGGCGCGAAAAGCGCCTGCCGATAAAGTCGATCCTGCTGGTGACTCACAACATCGAAGAGGCGGTCCTGATGTGCGACCGGGTCTTTGTGCTGTCGTCGAATCCGGGAACATTAGCGGCAGAAATACCCAATCCGTTGCCTCATCCGCGCGATCGCCAGGACCCCGTCTTCCATGAGCTGGTGGATCAGATCTATTCAATTCTTACCAAGCGAAAAGTGGAAAGCTCGACCGCGGCCGGCGTATCGATCGCGCAGGAAGTTCCCCGGGCCACGGTCAACGCGATGCTTGGTTTGATCGAGGCGGTTGAGGCGCCGCCCTGGCGTAATCAGGCGGATCTCGCTGACCTTGCGCGCAGCCTCAGCTTTGAAGTGGACGATCTCTTTCCCGTCGCCGACGCGCTCAGCCTTTTGCGCTTCGCCGAACTGAAAGATGGTCAGTTAACGCTAACCCCGGCGGGCGTCCAGTTCGTCCAACTCGGCACCGACGAACGCAAGGCGATGTTCGCGCAGCACATGCTCCATCACGTCCCTCTAGCCGCACACATCTCTGACGTCCTGAGCAAGCGCGATGGACATAGCGCGCCGCGCCGGCGCTTTCAGGATGAGCTCGAGGACCACTTGAGCCACGAGGCGGCCGATCGGACCTTACAGGTGATAATCAACTGGGGCCGCTACGCCGAGTTATTCACCTACGATTCACGTTCGCGAACCTTCATCAACTCGAAGCTCCTCGCCCAAGCCCAGGCGACCGAAGCAAAAGCATCCTAGCCCTCCGCCCACTTAGGATTTCGCTTTCTTCGGAGGTTTCGACTTAACAGAACCGTTGAGGGCCACCGCCTGGCGAACGAGCGCCTTGAAGGCGGACTCGTCAACTTCTTCTTCTTCGTGGATGTCGATCGCGCGGCGTACGTTTCCGTCTAGGCTAGAGTTGAAGAGACGGGCTGGATCCTTAAGAGACGCGCCCTTGGCGAAGGTAAGCTTCACGACCTTCTTGTAGGATTCGCCGGTGCAGATGATGCCGTTGTGCGACCAGACCGGAGTGCCCCTCCACTTCCACTCCTCGACGACGTCCGGGTCTGCTTCCTTGATGAGCTTGCGCATTCTGCTGAGGGTTTCCCCGCGCCAGTCACCGAGTTCGGCGATTCTTTTCGAGATCAGCTCCGATGCCGGCTGGCCTTGGCTCAGACCCGGCTTTTTCATGTTCGCATCCTGGAGGTTCCAGATATTTTCATTTGCGAGACAGTGGGGGATGGTCGTGTAAGTTAATGTCGTCCGCTCCCCGCTGCCGCCCTCTCTTCCCAATCCCTCGACTCGGGATCGCGCTTGGCAGGCGCCTCTGACGGCTGCTCCTGGCGCTGGCCCGTGAGCCGGCGGATCAAGGTGTAGAAAACCGGCGTAAGGAATACGCCGAAGAAGGTCACGCCGATCATTCCGAAGAATACCACCGTGCCCAGCGCCTGCCTCATCTCCGCACCGGCGCCGGTGGCGACAATCAGCGGAATCACTCCGAAGATAAACGCGAAGCTCGTCATGAGAATCGGTCGCAATCGCAAACGCGCGGCTTCAACCGCGGCCTCCGCTGCTTTCATGCCGCGGTTATGCTCTTGCTGCTGTTTGGCAAATTCGACGATCAGCACCGCGTTCTTCACGCTCATCCCCGCCAACACTACGAATCCGATCTGGGTAAAGATGTTGTTGTCCATGTTCCGGGCCCAGACCGCGGTAATGCCGCATAGCAGGCACATCGGGACGATCAGGATGATCGCCGTCGAAAGCGCGAAGCTTTCGTACTCAGCCGAATGCGTGAGCCACACAAACAATATGCAGAGCGGGAAGACGAGGAACGCCAGGCCGCTTGCAGCCTTCTCCTGGAAAGCCAAATCCGTCCATTCATAACTGTATTGTTGTGGAAGCACCTTGTTGGCTACTTCTTCCATGGCAGCTAGAGCCTGTCCGCTGCTATAGCCGGGTGCGGCAGCGCCGATGATATCGGCCGAGCTATAAAGGTCGTAGCGCTGGATCCGATCGGGACCCACTATGTCCTTGAGATCAGATAGAGCACCTAGCGGAACCATCTCACCGGAAGCATTGCGTGTCTTTAGAAGCGACACCTGATCGACAGTGGCGCGGAACGGGGCGTCAGCCTGCGCCATCACGTGCCAGGTCCGACCTAGGTAGTTGAAATCGTTGATGTACAAACCGCCCAGATAGACCTGGAGCGCCTGGAAAACGTCTGTTACCGCAACGTTCTGCTGCTTCGCTTTGACGCGATCGACGTTGATGTAAATCTGCGGGACGCTAGCGCGATAGGTCGAGAACAACCTGCTCAGCTCGGGACGGCCGCGTGCGGCATTGATTAACCGCTGAGTCGTCGCCTGCAGCTCTTGAGGAGTGGCGCTGCCGGAACGATCTTCAACCTGCATCGTGAAGCCGCCGGCATTCCCGATCCCACTCACTGCGGGCGGCAACAGCACAATCGCCTGCCCTCCCTGCACGGTGCCGAATTGCTGCATAAGCCTGCCGGCAATCGCGGTAGCAGTCATATCGGGCTTGCCTGCGCGCTCGCTAAACGGCGTGAAATGCAGGAATAGCAGCCCGGCCGCAGACGAATTGGAGCGGGTCAAAATCGAGAATCCTGAGACCGCAAACGCATCGGTGATGCCCTTGGTCTTTCTCGCAATGTCAGCTAATTGCGCCACCACCGCGTTGGTTCGTTCGATTGAGGACGCGTCCGGCATCTGCAGGTTCACAATCACATAGCCCTGGTCCTGCGGCGGAATAAAACCGGTAGGCACTATCCTGAACATGGCGTATGCGAGATACACCAATCCCAAAAAAGCGACGAGAGTGATGATCGAATAGCGGACCACGTAGCGCAGTGATTTCGTGTACCACTGGGTGGTCAGATCAAAGGCCTTGTTGAACAGCCGAAAGAACCAGCCCAGCGTAAAGTCCAGCGCCTTGGTGAGCCAATCTCGATCCGCGCTATGGGGCTTGAGCAGCAACGCGGAAAGCGCGGGACTGAGCGTCAGGGAATTGAAAGC
>Ga0302326_10014653_pt1 | contig 16566 bp, 19 predicted proteins | sample Palsa_T0_3_FD_202264 | JGI IMG/M metagenome (GOLD analysis project Ga0302326, IMG submission 202264) | Peat permafrost microbial communities from Stordalen Mire near Abisko, Sweden - Palsa_T0_3 | ecosystem: Environmental > Terrestrial > Soil > Palsa > Peat permafrost | place: Sweden: Abisko...
ACCGCGGCCACGCCCACTCGCGTGGACCCAATTTCGGGCCGCCGTTCGACGCGCACCACTTTGCCCATGGCGCGGATGAAAACTTCGGAACCGCTTGTGACTTCGGCGGGCAACGTCAGCGTGATATCCAGTTCGGTGCCGGAGTTCAGATTATCGTCCAGTGTGAAATAGACGCCGCGCGTGGAAATGTCCCGCGTCTTGCCATTGCGTGCGGAAATCTCTCGCTGTTCAATTGGAAGCCGGATCATGACCGGTAGTGAAAGGTCGTATCGTCGAGCCGTACGTCTATCGGTCATCATTCCCCCGAGCCACCCTGCGGAGGCGGCGAGTGCGCCCCCGCTCCTTCAAGGAGCACTTGCCATTCCAAACCGTGGCCGTAGCGCGAGAATCTCCTCCGACAGCGCCCGGCTCCTCGATTTCGCCAGGCGTTCCGGCGGAGCTTTTCTCCACAGTAAGCACCTTACAATCAGTGCTTTATAGCGACCTTGCGCCGGCGGTGTTTTGGTCGCCTTCCAAACGCTCACACGCTCGAGAGTCGAGCTCTCTTGGGTGTGGGTTTAGGCCCTGAGCCTAGGGTAAACACTAGGCCCCAGTCGCAACCGCGGTGCCCTGAATAGGCAATGGGTTGCACCTTTTGTAGCTGGGCCTATTCCCGATGTCCGGCCGGGACGACCGGTATTTTGGGCAGCGCGGCGTCTGCCGGGGCAGCCGCGGTACTTCGGCCCGAACGTCCGGTATCCAAATTGAACTGCCGGATTTTGTAGAGCAGCGCCTTGTAACTGATGCCGAGCATCTTGGCCGCGTCCTTGCGGCACCAATGAGTTTTCTGCAACGCGTCGGCAATGGCTTCCATTTCCGCTTCGTCTTTCAAGCCGCGCACCAACGCTTTCAATCCTTGTGCGCGCGCGGGAACCGGCTCGTCGCGCGGAGCCGTGCGCTGTTGCGTGGCCGACATTTCCAGCAATTCGCGCAGGCCGCCTTCGTCGTCTTCGAGAATCACGTAGCGCTTCACGAAATTTTCGAGCTCGCGCAAATTTCCCGGCCAGGGATAGCGCACGGCGGCTTCAATCAGATATTCAGACGGCGCCGGCGGTTCCTTTTGAAATTTCGCGCTGTACTTTTCAAGGAAATGCCGGAACAGCAGGGGGATCTCCGAGGTGCGTTCGCGCAGCGGCGGCACGTTGATGGAAAGCACGTTCAGCCGGTAGTAGAGGTCTTCGCGCAGGCGGCCGGACTTCATGGCTTCCTGCACTTCCATGTTGGTGGCGGCCAGCACGCGCACGTCGACTTCGATCAGATGGCGCCCACCCAGGCGCGAATATTGATGATCCTGCAAAACGTGCAGCAACTTCGCCTGCAGGTGCGGACTCATCTCCGCGATTTCGTCCAGGAAAATCGTTCCCTTGTTGGCTTGCTCAAACTTTCCGGGTTTCGAGCGCACGGCGCCCGTAAACGCGCCTTGCTCGTAACCGAACAGCTCGGATTCCAATAGCTCGCCGGGCAGCGCCGCGCAGTTCACCTTGATGAAAGGCTGCGTGCGCCGATTCGAGCGCATATGAATCATGCGCGAAACCACTTCCTTGCCCACGCCGCTTTCGCCGCAGATGAATACCGGCACGTCCACCGGAGCAATCTGCAGCACTTGTTGCCGGATGCGGATCATCTGCGGGCTGGCGGCCAGAAAACACATGTCTTCGGTAAGCTGATCGCAGTATTCGCTGAGCGCCTTGTTCTCCGCGCGCAGCTCGCGCTTCTGGCGGCATTTCAGCATGGCCACGTCGAGCTCGCTCTTCTCGAACGGCTTGGTGAGGTAGTCCAGCGCGCCCAGGCGAATCGCTTCGACGACGGTGCCCACTTCATTCGAGCAGGAAAGCATGATCACGCTCAGCGTGCGGTCTACGTTCATGATTTCGCGCAACGCGTCCAAGCCGTTCATCTCCGGCATGAGCACGTCCAGAATGATGAAATTCGGCCGTTTCCCGGACTTCAGCAATTCAATCGCTTCCGCGCCGGAGCCGATCGTTTCGACTTCGTAGCCGTCCACTTCGAGCAGAGTTTGCAGATATTTGCGTATGCTCGGTTCGTCGTCGACCACCAGGATTCTTTCTCGTTGAGCCATTTCTTTTCCTTCCTTGGAATTGCCGAAATTCGATTCTACGCGTTATCCAGCGGCAGCAGAAAAGTGAACGTGCAGCCGCGGCGCGGCTCGCTATCCACCCAGATTTTCCCGCGATGCGCCTGCACCAAACGCTTGGCGATCGCCAATCCCAGTCCCATCCCGGATGAGGAGCGGTCCACGCGCACGAAATCTTCGAAAATTTCCTGGTGATGCTCGGCGGCAATTCCCGGACCGGTGTCGGAGACGGCCACGCGCACGCTGTTGGGCTTCTGGTTCCGTTCGGAACGCCGCTCTTTCGCCGGAAGTTCTTCCGCGGCGCGACGCTCCCAAAAATGCGGCTCGCCTCGCAGCGTTACCGTGCCGCCCGCCGGCGTGTGCTTCAATGCGTTGTCCAGCAGATTGGCCACGGTCTGCTGCACCTTCTGGTAGTCGAACGCCAATGCCGGCATTTCCGGAGAAAGAAACACTTCCAGACGGACGTTCTTGCGCACGAACGCTTCGCGCCAGCGCGTTTCGATCTCCGTTAAGCAATCGCGCAGATCGTTCTCGCGCAAGTGCATCACCAGCTTGCCGCTTTCGAGCGCCGAATAGTTCAGGAACATCGAAACCAGGCGCACCAGACGCTCGCAACTCTCCTTCGATTCCTGCAGGATGTCCTGTTGCTTTGCGGTTAGTTTGCCCAGCGAGCCCGAGAGCAGAAGATCGTAGTATCCCTTGATCACCGCCAGCGGCGTTTTCAGTTCGTGCGCGGCCGATGCAAGAAACACGGTCTTCTGCCGATTCACTTCCTGCAAGCGAAGATACGCCGCCAGAAGATTTCGATAGGTGATCTCGCGCTCTTGCAAAAGTTCCTGCACCGTCCGCTGCATTTCGGTATCGCTGTCGGTCGGTTCTTGCGAGGAAGGTTCGGGTTCGAGGCGCACGACCAGCCAATCCGGTTCCGGCAGCCACTGGATGCGCGCCTGCGCCCGTCCGTTGGGGCAATCCACGCGGAGCTTTACTTCGCTCTCGCCGCTTTCCATCTGCTCGACAATCACCTTCGGATCCACGTGCAAGAGGCTGGAAAACAGATTCGCCTGTCCATCTGGAGATACGCCGCGATCCGCCAGGTATTGCTTGGCGTGCAGGTTCTCCAGAATCACGCGTCCATCGCGCTCCGCGACCATAATCGGTTGCTCGAGCAAATCGAGAAGTCCCGCCATCATGCCCAACGGCAGGTTCTCTTTCGGTCGATTCTCGACAGCTGTGCCGTGTTTCAAGTGCAATCCTCTCAGCTACATTGAACCGCCGGGACGCTACGGAAATAATGCCTAACACTTGCGTCGTCTTTGCGGTTTGATATCGCGGGAACGGCTGTAGAGTCGCAGAAGGGCCTATGGGTGTCAATGGTAAAGAAGTTCCACTGTTGCACAATTGTAGTAAAGAAGTGGCTCGTTTTGCCAAGCCGTTAAAGAAAAGTTTTGCATACTGGGCCGCGGGTCGCTATGATGCAGCCTGATTTCAATAGTTTGCGGCCCAGGGCGGCCAATCCAGGGTCTGGAATCAAAGATGCACTTCGGACGGTAGTACTAGGACGCTAGTACCAGCAACGATCGGAGCATTAGCCCAAATAAATTCGGATTTTCCGGACCCCATGCGCTTACCCCCTGCCGAGCGCCGTCGCTCTTCCCGTATTCATTTGCAGATTCCCGTTTTCGTCCGTGGCGTAGACAGCGCCGGTTCGGTGTTCCTCGATCTCACCAAAACCCTCGATATCAGCGCCACTGGGGCCTTTATTGCCAGTTCGCGCGCGCTGAATTCTGGGCATTTGGTGTACCTAACGGTCCCTGCCCCGTCGCCTTCCTCGATCGGCGCCATACCCGTTGAGACGCCGCCGATTCAGGCGCGGGTGTGCCGGCAGCAGGTGACGGGCGACGTTCACTTGGTTGGTTTGGAATTCGTTACGCCCTTGGAGTAGGGGTCGCAATTACCCGCGGGGCACGAATGATTTAGCCAAGAGTATGAAACTCATTGCCGATCCGGGGCAAAGGGAACCAGTCGAGGAGGTTTGCGCTCGGCTGAAAACTGCATATCTATCTATAAATAAAGTCCTTAGCTTTAGCGTGTCAAAATGGCCCAAGCGTGGGCCTATTGGCAATCGGCGTGCACCCTCTACAGCGCTTCCCTCTGCATTCCCCCAACCCGCAGTGGGGGTGAGCTGGAATTTGGGACCCTTTTGATGCCCAGCCCGGCCGATCCAAGCAATCTGCCGCCGCGGACCGACGACGGTTTTCTTCAGTTGTTGATGGAGACGCTCGAAAGTCTGGAAAATCCGGCACGCGCGCAGTTCCTGCAGCGTTTCTTCAAGACCATCGCTCAAGTGGAATTGAGCGAATCGGTCAGCGCGGACTATTGGGAACGCATCCGCACGCGCATGCGCGAGATGAGCGACATCTCCGCGTCTCCGATTTCCTTCAAGCGAGCCATCATGGACGTGCTGGTCTCTTCGGAATCGTTGCGCGTGCCAATTTTGATCGAGTACGAAGAACTGAAAAAACTTCAGATCAACGCGGCCACCGATCCGCTAACGGGCCTCTACAACCGCCGTCTGTTCGAGGAATATTTCGATAAAGAGCTGAACCGCTCGATGCGTTACAACCACCATCTTGGTTTGGTGGTTTTCGATATGCACGTCTTCAAACAAATCAACGACCGCTACGGCCATCCGCGCGGCGATCAACTTTTACGCGCCGCGGCGCAGACTCTGCGCGATAGTTTGCGCACGTCGGACTATGCGTTCCGCGTTGGCGGGGATGAGTTTGCGCTTTTGCTTCCGCAGACCGATTCCGAGCAATCCATGGCGCTGGCGAAACGCCTGCGCACGGCGTTCGCGGATCAGGTCGAACCGATGCGCCTTGGGGTGGCGGTGGGCCTGGATTACGGAGTGGCGGTTTATCCCGAGGACGGCGGACAAAAGGAAGCGCTGCTCGGCGTCGCCGATGAACGCCTGTACCAGTGGAAGACGTATCGCCGGCCGGGCCGCACCGCTGAGCCGGCTGCTGAAACGCCCGCGCCGGGAACACCCGCCGCCGCGGTGCCCCCCGTGCGCGGCATTCCCGCGGCGCCGGCGCGGCCCGCTGCTCCTGGCGTACAGGAATCGCAGCCGAGCGGCGAAGAACGGCGCAAGTCAGAACGCGTGGCGCTAGCTGGAACGAAAGCGTATGCGCAATTGGCCGATTCCGCGGATCGCACCGCGCGCGTGGTAGACCTCAGCTACGGCGGAGTCGCGCTGGAAATGTCGCGGCCCGAAGAAGTGGGTGCAACGTTTTTCGCCGTCTTGCACGTGCCCATTCTGCCGCCGGTGCGCGTGAGTTTGCGGCGCGTATATTTCCGGCCGAGCAGCGGCGAAACCGCGCGCATTGGCTGCGCGTTCGTCACGTGATCGCGCGCTATTCGGTTGCGCGCAGCTTCAGCCGAATTTGGCGCGAACAGTAAAGCAGCGCTTGTTGCACGCGCGCCAAGCCCAGGCCCCAGCGCGTGCGAGCCTGGTCGGCGCTCTCCGCGCGAGCCATCAAGGCCACACGCAGGCATTGCCCGGGCCGCGCTTCCGCCGGGAATTCGCAACTGGCGACGGCGATCTCGCAGGTGAGCGCTTCGGCCGCTTCGCGCAGCAGCAACCCGGAGAGCTGGATGGCCAGATGTTCGTAGCGGTCACGTTCGTGATTGAGAGTGGGATCGGCGAACACCAGCATAACGCTTGAACCGAAACCGGCGGGCCCGGCGGCCTCGGGTTTGGCAGGCGCTTCCGCGGCGCTCGCGCCAAAGCTGGCGAACAGCGAATCGGCGCCGTTGATCACTTCAAGGAAGCGGGCCAGCGCCGGATGGGCCTCCGCTGCAGGAATTTGCTGGGCGGCTTGAGGTTGCTTTCGCAAGTCCACGTAGCCCTGCAGGGGCGGGAAGACGTTGCGCTTCGAGCCCGCCGTGCTTTCCACTTGGACTTCGACTCTCACGCACGAGACGCTACACCGCGGCGAGGGCTGGCTCAAGTGCAAATCGTGCGCGCGGTGACGCGATGAGACCTTGCGAGGCTGGTAAATTCCGGGGTACTCTGTAAATGCGGCATCTGAATGCCCCATGGGTGGTGGAGCATGATCTGTCCGCAGTGCCACGGTGAAAGCTGCATACGCTCGCGTCGCCGCGGATCGCGCGACTTCCTGTTGAGCGCGGTCGGCCTGCGTCCTTGGCGCTGTTTCGATTGCGAGAACCGCTTCTTCGCCTGGGCCGTGTCCATCCCGCATGCCTACCATGTGCATTGCCGCCATTGCGGAAATCTTGGCGTGAAGCGTATCTCCAGCGAATACGTCGTCGGGCCCTTCGCAGGGCTCTGCCGCAAGTTGCATCTGCCCGCTTACCGCTGCGCGAGCTGCCGCTATAAATTCTTTTCGATTCGCCCTCAGTTCCGTGCAAAAGAGGCGCCGGAAGCGCCTGAACGCAAATCCGCCGCGGCGGATTAAGTGAGCGCGCGCCCGCGCGGCGTTGGCGTAAGGGGCCGCCTTGACGCAGTTGCGGCCCGCACGCTATAACCGATTCAAGCCCTTTCGATTGCACTGTGGCGATATCGTCTAAAGGTTAGGACGCGGCCCTCTCAAGGCCGAAATCCGGGTTCGAGTCCCGGTATCGCTACCATGACTTCCGCTTGAATCTGTGTTTGATGATCGCAACGCGGCGGAGCACCGCTCCGCGCGCGTCACGCCTAATGTCGAACGATCCATCCGCTAACGCTGTTCAGAATCGTGGGCGATTCGGAGCTGGTCAACAGTGAGTGCTGTAAGTTTGGGTAGGAGTCGTACTCTTTATCCTGCGTGGCCAGAAGATCGAACATCCTGCGCGTGCTTCCCGGCGAACCGACGCGGTCAAGCTCGCCCTTCATCACCAGCGTGGGCACGCGAACTTGCGTTGCCGCGTCCGTCCAGTGAGCTTTGTTGCGGCGAAGCTCCAGAATATAATTTACGCTGATCTTGTCATAGACCAGTTCATCGGCAACCGGCGGCGTCGGCTCAACAGCCGGTTTGCCGTGCGCGGAGCCGCGGCCCACCAGATCGATATCCGGCCGATCTCGCGAGAAGAGCAGATCGGGCAGATAGCCCCACATCCTGAACTGTTCGTATTGCCGGCGATTGACTCCAAAAACGGGCGACAAAAGAATCAGCCCGGAAATATTCGCGGAGTTTTCGCTCGCGTAGTTCAGCGCAAAAATCGTGCCCATGCTTTCCCCCATCAAAAACAATTCCGAATGGGGATATTTTTGGCGGATCACTTCGAGCATGCTGGCGATATCGCCGGTTTCGGTGGCGGGCTCCGGAATATTTCCGCGTTTGCCGCAGGACAATCCGTGGCCGCGCGTATCGACGGCGTAGACCGCGATGCCGGACTTGTTCAGTTGCGCCGCGGTGGATTTGTAAACGCCGCTATGCAGACCGATGCCGTGCAGAACCAGTACGACTTTTTTCGGTTCGGCCTCGCCCGCTGGTGTCCAATACCTGTAAAAAAGGCAAGCGCCGTCGGACGACGTGGTGAAACCGTGATCGTCGGACATCGTGTTCAAAATGGAAGATTCGTCGCCGGGCGCGTCGGGATTGACCGGCGCGACGCTGGAAGCACTGGGGCGTTCGATCGGCTGATCGGACGCTCTGAAACTGGCCAGGGATTGGCTGGAGAGCGCAGCGGCGAACAAACATGAAGCCAGAGCAAGTGCGAAAACCCGCGCGATGTTCATTGAGACTCCACTTCGAGGACGAGGGGCCTGCGCCGACGACTAGCGAACCGCGGACGACAGGGAATGTACTCCCAAAGCGATTTTAAGTCACGCTTCTTTTAGGCCAGGGTGCCACCATGTACCGCAACTAGACAACGGTGTGGCCGCGCCGGCATGCGCCGCAGCCGGCAAGATTCCGATATACATGAAAGCGGATTTATGAGACAATGGGGCTGCGTTTGTTGCTCTTGTATAACCTTTGGAATCGTTTAAAGGGGCTGCAAGTTCAAACTTGCGGCCTTTTTTTGCGTACAGCCGAGGGCGCTCGAGAAGCACAAATAGCTTCAAATAGAAAAGAGAAATCAATTGGCTAAGGAACAAGGAACGGTAAAGTGGTTCAATGCGAGCAAGGGCTTCGGATTCATTCAGCGCCAGTCCGGCGAGGACGTTTTCGTCCACTTCTCCGCCATTCAGGCGGATGGGTACAAGTCGCTGAACGAAGGGCAAGCTGTTGAATTCGAGGTTACCTCGGGCCCCAAGGGTCTACAAGCATCAAACGTGACCAGCCTCTAACCTCGGTGGGCGGGCCGGCCTCGCGCTGGCTCGCCCCTTTTTTTCCGGCTCATCGTCCTGCTTCGCTGCGGTTCAGGGGAAAAACGGCAGGTGTCAGATGAGTGATCCCATGATCGTCAAGTACGTCGGATTTGAGGCTAAGGCCCAGGTCCGCGAATACACGTTCGTCGTGCGCGGGGAAGCCAGCGATCCCCTCGAATACACGATGAGCATTGCGAATGAGGCGTTCGAATCGCATCGCGCGCGGTATCAGGACGCGCCCGATATCTGTTCGCTGCGGCTGCATCGCGAACTGGCGTTGGTCGCGAACGATCCTCCAACCACTCATTTTTGCGTGACCGACGCGGAACTCGCTGAGTATCACGAAGCGCGCAGGCCGAAAATGCCGCGCGGCTTTCAACCACCACCGCACGGCGCCCAGTAACCGGCGCGAAGCTGCTGCGGCGATTTTGCTTTGCACGGGGAGAATCCTTTGTCGCTGGCCATCGAAGAAAAATACGAGCAGGTCCGCAACCTTATCACTCTCGGTAAGGAACGCGGCTATTTGCTCTACGACGATATCAATAACACGCTTCCGCCGGAAATCCATTCGGCGGAAGATATGGAAGATCTGCTCTCCACTTTCGAGCGCTACGGGATCAATATTTACGAAGATCTTTTCAGCGCCAAGGCGGCCCTCGCGGCTTCGGGCGAAGTGGAAGTTGCCGATGTGGAGCCCAAGGAAGAGATCGCGCCTTCCGACGATTCCGAACTCGATCTGACGCCGGGCACGCTTTCCAAAACCGAGGACCCGGTTCGCCTGTATCTGCGCGAGATGGGTTCGGCGCCCCTGCTCAAGCGCCAGGGCGAAGTGGCGCTGGCCAAGCGCATCGAGCGCGGTCAATTGATCGTGCTCAAGACGATTTCCCGTTCGCCGATCGTGCTGAAGAACCTGCTGGCTTCCGGGGAAGAGCTGCGCAAGGGCACGCGCTCGATCAAAGACATCGTTCAGTTCGATCAGGAAGAGCTCACCGACGACATCATCGAAGAGCGCGCGCGCCAGACGGTGCGCATCATCGGCAAAATCGAAAAGCACTTTGAAATCGGACGCAAGCAGGCGGCGCGTTTGTTGCGCACGCCGCGCCTGAAGGCGCGCGGCTTGATGCGCGCCAAGCGGCAGCTGGCGCGCACGCGCATCGAAATGTCGTTGCTGGTGCGCTCCATCGGATTCAATCCGCGCGAGCGCAAGCGGCTGATCGATATCGTGCGCCAAACCGTCGAGCGTCTGCATACGCTCGAGCGCGAAGCCGTTCGCCTGGAGCGCCGCGTAGACGCTTCGCGCGGAGACGTGGCGGCGGGAGCGCGCGAGGAATTGCGCGCGCGCCGCGCCGAAATTCGCGAGATCGAAGAATCGAGCGAAGTCGGCCTTACCGGTCTGAAGCGCACGCTCAATCTGATTCTGCGCGGCGAAGCCGAAGCCGAGCAGGCCAAAAAAGAACTCACCGAAGCCAACCTGCGATTGGTCGTCTCCATCGCCAAGAAATACACCTACCACGGTTTGCAATTCCTGGATTTGATTCAGGAGGGCAACATCGGGCTGATGAAGGCCGCCGAAAAATTCGAGTGGCGCCGCGGCTACAAATTTTCAACCTACGCCACCTGGTGGATTCGCCAGGCCATCACGCGCGCCATCGCCGATCAGGCGCGCACCATCCGCGTTCCGGTGCACATGATCGAAACGATCAACAAACAGGTGCGCACCAGCCGGCAGCTCGTGCAGGAACTGGGCCGCGAGCCCACGTCCGAAGAAATCGCCAAGCGCATGAGCGTGCCTGTGGATCGCGTGCGCAAGATCAAGCAGCTCGCGCAGCAGCCCATCTCTCTCGAAACTCCCATCGGCGAAGAGGAAGATTCGCACTTGGGCGATTTCATCGAGGATAAGGCCGTAGTCTCGCCCGCCGAGGCGGTGATCAGCCTGAATTTGAAGGAACAGACGGCTTCGATGCTTAAGACGCTTACGCCGCGCGAGGAACGCATCATCAAAATGCGCTTCGGCCTCGACGGCGGCAATGAGCGCACGCTCGAAGAAGTGGGCCAGTCTTTCGCCGTGACGCGCGAACGCATCCGCCAGATCGAAGCCAAGGCCTTGCGCAAGCTGCGCCATCCTTCGCGCTCGAGCAAGCTCCGGGTTTTCCTCGAAGGCTCGATTTGAGCCGTCCCGTCCGATGCGCGGCGCCGCGCCGTCCCGCGCGCAGCGCGTGGTCTGGAATAATGCTAGACTCCGGGTCACTCGAACGAGCCTAAAAGCTCGCCGGCAACCGGCCAGGGCGTGCGGCAAAGCTAAGCCGCAGATCGGCGCAGTTCAGGAGAGGTTGAAATGAAGAACCTGTTTGTAGGCAACATGAGTTTCCAGACCACCGAGAGCGACCTGCAGACGCTGTTTCAGCCCTTCGGCCAGGTCACGCGCATTCACATCGTGATGGACCGTGAAACCGGCCGCGCGCGCGGCTTCGCGTTCGTCGAGATGCCCAACGACGATGAGGCCACCAAGGCTATCGCCGCGCTCGATGGCAAGGATTTCGGCGGGCGCAATTTAAAGGTGAACGAAGCTCGCCCCAAGGCTGAAGGCGGTCCGCGAGGCCCGCGCAGCGGCGGTGGTGGCGGAAATAGCGGTGGTGGCGGAGGACGTGGCGGCCGCGGCGGTGGATTTTCGAACGAGGATTACCGAGGGGCTGCGCGCGCGCCGCGCGAACCTCGCTGGTAGCGGCAAAGCATGCGTTTGCCGGACGTGGCGGGACCATTCCCACGCCGATTTTGAGGAGGCCCGATGGCTATCACATTTCAGAAGCGCCAAAAAGAAATGAAGCGCCAGGAAAAGGCGCGCGCGAAGGCTGAACGCCGCGCGCAGAAGAAAGTTGCCAAGCGCGACGGAACCGATGTCTCAACCACCGACGAATTGATTCCGCTCGAACCGCTCGACGGGCCGATGGAGCCACTCGAACCGCTTGAGCCGTTCGAGCCATTCGATCCGCCGCAAGGCTGAACCGCTCCGCGTTAGCGCGTCCGTAAAAACTTACCCCTTCGCTTTTTCGCACTAGCACAAAAAAGTAATGTCGCACGTCGCCGCAGCGCGCCGTGCAGGAGTGCGCTCGAGCGACGCCTGAAGTGCCTCGGGGGACGGGGAATGCTTACGGCTAGCTGAGCGACGCTTCGGCCAATTCAACGCTTGCGAACGACGGCAGTAGCTTGCGAACGTTCGTCATATCCATCAGCGCGGTCACGCGCTCGTTTGCGCCGGCCAGCAGGAGCTTCCGCCCGGCCTTCTGGTAAGAGAGCATCGCGCCCACAATCGCGCCCAAGCCCGCCGAATCCACGTAGGAGACGCCGCTGAAATCCAGGATCAGCGCCGCCGCTGTCTCCGTGCGGATCGCCGATTGAAAATTGAAAAGCGTGTGGATCGTCAGCACGCCCGCAAGGCGCACGATCTGCTCGCCGTTTTTTGCGCCGGCCGAACTATCAATCTGAAGCGTTTCGTTGATCATGACGCGGAATTCTACCGGAAGGCGCCACCGGGAATTATTAATATTCGGTTACAAAAGCTGCGCCCGAGGACCCCGGATAGCGCGCCGATTCCTTTTATTTTCAGGTGCTTCCGGTCTTCGGCCGCCGCGCCGCAAGGGCTTCGCGTGAGCCGCTCGATCGACGCGGAAATCGGCTGACGGCCCGGCGATATTCCTGTAGTCTAACCAGCGGCGCGTATCGAGACCGAAGCTGGCAAGAATGCGTGTCCAAACCGCGTTCGTAGTAATCTAACAAACCGAAATTCCCAGGAGGAACACATGGCAGCAAGCGGCGGCAAATCCGAAGAGCACGGCGCAGTTACCCGCGAAGAGCTGATCGCGGGCTTGAACGAAGATCTCGCGCGGGAATATCAGGCGATCATCGCCTACGTGGTTTATTCCCAGGTGTTGAAGGGCGCGGAGTATATGAACATCGCCGGCGAACTGGAAGTCCACGCCGCGCAGGAGCTGAAGCACGCGATCGCCATCTCCAATCAGATCGATTATTTCGGCGGCACGCCCACGGTGCATCCGAAGCCGGTGAAGGAGGCCAAAGACAATAAGGAAATGCTGCACGCCGATCTGAACAACGAGAACGAAACGATTCGCAATTACCGCCTGCGTGTGACGCAGTGCGACGAAATCGGCGAATACGCGACGGCGGAATTGATCCGCTCGATTCTGGTGGAGGAGCAGGACCACCAAATCGCGCTGGCCACGGCCCTGGGGATTGAAGTTCCGAGGGTGGGCATTTCCAAACCGTAGCGCGGCGGTTCCGCGCGCGGGGCTTGCGTTGGCCTATGCGCCGCTGCCTTGCAGCTCCATCGAACCCACGCTGCTGGCCGCCTGCAGCCGCTGCCGCAGTTGCAGGCGGGTGCGGAAGATGCGCGATTTCACCATCTCTTCGGTGATGCCCATGGCATCGGCCACTTCGCGGTTGGTCCAGCCTTCGCCGTTGTGCAGCAGGAAGGCGTCGCGCAGCGCGGGAGGCACGCCGCGGAAGGCCATGGCCACGAGTTCTTTGGCGATGCACGCGCGTTCCGGGCTGGGCCTCACGTCGCGGATCTGCGCCATTTCATTGTCGTCGTCGTTGTCGCTGCGCAGCGTGTCGCGCCGCGTGGCGGCCAGTTCGGTGCGGCGCGAGCGCAGCGTCATCAATCCCTCGTTGATCGCGATGCGCACCAGCCACGTGGAAAATCGCGAATTTCCCTCAAATCTCGCAAGATTCACGTACGCCTTGCACAGCGTATTTTGCAGATTGTCCTTGGCGTCTTCCGCGTCCTTCAGCAAGCGCAACGAAATCCGGTAGATCTGTTCGGAGTGTTTGCGGACCAGTTGTTCAAATGCCCGGTCGTCTCCCGCTCGCGCTTCGGAGATTAGAGCTCGTTCGATATCGATCGATTCTCGATCCATCACGTCAGGCCTCCTCGAACCGTCTGCGTTCGGTCCAGCACGATCTGGTTCTCCAGATCCATCTTTAGCGGTTATGCGGGTATCGCGAAAATTGGACAATACGAAGGGGTGTGTAGTCCGCGGGATGGAATCCTGTACGCCACGCGGATCGCTTAGCCTGTGCGCTTGCCGAACACGAGTAAGCCAATGCCGCCGATCAAAGCCACGATGCCGACGATCGGAGGCAGCCAAAGCGTATGGTGTTCTACGGTGGTAGCCTGGATCGGGCCAAAATCGATGATGTTTCGGTGAGTGGTGTAGGTCACCTGGAAAGCCAGCGCGATCACCGCGATCACGATCAAAATCACCGCCACTAGCGTTGTTCCTCTCATATCTTCTCCTGATGCCCCCCTGCCGAGCCGCGCACCGCCCCACGAAAGCGGCACGCGTGCTTCGCAGGTGCGGCGTACCAGTGCGTCAGACTCGTCGCGCTGCGTGGCCAATCAAGCTGATGACGAACAGAACCAGGAAGATGAAAAACAGGATCTTCGCGATACCGGCCGCTGCCACGTAAAGTCCGGTAAAGCCCAAAAGCGCCGCGCAAATTGCCACCACGAAGAAAATAATCGCCCATCGAAGCATGTTGACCTCCTCCTAGAATTCCCAAGCCTGAGTGCGTCCAGATTTGGCCTTGAATCAAATCGCGCAGCAAATATGCCCCGGGGCGCGCCCGGTTCGCTGTGTCTTTTAGCGCACTTCTGCGAGATGCCCCATACGGGTAAACAGGTAGGAAGAAGGAATAAAACGGGTACGGACTAAGCGGCTTGAACCAGCGGGCTTATTGCTGCTGCTGTTGCTCGTATAGCGCCGCGGCCGATTCTGAATCGGGAGCGGCGCGCCGGCGAATCACCGTCGCCGGCCTCAGGTTCTGCGGTTCCGGCGAATCCGCCGGCGTGACGCTGACCAGCACGGATAGTTCGCCTTCGCCGCCGCCTTTGTACACGCCGCGCGTCGGCGGCACGTCGCCGTAATCCCGGCCCAGTGCCACGGAGATGTGTTTATCGGTTCCCGTGAGATTGTTCGTCGGATCGAAGGCCAGCCAGCCGAGATCCGGCAGGAACGCTTCCACCCAAGCGTGCGTTGCGCTATCGATCGAGCGGTGCTTTTTCTTTTCCTTGTCGGCGCGGTGCAGATAGCCGCTCACGTAACGGCAGGGAATCCGCAGTCCGCGCACCAGCGCGATCATGATGTGCGCGAAATCCTGGCAGACGCCGCGCCGGCTGCGCAGCGCGTCGTCGATCGGCGAATCCACCTGCGTGCTCTTGGGCGCATATTCGAACGCGCGGTACAGGCCGGCATTGAGTTCCAGTAGCGTCTCGATCGGAGTCATGCGCCGTTCCACGCGCAACTGCAGCGCGAGTTCGCGCAGCAGATCGGACGGCCGGGCGTAGTGGCTGGGCAGCAACATGTCCCAATAATCGCCGGCGGCGACCCGCGCATCGATGCCGTCCCAATCCAGAATCTGTCCCCATTCGATCGCGGGCGGGGCCGAAACGTCCACCAGCGCCTGCGCCGTGATTTGGATGTGGTTCTGGCGGCCGGGAATATCGAAGTGATGCACCGTATTCCCCAGAAAATCCTGATACGACATGATGTTGGCTTGCGGACTCACGTCCAGCGAAAACGTCAGGCAGCGCTGCCGCGCGTCGCTGCGCGGCTGCATGCGCACTTCCATCACGCTCTCGCGCACTTCCGGTTCGTAACGGAAATCCGTGATGTGTTTCACGGAATAGGCCATAGCGCTCTCCTCATGACGCAAGCTCCGATTCAACCAGATAGTCGAAATAAATCTGGCGAATCGCGCCGTGCAATTCCGCGCACTCGCGGCATACGGCCTTCAAAAATTGCGGCGCGCCCGCGGCCAGAATTTCGTCGATCGGCGTAAAACTCAATTGCGCGCGCAGCCGCCCGGCAATGCGCGCCGGCATGCCCGCCTTGCGGTCGGTCAAATCGGCGATGGTCTGCAGCGCTCGCTCCACGCGATCCACCGAAAATCGCACCGAGTGCGGAAAATCCGGATCGAGCAGCAGGAATTCCGCCACCTGCACCGGCCGAATCTCCGCCGTATAGGCTTTGCAATACGATTCAAATGCCGCGCAGCCCTTCAGCAATCCGATCCACTCCAGATAATCCGCCGTCTCCACCGCTTCCCCCGGCTCGTGCGGCAGGCGCTCCAGGTGCGCGGCGATCAGCGCGGCCAGCGTATCGGTGCGCTCCACGTAGCGCCCCAGCTGGATGTACTGCCAGCCTTCGCCGTGGCTCATGGTGCCGTCAGTGATGCCCTGAAACAGTTGCGCGCCATCGCGCACGCTGCGCAGAAAAGCGTGCGATCGCAAATTGCGATTTTCCTCGAGTTGATTCTCCATCACGTTGAGGTACAGGCGATTCAACTGCTCCCACATCTCCGAACTGCACTGCTCGCGCACATGGCGCAGATTTTCGCGCGCCGACGCGACGCAGGAAACCAGCGAGGATGGCCGGTCTCGATTGAACACCAGAGTTTCCACCAGGGTTGCCGGACCCACCGGTCCATCGCCGGGCGGATCGGTTTGCAAAACGCGCAGCAAAAAACGCCAGCGTTCTGCGCCATCGCGGTGCGCCTGGTCCAGCCACAGTTCCAGTTCCACGTCCACGAGGCGCGCGATGTGCTCGGCGCGTTCGAGGTAGCGGCTCATCCAATACAAATTGTCCGCCACGCGCGAAAGCATCACGGCGTCTCGCCGCGATACCGCGGATTCGAAAGTCCCCGAAGTTCTCACGGTGTCACCTTGGCGGGCAGACGGCGCGCGCGCTTGGCCATTTCGGCGGCTTGCTCGGCTTTTTTCCCGGACTTCGGTTCGGGCGTCTTCGCCGCGCTCAGCACCCAGGTGTCTTTGCTGCCGCCGCCCTGCGAGGAATTCACCACCAGCGATCCCTTGGGCAGCGCCACGCGCGTTAGGCCGCCAGGCACGATGGTCACCTTATCGCCGAACAGAATGTACGGCCGCAAATCGATGTGCCGCGATTCCACCACGTCGCCGATCAGGCACGGCGCCATGGAGAGCGCCAGCGTGGGCTGCGCGATATAGTTTCGCGGATCGGCCAGAATGCGCTGGCGGAATTCCTCGCGCTGCGCCGCCGTGCTCTGCGGCCCGATGAGCATCCCGTAG
>Ga0302326_10014654_pt1 | contig 16566 bp, 13 predicted proteins | sample Palsa_T0_3_FD_202264 | JGI IMG/M metagenome (GOLD analysis project Ga0302326, IMG submission 202264) | Peat permafrost microbial communities from Stordalen Mire near Abisko, Sweden - Palsa_T0_3 | ecosystem: Environmental > Terrestrial > Soil > Palsa > Peat permafrost | place: Sweden: Abisko...
TGGGAGAAATTCAAAAATGTGTCCGGTGGAAGCCCCGTCAAGATTTGCCGATCCCACCATCGACCACGCATCATCGACGACCGAGACTTTGGCTTCGAGATAGCACTGCATGATTTCAATCCCCGTTCCCGGGGTGACCCCGGGCGCGACAAGGATAGGGCGTCCCGGAGCCGTTCCCGTTCGCCACAAGGTGAACGCACCGATTTGAGCACCGGGCAGCGCCATCAACTGCTTGAGAAGCGCGTTCTGCCAGAACTTGTATGTCGGCATGTCCGGGTTTTCGTTCAGCAACAAGATCAATTGCAGCGCGGGATTCGCCTTGAGTGCGGTCGTCAAAGCGGCACCGATGACGGGTGACGTGAAATACTGTTCCTCGAGATAGATGAAACTGCGAGCATTGTTAATGGCGCGAAGATACGCTTCAAGCACACCGGTCTCACCGTGCGTCAAACCGGCAGCACCCGATATCGGCGGCGCCGTACGCACGATCTGGATTGACTGGCTCCCGCTGCCGGCCACGGGAACCGGCGCCCCAATCTGATCCGTCGTTGAGACGGAATTCCAGAGGCTGATAAATGTCATGTCGGCGTCGGCGGCGCCGGGGCCCGCAATTTGGAGCGAGACGGTGTGTGCCGGCTTGTTACCCACACCATTGCCGACATTACCAAGGCCCGGGACGTTACCGCCGGCTCCCGAACCGCGCCGGCTCGGTGTACACGGATCGGTGATCAAATGCAACTGCGTATCCCAGTAGCCTTGATCGAGCGGTAACCCAATCATAAACGCAACTGCCGTATCGACGATCAAGCCTTTGGCATGCACCACTTCCGGCAAGACGTGCAGTCCGAGTACTTCGATCGTATTCGGCGGAGCGGCACTCAAGAAGGTCGCGATGGCGGAAATCGAGTCGGCGAAAATATTCTTGTTCAATAGTATACGAACGATAACACCGCGCGCATTTGCCGCCAGCAGTGCCTGCATCATCGTCAAGGCCGGAGTGCAGGCGTTTATTTGGCCTTCGGAGCCGCTGAACGTCGCGATAAACGTCGGGTCGAACTCGAGTTCGAGCAAATGAATGCGCTGCGTCGCGTTACCGATGGCTTCGATCATGCTCTCACAGGCCAGCATACCGTCCGGCAGCATGCTGACGGTATTGTTTTGTGAAAAGGCGGTCGGCGTGGACCCTCCGAGCGTGACCATCCAACCGGGATCCGGCGGCGTCGAGCTTTCCATCGGCGACGAGCACGGAACGACGATGCAGAATAGCCAGACAATGATGAAGGCTATGAGCGCGAGGGTCGCAACGAGCAATGCAACGACGCTGGTGACCAGCACGCAAACGAGCGTGACGACGACGACGAGAACCTGTACGATCACCGCTACGAGGTTGCAGACCGTCGACGTTACCCAACTGCAAAAGGCGCTGAACGGTCCAAGGGAGCTGCACGCCTGCGATGTCGCTTGAGTGCATTGGTTCTGCCACTGTTGTTGCGCTTGCAAGATCTGAGTCGTCACATTCGAGCAGACTTGCTGCACCGTTGTAACAAGCGACACAGCCCATAATGTAATTTGTTCGGTGATGCGGGCCGAAACTTGGAAACAGTTCATGCGAGATCTCCCATCGCGGCGCGCGCTCGAATATCACGGACAATCCGCGCAATCCGAATTCGCGCCCATGCTAGCGCGGCGAACTTGCCGATGGCCGCCGCCGCCAGCATTGCAACCGCCGTGCGAACAAGAAACGAGCGCCACTCAAAGCCGTCCGTGTGAATAATGTTCCATCCGATTGAGGCGCCGAGCGCGACAACGGTGCAGACGGCACCTTGCGTGCAACCACACTCGCTCAGCGAGGTATTGAGATCTCGTTCCCAGCGCGAAGATTGGACGCGGGAAACGTGCGGAATTCGAACGGCGGCCCGCAATTGTCCGGGCAGCTGCAGTGGCTGAACGAGGAGATCGGCGTCGGCGGCCGATTGAATCGTCACGAGCATGATGAACCCTCACATGCGCTCGAGCTGGACTCGTTGGGTGACCGGTCCAGGGGTCAGGACGCCCCCCTTTCTCACCAAGCTTGCGCTTGTCCTCGAAGCAAGCAGTCAGGAGGGGGCAGGCTCAGGCGGAGTGCCGGACTCCGTTGCCCGACGTGACCGCGACGAGCGCCATCGACCCGAAGGTGGCCATCGTGCCGTCAAGTTCCGCCGCACGGTCGATCAGCACGGCGGCGCGCCGATCGATCTCGCGGACTTGATGTTCGAGTTGATCGGCGGCGATTGAAACGCGTGCCGCAACCTCCGACTGTGTCTCGGCCAGCGATCGGATCGGCGCGATCGTCCGTTGAACGTCAACGGCTGTGTCGCGCATGGCTCCGACTGCCGCGCTGTTTTGCTCGACGACTGCGGAAACGCTCGACATATTTGCGCCGAGCCGTTCGCTCGCCTCGGTCATCGTCGCGCTGCGCTGGACGACGATGCTTGCCGCCCGCGCGGTAGCGTCGATCGCGGCGTCGACTGCGCCCAGCGACGTTACGGCGCCGAGTGCGATCTCAACGCCGCTTCGTATCTCGACGGCTGAAGACCGCATCGTCTGCGCGGCGCCCATCGTTTCGCTTTGAATCGCCGAAAGAATGCCGCCGATCTCGCGTGTCGAGATGCTCGCGCGTTCGGCGAGTTTGCGAACTTCGTCGGCCACCACGGCGAAGCCACGGCCATGCTGGCCGGCGCGAGCCGCTTCGATCGCCGCATTGAGGGCCAGCAAATTCGTTTGGTCCGCGATCTCATCGATCGTGTGCACGATCTGCTCGACGGCGCGCGAGCGTTCGACCAGCGAATCCATGGCACGTTCGTTCTCGCCCAGACTCAGCCGCAGACGTTCCATCATGTTCGCCGCCGTCGTCACGGCTTCGCGGCCGTTGCGCGACTCGCTCGCGGCATTGGCGGCCGCATCGGCGAGCGATGTTCCGACGTGACGCAGGCCGGTGACTTCGCTGCCGATCGAGTCCACCTCGACGACCGCCGCACGCAGTGCGTTCGCCTGATCGGACGCGCCCGTCGCGATGGCATCGGAGGTTCGCGAGAGCGACGTCATGGCATCATCCGCTCGTGCCGCAAGCGTGGCCTGTTCGTAGGCGTCCGCGGCAAGTGACGAGATCGCCTGTGCGATGTCGATAACCGCATCATTCGCTTCGCTTGTAATCACACCGACTTCGGCATGAGCGTCACGCTGCAAGGTCGCCAGATGCCGTGCGCCGCCAATGACCTCGCGCAGCCGGGTGACGGTTCCGTCGTAGTGCGTGACGAGCCCGATCACCCCTTGTGCAAGCTGGTTATAGCTTCGCGCGAGCGACGCGACCTCGGTGATCGTCCCCGGTTCGATCGGCTGCGGCGCGGCGTATAAGTCGCCCACGAACTCCCCGGCCGCGAGCCGGTCGAATGCGACCGTGATCGCGCGAAAATCCCGTTCGACGATCGTTCCAAGCGCTACACTCACGGCATCCAGCCGATGCGAAATGTTCCGCCCAAGCAGTAGTGCGACAACGACGCAAGCGAGCGCCGCAACAAGACCAAGGGCGATCATCGAGACGATTGCCACGTTGCGGCGAGCTTCGACTGAAACCACGGCTTGCCGGACGACAATATCGCTTTCGTCGTTGATGGCTTTAGCGGTATCGCGGTATGCGTCGAGCAGCGCTTTCCCCTGCGATAGCTGCGCTTGTGCTCGCGCGCGCTGCTTCTTGTCGATCAAGGCAATCTGCGTGTCATAGTAGCCGGTCAGCGCCTTGAGCTGGACCTCGCCGTTGGCAAAAATCAGGCCGAGCTTCGCATCGCCCGCGGCGGCCGATCGCACGACGTCGATATCTTGCAGAATCTTCGTTGAAGCACGTTCGTATTCGTCAACGAAGGAGGCGTCGCCGGTGCCGGCATAGGCGCGCACACCGGCTTCTTCGCTAACGAGCTGCAGGAGTACGTCGTGCGAGGCGTTGGTGAGATCCACCCGGCTTGCGACGAGATGCGTTCGTTCGGTCGTGGCGTTCATCTGTACGATCGCAGTCGTCACGATGATACCAAGCAGAAGAAACGGTACGGTGAAACCGAGAGCGATGCGCCAAGCGATACGTATCTGCATGATATTTTGTCGCTCGGGCGAGTCGCCCGCACCGTGGCCGGTGCGGGCTGTCGGCCTTAGAGCTTGTAGGCGCCCTTGAGGTCCTTGAACGCCTGCGTGAGGATGATGTGGTAATTGGCATCGGCCTTGCGCGATATTTTGGCGTCGATGTCATCCATGACTTGGGTGTGAATCCCGTGCGAGACGAGCGTGTCGAGCAGAAACTCGATGTCGAAATTCCCGTCGCGGTCGATGCCGGCTTTGTAGAGCGCGGCGGAGAGCGCTTTGCCATCGGTCGGGTCGACCGACGGTTTCGCCGGCAACGCGACGTTTGCCGCAGTCGCAAGCTTGAGCGAATCGGAGATCACGAAGTCGAACGTCGAGAGAAACGACTTGACGCTATCGGCGCCGTACTTGTCGGTGAGGCTCTTCACTTCGGCTTCGAATACGGGACCGGTGAGTGTCTTGACGAGCGTGACCGAGCTGAACTTCCCGGGTCCGCCGCCGGCCTCGACCAGCGCGACGGTTAAGCCGAGATTCGGCGCTCCGAGGTAGCTCGTAACGTCGCTGAAGCGCGCCTTCGGTGCGTCGGCAGCGCTTGCGGCTGGGCTGAACATTGCAGCGGATAGGCCGACGAGCATCGTTGCCGCCGCCGTACGAATCGTAAACAAGAGCAAATTCCTTTCATGAATATGCGCCGGGCGACGAGTTGACCGCCCGGTTGTTAGACGGTGAACGCGACGGTTTGGATTGCCGACTCAAATTGTCGGCGCCACCGCAATCCAAGCGGCGGCTCGGCCCGTTCGACTGGGAGTATGTGGTACGAGCAAGGACCGATCGTGCGACTCGTACGTCGCGCTACCGTTACGGTGGTAGCGGCATTCGCGGCGTTATCCGCCGTCGCCGGCGCGCATCCACTCGGCAACTTCACGGCAAACCATTTGTCATACGTGAGCGTTCGGCACGGATCGGTCGAACTACGCTACGTTCTCGATCTCGCCGAAATTCCGACCGTTGCGCTAGAACGGTCGCTCGCACCCGACGGACGGCCGGAAGCCTCGCGCTATCGCGCGTGGGCCACCGCACATGCCGCCGAAATCGCAAGTCAACTCGATCTGCGCGCCGGGGGTTCATCCGTGCTCTGGTCGCCGGCGATCACGACGATTACCACGCGGCCCGGCGCGGCCGGTCTTCACACTGTGTACTTCACCGCGACGTATCACGCCGAACTTCCCGCCGGCACGCATGTGCTTACCTATGAAGATCGCACCGAGAGCGGGCGCATCGGATGGAAAGATGTTGTTTTAGCGCCGGCGACCGAGCCGACGCACGAATTACGTGCGTATCCGAGCGCACTTATCGGATCGCCGCGCGCACGAACATCGCTGACCGCAGCAGTCGATGCCGGCGGCCGTGCCCATCTCGCACCGGATGCGGGGAATGCCGCCTCTGCGGTCGCCGGCGTGTCGGCGGCGCGCATGAACGCGCTTTCCGATCTCCTCACCCGCAGCGGCAGCGGTCCGCTCTTTCTCGGCGGCGTGCTGCTACTTGCAATTGGACTGGGGGCGCTGCACGCGCTGGAGCCCGGACATGGCAAGACACTGCTCGCGATCTCGCTCGTCGGCGCGCGTGCAACCACGTCGCAAGCGCTTATCTTGGCATCGTCGCTAACTGCCGCGCATACGGCCGGCGTACTCGCGCTCGGTGCCGTCGTGCTTTTCGCGACGCGCTGGATCGTGCCGGAATCCGTTTATCCATGGGTCACGTTGCTGTCCGGCATTCTCGTTGCGGTCGTCGGCGCGCGTGCGCTCGCTGGCGAGATCCGGCGCCGGCGGCCGCATGCGCATCAGCACGCGCACGAGCATCCGCAGGCTCAGCCTCACACCCACGATCACGCGCACGGCATGGGCGTAACCCAGCACCACCACCATTTCGATTCCGACGACGACGAGGCACATGCCCGGGCGCATGCGATCGGCGGCACAGCGCCGTTGACGTTTCGGACCGCCGTGCTTGCAGCCGCGAGCGGCAATATCGCGCCGTGTCCGGCGGCCCTTGTCGTGCTGCTTGCCGCGATTTCACTCCATCGCATCGCATTCGGCCTCACGCTGATCGTCGCGTTTAGCGTCGGCCTTGCTGCAACGCTCACGATTCTCGGCGTTGCCGTCGTACGCGGCGCAAGTTGGCTGTCTCAGCGGCCACAGTTCGCCCGCGTTTCACGCTGGGCGCCATTCGCTTCGGCCGGCGTCATTGCCGTCATCGGCGCCGTAATGGTGGGCGAAGGCATTGTGGCGCAAGGCATCGCTGCACCCGTCCCGGTCGTCGCCGGACTCACGCTTCTCGCCATCGTCGGCTATGCTTTCACGCTGCCGCACGCTCATCATCACGCTCACGCCGGACCGGCTAGCGCATGATCGGACTTTCAGCCTTTGCCGTTTTCGCGCTCGGCTTACGTCACGGCGCCGATCCCGATCATCTTGCGGCGATCGATAACGTGACGCGCAACGCCTACGCGCGCACGCCGCTTTTGAGCCGCTTCGTCGGTACGATGTTCGCGGGCGGCCATTCGATCATGGTGCTCGCGCTCTCCGCGCTCGTCGGCTTGCTCGGCGCACGGTTCGCAACCCACGGCGCGCTCATCGAAACGGCCGGCACCTGGATCAGCATCGTCGTTCTGCTGACGATCGCGGCACTCAACGTGCGACAGCTGCAAAACGGGAAAGCCGATCGGCTCGTGGGCGCAAAAACGCGACTGCTCCCGCGCGCATTGCGCGAAGGCACGAGCGCCTTTCTCGCCGTTCCCATCGGCTTGCTTTTCGGTTTCGGCTTCGAGACGTCAAGCCAAATTGCGGCTTACTCCGTCGCCTTCGGCGCGAATGCCGGCGCCTGGGGCGCGATCCTCGTCGGCTCGATGTTTTGCTTCGGCATGATCGTCACCGATACGCTCGATTCGATCCTCGTTCACCGGCTGGTTTCCTACCGGTCGGTCCAGTTACCGAACGTGATGCGCACCTGGATTCTCTGCGTCACCATCCTGGCCGTGCTCGTAGCCGTCTATGAATTGTCTCAAGTCCTTGGTTGGCAGCCGCCAGTCACGGATCTGCAAGTCAGCTGCGTGATCGTTGCCGCACTGGCCGCCGTATTCGCGTACGTGTTCGCACGCACGCGACAATTACAACCCGAACCGCTGCCGATGGCGGCACTTCCGATAGGAGAAGTCCCTTGAAACTACGCCAAACCACATTGGGCGGCGTGTTGGCGATCCTCGCCCTCGTATTGACCGCGATCGTCTACAACGCGCTTCCGACGCGCGCTTCAGACCATCAAGATTCGCCGGCCGTCGCGCCCGGCGGACGCACCGGCGCCGACATCAGTGACGTGTTCGTCTATCCGGCAACCAGTCCGGCAAACGTCGTTCTTCAGATGGACGTCGACCCGGTGGAAACCCCGGCACAGGCCGCGACGCGCACACTTGATCCGGCAGTCCTCTATTCGTTCAATATCGCGCACGGCGCATCACCGGCCGGCGGCGACATGATCATTCAGCTTCAGGCGACCGGCACCGGCGCCTCGCAAACGATCAATGTCTACGGTCCGTTTTCGGTTGTCCCAAATACCGCGACGACATCGGCGCTCGGGCCGCTCACCGGCACCGTGCCGTTCAACGTCCGCGCGGGCACGACGCTGACGAACGGCATGAAAGTGTTTGTCGGGCCGGCCGCCGATCCGTTCTTCTTCGACCTTGGACAGTTTCTTTCGGTCATACCAGATCGCAACTACGCCAATCCCATTCATCCGGCACCGCTCGCGCCGCCGCTCACGTTCAACTTCGGCGTAGCCGCCGTCGGCCAGTTCGCGAGTTGCTCAAACAAACCACCGGTCGACTTTCTCGCGACCAATCACCTCGATGTTCAAGCGATCGTCATTGAAGCGCCCCGCGCCCTGATCGCGCCGGCTACGGGATCATCGCTCATTCACGTGTGGGCGACCGCCAGCACGACGACCGGATCGTAAGGAGTTCCAATGAAACGCACGCTTATTACCTTCGCAGCCATTTACGGCATCGTTATCGGTGCCACGAGCTGCGGATCCGGCAATACTCCCAACTCAGCTCCGGCGCCCGTCGTGACGCCGATTTCGTCGGGAGTCGCGCCGGCATCGTTCATTCAAATGGAACGGCTGGGACGGCCCGCGATCAAAGAAGTCTTCCAGCAATTCAACAACCACGACAATACCAATCGCACGTCACCGTATGCGCTTCCGCTCGCGTCGCAGTCGCTCTCGCAAGAGATTAGCTCGTTCGCGCAGCAATCCGTCGGACGTTCGGCCGCAACGGCAGCCGTGCTTCAAGCGGTGCTCATTCCCGATGCGCTCGAAGCCGATCTCAGCCAGACCGGTGGATCCGCCTATCTCGGTGTCGAGACCGGCGGCGCGACCGGCAGCAAGTTCGGCGGCCGCGGCTTACTCGACGACATCGTTGCAATCGATGCCGGCGCACTCTTCGGCAACACGGTCGCAGCGCTTGGCCTTGCACCCGATGACGGCAAAGAGATTCCGTGTTTGAGCAACGACAATGTGCCGCCGAACGCGGCCGCACACAACATCACGCCGGGTGGCGGGTTCCCGTATGTCGGGACCCCGTTCTAAGACCCTGAATATCCGCTCCACGCTGGTCATTGCCGCGAGTGCGCTTGTCGCACTCGCGGTGTGGCCCGCATTCATCGGCACACACACACGCGCCGCGGCCGATCCGATCGGCCTGCTCACGCCCGCGCCCGTCACGCCGGACTATCAGATCCGCGATAAGAACGTCGCGTTTTTTGAGGGCAATGTTGCACGTGGCGGCGATATGATCATGCCCCGGCTGCTCGCCACAGAATACTTGCAGCGCTATCGCGAGCGAGGCGACATCGGCGACGTCTTGCGCGCACAAAAAGCGGCACAGCGCTCGATCGCGATTGCTCCCAACAACGTCACCGGCTTACAAATATTAGCGAGCGTTGAACTCACTCTCCATCAATTTCGCGAAGCACGTACGACGATACTTCGGGCGCGTGGATATAATCCGTTCGATCCCAATCTCATACTTGCACAAGCATCGTTCGATCTGGAACTCGGCAACTACGCCGAAGCGCAAACGCTCCTGGGAAAACCCGAAGCCATGACCCGCGATACCGCCGGCGACGTCACCATTTCCCGCTACGATGAGGAAACCGGCCACCTCGCCGATGCACGCCGCCACCTCGACCGTGCGATGCATCTCGCCGACAGTATCACCTCCACCCTGGCCGAACGCCGGGCATGGTTTCACTTCCGCATGGGCGAGTTATTGTTCAATAGCGGAGATAACGCGGGAGCGCTCCAAGCCGAGCGTGACGCGCTCGCTATCTTCCCGGACGATGTGAACGCGTTGAACGCGCTCGCTCGAATCGCGCTAGCCAACAAGCGCTACATGGAGGCCGAAGACGCCGCTAGGCGCGGCGTCGTGCTCGTCCCGAACCCGGAGACGCTCGGTATTCTCGCCGACGCCCAAATAGCGGACGAGAAAGTCGAAGAAGCAAACGCTTCCGTTGCGCAGATTGACGCCGTCGAACGCCTCGGTAACGCGCAACACGTCAACGACCGCCTGATCGCCGTGTACGAAGCCGATCATAACGTACGCACAAGCGATGCCTACGCCATCGCGCGTCGTGAGATCGCGTTACGCGACGACATTTACGCCGAAGATACCCTCGCGTGGTGCGCCGCCCGTGCCGGACACTGGGACGTCGCACAAGCCGCCGCCCGCAAAGCGCTTCGCTTCGACACCGAGGACCCGCGCATGCAGTATCATGCCGGCGTCATCGCCCAGCACGCCGGCGACAGCGTACAAGCACGGCGCCGGTACGAACGCGCCCTCGCACTCAATCCAACGTTCTCTGCGACCTTCGCCGACGACGCCCGCGCCCAACTGGCGAGTTTGAAAAAACCGTAGAGGCTACGCCGCGGTCTGCCGAACGCGTTTGATTTTGGCAATTTCCTTCGCTGCAGCGGAATGTTGTGCGTCATAGAGATCGACAATTGTTTGCAAGTTGAGCCAGAACTGGGCATCCATACCGAGTGCTCGCTCGAAGCGCATTGCCGTATCGGGTGTGACAGCGCGCTTGCCGTTCACAATACTGTTGAGCCGGGCGTATGTCACGCCGATTTGTTTTGCAAACGCAAGCTGCGAAATCCCGAGCGGCTTGAGAAACTCCTCGGCCAGCGTCTCGCCCGGCGTCGTCGGACGCCGATGGGTTGGGACAAAAAGCTTCGACATTCTGACTCCTAATGGTAATCGACGATTTCCACGTCGACCGCTTCACCGTCTTCCCAGACGAAACAGATGCGGAATTGGTCATTTATCCGGATGGAGTACTGGCCTCGGCGAGCACCACGTAGCGTTTCAAGGCGATTGCCGGGCGGAACGCGCAGGCTCTCCAAAGTCGGCGCGGCGCCGAGCCGAACAATCTTCGCCTGTGCAAGCCGACGCAGAGCGACCGGAACGAGTGCACGAGCGGCCTTGGAATCCCGCCCGTTTGCGAGATCGCGCGTCGCCTCGTTCTTAAATCGCACCTCGCTATTATATCACTACGCGATATATACTGCAAGGTGATATAAGTCGTCTGTCTGCCTCTACGCGGTCTATCCCTGGATGAAGTAGTCCATGATCGTAGCGGTTGTTCCCGCAGGGTACGTTATCGATCCGTTCCCGTTCGCATCGACGGCTAGCGTCGCCAAAGCCGCCTTTGTGCTGTTTTGCGTGATCGAGCCGGTTGCCGAGCCGCCGCTAACCACGTACGCCGTCGGCGTCGACCCCAGCGCCAGGCTGTTGAGGGAGCTCGTGTATGCCGTCGCATTTCCTTGGACCGGCGTGACCGGTCCCTCGAAATCATTGACCGCTTCCATAGCGGTCGCTGCGCCAACTGAGCCGCCGATTGCGGGAACCGCACCAACGAGATCGAGCGAGCAGGTTGACGCGGAACCGTCACTAGGACTCCATACACAATCAAATGCGGTCGAAGTGGGATCTCGTCGTCCTGGATAAATGAAAAGAACCCTGACACGGTCGCGTACTGCGTCACGGCACCGCTAGCGTCGCGTTGCCCGTGATGGTAGAGCCGAGAGGAGAACGCCGCTTAACCAACCGTTCATGATACTCCTAACGCGGCCGAGCCGCTGCTTGCACTAGCTTGACATCCACATACTGTCATTTCGCTGGTGAAGCAGTGCAAGGTAAAAAGTTCTAATCGTGCATTTAGTTCAACGAGCCACAAATGAACTCGGGCGCCGCGAACGAACCGGCGAGCAATGAGCCTCCCGAGCAGTCTTGCACAACGTCTGGTGCTGCCCGTCATCGGTGCGCCGATGTTCCTCGTTTCGCAGCCGCCGATGGTGCTGGCGCAGGCGAAGGCCGGGATCGTCGGCGCGTTTCCGGCGCTTAACGCACGGCCGCCCGCACTGCTCGATGAATGGCTGCATCAGATCACCGAAGAGCTTGCGGCCTACGACCGGGAACATCCGGGCCGGCCGGCGGCGCCGTTCGCGGTGAATCAGATCGTGCACAAATCGAATGAGCGGTTGATGCACGATCTCGAATTGTGCGTGAAGTATCGGGTTCCGATCATCATTACGTCGCTCGGTGCGCGTGAAGACGTTAATGCCGCCGTGCATTCGTATGGCGGAATCGTGCTCCATGATGTCACCAATCTCGTGCACGCGCATAAGGCAATTGAGAAAGGGGCGGATGGTCTGATTGCCGTGGCGGCCGGAGCCGGCGGTCATGCGGGAACACTATCGCCACTTGCGCTTATCCAGGAGATTCGGGCTTGGTGGGACGGACTGCTTGTGCTCTCAGGTGCAATTGCGACCGGCCGCTCCGTGCTCGCGGCGCAAGCGATCGGCGCGGATCTTGCGTACATCGGCTCTGCGTTCATTGCAACGCAGGAAGCGAACGCAAGTGATGCCTATAAGGCATCGATCGTCGGATCATCGGCGAGCGACATCATTTATACGAACCTGTTCACCGGGGTACACGGTAATTATTTGCGCGCGTCGATCGAGGCGGCCGGGCTCGATCCCCGCGATTTGCCGCAGAGCGATCCCTCGAAGATGGATTTTAGCGGCGGCGCGGCCAAAGCGTGGAAAGATATTTGGGGCAGCGGACAAGGCATCGGTGCCATTGCCGATGTTCCCGACGTAGCGACGTTCGTGGCGCGACTCATCGACGAATACAGTGCGGCGCGGCAAGAATTAGCAACGGCGTCGTCACCCTACGGCCGCGCCACCCGCTGACATCAACCGGCGCGTGCCGCGTCGAGAACCTGCGCGACGTGTACGGCGTCGCGGCTCGTGCCGTCAGCGATCTGATGGCGGCAACTGATGCCGTCGGTCACAATGAGCGCGCCAGGCGGCACCTCGCGAACCGCAGGTAAGAGCGCGTGCTCGGCCATCGCAATCGAGATGTCGTAGTGCTCGCGTTCGTAGCCGAATGTGCCCGCCATGCCGCAGCAACTCGACTCGATTACTTTAACGTCGAGATCGGGAACGAGCTTGAGCGTCGTCGCAACCGCCGGCATCGCCCCGAACGCTTTCTGGTGGCAATGTCCGTGAACGTACGCGGTCTTCTCGGGCAACGCGTCCAGCGCGAGCGACCAACGCCCCGCCGCCACTTCGCGCGCAATGAACTCCTCGAAGAGCAGCGCCGACGCCGCCAGCGCCGTGCTTTCCGGCCCCGGCAGAAGCGACACAAACTCGTCGCGAAGTGTGAGCAGACACGACGGCTCGAGGCCGACGACCGGCACTCCGCGGTCGACATAGGGTTGCAATGCCGCAATCGTGCGGCGGGCTTCTCGGCGCGCATCTTCAACGAGTCCGGCGCTCAAATACGTGCGACCGCAACATAACGGCCGTTCGTTTGCCCGTGGCGTTGCAAAGTGTACCGAATAGCCCGCCGCGCCGAGTACGCGCAGCGCCGCGCGCGCGACGTCCACCTCGAAATAGCGGTTGAACGTGTCGACGAACAGGACCACCTCGCCGACCGGCGCCATTGCACGGTTTCGCGCCTCGCGATCGTCGGCGAACCGGTCGCGGCGCCAGGTGGGAAGCGGCCGGCGCGCATCGATTCCGCCAAAGCGTTCCATCAACTTCGCGAGGCCAGGAATGCGATTGCGCATGTTGGCAAGCGGTGCGAGCGTCGACGCGAGCGGCGCTAAACGCGGCAAGTTCGCGACGATCCGGTCTTTGAGGCGCAAGCCATGACGCTTGCGGTAGTGCGCGAGAAACTCGATCTTCATCTTTGCCATGTCGACGCCGGTCGGACACTCCCGCCGGCAACCCTTGCAGCCGACGCACAAGTCCATCGCGTCGTACACATCTTGCGACGTCAGCGCCTCTTTCCCGAGTTGCCCGGTCATCGCGAGGCGCAACGTGTTCGCGCGACCGCGCACGACGTGCTCCTCCTCGTGCGTTACCATATATGACGGGCACATCACACCGGGCTCCGCTTTGCGGCAAGCGCCGTTGTTGTTGCACATTTCGATTGCGGCGGTGAAGCCGCCCCACTCCGACCAGTCGAGCACCGTCTCCAGCGGCACTGCCGCATAGTCGGGGCCATATCGAAAAAGGGTACGATCATCCATCTTCGGCGCGCGCACGATCTTGCCCGGATTGAGAACGCCGGCCGGATCGAAGGCGTCCTTCACGTCTTCGAATGCGCGGACGATGCGTGCACCGAACATTTCCGCGTGGAATTCCGAGCGAACGATGCCGTCGCCGTGTTCGCCGGAGTGCGAGCCGCCGAACTCGCGCACCATCGCGAACGCTTCTTCTGCGATCGCACGCATCTTCACGACATCCGCCTCGGTCTTGATGTCGAGGACCGGCCGCACATGCAGACATCCAACGGACGCGTGGGCGTAAAACGTACCGACGGTGCCGTGAGCTGCGAAAATCTTGTTGAGGCGATCGGTGTATTCGGCAAGATGTTCGAGCGGAACGGCGCAGTCTTCGATGATCGAAACGGGCTTTGAATCGCCCTTCATCGACGTCATGATGTTGAGGGCGGCCGTACGCAGGTTCCAAACCTCGGCTTGACCCGCCGTCTCGGTGGTGGCAGCGACCGATTGCGGAAAGCCCAGCCGCGTCATCAGCCGATCGAGCTCGCGTACGCGCTCCGCAAGCGCGGCCGGGTCGTCGCCCGCAAACTCGACGAGTAACACGGCGTCGGGTTCACCGGCGATATACTTATCGATCGTCGGACGAAAGACGGGACTTCGGAGTGCAAGGTCGAGCATCGTGCGATCGATCAGCTCAACGGCCACGGGCTCGAGCGTCACGAGTTCTTTGGTCGAGGCCATCGCATCGTAGAACCGTGCGAAGCAGCAAATGCCCAGTGCCGTATATTTCGGCAACGGCTGTAGCGCAAGATCGATCGACGTAAAAAACGCGAGCGTCCCTTCCGAACCGACGAGGATTTGTGCCGGGTTGAAATCGTCGCGCTCGATCAGGTCAAGATTGTAACCGCCGACGCGCCGTAAGACTTTGGGAAACCGCTCGGCAATCTCGCTGCGCTCGCGCGCCGCGATCGCCCGCACCCGCTCCATGAGCGCCGCCGGCGGTTGCGTGTCGGACGCAAAGCGCGCACGCGTACCGTCGGCCAGCACCGCATCGATACCGGTCACATTGTGGACCATGTTGCCGTAGCGAATCGACCGCGCGCCCGAGCTGTTGTTGGCGGTCATTCCGCCGATCGTCGCACGATTCGCCGTCGATGGATCGACCGGAAAAAAGAGACCGTGCCGTTTGAGCTGACGGTTGAGATCCGCAAGCACGATGCCCGGCCGAACGGTGGCCGTCCGGCGCTCGACGTCGAGTGCCATGATATCGCGCAGATGCACGCTCGTGTCGACAACCACAGCCTCGCCAACCGTCTGACCGCATTGCGAGGTCCCGCCGCCGCGCGCGAGTACGGGAACGCCGGCGGCCGAACACACGTCGATGACGGCATCGATATCACGGTCATCGCGCGGGATCACGACGCCGATCGGCTGGATCTGATAGATCGAGGCGTCGGTTGCATACAGGCCGCGCGACAGGCGGTCAAAACGAACGTCGCCGCCGATGCGCGCACGAAGATCGCCGACGAGCTTCTGCCGCTGCAAAGGGGGCGTGGCCTCCATCGTCAAGCCGCGTGTCGGTCCGGCGCGATGTTAAGCCGGAACGAACGCTCCGGATCGCACCGCAACGGGTGCCGCTGCCGCGGCGGGAGCGGCTGCGGAAGTCGCGTGCGCGCGGTTCGCGAGATATTTGAGCGCTGCAGAAACGCCGTCACCGTGTGGTATTCCCGCAACATCCAGTCCCATTTGGACCCCGCCGAGCGTTCCCGCGAGCATAAGGTCGTTAAAATCGCCGAGGTGTCCAATGCGAAACACTTTGCCCTTAAAGCGTCCCAGTCCCGTACCGAGCGACATATCGAAGCATCCGAGGATCGTTGCGCGCAGATCGTCCGCATCGACGCCGTCGGGCGTGAAGAGCGCCGTGATTGAACCCGAATACTCGGACGGATCGGCGCAAACGACTTCAAGGCCCCACGATTTTGCGGCCAGCCGCGTCGCCTGCCCGTGACGTTCGTGACGTGCGAAGACGTTGTCCAGGCCTTCTTCGTGCAGCATCTCGATCGACTCGCGCAGCCCGTAGAGCAAGTTGGTTGCGGGTGTATAGGGGAAATAACCGGTGCGATTGGCCGCGATCATGTCGCTCCAATCCCAATACGATTTCGGCAGCTTGGCGTGATGGGACTCGGCGAGTGCCTTATGCGATACCGCATTGAAACTCAGACCGGGCGGCAGCATGAATCCTTTTTGCGAACCGCCGACCGTTACGTCAACACCCCACTCGTCATGCCGGTAATCGATTGAGGCCAGCGACGAAATCACGTCGACGAAAAAGAGCGCCGGATGTCGCGCGCGGTCGATCGCGGCGCGGATCTCGGGAATGCGGCTGACGACACCGGTCGACGTCTCGTTGTGAACGACGCAAACCGCTTTGATTTCGCGCTTGGTGTCGTTGCGCAGCAACTCTTCGACCGCTTTGGGGTCCGCACCGTGGCGCCAATCGCCCGCGACGAAATCAACCTGCAAACCGAGTTTGGTTGCGAGCGTATGCCACTGGGTTGCGAATTGGCCCGTCTCGAACATCAGTACGCGATCGCCCGGCGACAGCGTGTTCACGAGCGCGGCTTCCCATGCGCCCGTACCGGACGACGGAAAAATGATGACGGATTCTTCGGTTTTGAAGATCGTCTTGACGCCCTCGAGCACCTCGCGGCCGAGCGTGGCGAATTCCGGTCCGCGATGATCGATCGTCTTGCGATCCATCGCGCGCAGAATGCGGTCGGGAACGTTCGTCGGACCCGGAATCTGAAGGAAATGCTGGCCGCTGCGATAC
>Ga0302326_10014659_pt1 | contig 16561 bp, 11 predicted proteins | sample Palsa_T0_3_FD_202264 | JGI IMG/M metagenome (GOLD analysis project Ga0302326, IMG submission 202264) | Peat permafrost microbial communities from Stordalen Mire near Abisko, Sweden - Palsa_T0_3 | ecosystem: Environmental > Terrestrial > Soil > Palsa > Peat permafrost | place: Sweden: Abisko...
GGAAGTTCGAGGGGCGTCAGCGCGCGCTCCTGGCTGCGGATCGCGCTGGTTTCCTGGGCGCTGAGGCGCTCATGGGCAGCATGTTCGGCGGCCGCGTCGGTCTTTTTGCCCAGGCGCTCGTAGACTCTCGCCAGGTGATAGTGCGGGGTGGGGCTGGAGGGGCTGAGTTCGATGGCGCGCTGGAACTCGCCGGCGGCGTCCGCGAAATCGCGCCCGCGCTCCAGCAGGATGCCAAGCTCATAGTGCGACTCCCAGAAGTCGCCCTTCAGTGCGATCGACTTACGGAACAGAGTCTCAACCCGGGTGCGGTCGCCCGATGCACCCGATCCCCCCGATGCCAGTGACAGCGCCTTGCCATATAAGAAACTGGCGAGATAGTCATCCGGTTTGGACTTGACCAGAGCGGCATACGCATCGGTCACCTGCGGCAGTTTGTCCTCGGCCTGGTCGAGCATGCGTCCCAGGAAAATGTACGGTTGTTCCACCTCCGGCGCCATGCGGGTGGTGCGCAGAAAGCAATCGGCGGCGTCCGAAAAACGGCGCAACCCATAGTAGGCGACCCCCAGGGCCAGCTCCAGTTGCGGACTCCGGGCGAACACCTTTCGCCCTTCCTGAAGAACCTCGACGGCGGCTTCGGCATTCTGATGCCGCAGGTAAAGGCGCGCCAGCCCGAAATAGTAGGACTCGTCGTATGCATTCAGCTTGATAGCCTTGCGCATCTCGGCCACCGCATTTTCTGGCTGGCCACCCATCTCATAGCCTTCGCCCAGTAGCTCGTGAATGTCGGCGCGATCTTCCACCGTGAGCGCTTTGGCGGCCAGCGCAATTGCCGCCTTCGCCTGGCGGGCCTGCAAATACAGGTCGATGGCGCGCGCGAATGCCTCGCGGTCGGCGGGAGTCTTCTCCGCGTAACGGGCTTCCAACGAAGCAGCCCTGCCCGGCTCGCCGGTTTCCGAGTAGAAGTACGCGAGGCCGTGCAGCACCACCGGGCTTTCCGGTGCGGCGGATTCGGCCTTGGCGGCTGCGGGCCGAGCCAGATCGGGCAACCCCAGTTTCCAGTAAGTCTGGGCCAGTCCCATCCAGGCCTGCGGGTTATTCGGCTGCATGCGCGAGGCGTCTTCCAGGCGCGCACGGGCGACCGGCAGATTGTTGCCGTGCAGCGCTTCCAGGCCCGCTCGCAGGGTGTTTTCGAACGATGCGGGATCGGCCCAGAGAAGCAGAAGAAGAATCCACATAGGTTCGGATGCTCTTATTGCATCACTGAAGCGTAGAATGGATCAAGTGCTTCGCATCCTCCTCGCCCTCGCCGTGTTTGCGAGCGCCCTTCTTCTGGCAAGCATTCTCGCCGGCGGACCTTCGGTTGAAATCCATTTCGTGGACATTGCCAAGTCCTCCGGCCTCGATATTCCGAATACCTTCGGCGGCGTGAAGAAGAAAGACTACATTCTGGAAACCACCGGCACCGGAGTGGCAATCTTCGACTTCGACGGCGACGGGCGCAACGACATCTTCATCGTGAATGGCACGACCCTCAACAGCGCCGGCCGCCAAACGCCCATCACTTCGCAGTTGTACCACAACGACGGAAATGGCCACTTCACGGAAATAGCGCGCCAGGCGGGCATCACGCAGGAAGGCTGGGGACAGGGCGTCTGCGTGGCCGATTACGATAACGACGGGCGGCCCGACATGCTGGTCACCTACTACGGCCACAACGTTCTCTATCGCAACCTGGGCAACGGAAAGTTCGCCGACGTGACCGCTCAGGCCAAGCTGCCGGTGACGGGTACCCGCTGGGGCACTGGCTGCGCCTTTCTGGATTACGACCGCGACGGCTACGTCGACCTTTTCGTCGCCAACTACGTCGATCTGGATCTGAACGCCACCCCGCGCGCCGGCGCCAACCCCAACTGCGTCTGGAAGGGGCTGCCGGTGATGTGTGGTCCCAGCGGTTTGCCGAAAGGCCGGAACGCTCTGTTCCACAACAATAGGGACGGGACTTTTACCGATGTCTCCGAACAGGCGGGCATCCTGAAGCCGGGCGGCCGCTATGGGTTGGGAGTGGTGGCCGCGGATTTCGACAACGACGGCTGGCCCGACATCTATGTGGCCTGTGATATGACACCCAGCCTGCTATATCACAACCGCGGCGACGGTACCTTCGAAGAGCGCGGCGTGGATGCGGGCGTGGCTTACAATTACGATGGCCGCCTGCAGGCCGGCATGGGCGTGGCGGTGGCCGATTACGACGGCAACGGTTTTCTGGATATTGCGAAGTCGAATTTCTCGGGGGACCTGCCGTCGCTATACGAGAACGACGGAGGCCTCTTCTTCAACGATGTCTCGCAGCAGGTGGGCCTGGGCAAGAACCAGTTGCTGGGCTGGGGGATCGCCTTCTTAGACGTCGACGAAGACGGCTGGAAGGATATCGTGCTGGCCAACGGGCATGTGTATCCGGAGGTCGACAATTCGCAGGTGGGCGACCGCTACCTGCAAAAGACATTGCTGTATCGCAACCTGGGCAACGGCCGGTTTCAGGACATCTCGAGCGAGGCAGGTCCCGCTTTTCAGCAGGCGCGGCCGGCGCGCGGTTTGGCGGTGGGTGATGTCGATGGCGATGGGCGGCCGGAGATTGTCATCGTGAACATGAATGAGGCCCCCAGCCTGCTTAAGAATCTTGGCCCCCGCCGGCACTCCATCCGCGTGCGCCTGGTGGGAACCACATCCAACCGCATGGCGATCGGGGCGCGCGCCACAATCCAGGCCGGCGGCAGGACCCAGATCGACGAGGTGTTCAGCGGCGGGAGTTATCTTTCTCAGAACGAGCAGACCATGCATTTCGGACTGGGCGCCGCGACCCTAGTAGATCGCATCGAAGTGCGCTGGCCGGCGGGCAAGAAGCAGGAGTGGAAGCGCGTGCCGGCGGACCAGACCGTGACGCTCACTGAGGGGCAGGCCGAGATCGACGCCAAGCCTTACCTGCGCGAGACAGCCGCCGCGGCCCGCTAAGCCTGCGTCGCTCAATAGTCTATTGCTGAACTGGAAACTCGATAGCCGCGTAGCGCACGATGTGGTTCGGCTTATTGGGCAGCAACACGCGGGCCAGCGCGTGGATCACGTGGCCGGCCGGGCAGTCCGGCTTGATCAGCGGCAGAGAATATTTTGCCGACGCGCCCACGTGATCGTAGTCGCTCCAATCGTCAAAGGCGCGCAGGGTATTGTCCACGCAGGCGTCGTTGGTGAACAACTCGGCGGCGCGGTAAACGTCGTCTTCTGGAAGCAGAATCGCAATCCTCTCGCCTGCATTGGCCTTTCCATCGCCATTGCCATCGCCCAGGGTCACTTGAACCTTTTCCGTGGCGTGCTGGAAAATGCGGACCTGCTGGCCATCTACGATGCGGAAATCCGGAAAGGGCTTCGCGGGCGGAAACAGCGGAATTTCGACGGGCAGGCGGGTGTCACCCTGTACGCCCACGATCTTCACCAAGGCGCGCTTCGGGTCGCTCACTGTCACCGTCAGCGCAACATCCGTGGATTGGCCCGGTGCGATGGCCGGCAATTCCGACGACATGGGCGCCAGAACTACACCGGGGTTCGGGCTGAGCCATCGCAGCGTGGCGGGCCGCGAGGGCGCCGCGCCCTTGTTCCAGATGCGCAAGCGCGTATGCACCGGTTCGCCCGCGGTGGCCCACGCGGCTCCATCCAACTGATATCCGGAGAGCGCCAGCACGGGCCCGGACGAAATGCCTATCTCGTATTCTTCGCCATCCAGGTCCAGATTCAGGCGGCCGTCGGCGCTGGCGGTCAGCGTCTGCCGCTGCACGCTGCCGTCGCGCAAACGAATCATGGTTACGGTTTGCGGCTTGCGCGGCGGATACAGCTTGTCGGTCTCGATGGACAGCTTTACGCCCGGGATGGTAGCGCCGTCCGGCAGCCATTCGCGCACCGACGAGCGGAAGCCCGCGGCCGAGACATTGGAGAGCGCCGTGAGACCGGGCTGCTTGCGGCCGGATGCTACCTCCCAGCCCCAAACCGTGAAGTTCGGATACACATCCGCATGGCTCCAAACCGTGGGACGCGGAAGCGGATGCGCGAACGCGTTCATGTGAAATTCCAGCGTCTTGGCCATGCCGGGCGTGCCGTGGTCGGAGTCGAAGTCCTCGGTCTCGTGCCAGTCTCGCGCGTATTTCCAGACGGCGTTCATCTGGCGATGGTAGAACTGGATGAAATCGCGCGCGCCGGTCACCAGGCGGGTACGCACGCCCTCGTAGTTGCCGTACATCTCGTCGTGGCGGTATTCCACAGGGAAGTCGCGCGGGCCCACAAAGAACTCCGGAGAACCCATGAAATTCGAAGCGCTGGAGACCAGTTGCGGGTACTTGCCGGCGATCCAGAAAGACATGAATCCGCCCATCGACAGGCCCGCGGTGGCGCGATGATCGCGGTCGGCGATGGTGCGGAAGTTGGTGTCGATGAAATCGACCAGCTCGGGGAAATAGAGTGGGAACTGGCGGGTGGTCTCGACCGGGCTGATATTGTACGGCCGCTTGTAATTGTCACCCGCGAAACGCGGATTGAAACCGTCCCACTTCACCACGATGACGTCGTGCGCGCCGACGAAGTTGGCGATATTGTCGCCGCCGTAATCCGTGCCGGAGTCGTAGTTGCGGTTGGGCGGGTCGTCCACCGGCTTGTTGTAACGCTCGCTATAGCCGTGAAACCAGTAGATGACCGGGTAGCGCTTTCCGGAAGTGGCGTAATTGGGCGGCAGGAAAATCCGGAAATTGCGCGTTTCCCCGAAGACCTGGCTGAATTGGACGCGATCTTCAATGGCCGCCTCGGCGCCCATTGCGGGCAGGATGGGCAGGGCAATGGAAAGAGCGCCGAAAAGGAGAGATAAGCAGCGGGCCATCACTCCATCATGTTATCGTGGCGCACACCCTCATGCGTGCCGTGTCGAGACTTGTTCGACACCGATTCTGCATCCTCCCGGGAGGTATCTCATCATCTACTGAAGAGGAGCTGCTAAACATGCATCTACCGCCTTTTCTGCTCGACCAGTGGATTGCGCAGAAGAACGCCGCCGATTCGACGATCGAGTATGACCTGGCCTCCAGCACCGGCCCTGTCTGGACCCTTCGCGAACTGCTGGCGCTGTCGCCTGAGAACGAGTTGGATGCGCTGCTCGATACGCGCATTTCGTACACCAGCGCGGCCGGCACTCCGGCGCTGCGCACCGCTATCGCGGCACTGGAGGGGGTTGCAGCCGACGATGTGCAGGTAGTGACGGGCGCCGCCGAAGCGCTGTTGATTCTGTTCTTCCTGGCGGCGAAACCGGGGGCGAATGTGGTGCTCCCCAGGCCGGCCTTCCCCGCCGACACGGCTGTGGCGGAGTCCCTCGGCCTTGCCGTTCGCTACTATACTCTTCGCGCCGCGAATGAGTTTCGTGTGGATCCCGATGAGATCCGCCGGCTCGTAGACCGCAACACCAGCCTGCTGCTGGTCAACTCCCCGCACAACCCCACAGGCGCAGTTTTGAGCGACGGCGAGATGCGCAACCTACACGATTTCTGCGTGGAGCGCGGCATTCAGTTTGTATCGGATCAGGTGTATCATCCCATCTACCATGGCCCCGCGATGCAGTCGGCGGCGCGCCTTCCCCACGCTATTGTGATCGGCGATTTCTCGAAAGCTCTTTGCCTCAGTGGACTGCGCGTCGGTTGGATGATCGATCGCGATCCGCTGCGCCGCGCACGCTACCACAATGCGCGCAACTACTTTACGATCACTGCGAATGTGTTTGGCGAGCGGCTTGCCGTTCTGGCTCTGCAGCACAGCCGGACCATTTACGCGCGCGCCAGCCAGGTGGCAGAGCGGAATCTCGCGCTTCTTTACCGGCTCTTCGCGCAGTATGACGGCTTCCTGCACTGGCGGAGACCCCAGGGAGGGATGACCGCATTTCCCTGGCTCGGTAATGAGCTGGGAAATGGCGCCGGCACTCGGGAGTTCTGCCAAAGGCTTGCCAAACGAGGTGTCTTGATGACCCCGGGCGACTGTTTCGGCGAACCGTCGCACTTCCGCCTGGGATTTGCGGCCAGCGGCGAGCGCTTCCCGCTGGCCATCGAGCGTTTCGAGGAGTTCCTTCAAGTGGAATCCCGGCAGCTTAATGGTACGATGCGTGAAGTAACCGCATGAACTACTTCCTGGCCAAGACCGATCCGGAAACGTATTCCATCGACGACCTGGCGCGCGACCACAAGACGGTTTGGGACGGCGTGCGCAACCCTCAGGCATTACGCGCCATCCGCGAGATGCATCCGGGTGACCGCGTGTTTATTTATCACAGCATGGGCGACCCCGGCATCGTCGGATTGGCGAAAGTGGCGTCCGCGCCCCGGCAGGATCCCAAAGACGCCAAGCTGACCGTAGTGGACTTCGAGTTTCTGCGCACCCTCGAGCCGCCCACCACCTTGCGCGAGATCAAGGAAGGCGGCCTTTTTCCCGATTGGGCCTTAGTCCGCCAAAGCCGTCTGTCCACCATGAGCGCGCCCGAGGCGTTCGTCGAGTGGATGCGTCAGCGCTACGGGAAGACCAAGATCTGACTGGGGCACTTCGTGGGCAGCCAATCCTGGCACGCTAACGCGCCGGTTCAAACAGATATTCGCGCAACAGCGGGTAAATCTCGCTCGCGAACCCCATGGCGGCGGTTGTCGCGGCTGCATCCCCTCCTGCGGCAGGCCACGCGATCACGCGAACCAGGGCCGTATCCGTGCGCCGGTCCCGCAAGTCATCGGCCACCAGCCAGAGCTTCGCCGCCCATTCGCTAGCGATTGCGCGCCGCGGCGTCTGATACCAGTAAAGAACCACGGCGCGTTGCATGCGGTTCGAGACCACATAACGGTTAACCGCAATGGCGCCGGCCGCGGTGTTGAGCGTAACCTCGTCGACAACTTCAGGCGACCAGCCGGATGCCGGCAGGCAAACCTTGGGCGAGTGCGGCTGCCGAACCCCGCCGCGCTGCGTCTGAAACCAGGCCACCAACAAACCGGCTAGCGAGCCCGTTGGCGTCCGGACGTAAGTCCGGCTTAACGAACGGTCGGCGCCAAGTTCCCTTGCCACGTCCGCGGGGATGGGATCCTCGCGGAGTACTTTCCATCCGCCGAACTCTGCCGGAAAACGCGCTAGGGCCGGCGGCGCGGGCGGATGCTCAACGCCGGCCGCCCAGCCAATCAGCAGGATCTGAGCGGCCAGAAAAACCGGCACCAGCGCCACCCGCCATTCAGGCCTGGAAATGGGCATAGACTTTGTTAAACAATCGCTCCATAAGAATCAGGGTTGCCAGGCAAAGCACAAACAGTAACCCGCCGGAGACCGCGTGCGGAGCGCCCTCGGCCAGCCACGGCAACCAGCCGGCGGCGGCCACTCTTAAGGCGTTCGCGAAAATCGCAACCGGTACGGTAGCCACCAGGAGGGCCACTCGCATCCACGGTTTGCCGCCTGACAGGTAGCCAAACACAACTGCCACGAAGCCAAGCGAGAGTAGGTACCGCATGCCGTCGCAGGCTTCCAATACGGAGATCCTGCGGCCGGCCACATCCAGGATATTGCCTTCCCGAACGACTCCCATCCCGGCGAACGTCAAGATGCCCGCGGCGATCCGGCTGGCAAGCAACTGTAGGGGCAGCGTCGCCTGATTGTAGACAATCGCCAATTTGGGCAGCATAAAGAGCGTCAGCAGCAGCGGGAAAGCCCACACCCGAAGGAACGGGAGGCCGCCCAGACAAAGTACCGCTCCGGCCACGGACACCAGAAACGCGACGGAGCCGGCGAATAGACCCGCGCCCAGAGCAGCTGCCAACTGCAGGCCCGCGCCCGCCGCCAGTACCGCAAAGCCCCACCAGTTTGACTCCGGCCGGAGCGCGCGCCAGCGGCCACGTTCCCTCCATACGATCCATAGGACGACGATGGGCACCACGAAACCGTGCGACATATCTTCGTCGTTGGACCACTGGCCGAACATCCCGCGCAGAGTCGGCGCATAGCACGCCGCCAGGACCGCGGCGGTCGATACGATAACGGCCAGTCGTGTTCTCATGGCGGCACAGACTAGGCCCTTCTATTACGGTTTTCAGCTCCTACGGAGGTGTCTCATGAGCCATTCCCGGTTCAGGTAAACCGAGAGCAGCGCGAGAGCTGCCAGAACCAGAAGCAGGGACGGCGGAGCGGGCACGCTCGATACCGTCGGCGGAGCGACAACGAACGGCCCGCAACTGCTCGTGGCTGTGTTACTCGCCGAATCCACGACCTTGGCCGTGTAGCTATAGGAACCCGCGGTCGTTGGCGTCCCGCTGATAACGCCCGTGGTCGGGTTAAGCGTCACGCCCGGTGGCAGGCTGCCGGCGGAGATCGAGTAGGTGTATGGCGGCGTACCCCCGGCTGCCACTAGGGAGGAAAGGTACGGTACGCCGACCTGCCCCGCATTGGACGCGCAGGTCAGCGAGAGCGTCACCGCCGCAGCAACGATCGTAATCCCGCAACTGCTCATCGCCGTAGCTCCCAGCGAATCCGTTACTTTGGACGTGTCGCTAAACGCTCCGGGAGTGGTCGGTGTCCCGCTGATGCCACCCGTCGACGGGTTGAGAATCAGGCCGGGAGGCAGGCCGCCCGCCGCGATCAAGTACGTATATGGCGGCGTACCACCGGTGGCCAACAGGGATGAGGAGTACGCTATACCGATCTGTCCACTCGGAAACGAGCACGCCAACGAGGGCGGGAGCCCGGGCGCGGCGGGAACCGTAAGCGCGTTGTCGTCTAACGTAACCGCGCCGGTCCGGGCCAACGCTCTGCCGTCCAGCGCCGCTCCGGTAGCGACCGTAATGGACGCCTGGGCCAAAATCGTTCCGTTGAAGACCGTGTTGGTTCCCAGAGTTGCGGAACTTCCGACCTGCCAAAAGACATTGGAAGCCACGGCGCCGCCAATGAGCACCACCGCGCTGTTCCCCGCCGCGGTGGTCAGGGTACTCCCGATCTGGAAGATGAAGACGGCATTTGGATTCCCGTTACCGTTGAGTGTGACGTTCCCGGTAATGCCAAGCGATGTTGCGCTGCAGTAAACGCCGGGCATGATGGTCGTACCGCCGATATCGCCAGGTAAGGCAGGTCCGGGACATGGCTGTCCGGCGGCGTAAGTATAAGCCGTGGTCAAGTCGCTTTCGGCCTGGGCGGCCACCGGATTGGCAAGATTGATCGTGCCGCCGAGCACGACTCCAGGAGGAAAACCAGTCAACGCAGAACCGGGACTCACCCCCAGATTCCCATTCACTATGGTGGCGCCGGTGCTCGTAACCGTAGAGCCGGCCAGGACTCCGAAGCTGCCCGCCGATCCAAGCGGAACCGGCAATTGGGCCTTCAGGCAAAGGGAAAACGTCGCATACAAAACCAACGCAAGGGACTTCTTCATGGATTCTTCCTTTCAGCGAAGAATTGCCACATTTAGACCTATTGCTTCCGAGATTCTACATCAATGTGTATCGCCGTGCAACATAGTCGAGGGACTTTTTGGGAATTCCAATCCAATCCGGAATCGTTTTCCTACAACCGCGCCTACACTTCCGCATAGTGGCTTCTCCCGATTTCCGGATTCCTTGCGGCCACATCGCTGGTAAGTGCAAGAAAAATTTACTATTATGATGGTGGTGGCTGGCATGCAACGTGCTCAGCCGGAACTCCCGGCAGGAGTGTGCCCCCAGAAGCCCGTGGCGCGCTAGTGTAAATGTTTCAGGAACTCAAATTTCAGCTCTCCACCGCGATCCTGACGATCCTGACGATCGCCGCCGCTGCCTCTGCCGTCATCAATTTCGAACAACAGCACAAGTTCCGCCTGGCCGACGACGGCGCCGTTTGGGTCGATCGCGGACACCGCGTGGAAGCCCTGCACATCGATCCGGATGGGCCAGCCGCCAAAGCCGGTCTCAAGAACGGCGATACGCTGCTGAAGATCCACGGCGCCGCCACCGTCAAGGCCATTGACGTTCCCCAAATTCTGGCCGCCGTGGGAGCGTGGAACAAGGCGGAGTATATCGCCATCCGGCGAGGCGTCGAGTTCAAGGCCGCCGTCTACGTCCGGGAAGAGCCGCTCGATGCCGCTGTCTCCTACCAATATATGGTCGGCGCGGCGTATCTTCTGATCGGCCTGTTCGTCTACTACCGGCGCGGCAGCGCCCACATGGCGCGGCATTTCTACGTTCTGTGCCTGGTTTCGTTCATCTTGTTCTGCTTTCATTACACCGGCAAGCTGAATGGCTTTGACAAAGTCATTTACTTTTGCAATGTGGCGGCCGGCCTGCTCGCGCCGACTGTTTTTCTGCACTTTTGCCTGACTTTCCCGGAACCGCGCCGCTGGTTCCGTTCCAAGCCTTGGGTGGCGATCCTATATCTACCGCCCGCGCTGCTCTTTGCGCTTTGGCTGGCGATCACCTCCGGCACCCTGCAGATCGGCATCTCGCTGCTGGAATTGCGCTGGATGCTCGACCGCATCTGGCAGCCGCTGCTGGTGCTTCCCTACCTGCTGGGCGGATTGGTGCTGAGCCTGGCATACCGCAAAGCCGAAGACCCCATCGTGCGCCAGCAGTTGAAGTGGCTGCGCAACGGGACCTTCTGCGGCATCCTGCCTTTTGCGATCCTGTACGTCGCGCCCTATGCGTTGGGGATGTTGCCCAACCAATATATGCGGCTTTCGGTCCTTTCGCTGGCGCTCATCCCGCTGACCCTGGCCTATGCCATCGCGCGCTACCGGCTGATGGACGTCGATATTCTCTTCCGGCGCGGGTATGCGTACACGCTGGCGACGGTTTGCGTGCTGGCGGCGTTCTACGGCATCGTGTTCTCGCTCGGCAGCCTGGTGCAAAAGAACTTCAAGGATGTGGGCAACACCGGCCTGATCGCGGTGATGCTGGTGGCTGCCTTCCTGTTCCAGCCGATCCGCAACTGGATTCAGGAGCGGCTCGACAAACACTTCTATCGCGACAGTTACGATTATCGCCGCACGTTGGTGGAGTTCGCCCGCGAGCTGAACGCGGAAACCGACCTGGATGCCATGTTGAATTCGGTTTGCGACCGCCTGCTGCAGACGCTTTCGATCCGCCACATGGCCGTGTTCCTGGCGGAGGAGCGTCCGGACGGTAAGCCCGCTTTCCGCCTGAAAATGTCCATGGGTGCGCGCCGCCGGCCATCGGAGCCGGCCGCCGACCAACTGGATTTGAGCTTCCTGAAGTGGGATCAGCAGCAGCCCTATATCTTTTTCGAGCGCACCCGCCATCAACTGGACGCGGTATCGCGGAGTTGGCCCCCGTCCGTACGCGCCGCCATCGCGGACCTGGACCTTACCTATTATCTTCCCTGCACCGTACGCGGCCGGACCATCGCTTATCTGGGCGCGAGCCGCACCGAAGACGGCGACTTCCTTTCCACCGTGGATGTCGAACTCCTGGCCACCATCTCCGGCTATGTGGGGATCGCCATCGAGAACGCCACCCTCTATCGCTCGCTGCAGCGCAAGGTGGAGGAATACGAGCGTCTCAAGGAGTTCAGCGAAAACATCGTGGAATCCATCAATGTGGGCATCCTGGCCGCCGACCTGGACGACCGCGTCGAGAGCTGGAACACGCAAATCGAAAAGCTTACCGGAATCCCGCGCCAATCCGCCGTAGGCCGCAAACTGGCCGAGCTGTTTCCCGCCGACCTTTCGGATCAGTTCGAGCGCGTGCGCGGGCAGACCGGCATTCACCACATCTACAAGTTCGTGCTGCACCCCACGGCGCTGTCCGTGCTGCCGAGCCATGCGCCCGTGCCCATCAACGGGGGAGCTTCGGCGGGACCGGCTTTAGCCGCTCAAAATGGCGCTAGCTCGACGCTGAACGTGGCCATCGCCCCTTTGGTCTCGAAGGACTTCGAACAAATCGGCCGCCTTATCATCTTCGACGACGTGACCGACCGCGCCGAGCTGGAGCAGCGGCTGGTGCAGGCCGACAAGCTGTCGAGCATCGGCCTGCTGGCGGCGGGCGTGGCCCACGAAGTCAATACGCCGCTGGCGGTGATCTCGACCTACGCGCAGATGCTGGCCAAACAAGTGGCCAATGACGACCAGAAATCCATCCTGCTCGACAAGATCGCCAAGCAGACCTTCCGCGCCAGCGAGATCGTCAACTCGCTGCTGAATTTCTCGCGCACATCCACCACTTCTTTCGGCGATGTGGACCTGAACAAGGTCGTGCGCGAGACCATGTCGTTGCTCGAGCATCAGATCCAAAAGGTGGGCGTGGAAGTAAAGCTGGATCTGGCCGCCGGCTTGCCGCCCGTGCACGGAAACGCCGGCAAGCTGCAACAGGTTTTCCTCAATTTGTTTCTAAACGCGCGCGACGCCATGGATGGCGGCGGCGTGCTCTCGGTGCGCACCTGGGCCGAGGAATCCGGCGCGCGTGTGGATGTTTCCGACACTGGCCACGGCATCCCGGCCGAGCACATCCAGCGCATCTACGATCCGTTCTTCACTACCAAAGGGAGCCGCAAAGGCACCGGCATGGGCCTGGCCGTGACGTATGGGATCGTCCAGGAACACAAAGGCTCCATCGAGGTATCCAGCCGCCAGGGTGGCACTCGTTTCCATCTGCGGCTGCCATGGTCGCGGACCGCAGCAGGACAGGTATCCGGCCTGTCCGCATCCAAACAACCCGTGAATGCCGCTTGAAATGTCAGCCCCTGAATTCTCCACCACCGCCGATAAAGGCCGCGTACTGGTTGTGGATGATGAGATGGATATCCGCGAAGGCCTCGAAACGCTCCTCAGCCTGGAAGGCTACGTTGTGGACCTGGCCGCGAACGGCACCGAGGGCCTGCGCAAGATCGAATCGCGCGCCTACGACATGGTGCTGCTCGACCTGATGATGCCCGACCGCTCCGGCATGGATGTGCTGCGCGAAGTGCGCGGACGCGATCGCGAAACTCCCATCTTCATGATCACCGCCTACGGCTCCGTGGAAGCCGCCGTGGAGGCCCTGAAGCTGGGCGCCAACGATTACTTCTCTAAGCCCTGGGACAACGAGAAGCTGCTGATCGAGATCGACCGCATGATCTCCAAGCGGCGCCTGGAGTACGAGAATACCCACCTCAAGCGCGCCCTGAAGCAGCGCTATAGCTTCCCCAACATCATCGGCAAGAGCGACCGCATGCTGCGCCTGCTTGACCTGGTGGGGCAGGTGGCCAGTAGCCGCTCCACCATCCTGATCACCGGCGAAACCGGCACAGGCAAAGAACTGATCGCCAAAGCCATCCACACGAATTCGCCCCGCTCGGAGCGCATGTTCGTGCCCGTGAACAGCGGCTCGCTGCCCGCCGACCTGCTGGAATCCACGCTGTTCGGCCATGTAAAGGGCGCCTTTACCAGCGCCATCCACACCAAGAAGGGTTATTTCGAAGTGGCCGACCATGGCACCATCTTCTTCGACGAGATCGGCACCATCGCGGCGGACATGCAGGCCAAGCTGCTGCGCGTCATCCAGGAGAAGGAGTTTATCCCGTTGGGCGCGACCGAGCCGGTGCGCGTGGACGTGCGCATCCTGGCCGCCACCAACGACGATCTGAAGAAGCGCGTGGACGAGGGCACCTTCCGCGAGGATCTGTATTACAGGCTGAACGTCATCAACATCGTGCTGCCGCCGCTGCGCGAGCGCAAGGAAGACATCCCGGCGCTGGTGAGCCACTTCTTCACCAAGTATTGCCGGGAGAATGAAAAGTACCTGGACCCGCACGGCCATTCGGTGCTCACCTTCCAGCCGGAAGTGATGCAGATCCTGATGGAGCACAACTGGCCGGGCAACGTGCGCGAGCTGGAAAATGCCGTGGAGCGCGCGGTAGTGCTGGCCACCGACCCGGCGGTGCCGCTGGACGTGCTGCCCGATCACCTGTTGCAATCGAGCGGCATCCGCTTGCGCCGCGGAGAAGGCGGCGCGCTGCCCGCCGACGCATCGCTGTTCGAGATCGTGGCCGACTTCGAGCGCCGCATCATTCTGGAGCGGTTGGAGCAGCATAATGGCAGCCAGACCGAAGCTGCCGCCGGTTTGCATGTGCCGCTGTCTACGCTGAATCAGAAAATTAAAAGGTTGGATATCAAGATTCCGAAGAAATCGGAATAGGCGCGCGGGACGCCATCGCTGCACTCGACGCAACGGCGGCAGCACGACGTCGATCGCGTTCAGCCGGTAAACGGGTCCTCGCGGAAGGCTGCCCTCGTCCCCGCGCGCCGCTGGTTAAAGTAGTTAGCGCCCAGCGGAGTAAAGCCTCTCCCGCCGCGGGACCCGGCCTACGGCGCGCTGGCGGCAATCTTGCTTCCCGTCGCAGCCCACCACGATTTCCAGAATACGAGGTATGGCGCGTCATCCTGGCCGTTGAGCCAGCCCCTACTGAGCGAATACTTGTCCGTCTCCGGGGTGCGGTACGGCGTCGGCCCTTGCGCCATGAGGGCCCCGCCATTGAGCATGTTGCTTTGGTTCTGGATGGGTAGATTGTCCACGAAGCGGCTCAGGCCCTGGACGGCGTACTCACGAGTCGCCGGGTCACCGCTTGCCAGCAATTGGGCTAGAAATGGCAGCGTGTCGAGGGTGTGAATGTAGTCCAGGGCCATGGCCGCGCACCGCTGCAATTCCTCATCCATAGACGCTGCAATCTTGCCCAAGTACTGAGTGGCGAGTGGGTTGCGCACTCCGCATATTGCGGGAATTAGGCCAATCGCGTGCAAGTTCGGGATCAACCCGATATCGTTGCCCACATCCGCCAGGACCGAGATGTCATTCGACCTGAGCAGTCCGCTCACGCCGACGAATTTAAGCGAGGGGTCGGTGCTCGTGCGCAACGTCTGGTACAAACTCAGAGTGACCGCGCTGTCTCCGATCCCGAGCAGCCCACTCGCCAACTGGGAGAGTTGGCTATAGTCCGTATAGACCTCCAAAGCGGAGGCCAATTCGACTGCGATGCGGTCGCTGACGGTCGCTGGCGGCGAGGCGGTCGCGATTGTCGGCACGCCCTTCGGCACGGGAAAGTAAGCGAACTCGAACGGGTACTGGCCCTGCAGCACCCCCAGGAGCGTCCATAGGCCGCCGTCCGCTTTCGCCAGGAACCAAAGACCGTAGTTCCCCTTAAGGTCTTTGTTGGCCGACATTGCACATTGCCACGAAACGCTCGCCGTGGTACTTGGGGACAACTCCCCCTTAAGGGTCTGATCGACTGTGAGCACGAACGTTATCGAATGGCCGCTCTGGATCCCGGATTGCACGCCCCCCACAACCACCGCGTCGGCTCGCCCAGCCAGCCGGTCTACCTCGCGCAACTCGCTGCGCGCGTTGCAGGATGCCGCACCGAGAAGAATAAATAGCAGCTTGGCTGTCGCTGTCCGCGTCACAATAACCTCCTCCGCGGCTGGCCTTGTCGGTCGAGTCTCAAGCTATCTTTCATTGTTAATCCAAAGAGGCTGTCCTTGACAGGGCCGCTTCGGAGCCTGAAAGAGTTTTCTAAGGATCACTAACATAACATCGATCGTGCTAGCCTATTCGGGAAGACTCAGCAATGCCCGAACACTTGCTTGCGCGAAACGGTTTTCCGTGCCCTGCCTTCCCTAACCAATTTGGATCATATCATTTACGCCGCGCCTTCCGTCTTGCTGAAAGCGCAGCCTGCATCGCCGCGCGCAAGGTATCATTGATGCGCGTCTGATAACCCGCTCCTGGGCTCCTGTAGAATGCGAGCACGTCCTTATCCAGACGGATCGAAACGATTTCCTTGACTGGCTTGTAGAACCTGCCCCGCACCGCCCGCGCGAACCACTCATCGGTCAGTTCGGGAATGTCGGAGAAGTCAATATCTTCGTCTTTGATTTCAGCGATCCGCTTCAGGTTTGCCTTCTGCCGGCGCGTGAGCGGGTCGCCAGGCTTGCGCTCATAACGGACGATAGCCATGATAGTAACGATTCCTTTCCGTGCGGTTCGCTTTTCGAGCCGAGACGATCCGAACGACGTCTCCTCGGTCCACGTGTGGCAGACAAGCAGAAGGTCGTTCACCAGACCGACGGTCTGCCAGCGCTCCTCGCCGTTCACGAAGCGATCCTGCTCGCTGCGATGGTTCGGGTCGTCGAACGCCAGCGCCGCGACAGCTTCATCCCATTCGAAGCGCGCTTGTACATACAATAGCATAAATACACGTACAGCCGACTATCGCGTGGTGGTGCAGACGGCCAGCAGCCGCTCTACCATGCTGATCACCGGCGATACCGGCGCGGGCAAAGAGCCGATCGCCACAGCCATCCACACCAATCCGCCCCGCTCGGAGCGAAAAGCACCTGGACGAGCAAGGCCGCTCGATCCTTAGTTTCCAGCCGGAGGTGGTGCGGATCCTGATCGAGCACAACTGGCCGGGCAAGGTGCGCGAGTTTGAAGATGCCGTGGAGGGCAAGGCTGCTTTCCTTGTGCTTCGCAGGGACGAAATCCTGGCTCGGCCGGTCAGAACTCGTTCACGC
>Ga0302326_10014660_pt1 | contig 16561 bp, 10 predicted proteins | sample Palsa_T0_3_FD_202264 | JGI IMG/M metagenome (GOLD analysis project Ga0302326, IMG submission 202264) | Peat permafrost microbial communities from Stordalen Mire near Abisko, Sweden - Palsa_T0_3 | ecosystem: Environmental > Terrestrial > Soil > Palsa > Peat permafrost | place: Sweden: Abisko...
CTACGAGTTTCCCTGGTCGACACGGTGGATTGGATTACATTCCAGGTTGTGGATAGCGGCCCGGGCGTCTCCGAGCAGATCCGTGTGACTTTGTTCGAACCATTCGTCAGCGAAGGCAAACTTGGAGGCGTTGGTTTGGGCCTCACCCTGGCCGACCGTATCGCTCGTGAACACGGCGGCGCGGTCACGCTGGAAACATCCGAACCTGGGCAAACCATCTTCTCTCTCTCCCTGGCCAAGAGCACCTTGCATTCTTTTGAGGTCTCCGCCAATGAGCAGCGATCAACCACGCGCTAACCTCCGAGTAGCACGTTGCATGGGACCGGCTACCGGGTTCTTAACGAGGTGTGGAATGAAACGTAAGCGTTTTGCGCTAACACTTTCTCTGTTGCCGGCGTTGCTGACCGGCGTTGTGACTGCGCAACAAGAGCCGCCCGGCTCGACTCATCTGGAACAGCGGTTGGACCAGGTTTTGGCGGCGCTCAACAGCATGCAGCATCAGCTCGACGATTCGAAACAGCAGATTGACCAGTTACGCAGCCAGCTCGAGGAAGTACACGCGCAGTTGGCGGCAGCGAATGGCGGAACCCCACAAACAACCGCTGAAGCAGCTTCTCAGCTGCAAAGCAGCGTGCAGCAATTGCAGAATGAGGACGAAATCCTGCAGGCTGAAGTGAAGCAGCACGATCAAACCAAAGTGGAGAGTGTTTCGAAATATCCGGTCAAGATAACCGGGCTGGTGCTCTTCTCATCTTTCTTGAATAACGGCGCTGTCGACAATATCGACCTGCCGATCCTTGCCCTGCCCAAAAATGCGACCACAGCCAACGGAAGTCTCGCAGCAACGCTTCGCCAGACTATTTTCGGTCTGGAGGCGAAGGGACCCATGCTCTGGGGCGCGCGCTCCTCAGCGGAGGTTCACGTGGATTTCTTTGGAGGAGTTCCTTACGCCGACTACACCACCTCTACCGGCAACTTGCGCCTGCGCACCGCGCGCACCCGGCTGGATTGGGAGAATCATTCTCTGATCGCGTCGTTAGACGCGCCGCTTATTTCTCCTAACCAACCGACTTCGTACGTTGGGCTCGGTGAACCGCCCTTCGCATGGTCGGGTAAACTTTGGATTTGGGTGCCTCAAATCGAGTCAATCAATCGGGCCCAGCTCGGCCCAGGAACGCTTGGTCTCGATTTTGCGCTGCTCGATCCGGCCGCCCCTGGCAGTCCAGCAATCTCAGGAGATCGGCAGCCGGACCCAGCCGAGCGCAGCCGCCAGCCTGGGTATGAATCTCGAGTGAGCTACACCATCCCGTTGGGAGATCGATCTTTTACCGTGGGTGCGGGAGGCTACTACAGCCGGCAGACCTACCCCTACAGCCAGCACGTGGATGCATGGGCCGGAACGACCGACTGGAGCTTTCCCTTCTCTCGCTGGGCGGAGTTATCAGGGGAGTTCTACCGAGGGCGCGCATTGGGCGGCCTGGGGGGAGGAACCTTCAAGGACTACGTGACCGATCCGGACTCTGGCGCCATTCGCGGCCTCGGAGACGAAGGTGGATGGTCACAGCTCAAGACACGGTTCACGCGATCGCTTGAGACAAATGTCGGCATTGGCGTGGATGCTGGCTTCTCGGGGATGCTGCGCTACTACACCGACCCTAACGCGACGGACGCCTACACCAACCTGGCTAGAAATCGGACGGTGCTGGCAAACATCACCTATCGTCCGAAAACCTACCTCTTGTTCTCGGCGGAATACCGCAACATCTATAGCTGGCCCATCTCGGGCCAGGTCAACACTGCCCAGAGCCTCGGCCTGGCCACGGGATATACCTTCTAGTGCGCTACCCGATTCCATTGCGCGCGGCGCTGCTTATTCTCTGTTCGCTTTCCGCCATCGCGGCAGGGTATGCCGAGACAGTGGACGTGTCGGTGCAGGCCCGCATGACGCGGTTGAGGAAAGCAAAAGATCAGACGGCGGGCTCGGCCGGTGTTGTTGTTTGGCTTACTCCGCTCTCCCCGGGAATGGCAGAGGTTGTTTCCAGGCCCAAGCCCGGGCACTATCGGCTGCTGCAAAAGGACAAGACGTTCACGCCGCATCTTCTGGTAATTCCGACGGGCAGCACGGTCGACTTCCCTAATCTCGATCCTTTCTTCCATAACGTCTTCTCGCTGTTCAATGGAAAACGGTTCGATCTCGGTCTGTATGAGAGTGGAAGCTCACGAACCGTGCACTTCGACCACGATGGCGTTTCGTATATCTTTTGCAACATCCATCCGGAGATGAGCGCGGTCATCATCACGGTGTCGACGCCATATTTCGGAGTATCGCCCACCGATGGCAACATTGCGCTGCAGGCCGTGCCCCCGGCCTCCTACGAGATGCATGTCTGGGCCGAAGGAGGCAGCACGAACGACCTGAATGCTTTGAGCCGCCGGGTTGTTGTAACTTCCTCCCAGAGAGATCTGGGAGTCATTGATATCAAGGTCGACTCGCACATACCTGCGCATAAGAACAAGTTTGGCGAGGACTATGAGGCTCCCAAGGAGTCCATATATTGAGGTGTTATTTCGAGGAGACTGCTTCGGGGGCGGCCGGCTCGCCGGCCCGTCTCGGCTCATGCAACTCAATTGCCATCATGACCGACTCCGCCACTGAGATGAGAGATTCTCTCTGCTTTTCTGTAATTTGCCGGGGTCGCGTGTCCAGCACGCATAACGATCCGACCACTTCTTGGTCTTGATCTTTAAGCGGGGCCGCAGCACAAAACCGGATGCCGTGCGCTTTGAGAAACGGATCTCCGGCAAACCGTTCGTCTTCCGCGATGTCGGCGATAATGACGACCTGATCGCCCGACACAACCGTGTTGCAGACACAACCGTCGCGCACTGCCCCGCCGGTTGAAAGGGCGTCCTCCGGCAGGCCGCATTGCGCCTCCCAAAAATGTCTTTCTCCGTTAGCCGCGGTGATCAACACGATGGGAGCATCGAACGATCGTGCCAGGTTGGTGACCAGACGGTTGAACATCCCCTCTACCGGCCCATCGAAGGGATCAACCTGCTGCACTTCCTGAACGTTTGCATTGAGTTCTCTGGCTGTGTCGGTGGCTTCTTCTGTTTGCGGGGCCGTTTCACGCGCTTCGGCCGGATGCAAGACCGATGTCAAATAATCCCGCATCAGTTGCAGCGAAGAAACAACGTGTTGCGCATCCTCTACTGGTATGCGGCTGCGCAGAGAGGATAGATCGTTTTCATCGCTCAGTACGCATGCGACCACGATACTTTCCGGGAATCGGGCCCGAATCTGGTGACAGCGCATTCTTATGTGGCGTATCGCTCGCGGCGGAACGCCCACCACGCATATCAACTCCGGCTGCTGACGGGCCATGTGCTCCTGGAGATTGGTCATAGAAGAGTCTGCGGGGACGATCTGCACCGTCGCCGTGTCCTCAAGCACCTGTTGCGCCAATTGACAGGCTATCTCATCGGCAAAGTCCCGGGCAGGCATGCACACCACTCGTTTTGCCGGCTCAGGCTGGTGGGGAGAAGTAAAGCCGGTTCCGGTAGTCAGTTCGTCGACCAGTTCTTCCACGCTTTGCAGAACCTCTTCGGCGCGAGTAGCGGTCATCTCTTCGGAGTGCCGCGCTTCTTCAATCATGGTGAGCGCAGGAATCAGTACGGTATCGTAAACACCCGCACGCGACCGGGTATTCAGCGTCGCGTCGATCAAGGCTCGCGCGTCCCTTGGGTTCGAGGCCAACATTCGCTGATAAAAATGTTCCGACGGAGGCAGCCCTGTCCGCTCCCCCAGCAAGACCTCCAGATAATGCAATCGCGGCACCTGGCGACCGATTACGATCAGGCACACAGTTAGGGGGGTGGAGAGAAGCAAACCGGGCAATCCCCACAGAAACGTCCAGAATACGGCGGCGATCAAAACCGCAATGGCAGAGATCCCGGTCGAAGCGCCGTAGAGCATGGGCTCGACGAAGTTCGCTGCCACCACCTCCAGCACGCCGAACATGATCACTGTCCACATCAACGCGGTCCAGTGTGGAGAGACAGCGCCTGCGAGCAGGAGCGGTCCGGCTGCAGCCATCATGATTCCGACGTAAGGCACAAAGCGCAGCACACACGTGAGGATCGCCCACAGCAACGGATGGGGAACCCCGATCAATTGAAGAACCACGCCCGCGACGGCTCCGTAGCAGAGGTTCACTACGAGTTGCATCTGCAGGTAACGGCTCACCCGGGCGGTGGCGTCTTTCATAGCAGACGTGGTCACGTGCATTCGCCCGCTTCCGGCGAGTTTGAGGCCCCGGTCCCGAAGATCCTCCCTGCCGATCAACATGAAGATCAGGAAGATCACAACAATGAACGTGGTCGTGAGTGGATGTACCAACGGCGTCATGGTCCTGCCCGCGAACTCAAGCACCGATTCCTGCGGCTCTTCGATACGCACCGACACGGGCTGCGTCGTTTTATTCGTTATGGCAACTGGATTGGCATGGAAACGGGAGGCCCTCTGTGGTTGGACAACGGAGATGACTGGATCCAAAGCTGTGTCCCCGCTTTTAAGCCGCTTATTGAGACTGTTCAGCATCTCGACGGTTCTGCTCAACCTACCCGCCGAATCCAGGTGGAGTGATCCAATTTTGTCGGTCACATTTTGCTGGTACTGCGGCAACTCCACGGCAAGGCTGTAGATTTGTCCCAACAACACCCAACCCAGGACGGCCACCGTCGCCAAAGAAAGAACAATCACCAGCAGGGCAGCCAGCGTCCTCCTCATCCCGAATCGTTCCAACCGGTTAGCAGCCGGGGCCAGAACAAATGCAATTAACCCGGCAAGCGCAAGGGGAACGAAGACTTCGCGAGCAAAGTACAGCACCACCACGATAAGAATCCCGGTCAAAAGGGCGCTGTCTGGGCGTTTCAGGTTCTCGCGAGCTTCGCTTAGCACGTTGGTAACGCCTCGGTCCTGGTTAGCACCCTCTGTACGATGCAGGAAGTTTTGGTAGGGTAAACATTAATTTTGGGGGCCAGGCCGAAGAAGGGCCGTGTACCTTACTACAGGTATGACCCTGCACCGTATGAACTCGATCCGGGACAGCTACAACCGGCTGGCGAATGAGTATGCAACGCATCTCTTTGGGGAGCTTCAGAACAAGCCGCTTGACCGGGAACTTCTAAATCGTTTCGCATCTGAGGTGAAAGGGCGAGGCGAAGTATGTGACATGGGCTGCGGCCCTGGTCACGTAGCCCGCTACCTCCACCAAGCAGGCGTGAACGTCTTTGGTTTGGACCTTTCTCCGGGAATGTTGGAACAAGCTCGAACGCTCAACCCTGGCCTTCGCTTCAGGGAAGGAAATATGCTGGCTCTGGAGCTTGGGGATCAGGAGCTTGTTGGGATCACGGCCTTCTATGCCATTGTCAATCTTCCTGAAGAATCTCTGCCCCTGGTTTTCGGGGAGATGCATAGAGTGCTGCAACCAGGCGGATTGCTGTTGCTCGCATTTCACACCGGGGATGAGGTCGTTCGGGTCCAAGAGCTGTGGGGGCAACCCGTCGCCATGGAGTTCTTCTTCTTCCAGCCTTCCGTGGTGCGCCGGCACCTGGAAGCTGCGGGCTTCGAGGTTGAAGAAATCATCGAACGGGAACCTTACGCTCCGGAAGTGGAGCACCAAAGCCGAAGGGCGTACATCTTTGTGCGCAGACCGTGATAAAAGAGACAGCGGACGGTAATGACAGCTATGGAAACAACGAAAGATGGAGTCGCCTCTCTTACCGCAGGAAAGATGAAACTGAGAATTTACCCCACGAAGCGGGCGGCTGGCGAGGCGGCTGCGCTTGCGGTAGCAGAGGAATTGCGGCGGCTGGGCCAGCTTCGCGACCAGTTTGGCGTGATCTTTGCCACCGGCGCCGCGCAGTTCGACACGCTTGATTTCCTGACCTCAACGCCTGGATTGCCCTGGAAAAAGGTCCGAGGTTTTCATCTGGATGAATATGTCGGACTCGACGAGAACCATCCAGCTTCTTTTCGCCGCTTTCTACGCGAACGGCTGACGCAACGTGTAGACCTGGGCGCCTTTTTCGAGATGAACGGCAGCGCTCAGGATCTTGACGTGGTATGCCGGCATTACATCGAAGAGTTGCACGTGGCTGAGCCGCAACTCTGCCTGCTCGGGATTGGCGAGAACGGGCACCTGGCCTTTAACGAGCCGGCCGAAGCCGACTTCCAGGATCCGCTGGAGATGAAGATCGTCAACCTGGACCTGATGTGCCGTCGGCAGCAGGCGGCAGAGGGCTGGTTCCCGAGTTGGCAGGAGGCGCCGGAACGAGCGCTTACCTTGACCATCCCAACGGTCTTTCGCGTCCCGAAGCTGATTGCGTCGGTACCGGGGCCGCGTAAAGCGCAGATAATCCGGCGCACGGTACAAGAGCCAATCTCTCCTGTCTGCCCCTCGACTCTTCTTCGCACTCATCCCGACGTGACGGTCTACCTGGATGTAGACTCCGCTGCCGAATTGGAGAACGTTTGATCCGGTGTCCAATGGGAGCTGCGCTCTGTCGAAAACATTTCCAGGAGTGGTCCGCGGAACTGCAGATCCCTCGGCTGCGCTCGGGATGACAAAGGGGAGCGCGACGCTTCCATAGAGTGCAGTTGCTGGAAAAACGGCGTTTGCTGAGTGCCCCTCGATCGGCTTGATTGGATACGCTGTTATCCAGGTCTGCGTTTTCAACAGAGGAACCATGCGCATGCGGCCAGCCCAAGGTGATGAAAAACGCTTCTATCCAGCAACCGCTCTTCATGGAAGCGTCGCGCTCCCCTTTGTCATCCCGAGCGAAGCCGAGGGATCTGCAGTGCCGCGGACCACTCCCGGATATGTTTTCGACCGAGGGCAGCGGAGCGGTTTCTTCGCACCGATGCCAATGATCAAGGACCTGGCCACATAATCATTCGAACAGAAGTGAAATGCCATGAATCCATCTAGTCCCCAGCTGCCCGCAGACGCGCAGCCGACAATCCGGGCCAAGAAGCAGGGCGGCGTGCGGTGGTGGATTGTATGGACCTTGTTTTTCTCGACCGTTACCAACTACATCAGCCGGCAGACATTCTCGGTTCTGTCGCCGATGATTACGGTGCAATATCATCTGAGCCACACTGACCTGGCCAAAATACTTGGCGCGTTTCAAATCTCTTATGCGGCCACATGGCTTCTTGGCGGCATCTTCCTCGATGCGGTGGGAACGCGGCTGGGCTTGGCTCTGGCGGTCATCTTTTGGTCCGTCGTGAATATCCTTACGGGGTTTGCCGGCTCGGTCTTTGGATTCGCCTCCTTCAGATTTCTTCTGGGCATCGGTGAAGGTTTCAATTGGCCGGCAGCAAGCAAGACCGTGGCTGAGTGGTTTCCCAGCCAGGAGCGCAGTCTCGCGGTCGCCATCTTCGATAGTGGCTCAAGCGTAGGAGGCGCTTTGGCAGCCCTGGTTATTCCCTGGATTGCTCTGGCATTCGGATGGCGCTGGTCGTTTATTTTTTCCGGCCTGCTCGGCTTTGTGTGGCTGGCGATGTGGCTGCGCGTCTACCACCCGTTGGATCGCCACCCGCGGGTAACGCCGGATGAGGTGGCGTTGATCCGCGCCGGCCAGGATACGCCCCGCAATTCGCCGCAGCGCGGCCTGCAACGCTACCTCGATCTCGCCCGGAGCCGCAATGTCTGGAGCATCGTCCTGGGCCGCGCCCTGACTGATCCGATCTGGTGGTTCTATGTCTTCTGGCTCCCGCAATACTTAAGTGATGCGCGTGGTTTCAGCCTTAAGCGCATCGCCCTCTTTGCCTGGATGCCCTTCATCGCGGCCGATATTGGTAACTTCACTGGTGGCTTTATTTCCGGTTACTGCATTCGCCGCGGCGTGCCGGTGGTGCGCGCGCGCCTTTGGGTCTGCGCCATCAGTTGCCTGCCTATCCTGGCCGGGATCCCCGCCGCGCGTGTGCACAGCGTGACCCTGGCGCTCGCATTGATTTGCGTTGCCCTGTGGGGATACGCCAGCTGGTCCACGATGGGGTTGACGCTTCCCTCGGATCTGCTGCCACACGACGTAGTCGCCACGGTTACCGGTCTAAGCGGATTGGCCGCGGGCCTGGTGAGCGTGGCCTTCACCTTCGCGGTGGGAGTTCTGGTCGATCGCTTCTCCTACGCCCCTGCATTCTTAGTCGCAGGGCTGATGCCGCTCTGTGCCACTGCCTGCGTATTTCTCTTAATCCGCTCGCCACTCGGCGGGGCGCCTACTTACTGACATTGCGCTATTCCGTGCGCAATGCCTTTACCGGATTGATGGAAGCCGCTCGCTGCGCCGGAATGATACTTGCCAGAAAGGCACACGCTGCCAGCGCCAGCACCGATCCGCCCAGCACCAGTGGATCCCATCCCTTGACCTGGTACAGCTGCGCCGCAATCAGCCGCGAGCACGCAACCGACACCGGAATCCCAATTGCCAGCCCGAACAGTATCTGCAGAAACGCTCCATGCAGCACCAGCCGGATCACGTTGGTCCGATTGGCCCCCAGCGCCATGCGCACGCCAATCTCACTGGTCCGGCGCTCCACGGTGTACGCGGTTACGCCATACAGCCCCACGGCCGCCAGTATCAGAGCCAAAATCCCGAACAACCCCGTCATCTGGGCCACCGCCCGCTGCTGGTCAAAGCTCGAGTTTACCTGCTCTTCAAGCGTCTGGACGCCCAGCAGCGTCACGTTGGAATCGACGTCGCTCAGCACGCGCCGGACCTGTGGCTCCAGCCCCTCCATGCTGCCGTGCAGTTGCAGCACTGCGCCCTCGATAAAGTGCGTGCTATCGTCCAACGACTGCATCAACGGGTGGTCATAATGCACGCGCTGTGCCAGCGGCACAAAGAACAATGGCCTGGTCGGACCAGTCCCCGCCGGATCTTGGTACTTGGCATTGCGCACGACCCCTACGATCTCGTAGGTCGCGCTGTATTGCGGCAAATCCAGACCAAAGTGCGCCCCGACCGGCTCTTCACCCGTCTTGAAAAATCTCTTCACGAATGCCTCGTTCACGACCGCGACCTTCTGCGTCGACGGCGTATCGTCCTCAGTGATCGAGCGTCCGCGGAGAATCTTCTGGCCCAGCGTTTCCAGATAACCCGCATTCACGTGATCCCACGATGAACCGATATCGTCGTTCATATTCGGCATGCCGTGGCCCTGGCGTATTACGATCTCGCCCCAGTTATCCTGCAGCGGCGTGTATTGCGCCAACGCCGCCCGCTCCACGCCCGGAATGTGCGCCAGCCGGTCCTGCAGCTCGCGGTACATCGCGTCCAGCTTGGGTTGCGAATATGCGTTAAATGGCGCCGTCAGGCTGATGGTCACCCGATGATCCGTCTCATAGCCGAAGTCCTGATGCTGCAGCTTCTGCAAACTCCTGGTCAGCAATCCTGCGCCCGCAAGCAACACCACTGATAGCGCCGCCTGCACCACCACCAATGCCTTCTGCGAGAACGACGACCGGTCCTTGGTGCTGCGGTTGGCGCCGCGCAGCGCCTCGGCCGGATCGGCATGCGTCGCCAGCCAGGCCGGAGCCGTGCCAAATAGCGCCCCAGTGAACAGTGATAGCAGAAACGCAAACCCCAGCACGGGCAGCGATGGAGCCGCATCGATGGGCACATACTTCGCCCCGTGGAACACCAGCGCAACCACTGCCTTCACCCCGAGGAACGCCACCGCCAGCCCCAGCAAGCCGCCCATTACCGAGAGCACCAGGCTCTCGGTCAACGATTGCCGCATCAGCCTCGCCCTGGAGGCGCCTAGCGCCAGCCGCACCGAGGTCTGCGCCCGGCGAGACGCGCCTCGCGCCAGCAACAGATTCGCAATATTCGCGCAGGCAATCAGCAGCACCAGGCAGCACACCGTGAGCAGAATATTCAGGCTGGCCGAGTAGTTAGCCCGCATCACACCTACGCCCGTTCCTGCCGGAACGATGCTTATCTTTTGCTTCGGCAGCTGTGCTTTGATTCCCGACATCCAATCCGGGGGAAAGCCACTCTCGTTCACCAGCCATCCCCGCAGCAGATTTGTCAGTCGGCTGGGCAGCGCATTGGGAGAAGCCCCTGGCTTGAGCCGCCCGATCACCCGGACCCACGCATTGAAGCGATGCAACAGCGAATTGGCGCCGTTGAGAATCGGCTCCTGGTTAAGAGGCAGCCATATCGCCGGCGGATCGCTGCGCAGCGTTTCGCCAAAGAAGCCCGGCGGTGAAATGCCAACCACCGTAAAAGGATGGTCATCGACGATGAAGGTCGAACCCACCACTCGTGGATCTGAGCCATACTCCTGCTGCCATGCGCGATAGCTGAGCATGGCGACCGGGGCCGACGATGGCCGATCATCGGACGGAACGATGGTGCGTCCGATGAATGCACCGACACCGAACGTAGAAAAATAATTGCCGCTGACAAGCTCCGCGCGCAGCGGTTTGGCTATACGGTCGGTTTCGCCGCGCCGTGTGCTGAATTGCCATCCGCCTGCCTGAAATGCCGCCAGCTCTTCGAACTCCGGCGCATTCTGCTGCATGCGCAGATAAAAGGGGTAGGAGAACATCCCCCAGTTTTCCTGTGGGGCGCCCTCCACGCAGCAGTCCTGCCCATCACCGACGCGGTACAGCCGGGAGGGATCGACCACCGGGAGCGACTTGAGCATAACTGTATGAATGAGCGAGAAGATGGCAGTCGTGGCGCCGATGCCCAAGGCCAGCGTCAACATCGTAGTCAGCGTGAAGATGGGGGACAACCGCATCTGTCGAAGCGCATACGCGATATCCTGCCGCAGCGTTTGCATGAAAAATCCTCTTCGAACTGATACGGATCGTCGAAGCGCGATGTTCCCCAGATTGTTCAGATCTTCAGCCAACCAGAGAAGCTCCATCCAGCCCCGAAGGTGCGACCTGAAAGTAGCCCCGGACGCTAGTCCTGGGAACAGATCGCAATAATGGGCTAGTCAGCCGTCCCTTCGGGACTAGATATCTCTCCCTAAACGCAACCCAGGACTGCGTCCTGGGCTACTTTCAGGTCGCCCCTGCGGGGCTGATTTGCAAAGCCAAGCACCGGAGCGGGGACGGTCGCTCCGGTGCTTGGCTGGCTGATGCAATTCGACACGGTCAATTGGTTACTGACGAGGCTGTACTTCGTCTCGCGAGGATTTTTTCTCAGGAACACTCTCGGCGCGAGCCTGAGTGGCAGGTTCTTCGTGTTGACGAGTAGCTACTGGCTGCGAATGAGATTTATTTTCATCTGAGCGAGCGGCGACGGGCTTCTCAGCTGATTTGTTTTCGCTCGTGTGACTTGCAGCTGCCCTCTCCGTCGTCTCCTTGTTCTCACTCGGGCGAGTTGGAGCCGCTGTCTTCTCGGTTGTTTTGCTCTCACTCGGGTGACTTGCGGCTGCCTTCTCGGTCGTCGGCCGGCTCTCACTTGGGCGAGTTGCAGCCGCTCTCTTCTCCGTCGTCTTGCTCTCACTCGGGTGGGTTGCAGTTGCCCTCTCGGTCGTCGGCCGGGTCTCACTTGCGCGAGTTGTAGTTGCCCTCTCGGTCATCGGCCGGGTCTCACTTGCGCGAGTTGCAGCTGCTCTCTTCTCGGTTGCTCTGCTCTCAGCCGGGTGAGCTGCAGCGGCCCTCTCGGTCGTCGCCTTACTCTCGCTCGGGTGAGTTGCGGTTGCTCTCTTCTCGGTTGCTCTGCTCTCAGCCGGGTGAGTTGCAGCCGCTCTCTTCTCCGTTGTCTTGCTCTCACTCGGGTGGGTTGCAGTTGCCCTCTCGGTCGTCGGCCGGGTCTCACTTGCGCGAGCTGCCACTGCTGCACCACGAGCTGCTATTACTCCCCTGCCGGTAAACTCACCCGGTCTGGAGGTCGCCGCGATCGGCGGTTTGCCATGATTCACGGAGGCTAGGAGTTCGTGGTTCCTGCCGGCGGCCCGTAGATGTTCGGCTTGTGCCGCCGTTGCGGGATAATGACGCCCACGTGCTGCGGCCTCTTGTGCGGCGGTCGGCCGAACGATTGTTCCACCCCGTCCGCCATTGTAACTAACGTAGCCTCCTGCCCGGGGGAAGCTCCTCACGTACGTGTTGTGAATCACCGCGACATTCACGTTATTCACCGACTGATTGTAGTAGAAGGCTCCGTTATTCCAATATCCGCCCCCATAGCCGACACCACTGTAGCCGAAGCCATAGTTGATCCCCCCGTAGAAGCCGACGGTGGGACCCCAGTAGCCCGCATTCCAGACGTAGCCGCCGCTACCCCAACCCCAATAACCCGGAGTCCATAGCACCCCGACGGCGGGCGGCTGGACCCATGTGCCGGGTACCCAGTAGTAGCCTTCTGAACCATAAGCCCAGTAGCCTGGCGTCCACAAATAACCACTCTGCGGACAACTAGGCTGCGAATACGCGACGAGTTCAGGCGGTGCGATGTTGACAGTTACGCTGAGCTGGGCGAACAATGTGGCCGGAATGGCCAATACCAGAGGAATTAACAACAGCAAACGGCTTATACGCATTGGAACCACCTTGCGCGGATAAACGGCTTCGCGTCTATGTAAGATTTCCACGGAGGCGCTGCCTACTGTGTACTATTGTTCGCCCTCGAGCTGCCTCAAACGACTGTGCCGCAATTCAGCTGTGAGACGAAACCCAACTACTTTGACTCCGTGTCGTGCCCACTCAAGGGCTAAGTGCTGAGATGCGCGCATGGGATTTCGAGTTAGGGCGCCAGGAAATAAATCTGCGTTCCCGGCAAAATGCGGAGATAGGCGCCCCAGCCAAGCTGTTATAAAGTCATCATCTTGCGACAGATGTAGTAACTTCAGCGAACGCCCTTGGGTAACAAGGTTGACTTCCCCGAAGCTTCGTAACTCTTACCCATAATGGCGCTTAGAGATGAATGCCCACAGCATAGGTGGTTCGATGGCAAAGCATCCTTCCGTTAAACAGCGTCACGTCGTAGTCTTTACTTCTGTGGGCTATCGGCTGGGTAAAACGTGTTTGAACGGGCTCGTGATCTTCGCCATGATGCTCGCCGGCGCCGCGCGGGCGCAGGACTCGAGCCGGCTCGTCGACGACTATATCCGGACCGACTTCACCGTTGAACATGGTCTCCCCGACAATGTTGTCAACGCGATCGTGCAAACCGAAAATGGGCTTCTTTGGGTGGGCACGGAATCGGGCCTAGCGAGCTTCGACGGACGTGACTTTACAGCGATCGATCTCAAGACCGCAGGTTCGCCTTCACCCGGGGCTGTACATGCTCTCCTCGAATCTTCCGATGGCGGCCTTTGGGTGGGCACGGACGCGGGTGTAGTCGTCATCCCGCGATCGGCTCTCGATCGATTCGACCCCGCGTTGTTGACCTTCTACCATCTAGGCTCTGGGCCGAGCGATGAGGTCGAAGCTCTGCTGCAGGCGCGCGACGGCGTGGTGTGGGCTGGAACCGATCACGGTCTCTATCGGCAAGACTCGGGCAGATTTGCGGAAGTAATACCCGCCCTGTCCATCGGCCGAATCGATGAGGCATTAGATGGCCATCTGCTGCTTATCACCGGGCAGGGGTTTATTGATTGGGACGGCCACCAAATCCTCCGGCATCCCGGCCTCGCTGCCGGTTTAGGAGTGCATGAGGATGAGATTTTCGGAGTCTTCCAGGACCCTAGCGGGACCATGTGGTACTGCACTAACCAGGGCGTGATGCGCCGCGGTGATCCGCGCCCTCCTCCTCTACAACCTTCGAACGTAGCAAAGACAGCGGCGTTTCGAATCTATCGGGATTTCCAGGGCAACCTGTGGGTGGCCAGCGGTATAGGCATTTACCGCGTACACGGTGCGCAACTGGAGACGCCCGCGCCCAATCTCCATGCGCGCTCCTTCTATGTCAGCCGCGACGGTGACCTGTGGATCGGCAGCAACGGCAATGGCCTGGTCCACCTCAGACGTCGCGTAGTGCATATGTTTACCGCCGCAGATGGCTTGCCAAACGACATCACCATGGCGGTTTTGCCGGGGCATGACGGGAGGCTCTGGGTTGGAAGTAACTGCGGGCTTTCTGCTTTTGACGGCGAGCGCTTCAAGTTCTATAGCGAGAAAGACGGTCTTCTCAACTCATGTGTCTGGTCTCTGGCAGAAGATGCGAAAGACAACCTATGGATCGGAACTTATGGCGGTGGGCTATTTCGATTTCGCGACGGCCGCTTTATCCAGTACTCCGCCGAACAAGGATTGATCAGCAAAATTGTGTTGCAGGTCGTCGTCGCCCAGGATGATTCTCTGTGGGCGGCCACGCCTGACGGCCTCAGCCACATCCAGGATGGACATATTCGTAACTACACCGTTGCCGATGGGCTATCCAGCAACCGGATTCTCAGCGTGCATCAGGATCGAGGGGGCAACCTATGGGTGGCAACCCAGGGCGGTGTGGATCGTCTTGCGGGAGAACGGTTTCTCCCTCTCCCGCCGAGCCAACCGAAGGATGGCCCCTTCTCGGTAAGGTTTGCTGAAGATTCGCTGGGGAACCTCTATACCGCGGCCTCTCCGAAAGGAATCAGCCTGATCACGAACAATCGGCTGATCGGCGCCAATGACGATTTAAAACTGCTGAGCATGGTGGAGTCTCCGCAACATGATCTTTGGTTCAGCGGGAACAACGGAGTGATCCGCATCCGGCGCGATGATCTGCTCAAAGCCGTCTGGGATCACGATGGTCCCCTTGATTATCGTGTCTTCGACCGGTCCGACGGAATGAATTCCGTTCAGTGCAGTGTAGGGTCTCCTAACATCGCTATCGCCGCGGGTAGCAAGCTTTGGGTGGCAACGCCCAAAGGCCTGGCCATGATCGACCTGGCGCAGGTGCCGCGGGTAACCCGGAGACCAAAGATTTTCGTCGGAGCCATCACCGTTGGACAACACAAGGAACTCGCGGGCCAGCAACTGCTCCTGCCCGCGGGGACCCATCATGCGGAGATCCATCTTGAAGCCATTGACCTGGCCTCACCGGAAAAACTCCGACTGCAATATCGGCTGGATGGGGTCGATGCCGGATGGCTTGATGCCGACGCTTCGCGGACCGCCGTATACACCAATATCCCCGCGGGAACTCATACCTTCCACGTCCGCGCCAGCGACAGCGAGGGAGTGTGGGATCGCACAGGCATCGCCTACAGCGTTACCCAGCGTCCTTACTTTTATCAAACCACCTGGTTTCTATTGGTCGCCGTCAGTGGGCTGATCCTTCTCTTGTCCGCGGCTTATCTCATCCGGGTGCGACAAATCGTCGGGCAAACTCGCATGCGGCTGGAAGAGCGGCTGGTGGAACGAGAGCGCATCGCCCGCGAACTTCACGACACGCTTCTGCAGGGTGTTCTCAGTGCCTCGATGCAGCTCGATCTGGCAGAGGATCAACTACCCGACGATTCGCCCACCAAGCCCCTGCTGAAACGGGTTCTGCAGATGATGCGCCAAGTTATTGAAGAAGGTCGAAACGCACTTCGCGGCCTGCGCACACACGATGCAGACAGCGGCGATCTGGCGATCGCATTCTCGCGCATGGGGCGGGAATTCGCGATCGATGACAAGACTGCATTTCGCGTGATCGCGCAAAGCACTGCACGCCCCTTGCGGCCGCCGATCCGTGACGAGGTATATCGCATCGGCCGCGAGGCCATCGTGAATGCATTTGTGCACGCGAAGGCAAAGTCTGTCGAGGTAGACATAGAATATGCACGTAGATACTTTCGTATTCTGGTGCGCGACGACGGCTGTGGCATCGACCCTCATGTGCTTGACTCCGGCCGCGAGGAGCACTGGGGGTTGGCGGGCATGCGCGAGCGTGCCGAAGGCATTGGCGCCGGCTTTAAACTTCGCAGCCGTATCGGCGCGGGAACCGAGGTAGAGCTGACCATCCCCGGCGTCATTGCATTCGAAGATGAACTCAATGGTCCGATGTCGCGGTGGCTTCCCTGGCTAAGCCGGGAAAAATTCGAAACGCCGGCAACCAACCGAAAGGAGCGAGGATAAAGGATGAGCGCCTCTTCCCAGATTCGAGTTTTCTGTGTCGACGATCACCCGCTGATGCGGGAAGGTATTGCGGCGGTGATCAGGAACGAACCGGATATGCTGCTGGTTGCGGAGGCTGCAACCGGCCATGAGGCTATCCAGGGTTACCGGCAGCATCGGCCTGACATCACTCTCATGGACCTGAGGCTGCCCGACATCGGTGGTATCGACGCCATGGTTGCCATTCGTACGGAGTTCGCAGATGCCCGCGTGATCATGCTTACGACCTTTGAAGGAGACGTCGAGATCCACCGCGCGCTCGAGGCCGGAGCCCGAGGGTACATGCTGAAGAGCATGCCGCGGAAACAGCTGGTGGAGATGATCCGCAAAGTGCATGGCGGAAAGAAACAGGTCCCGCCTGAAGTTGCGGCTCGCCTGGTGGAACATCTGGGCGATGAGACCCTGAGCGAGCGTGAAATTGAGGTTCTGCGGAAGATCGCTGGAGGCAA
>Ga0302326_10014662_pt1 | contig 16560 bp, 13 predicted proteins | sample Palsa_T0_3_FD_202264 | JGI IMG/M metagenome (GOLD analysis project Ga0302326, IMG submission 202264) | Peat permafrost microbial communities from Stordalen Mire near Abisko, Sweden - Palsa_T0_3 | ecosystem: Environmental > Terrestrial > Soil > Palsa > Peat permafrost | place: Sweden: Abisko...
CGCGCAGTGGCGATCGCAAGCCCGGCTGAGCCGGGCGCGGCGGGTCGCCGCCACCATCTGCCCGCCGATCTCGCCGGCGGGCAGACCGCGCGTACCGGTGAAACAGCCGAGCAGATCGCTGCGGCGGCTGGACCCCAGGCCGACACCGCGGGTCTGGCGGACGCACTGGCTGATCCCGGTCCGGCCACCGGCTACTCAACCGAGGGGTACCGCCGCGTCGTCGCGCTTGCCGAGGAACTGAGCGCGCTGCGTGGCCACCTCGGCCACCCACTGCCCGATCTGGTTGCCGAGGTGCGCCGGCTGCTGGGGGTCGACTGCGAGGTCCGCGCGGCACTGCCTACCGAAGGATGGGCAGGCACCGAGCAACTCGACGCATTCGCCGACGTGGTCAGCGGCTATGCCGAGCGAGCCGGTGCCGCAACAGATTCCGTGACCTCGGTCGACGGTCTGCTTGCTTACCTGGATGCCGCCTCGGTCGTCGAAAACGGCTTGGCGCCCGCACAGACGGTCGTTGCGCAGAATCGGGTGCAGGTGCTGACCGTGCACTCCGCCAAGGGTTTGGAGTGGCAGGTGGTTGCCGTGCCACATCTGTCGGGCGGGCTGTTCCCGTCAACCGCGCAGGCCCGCACCTGGCTCACTGACGTCGCCGACCTGCCGCCACTGCTGCGCGGCGACCGTTCCGTGCAGGGCGTCCTTGGCGTGCCGGTGCTGGACACCTCGGATGTCACCCATCGAAAGCAGCTGTCGGACAAGATCTCAGCGCACCGCAGCCAACTGGATCAGCGTCGCCACGACGAGGAGCGCAGGCTGCTGTACGTGGCGATCACCCGGGCCGAAGACACCCTGCTGCTGTCCTGCCACCATTGGGGAGCCACCGGGATCAAACCGCGCGGACCGTCGGATTTCCTGGTCGAGATCAAGGGCATCATCGATGAGTCCGCCGCCGCCGGCGAGCCCTGCGGCATCGTCGAGCAGTGGACGCCCGAGCCGGCCGGCGGCGATCGAAACCCATTGCGCGACAGCGTTCATGAAGCGGTCTGGCCCGTCGATCCGCTGGGCGATCGCCGCGCCGATGTCCAGCGCGGTGCGGCGTTGGTCGCCGCCGCGATGGCCGCCGACGTGCCGGACGACGGCGACGACGCCGACCCCGAAGGGTGGGCCGCCGATGTCGACGCGCTTCTCGAGGAGCGCGCCCGCACGGTGCAACCGCCGGCGCTTCCGCTACCCACCGGGCTGTCGGTCAGCAGCTTGGTCGACCTCGCCCGCTACCCCGAGCACGCTGCGCAGCGGATGACGCGTCGACTGCCGACCAAACCTGAACCTCATGCGTTGCTGGGCAATGCATTTCACGATTGGGTCGAGCGCTTCTACGGTGCTGAACGGCTGTTCGATCTCGCCGACCTGCCGGGCGCCGCGGACACCCACATCGCCCAGCGTGACGCCGAGGAACTCGCCGTGTTGCAGCAGGCTTTTCTGGCGTCGCCGTGGGCTTCCCGCACGCCCGTCGCCGTCGAGGTGCCGTTCGAAATGGCCATCGGCAGCCGCGTGGTGCGTGGTCGCATCGATGCGGTGTTCGCCGAGCCGGACGGCGGCGCGACCGTCGTGGATTGGAAGACCGGCGAACGACCACGCGGCGCCGAGTCCGCGCGTCAGGCCGCCATCCAGCTCGGGGTCTACCGGCTCGCCTGGGCGGCGCTCAGCGGCTGCGACGAATCGTTGGTACGCACCGCTTTTCACTATGTGCGCGGCGGAACGACGGTCACACCCGAAGTGCTCCCGGAGCCCGACGAACTGGCCGCGCTTCTCGAAACTTAAGAGTTGCGGCTGACCTTGAGTGCGGCGGTGATCATCGGAATCTGCAAAGGCAGCCGGGCCAGCGCAAAGATCCGCATCGGCCACGGCTTGCCCCACCACAGCCGGACCATGTTCAGGTTGCCCGGGAAGACCGCGATGAACAGCGCGGCAGCCGCCAGCGCGGCGAGCCTGCGGGTGCGCTCCACCAGCAGCAGCCCGCCGATTCCTATTTCAGCCACACCGGATGCGTAGGTGTAGAAGCGCGGGCTTCCAGGCAGCTCGGCGGGAATGATCTCGTCGAACGGTTTGGGCGCCACAAAGTGCACGGTGCCGATGCCGAGGAGCAAGGCTGCGATGCGGTATGCCCCGATGCGGCCGGCGTCGCGCTGAGAACTGGATGTGATGGCGGTCATGGTTACATTGTGGCGTGCGCCGGGCTGAGCCGATGAAGTGTGGTCAAAGTTAGCCCCCGGCGAAGCGATGTCGAAGAACCGCTGACCGCCCGGCCGGGCTATGCACTGGTCGGCGTGCTCCGAATTCCCGAGGAGCAAGTCAGCCCGATCCAGGCCATCTGGCGACGCGTCGCGGTCGCGTTGCTTGCCCTACTAGTTGCGGTGATCACCGTGTATCTCGGTCGCGACGGCTACGCCGACGTCCGCGGTAAGCCGCTGACGTTTTTGGACTGCGTGTACTTCGCGACCGTGTCACTGACGACCGTCGGCTACGGCGACCTCACCCCGTTCACCGAATTCGCCCGGCTGATCAGCGTTTTGGTGCTCACACCGCTGCGCATCCTGTTCCTCGTCGTCTTGGTCGGCACGACCCTGCAGGTGCTCACCGAGCGGTCTCGGCAAGCGTGGAAGATTCAGCGTTGGAGGAGCAGAGTGCGCAACCACACCGTCGTGATCGGCTACGGCACCAAGGGCAAGTCCGCGGTGGCGGCGATCCTCGAGGACGTGTCGACCGCCAAGGACGTCGTCGTCGTCGACGTCCAACAGCCGGCGCTCGACCATGCTGCGGCTGCGGGCCTCGTCACCGTCCACGGCGACGGCACGAGATCCGACGTGCTGAGGCTGGCCTCGGCTCAGCATGCGGCGTCGATCATCGTGGCCACCGGGCGCGACGACACCGCAACGCTGGTCACCCTGACCGCCCGGGAAGTCGCGCCGAAAGCCAAGATCGTCGCCTCGATTCGCGAGGCCGAAAACCAGCATCTGCTCAAGCAATCCGGTGCCGACTCGGTGGTGGTCTCCTCCGAGACCGCCGGTCGGCTGCTGGGTGTCGCGACCACCACGCCCAGCGTCGTCGAGATGATCGACGACCTGCTCACACCGGCCCACGGATTCGCGATCGCCGAGCGTGATGTCGAGCCGGCCGAACTCGGCGGTTCGCCGCGGCACCTGTCCGACATCGTGCTCGGCGTGGTGCGCGACGGCCATCTGATGCGGGTCGACGCGCCCGAGGTCGACGCCATCGAGGCCGGTGACCGGCTGCTCTACGTCCGCACGACGGGGAAGTGAGGCTCAACCGTGGATTTCCAGTTACACAGCGTGCCGTTGCTGTCGCGCATTGGCGCCGACCGGGCCGATCAGGTACGCACTGACACCGACGCGGCGATCGCCGGCTGGGCCGACGCGGCATTGCTGCGCCTGGATTCGCGCAACCAGGTGATGGTCGCCGACGGCCGTGTGCTGCTCGGCAAGGCGAAGTCCTTCGCCGAGAAGCCGCCCCAGGACGCGGTCTTCCTGGGCCGCATCGACGATGGTCGGCACGTGTGGGCCGTGCGGGGTCCACTGGAGGCGCCTGAGGATCCCGGGGTCGACGCTCAAGTAGCCGATCTGCGCCGTGCCGGCCAGCTCTTCGACGACGTCGGGGCGCAGCTGGTATCGGCCGCCGCGGCGCTGCTGAATTGGCATGCCAGCGCGCGGTTCAGCTCGGTGGACGGCTCGCCCACCAGGCCGGTCCGGGCAGGGTGGGCACGGGTCAACCCGGCCACCGGCCACGAGGAGTTCCCTCGCATCGATCCCGCAGTGATCTGCCTGGTGCATGACGGCGCCGATCGCGCGGTGCTGGCCCGTCAGACGGTGTGGCCGGCGCGGATGTACTCGCTGCTGGCCGGTTTCGTGGAAGCCGGTGAATCCTTCGAGACCTGTGTCTCCCGCGAGATTAACGAGGAGATCGGGCTGACCGTGCGCGACATCCGCTACCTGGGCAGCCAGCCGTGGCCGTTCCCACGCTCGCTGATGATCGGCTTCCACGCCGTCGGCGATCCCGACCAACCGTTCGCCTTCAATGACGGTGAGATCGCCGAGGCCGAGTGGTTCACCCGCGACGAGGTCCGCGCCGCCCTGGCACTGGGCGACTGGAGCAGCGACGCGGAATCCAAACTGCTACTGCCGGGGTCGGTGTCGATAGCCCGGGTGATCATCGAATCCTGGGCTGGCGCCCGCTGACGATGCAGGCTGACTAGCCGGCCAGCGAAGCCAGCTTGGCCTTGACTTCTTTGGCCCCCGGGTTGGTCAGCGTCGAGCCGTCTGAGAATTTCAGCGTCGGAACCACGTGGTTGCCGCCGTTGACCGAGCCGACGAAGTCTGCCGCCGAGGGGTCCTGCTCGATGTCGACTTCCTCGTAGTCGATCCCCGAGGCTTTCAACACGGTCTTGAGCCGGTGGCAGTAGCCGCACCACTGTGTGCTGTATATGGTCACCGAGGGGCCTGAAGCGTTACTCATAGTCGTACAAACATAGACGGCGTCGCTGATATGCCGCGGCGGTGCGCGACGATTGTCGGCGATCACTGCCAAGATGGACGCCATGCCGGTGATCGCAGACTCATTGATTGCCGACCTCGACGACGAACAGCGCGAGGCCGTGCTTGCTCCGCGGGGACCGGTCTGTGTGCTGGCCGGGGCCGGCACTGGTAAGACCCGCACGATCACCCACCGCATCGCACAGCTCGTCGCGGCCGGTCACGTCGCCGCGGGGCAGGTGTTGGCGGTGACGTTCACCCAGCGTGCAGCCGGCGAGATGCGGTCGCGGCTGCGGGCGTTGGGCGCCGCCTCGCAAACCGGCGTCGGCTCGGTGCAGGCGATGACGTTTCACGCCGCCGCGCACCGGCAGCTGCGGTATTTCTGGCCGCGGGTGGTCGGCGACACCGGCTGGCAGCTGATGGACAGCAAGTTCGCCGTCGTCGCGCGGGGCGCCACCCGCTCGGGCCTGCAGTTGAGCACCGACGACGTCCGCGATGTGGCCGGTGAGATCGAATGGGCCAAGGCGTCGCTGATCTCGCCCGAGCAGTATCCCGACGCGGTCGCCGCTATCTCCCGCGATGTCCCGCTGGACGCCACGAAGGTGGCGACCGTGTACGCGGCCTACGAGTCGCTCAAGTCCCGCGACGACGGCGTTGCCATGCTCGACTTCGACGACCTGTTGTTGCACACCGCGGCAGCGATCGAGAACGACGCCGCGGTGGCCGAGGAATTCCGGAACCGCTACCGCTGCTTCGTCGTTGACGAGTACCAGGACGTGACGCCGCTGCAGCAGCGGGTGCTGTCGGCCTGGCTGGGCGATCGCGACGACCTGACCGTCGTCGGTGACGCGAACCAGACCATCTATTCGTTCACCGGCGCCACACCGCGGTATCTGCTGGACTTCTCTCGGCGGTTTCCGGAGGCCGCAGTGGTGCGCCTGGAACGCGACTACCGGTCGACGCCGCAGGTGGTTTCGCTGGCCAACCGGGTCATCGCCGCGGCCCGCGGACGGGTGGCGGGCAGCAAGTTGCACCTCATCGGCCAACGCGATCCCGGTCCGGAGCCGACATTCAATGAATTTTCCGACGAGGCTGCCGAAGCCGCTGCGGTGGCGGCGTCGATCAAGCGGCTCGTCGAGTCGGGCACGGCGCCCTCAGAGATCGCGGTGTTGTACCGGATCAACGCCCAGTCCGAGGCGTACGAGGAGGCGTTGACCGAGGCCGGCGTTCCGTATCAGGTCCGCGGTGGCGAAGGCTTTTTCAGCCGTCAGGAGATCCGGCAGGCGCTGTTGGTGTTGCAGCGGGCGGCCAACCGCGACGTCGACGGTCCGCTGCCCGAGGTCGTCCGCGGGCTGCTCGAGCCGCTGGGTCTCACGGCGCAACCGCCGACGGGAGTCCGGGCCAGGGAGCGCTGGGAGGCCCTGGTGTCCTTGGCCGAACTGGTCGACGAGGAAGTGCAACACCGGCCGACGCTGGACATGCCCGAACTGGTGACCGAGTTGCGGACCCGCGCCGATTCGCGGCACCCACCTGTCGTGCAAGGCGTCACGTTGGCCTCGTTGCACGCCGCCAAGGGGCTGGAGTGGGATGCGGTGTTCCTGGTCGGGGTGACCGATGGCACGCTGCCGATTTCGCACGCGCTTGCCCACGGCCCCGAGAGCGAAGCCGTCGAAGAGGAACGCCGGCTGCTCTACGTCGGAATCACCAGGGCGCGCCTGCATCTGGCGCTCAGCTGGGCACTGTCGCGCAATCCCGGCGGACGGCAGAGCCGCAAACCTTCGCGTTTCCTCAACGGCCTGTCGCCGCAGACGCAGGCCGACTCGACGCCGAACCGGTCGCGGCGCAACCGTGCTCCGGCGTCCCGTTGCCGAATCTGCAACAACCAGCTGACCACGCCCGCGGCGATCATGTTGCGCCGCTGCGAAACCTGCGCCGCCGATATCGATGACGAGCTCCTGCTCGAGCTCAAAGATTGGCGGCTGCGCACCGCCAAGGAGATGAACGTCCCGGCCTATGTCGTGTTCACGGACAACACGCTCATCGCCATCGCCGAGCTGCTGCCCACCGACGATGCCGCGCTGGTCGCCATCCCTGGCATCGGCGCCCGCAAGCTCGAGCAGTTCGGTCCGGATGTGCTCGACCTGGTCCGCAGCCGGGCCTAGCGCAAAAGTGATAAAAGCCCAGGTCAGAAAATCGCTTGCCGTCTCACGCTGCTACGATCTAGTCTCGAACTGCAATTTCCACGTGCCTAGACGAGAGGGGGAGCCGCAATGATCAGCAACAACGCCTTCGGTGTATGCCTGGCCGGCAACGCAGGCTCCCGCCATGCTGCCCATGCTGCGGCCGCCGCCTTCGCGGCTGCGCACAAGCGCATCGCCGTCGCGACCGACCGTCCGTGGATCGGGGCAGTACCCAGGTAATCTGCCCACTATCAAGCCATTTGGCCACGGACCCGAAGTCACCAGGATCCGTGGCCATAGTTTTTGGTTGACAAGCCCGCCACTGGTCTTCGAACCCCGCAACACGCTCGCCCAGACCAAGAAGCAGGTGAACACGACATGTCGACGGAAACTGAGCCCGACGATCAGCAACCGGAGTTGCCTTGTCATGTCAGCGATCCCGACCTGTGGTTCGCCGACAGCCCATCCGATTTGGAACGCGCCAAAGAGCTGTGCGCGGACTGCCCGATCCGCTCGGCATGCCTGTCCGCTGCACTGGAACGCGCTGAGCCGTGGGGAGTGTGGGGCGGCGAGATCCTCGACCGGGGAAACGTGGTGAACCGCAAACGGCCACGCGGTCGTCCCCGCAAAATCGCGGCCTAGAACATCGAGAAGCGTTAGACGGCTGCTGTATCGGGCTCGGCGAAGCCGGGGACCAGCTCGTTGGACAGCGCCTGGGTCGGCACGTGGGCGTCCAGCTGACACAGGATCGCCATCGACGAGGCGAGCACTCGCATCGGGATCGCCAGCTTGGCCGGCAGATCCATCTGCCTTGCCGTGTTGATCTGGGCTACACCCTGGTTCAGCTGACGATACGTCATGCGCTGCAACCACTTACGGGTGTAGTGGAAGACCTCGACCTCGACCGGTTCGACGTATTGGCGCAGCATCTCGTCGATGTCGCGCACCGACACCTGCTGGCCCTTCTGGATGAAGCCGGCCTTTTCCATCGTCGGCAGCACCAGGTCGTAGTTCTTGTCGCGGGCGTAGCGAATCGTTTCTCCGAGCTCGACCGGGAATCCGCCGGGCAGCGGCGCGACCGCGCCGAAGTCGATGACGCCCATCCGCCCGTCGGGCAGCAGCATGAAGTTGCCCGGGTGAGCGTCGCCGTGGATCATCTCCAGCCGCTTCGGTGAGTCGAAGATGAACGCGGCCAGCCGGGTGCCCAGCAGGTCGCGCTGTTCGACAGTGCCGCTGCGGATGATGTCCGACATGGCGATGCCGTCGATCCATTCCTGGATCACGACTTTCGGGGCGCTGGCCACCACGTGCGGGACCAGGAAGTGCGGGTCGCCGTCGTAGGCCTTCGCGAACGCGCGCTGGTTGTTGGCTTCCAGCCGGTAGTCGAGCTCCATCTCGGTGCGCTCGATCAGCTCATCGACGACGCCCTGGACGTCGACGCCCGGTGCGAGCTGTTTGACCACGCCGATCATCCGCCGCAACGTCTTCAAGTCGGCGCGCAGCGCCTCATCGGCGCCGGGGTACTGGATCTTGACGGCGACTTCCCGACCATCAGACCACACCCCCCTGTGCACCTGGCCGATGCTGGCCGAGGCCACCGGGGTGTCGTTGAACTCGGTGAACCGTTGGCGCCATTTGGTACCCAGCTGCGCGTCGAGCACCCGGTGCACCTTGTCGGCCGGCAGCGGCGGCGCGTCCTTCTGCAGCCGGGTCAGCGCTTCGCGGTATGGCTCGCCGAACTCCGCGGGGATCGCGGCTTCCATCACCGACAGCGCCTGCCCGACCTTCATCGCGCCGCCCTTGAGCTCGCCAAGGACGTTGAAAAGCTGCTTGGCAGCCTTCTCCATCAGTTCGGCGTTGACCTCGTCTTGCGATTTACCGGCCAGCCGCTTGCCGAACCCGAGTGCCGTACGACCGGCGATGCCACCCGCCAGGCCCGCTAGCTTCGCATTCCGGGCGGCGCCCCCACGCTTGATGTCTGCCACCTCTCCATCATCCATGACCGGCGGCCACGTGCTTCCTCAGATCTGGCAACAACGCTGGCAACAACACCTGTCAGCAGGAACACAGCGGATGTTTCGGCCACTGCCGCGCCACGATCGAGCCGGCGTGGACATCGAATTCCAGGGTGGCGCTCAGCGCCTGCGGAGGTGCGGCGTCCGACCCGCGCACCGCGCCGATCACCCGGTTGACCTGGCTGAGCGCCAGCGCCGCGGTCGCCAGCACCGTCGCGCGGTCCGCGACGCCGACGGTGTCGCGCAGTTGTGCGGCGACGGCAGGCCACGCCGCATCGCGATCGCGCCGGTGCAGGTCGGCGCAGTCCAGGCAGCTGGTGACGCCGGGAACGACGAGCGGGCCGACCAGGCCGGTGCCGTCGCGGACCCGGACGGCGAGGTGCGCGACGCGCTGACTGTGCAGATCGCGCAGCATCCGCGGGTCGGTGACCAGGTTGTCGGACAACACCACCAGGTCGGCTTCGGCGGCCGTCACAACCGCGTGGGCCTGGGTGCTGTGCTTCACCCGGGCGCCCGAGCAGCGCAAGCCTTCAAGCAGCAGCTCGGACAGCGGGCCGCGGCCGTGTACCCGAATCGAGGCCGACCGGACGGGCCGCTGCCGGGGCCCTCGCGTGGCCACCCCCGCCGTCACCAATTGCCCGACCAGATCGCTCAATTCACCGTCGCTCAGCCCGCGGGCTTGCCGTTGCAGTTCGCTCATCGGGACCGGCGAATGCATGGCCCGCAGCAGTGTCGCCAGGCCCGTGGCATCAAGGCCGCGCGGCGGCCGGATCAGCACGGCGCGACGCGGACTCCAGCCCACCTGCACCGAGCCGTCTGGCCGGAGCAGTACGGGAAGCGCGGGGTCCAGCGCATAGAGCGACGGCGTGAGCTGCGCCATTCCGGCACTGTGCCACGGCGGGCGGGACGTTCGGCTCAGCTATCCACAGCGCCGGACTCGCCGTCGGAGACCAGTACTAAACCCTCGTCATGAGCGGCAGTTCCGGCAGCCACGAAACGCTCTGCGTCGCTGGGAACTCGGTCGCCGGCCGAAAACCGGGAACCAGCCCGACATGCCCGGCCCGGTCGACCCACTCCTCAACCAGCACCCGCAACACCTGCCGGACGATGTGCCCGCCCCGGCAGCGCATCGACCCCGCACCCAGACTCCAATGCCGGTGCGCCCTGACGCCAATCACCAGATCGTCGGTGGACATGGCGTCGCTGCCGTCCCGCTGCACCGCACCGACACACAACATCACCACCATGTTGGCCGGCAGCTCTACCTCACCGACGGTCGTCGGCTGGGTGGTGAAACGATGACAAATCGGCACCATCGGCTCCAACCGCAGGACCTCTTCAACGAACTCGCGGATCAGCTCGGGCTGGCGTCGAAGCAGTCCGCACAATTCGGGATTGCGTGTCAACTCGAACAAATGCCAGCCAGCGTGTTTGAACAGGTTGCGGCACGCCTCGGACAGCACCTGGCCGGAATGCCCGCACAGGTGCTCAACCGGCAATAGCTGCAGGCGCGACACGCTGTCGAACAGGGCGCTGGCCATCGGCGTGGTCACGGCGGCCACTGCGTCACCGCCACCAGCGGCGGCGAAACGATCGATCAGCGCTGCGGCAGTCGGACGGAACGCCGCGGCAACGTCATGAGCCGACCTTGGCGCGAATAGCTCCTCGTGAGCCTGAAGATCCTGGTCGGGAAGGGCACGGGTGCAACCCAACCGTGCATCGTCCAGGTTCGCTAACACCTCGTCCCGTCCGACGACAAACACCCAGTTTCCATACATCCAGCTTGCCCCCGGGTGTCGCAAAACCGGGCCGGCCTCTCGCGCTAAGCGCCAACCCAAGCCGCGGTCCGTGCTCAGGGCGTTTCCCGCCTCGGCGGGAAGGACTGGACACTCGGCAAGCTTCACGTGCCCGCTCCTCATTCTCAGCCGTGTGGCGCGCTGAATTCCGCAACTTTGCCACCATCGTCACCAAGGATGATTCAGCTGTCCACCGGACCGTCAGGACCTTCGCGGGGGTCACGATCGGCGTCGCGCTCGAATTCGGCGATCGCCTCGTCGATCCCGCTGGTGTCGCCGCCGATGACGCGGTCGATGAATCCGGCCGGGTCGTCGAGATCCTCGGAGTCGGGTAGCAGATCGGGGTGTTGCCAGACCGCGTCGCGGGTATCGATACCGCCCGCCTGGGTCAGCCGGTCCCACAGCGCCGCGGCCTCCCGCAGCTTGCGTGGTCGCAGCTCCAGGCCGACCAGCGTGGCGAAGGTCTGCTCGGCCGGCCCGCCGGTGGCTCGGCGCCGGCGCAGCGTTTCACCGAGCGCGGCCGCGCCGGGAATCCGTTCTCCCAGCGCCGCATTCACGACGGTCTGCACCCAGCCTTCGATCAGCGCCAGCAGCGTCGCGAGGCGTTCCAGCGCCTGGGTCTGCTCGGGTGTCGCCTTGGGCTCGAACACGCCTTGGGTCAGCAACTGCTCGACGGCGGCCGGATCATTGAGCGATGCGGGGTTGAAGTCGCGCGCCAACTCCTCGATGCCGTGCATGTCGATCTTCATGCCTTTGGCGTAGGCCTCGATGGCGCCGAGCAGCTGGCTGGACAGCCAGGGCACATGACTGAACAACCGGTGATGAGCGGCCTCGCGGGCGGCCAGAAAGGTGACGATCTCGCTGCGGGACTGCTCGAGACCCTTGGCGAACGACTCGATCGCATCCGGCAACAACGCGGCAACTCCCTTGGGCCCCAACGGCAGACCGATATCCGTCGACGTCAGCACTTCGCGGGCCAACCTGGCCAGCGCCTGGCCGAGTTGCGAGCCGAACGCCATGCCGCCCATCTGGGACATCATCGACATCAGCGGACCGGCCATGCTCTTGGCCTCCTCGGGCAACGCCGACGCCCACACCGTGGCGATCTGCTGGGCCATCGGATCGCACAACCGCTTCCAGGTATCCAGCGTGTGATCAACCCAGTCGTTGGGGGACCAGGCGACGGCTTTCGTGGTGCCCGCGGGCAGGGCGGTCGCGCCGTCCAGCCAGGTCTCAGCCAGGTGGACGGCGTCACTGATCGCGTCGCGGGTGGCGGCCGGGATCGGAGCCACAAACCCGATCGAGCTCGACGCCAGTTGTCGGGCCAGCTCGTAGTTCACCGGCCCGGAGGCGCTTCCGCCCATGGATGAGCCGGCGCCGCTGAACATCTGCCCGAGGTGGGTGAACATCTGGCCCAAGTCGGCCATGTTGAAGTCGCCGCCGAGGCCGCCCAGACCGAACGGGTCGGCGGGTCTCGAGCCGGAAGCGGGGTCGTCTTCCCGGTGCTTGTCACGATCCGGGTCGTCGCCGGGGGAGAACCCGAAAGGCAGGTCAGCCATGTCCACAACGGTACTCACTGGCCGAGCGCGACGTGCGACTGTCCGTAACGCTCTCAGTGAACCGGACTCGGTGACGCCCGGCGACAATGCAGACCGGCACGGTTTGAGGAGGAGCCGGGCTATGCGAGCGTGCCCGGCGACAATGCAGACCGGCACGGTTTGAGGAGGAGCCGGGCCATGCGAGCGTCCGTCTAGTCTTAGCGACGTGAACAGGCGGATTCTGACGCTGATGGTGGCGCTGGTCCCGATCGTGGTGTTCGGCGTGCTGCTCGCCGTGGTGACGGTGCCCTATATCTCCCTGGGCCCGGGACCGGCGTTCGACACCCTCGGCGAGGTCGACGGCAAGCAGGTGGTCGACATCAAGGGCACTCAAACCCATCCGACGACGGGCCACATGGACATGACCACGGTGTCCCAGCGCGACGAACTCAGCCTCGCCGAGGCGCTGACGTTGTGGCTGTCCGGCCAGGAGCAGTTGATGCCACGCGACCTCGTCTACCCGCCTGGCTCGTCGCGGGAGGACATCGATAAGGCCAACGACGCCGATTTCAAGGAGTCCGAGCACAACGCGGAATTCGCGGCCCTGGGATATCTGAAGTATCCGCTGGCGGTCACCGTGGTGGTAGTCAGCGAACCCGGGCCGTCGGTCAACAAGCTGCAGCCCGGTGACTCGATACAGGCAGTCGATGGCACACCGGTGGCCAACGTGGATCAGTTCACCTCGTATCTGAAGCACACCAGACCCGGACAGTCGGTCGCGGTCGACTTCCGCCGCAAGAACGCGCCGCCCGGGGTCGCTCAGATCACGCTGGCCAAGCACCCGGATAAGGACTACGGCTTCGTCGGCGTCTCGGTGACCGACGCGCCATGGGCGTCCTTTGCGGTCGACTTCAACCTCGCCAATGTTGGTGGCCCATCGGCGGGCCTGATGTTCAGCCTGGCGGTTATCGACAAACTCACCACCGGCAATCTGGCCGGTTCGAAATTCATCGCGGGTACCGGGACGATCAAGCCGGACGGCGAGGTGGGTCGCATCGGCGGCATCGTGCACAAGATGAGTGCGGCCCGCGATGCCGGGGCGACGGTTTTTTTGGTGCCGGCCGAGAACTGCTACGAGGCGAACTCCGGCAAGGTGTCCGGGCTGCAATTGATCAAGGTCGACAATCTCGGACGGGCGGTGGACGCGCTGCACGTCGTGGCCGCAGGCGGGCACCCGCCGAGCTGCTAGATGAGCCGGGATGAGCACCGCCGGGCAAGATCAGACCGCCCGGTAACGATGCGCGCCGCAGGGCGGCGTGAGGAGGAGCCGGGCAGATCAGATGGGGTGCGTACAGTTGAAACGTCGAGGACAACCGAGCAGGGAGCGTAGCTAGTGGGGATGCGGCCCGCCGCCAGAATGCCGAAGCTGACTCGACGAAGCCGGACTCTCATCGCGGTCGCCCTGACCGCGGTCGGTCTGCTGCTGATCGGCCCGCGACTGATCGACGCCTACGTGGACTGGCTCTGGTTCGGCGAACTGGGCTACCGCTCGGTGTTTTCCACCGTTCTGGTGACCCGGTTGATCGTGTTCGTGGTGGTCGGGTTGCTGATCGGCGGCATCGTGTTCGCCGGCATGGCTTTGGCCTACCGCACCCGGCCGGTGTTCGTCCCGAGCAACGGTAACGATCCGGTCGCCCGGTATCGTACCGTGGTGATGTCGAGGCTGCGGGTCATCGCGATCGGTGCCCCCGTCGCGATCGGCCTGCTCGCCGGGATCATCGCGCAAACCTACTGGGTGCGTATTCAGCTGTTCCTGCACGGCGGCGACTTCGGTGTTCGCGACCCGCAATTCGGCAAGGACCTCGGCTTCTACGCCTTCGAGCTGCCGTTCTACCGGCTCGTGCTCAGCTTCTTATTCGTCGCACTGTTTCTGGCTTTCGCAGCGAATGTGTTGTCGCACTACATTTTCAGCGGCATCCGGCTGTCCGGGCGCACCGGCGCGCTGACCCGCGCGGCGCGCATCCAGCTGATCAGCCTCGTCGGAACGCTGGTGCTACTCAAGGCAGTTGCATACTGGCTGGATCGTTACGAGTTGCTGTCGCATACCCGCGCCGGGAAACCATTCACCGGGGCCGGCTACACCGACATCAACGCGGTGCTGCCCGCCAAGCTGATCCTGTTGGCGATCGCGTTGATCTGTGCAGTCGCGGTGTTCTCGGCAGTTGTGTTCAGAGATCTGCGGATTCCGTCCATCGGCCTGGTGCTGCTGCTGTTGTCGTCGATGATCGTAGGGGCCGCGTGGCCGCTGATCGTCGAGCAGATCAGCGTCAAACCCAATGCGGCGCAAAAGGAACGCGAATACATCAGCCGCAGCATCACCGCGACCCGGCAAGCCTATGGTCTGACCGAAGACGTGGTGTCTTATCGCGATTACAACGGCGACAGCCAGGCGACCGCCGAGCAGGTCGCCTCCGATCGCGCCACGACGTCCAACATCCGGCTGCTCGACCCGACCATAATCAGCCCGGCCTTCACCCAGTTCCAGCAGGGCAAGAACTTCTACTACTTTCCCGATCAGCTGTCCATCGACCGCTACCGCGACCGCGACGGCCATCTGCGTGATTACGTCGTCGCCGCACGCGAGCTCAACCCGGACCATCTGATCGACAATCAGCGAGACTGGATCAACCGGCACACCGTCTTCACACACGGCAACGGCTTCATCGCTTCACCGGCGAACACCGTGCGCGGAATCGCCAACGACCCCAACCAGAATGGTGGATACCCGGAGTTTCTGGCCAGCGTCGTCGGAGCCAACGGCAGCGTACTGTCGCCCGGTCCGGCCCCGCTGGATCAGCCGCGCGTCTACTTCGGTCCGGTGATCTCCAGTACGCCCGCCGACTACGCGATCGTCGGTAAGACCGGCGTGGACCGCGAATACGACTACGAGACCAATGCCGACACCAAGAACTACACCTACACCGGTACCGGCGGGGTGCGGGTCGGCGGCTGGCTGTCGCGCAGCATCTTCGCCGCAAAGTTCGCCGAGCGAAACTTCTTGTTCTCCAACGTCATCGGGTCCAACAGCAAGATCCTGTTCAACCGCGATCCGGCCCAGCGGGTGGAGGCGGTCGCGCCGTGGCTGACGACCGACAGCAGCGTGTACCCGGCGATCGTCAACAAGCGGATGGTGTGGATCCTCGACGGCTACACCACGCTGGATAACTACCCTTACTCCGAGCTCACGTCGTTGTCGTCGGCCACCGCCGACTCCACCGAGGTGGCGTTCAATCGGTTGGCGCCGGACAAGCAGGTGTCCTACATCCGCAACTCGGTGAAAGCCACCGTCGACGCCTACGACGGCACCGTGACGCTGTATCAGCAGGACGAGCACGACCCAGTGCTACAGGCGTGGATGAAGGTGTTCCCGGGCACGGTCAAGCCCAAGAGCGACATCACCGCCGAATTGTCTGCGCACCTGCGCTATCCCGAAGACCTGTTCAAGGTGCAGCGGATGCTGCTGGCCAAGTATCACGTCAACGACCCGGTGACGTTCTTCTCCACCTCGGATTTCTGGGACGTGCCGTTGGACCCGAACCCCACCGCCAGCAGCTATCAACCGCCGTATTACATCGTGGCCAAAGACAGTGCGAAAGGGGACGATTCGGCGTCGTTCCAGTTGACCAGTGCGATGAACAGATTCAAGCGCGATTATCTCGCCGCTTACATCAGTGCGAGTTCGGATCCGGACTCCTACGGCAAGATCACCGTGCTGACCATTCCAGGTCAGGTCAACGGGCCCAAGCTGGCGAACAATGCGATCACCACCGACACCGCGGTGTCGCAAGACCTCGGCGTGATCGGGCGGGACAACCAGAACAGGATCAAGTGGGGCAACCTGCTGACGCTTCCGGTCGCCCGGGGCGGATTGATCTACGTCGAGCCGGTTTACGCCTCGCCTGGTGCGAGCGATGCCGCGTCGTCATATCCCCGTTTGATCCGGGTGGCGATGATGTACAACGACAAGATCGGCTACGGCCCTACCGTCGGTGACGCGCTGACCGGGCTCTTCGGGCCAGGTGCGGGGGCGACTGCGGCCGGCCCCGCGCCCACCGAGCCGGCCTCACCCCCCGGCAGCCCACCGCCGGACGCGTCACCTGGAGCTCCACCGCCGGCTGCCGCGGCCATCCCGCCGTCGCCGGGTGGTGCTGCCGTTACGCTGTCGCCGGCTAAGGCCGCCGCGCTCAAAGACATCGAATCGGCCATGGGGACGGCGCGCGAAGCGCAGAAGAACGGCGATTTCGCCGCGTACGGGTCTGCGCTGCAGAAGCTCGACGACGCGATCAACAAGTACAACAACGCCAAATGAGTCGATTCACACGCTGATCAGCGCGCGATTTGGAGGCATGGCGAGCGTTCGGTAACCTGATATTCACCCGTCGCGGGGTGGAGCAGCTCGGTAGCTCGCTGGGCTCATAACCCAGAGGTCG
>Ga0302326_10014665_pt1 | contig 16559 bp, 17 predicted proteins | sample Palsa_T0_3_FD_202264 | JGI IMG/M metagenome (GOLD analysis project Ga0302326, IMG submission 202264) | Peat permafrost microbial communities from Stordalen Mire near Abisko, Sweden - Palsa_T0_3 | ecosystem: Environmental > Terrestrial > Soil > Palsa > Peat permafrost | place: Sweden: Abisko...
AAATGTCCCGGATGATTCCGCCGACCCCCGTGGCGGCGCCCTCGAAGGGCTCGACGGCGCTGGGGTGGTTGTGCGATTCGATCTTGAAGGCGATCGCCCACCCGTCACCCACGTCGATGATGCCCGCATTCTCCTCGCCCGCCTTCACAAGCACCCGTCCAAAACCGTCCGTCGCCTCCCGCTTCTCTGTGGGGAAGCCCTTGAGGAGCGGGCGGGTGTTCTTGTAGGAGCAATGCTCCGACCACATCACGGAGAATATCCCAAGCTCGGTGAGATTCGGACCGCGGCCAAGATGGCCGACGATCAGCTCGAGCTCCGAGGGCAGAACCCCATGCCCGCGCACGAGCTCCGGAGTGATCTGCTGATTGAGGACGGGATCTGGATTCGGCGGAAGAGGATCGGCGGGCATGCGGGAATCGGATCGCCGGCTGGCTCGGTCAGGCAGAGAGCTTGCCCACTGCCGGCACGGACGATGCCAAGAGAGCCCGGCACACCGCCAGGCCATCGCGGCTGGGATGGAATCGCTCGAAGGCCCGGTCCGGGTGCGGCATCATTCCGAACACGTTGCCGGCCTCATTGCGGACGCCCGCGATGTCGGAAATTGAGCCGTTGGGGTTCGCCGCATACCGCAGAAGCACCTGGTGATTGGCCTCAATCCTCGCCAGTCCGCCCTCGTCGATCCGGTAGTTTCCCTCGCCGTGGCCGACCGGAAGCCGGATGACCGCGCCCAGGGTCGACGGATTGAAGGCGGCCGTGCTCGCCTCGACCCGCAGTTCGCACATCTGACATCGGTATTCGAGCGAGGCGTTGCGGATCAAAGCCCCCGGGAGCAGGCCGGCTTCGCACAGGATTTGGAATCCGTTGCAGATTCCGAGCACGCGGCCGCCGCGCGCCGCGAACTCGCGCACCGCGCCCATGATCGGCGAAAACCGCGCGATCGCTCCACAGCGGAGATAATCGCCATAGGAAAATCCTCCGGGCACCACCACCAGATCCGCGCCGCCCAAATCGGTCTCCTTGTGCCAGAGGTAGCGTGTCGGCAGACGCAGGCCAGAGGAAAACAGATGGAAGGCGTCCTGGTCGCAGTTGGAGCCCGGAAACTGCAGAACCGCGATCGTCATGAAGCGCCCAGCTCAAAACGGTAATCTTCAATCACAGGATTGCTCAAAAGGTCCTTGCAGAGACGATCGAGCTGACCGCGAAATTCAGGCGTATCCGACGCGTCGACCTCGATCTCGATCACCTTGCCCACCCGGGTCGCTCGCAAGCCCAGAAGGCCGAGGGCCTCGAGGGCATGGCCAACGGCGGCGCCCTGGGGATCCAGCACGTTCTTTTTCGGTGTGACGAATACGCGGACTTTCACGGACGGCTATCCACCACGGCCTTTGCCCGCGCGTCAACCGACAAGGCGGCGAATTTCTGTCATGTCGCCGGCGGCCGATCGCGGTTGCGAGGATGGAAGCGGCGGTGTTGCTCGATCAGCCGGCTTCCCTCAACCGCCGTGTAGATCTGGGTGGTCGACAGACTGGCGTGGCCGAGCATTTCCTGAATGGCGCGGAGGTCGGCGCCACCGGCCAAGAGATGGGTCGCGAACGAATGGCGCAGGAGATGCGGCTTGACGTTCTTCGTGATGCCGGCCCGAGCCGCGTGCTTCTTGACGATCGCCCAGAGAGCCACTCGAGAGAGTGCCGTTCCCCGTGGATTGAGAAACACTTGGCTCGCCGTGCGCTTCCGGACCATGTGCGGCCGTCCGGACCCGAGGTAGTTCGCGAGGGCCGTCGTCGCCTTGGCTCCGACCGGCACGATGCGTTCCTTTGAGCCCTTTCCGAAGACGCGAACGAAGCCCCTCTCAAGATCCAGCTGCTGCAGGAGGAGCGAGGCCAATTCGGTGACCCTCAGCCCACTTGCGTAGAATAGTTCCAGCAATGCGCGGTCGCGCAAATCGGCCGGTCTGCCCCCGCTGGCGCTCCCCATCAAACGCGATATCTCAGCCTCCGATAGCGTGCCCGGTAGCCGGCGGGAGAGCTTGGGCCCGCTCAGAAGAGCGGTGAAATCGTCTTTGCGCCGATTTTCACGGACCAGAAAGCGGGACATCATCCGCAGCGCCGTCAGTTTCCGCGCAGAGGTGGCGGGCGAAACTCCCTTTCGACCCAGCTCACGCGCCCATCCTTCGGCATCGGAGGCCGCCAGAGTGCTCCATCCGGCAATCCCCTTCTTATTGAAGAACCGAGCCGCCTGAAGCAGATCGAGCTGATACGCCGCCCGTGTGTGCGAGGAGAGCCCCCGTTCCAAATCGATGAACGCGAGAAACGCGTCGATATCCGCGATGAACGCCCCTGCGTCCCGATCGCCGTACCCGTCAGTAGTTCCGCCTGCGCGGAGGGGGCGGGGGGGCATTCTGCTCCTTCATGCGGAAGGTAATGCGCGCCTTCTCCAAATCGTAGGGACTCATCTCCATTTTGACCGTGTCACCGGCGGCGATCTTGATGAAGTTCTTCCTCAATTTGCCCGATATGTGGGCGAGAACCACGTGACCAGGACTCTTCAGAAGCTCGACCTTGAACATCGTACCGGGGAGAACGGCCACCACCCTGCCCTCGACTTCGATCGCGTCGGCGTCAGGCATGGTTCAGGCAAACGGAGCGGTAGATCATCCAGGTCATGGTGGTTCGCTTAGGAGGTCGCAAAACCCCTTGTAAGGCGGCATTTGACGGCGTAAGTCAAGGATTTACAATGGCTGAGACCCCGCCCTGCCCTTATCCCAAGCTCTTTCCAAGCCAGCTGGTCCGAGACGATGTATTCTACATGAGCCTCGCCTATAATCAGGCCGTCGACGCGTGGCGTCAGGACGAGGTGCCGATCGGCGCTGTGATTGAAATGAACGGCGAAGTGGCGGGAATGGCCCACAATTCGGTGGAGACCGGACACGACCCAACGGCCCACGCTGAAATGATCGCATTGACACAGGCCGCGGCCAAGCTCGGCGATTGGAGGCTGGAGGGCGCCACCGTCTACGTCACCAAGGAGCCCTGCCCGATGTGCTCGGGAGCGCTCATCATGTCGCGCGTGAAGCGGGTCTGTTACGCCGTGCCGGATCCGAAGATGGGGTGCCTGGGGGGCGCCACCGATCTCAACGCGCTTCCGCGGTCAAATCACCGTCTCGAAGTGACGGCGGGTGGCGTCCTGACCGACGAATGCCTCGGACTCATTCAAGCGTTTTTCCGACTGAAGCGAAGCGACGAGGTCTCGGGCTGAAGTCCAGAATCATGGTCTACGCCCAACTCGCCTTTTTCACCGCTTTGCTCGGCGTCGTGCCGTTTTTTGTCCTGCGGCATCCCCGCCTGGGCCTTGGGCTCGGGTTGCTGGCCTTCGGAGTGGAATGGGGGCTCTTTTACGCCAACTCCGTTTCGACGGTGTACCCGCTATTTGGATTCCCGGGGTTCTGCACCGCGGCGACTTGGCTGATAGCGGCGATTCTCTGCATCCGCCTCGCCCGCCGCCAGGGGCAAAAATCGGGCTCCCCCTGGCTGCTTTTGCCGGTCCTATATGTCGCCAGCCTGATTGGCACCGTGATTCTTGGATCGCATCTCTTCAATGCCGGCGCTTACGCGGCTCTGATCGGGTCGATCGAGCAGCGCGAGTGGACCCAGGACATTCAGCCCAAGGATCCGAAGCACATGCGGATGGTTTCATCCGAGAACGCGCTCTACATGGCGCGCAAGGCGGTGGCCAATGCCGGGGCGATCGGTAGCCAATTCGGCCTCGATTGGGACCGTCTGACGCTGCAAAAGGTCAAAGATCATTTGGTGTACGTCATTCCGTTCGACTTTGCCGGATTCTCCCAGTGGCAGAGTTCGGTCGGTTCACCAGGCTTCATCATCGTCGACGCGGAAGATCCCGAGCGGGCGCCGCGACTCGTCGAGCTGCCGGCGAATGGCCGCATGCACTACACGCCGGGCGCCTACTTTGGCCATGACTTGGAGCGCCATCTTCGCGAACAGGGTTATCTCAACGACGGATTGGAAGAGCCGCGGTTCGAACTGGACGATGACGAGCGCCCCCACTGGGTCGTCCCCGTTTACCGGCTTTCGCTGTGGTGGGGCGGCGAGAAGCTAACCGGCGTGGCGACGGTCGATCCCGCCTCCGGCGCGATCGATTGGTACACCCTTGGTCAAGCGCCGGCCTGGATCGATCGAGTTTTCCCGGGAAACTTGATCGAAAACTACATCGACGAACGGGGAGAATATTCCGGCGGTTGGTGGAATAGTTTCTGGGGCAAGCTGTCGCTGACGTCAGCGGAAAAGCCCATCCTGGTCTACGGTTCGGACAATCGGCCGCAATGGGTGACCGGGGTGACCTCCACGAGCGAAAAGGACGATTCCCTGGTGGGGCTAATGTACACGGATTCACATACCGGAAAGACTATTTACTATCGGACCAATGGCGGAGCAACCGACACCGCGATTGTGCAGGCGGTGGATGCGAATCAGCAGGTGAAATTCAAGCACCTGCATGCGAGCACTCCTCAGATTTACAATGTTTCGGGCGTAATGACTTCCGTCGTGCCGTTGCTCAACGACAACCACGCTTATCAAGGGATGGCGCTGGTGCGCGTCACCAATCCGCAGGATGTGGCCGTCGGGACCACCCAGATCGAGGCGCTGCGCGCCTACGAGGCGATGGCTTTTCGCAAAGGCCAGCAAATCGAGGTCGGGACGGAGCATGAGCGCTCATTGGCAAGTAGCGGCTTCGACGATTTCGACTTCAAATTAGCAAGGACACAGCACGCTGAAGCGGGCAGTTGACGCGATTGCAGACCGGTGCTTGAGTAAGCCCCCGACCCCCTTCACCCTCTTCTTAAACGAACATGGCCTACGAACTTCCGAAACTCCCTTATTCTTACGATGCGCTTGTGCCGCATATCGACGCCAAGACGATGGAGATTCATTATACGAAGCATCATCAGGCGTATATCACCAACGCGAACAACCTGCTGAAGGATCATCCGGATCTGGCAGCTCTCGATGTGAATGCGCTGCTTGCAAAGCTGGGAACCGTTCCAGAGGCGATCCGCGGCGGGCTTCGGAACAATGCCGGCGGCCATAGCAACCATTCGTTTTTTTGGCCGATCCTGGGAGCTGGCAAGGGCGGAACTCCCTCAGGCGCGCTGGGCGATGCGATCACCTCGACCTTCGGTTCGTTCGACGCGTTCAAGGAGGAATTCGGCAAGGCGGCGACGACCCGTTTTGGTTCGGGCTGGGCTTGGCTCGTGGTGACGCCGGCCAAGAAGCTGGCCATCGGTTCGACTGCCAATCAGGACAGCCCCCTCATGGGCAAAGCGATCGCCGGCATCGAAGGAACCCCGGTCATCGGTCTCGACGTCTGGGAGCACGCCTACTACCTAAATTACCAGAATCGCCGTCCCGACTACATCAAGGCATTCTGGAGTGTCGTGAACTGGGATACTGCAGCCGGACATTTCGCTTCGGCAGCGTAGGCTTCGTCCTGGCCCGAATTCCGCGGGCACGGGTAGATGTGCCCGTTCAACTCGGGCTCCCGGTCAGTTAGTGGCGGCTCCGAGCCCAAATCGGAACACCTGCTGAACATAAGCGGGGACCGGACGGCCATTGTGCAGGGGCGGCTGGAACTTCCAATGCTGCACTCCCTCCACGGCTAGATTGGCGAGGCGATTCTCCCGCCAAGCGACCACGCGCGGCATTCGGACGTTCCCGCGCTCATCGATGTAAAATCCGACGGTCACCTCTCCCTTCACTCCTTCGTCGGCCAGCGATTTCGGATAAGGCGGCGAGTCGGCGCGAACGGGCACAGGGGCGTGGTCTAGTTCGCCAAGGGAATAGAGCCGGTAGGCTCCGCTTTCATTGAACATGGACCAGAAAAACCGTTCATCCGCTTCGCTCGGGGACATCGAAATAACGATCCCTGAAACCTGAAATGAGAATGCCAGTTCGATGCAGACCGGCACCGGATCACCCTTAAATCGGGCGGCCTCGAATTTCCATTGTTTCACCGCGTCGAGCGCCAATTCCGCAAATTTTGGGTCCGTATAGCCGACGATCAGCGAATCCTTCAATTTCCCCCGCTCATCCACATTGATCACCATCCGCGCCTCGCCGCCATGGGCATAAACCCGGTAGAGCGACTCGGGAAAGACCGGGGCCACCGTCTGAATGATCTTGGCCGACTGAAGATCCGGATTTCTCCCCGGTGCCGCCGCCAGCGCCGCCCCAGCGGCCCAGAAAAGCAAAAATAAGGCGAGGAGTGGTCTCATGACCGTGGGGGACGCTCGAAGTATGCCCAATAAACGACTCTAATCAACGCCATACCGAGGATTCATGTCTGGGGATTGAGACCTTCAGCCTACCACCTCCAAGTCAGCGCAGAAGCCGGAAAGCCCACGCACCGAGGGCACATTTAGCCGTGCCCGAGGGCGCGGGCTTTCGAGCTTCTTCGCCCGACCCTACCTCGCTGACCAAACGTTCGCCTGCAGCACAGATCCCAGCGAGGCCGGACTGACCGGGATGCTCCTCCCCGATTCCGTATCGAGAATACAGATACGGCTCTCCCGGGAAGTCCTGGCCGTATAGACGACGTGCCGGCCGTCCGGCAGCCAGCACGGCTCGATGCCATCGAAGGGCGCATGGGAGGCCTGCTGGCTGTGGCCGCTGGAGAGGTCCAGGACGCCGATTTGGAAATTCCTCCCTACGCGCAGGGTGAAAGCGATCTTGTCGGGCTTGGCCCGGCTCCAATCCGGCTCGGCGCAGTAGCCGCCGATGTCATAGGTGACGCGCTGCGCGGATCCTCCCGATGCGGGCATGATGTACAATTGCGGCCCCGGCTCGCATGAGAACACCAGACGCGAGCCGTCCGGCGACCAGCAAGGAGAGGACTTGACCGAATCCGAACGCGTGCGGCGCGAGACACCCCTGCCCTGGGCGTTGCTTACATAGATCTCCGGACCGCCTTCTCCGCTCAGGACCATCACCGCCTGCCGTCCGTCCGGACTGAATCGCCCGCCGCTGTTGGTGCCGCGAAAACTGACGAAGGTCGTCCGTTGGTAGTTCGCAAGGGCAATCTCAAAAATATCCGGGAATCCCGACTGGTAGAAGCTAGTGTAGAGTATCCGGCTGCCATCCGGAGACCAGCGCGGGGTCATCGCGATCGCGCGGTCGCGGGTGATCTGCTGCACGTCGCCAAAAAAAAGATCGGAAGTGTACACTTCCTTGTGGCCGGTGCGCTCACCAATGAAGACCAGGCGGGACGTGAAGAATCCCCGCAGTCCGAGGCCGTTGGTCCGCACCACGGCGATATCGGCGGCTGCCAAGAGCGCCGCCCGGGTGGTCGGTCCCGAGACGACCTCCGAGGTGCCCGCCGCCGCCCCCTTCGCAACCTCCACGCGCACCTGGCCCGCACCCGCGGGCGAAAAGCGGACATCGAAGAGGTAACCGCTCGCCACCAGATGGTAACGCCCGTGGGAGCCGAAGGCCTGCAGCGCGAGCGCATTAAGCTCCGGTGTGGCGCCCGAGACCCTCACCGGAATTGTGTGGTCCGCAAAGACCTCGATCGGGCCGATATCGCGCTGGGCGAAGACCGGAGCCGCCACTACGCTGACGAGGAACAGGAAACGAAGGAATTTGAGCATGATTAAGGCTCCCTTTTCATTTGCGCGTCGGCGGCGCATAACAACTCTTATTTCTCCGTGACCACCGATCTCATTCGCGAACAGCTCAAGCAGATCAAGTACCCGGGCTTCAGCCGCGACATCGTTTCATTCGGCCTGGTCAAGAGCATTGATTTCGAGAGCGGAGGCGCCCGCGTCGCCCTGGTCCTGACGACCAACGACCCCAAGATTCCGCTTCATCTCAAGCGCGAGATCGAGGCCAGCGTGGGCGCGCTCGCGGGCGTGACTTCCGTGCTCGTTGAGATCTCCGTCCAAGCCGTCCGTCCGGCGTCGGGGGCATCGGGCACCGGCGGCGCCTCGACCCACGGCGCTCCCTCCGGCCCGCGCCCCATCGCGCACTCCGTTGCCATCGCCTCCGGCAAGGGGGGCGTCGGCAAAAGCACATTCGCGGTAAATCTCGCCTGTGCGTTCGCCCAACTACTCGAAGCGCGGGGGCGGTCCGGCCGGATCGGCCTGATGGACTGCGATATTTACGGGCCGAGCGTACCGCTCATGATCGGCTTGGAGGGCCGGCCCGAGATCGAGGGCGAAGGCCCCGGCGCACTGCTCATTCCCATGGAGAAATTCGGCGTCAAAGTGATGAGCATGGGTTTCCTCGTGGACGAGAATACTCCCGTCGTTTGGCGCGGGCCGATGGTGATGAAAACGATTCAACAGTTCGTTCAAAACGTGAAGTGGGGCGAACTGGACCTCCTGCTGGTGGACCTTCCGCCGGGAACGGGCGACGCGCAGCTCTCGCTTGTGCAGACCCTCCCGCTCGACGGCGCCGTTCTGGTGACGACACCCCAAAAAGCCGCCACTCAGGTTGCGCGCAAGGGCGGCCTTATGTTTCAGAAAGTAAACGTTCCGATCCTCGGGGTCGTGGAAAATATGAGCGTATTCGTCGACCCGGCGGGGGTGCGCCATGCGCTTTTTGGGGAAGGAGGCGGCCAGGCAACCGCTGACAAGCTCGGTACCTCCCTCCTCGGGCAAGTGCCGCTGGTCTCGGGAATTCGGGAAGGCGGCGACCGGGGTGTCCCTATCGTGGTCGGTTCCCCCCAGAGCGAGGCGGCGGCCATCTTTCGCGCGATCGCGGGCGAACTGCTGGGCCGCCTCACCAAAACAGAGCTTTCCGAAAGTAACAATTGAGTGACGCGGCTGGCATTGACAGGGCGCCTGCCGTCGCTCTCATGCTTGGGTCCCGCGTCCAGATGCTTCCCCCTCCCAAAGAGCCCGACAACTCATCCTCAAGGGAATTCGTCAAGCAATCCAGCCTCTACCAGGAGTTTCTCGCCGAGCGGGAGGAGATCCTCAAACACAAGTGGCTCGAGTCGGAGCGCCTCGGCTTTGACATTGGATTCGAAAGAGCCCTTCTGGACTGGATTCGCAAACACCGCGAGGGGTGGAGAGCCGCCCGGCGGCAGCAGCTCGGCCAAACCCCAGGATCCATCTCTCCCTATTCGCCGTCTCCTGGCGACAAGGACAAAAAGGCCGGTTAGAGGCCTCGTTGTCCCGCTTACTTAATCTCTTTGTGGAGCGTGTGCCGCTTGAGATGCGGGTTGTATTTCCGCTTCTCTATGCGCTCCGTCACCGTCTTTTTGTTGCGGGTGGTCAGATACCGGGAGACCGGCTTGCCCTCTTTGCGGGCTTCTGTGCATTCCAGGGTGACGACTTCTTGCATGGGAGGTGAAAGGTTGAAGGGTCATTGAGGCAACGCGGGGCCGGGGAGGCAACAGAAAAGAAGGGCCCCATTCCCGGCGTCCCACGCGGCCAATTGCCCGGCGCGCGGCGCCGGCCTCCTCCGGAGGTTCAGCGGCGCTTCTCCGTCAATGGCAGCATCACGCCACGACGAAACAGCGTCACCTGGCCGGTGCTCGAAGAAACGACGATACTGATGCAATTAGCCGATACGCTCACGGCCGCCGCAGCGGCGTGACGGCTGCCAAGGCCGCCCGGGAGCGTGAGATTGGTTCCCGGGGCCTGGATCAGGCTGCCCGATGACTCCACGACTCCGTCCCCCCGAATAACGAACGCACCGTCGATCGAGGAAAACTCCTTGATCGTTTCGTCCATGAAGGGATTGAGGATGTTGCGATCCTCCTCCTTGTAGCCGAAGAACGGGTTAAGGACCAAGGGCTTGGTGAATTCCTGGACCTTTGAAGTGTCGCCGACAACGAAGAGACATCCGACCGGCCGGCCCTCGCGCCCTTCGACCGCCAGCTCCGTTGCGACGGCGATCACGCGTTCGAGCACCTCCGGTTTGACGTCCTCGGGCAGCAGATCGGCGGCCGAGCCCGTCAGAAGCGTTTGGAATTCGCGCTCGATGTCGACCACCACAAGGGTGTCGAATTGGTTGCTGCCGGTGATGCCGCCGACGCAGCAAATCCGGTCCTTGAAGGCGATCACGTTGCGGGTCAAAGCGACGAGGATGGCGCTGCGCAGCTGGGCCAGGCGCTGGCTTGAAAAAGAACGCACCTGGATCGTATCCGCAAACTCCTGACCGTTCTGATCAGGCTCGATGGGGTTGCGCGTGACAAGGATTGTCTTGAGCTTGGGACGGAGGACGCCTGGTTCTATCCCGCCGATAAAGGTGTCTCCAAACACCATGACCGCCCCGCACCCGGCTCCGCGCGCGACCCGCTCGGCCTCCTGGAACATGAGCCGGTTGACGCGGTTTTGCTGGGTCTGCACCGGGCGGATACCGCCAAATCCCCCCAGCAGCCGTTCGTAAAGCGTGTCGAGATCGGGAGCGTTGAGAAGCCCATCCACCAGTTCACGCTCCCGCACCAGCCGCGCGATGGAAGCGAGCACTTGCAGGTAGTCGCGTGATTGCTCGCCGGCAATGAGCATGACGATCAGGTGGACCCGCTCGTCCGACATCGCACCGTCATGCCGGATTCCCGCCCGGGAGCGGCCGATCGCAAGAATGTAGCGACGGGGCATCTTGACCCGCACGTGGGGAAGGGCGACGCCCAGACCCAAGTAGGTCGTCATCGTGCTCTCGCGAGCCAGCAAGCCCTTGAGGATTGTGTCCCGCTTGAGGCCCGGAAACTTCGCCATGCATACGTCGAGAAGTTCTTCCAGCGCTCCCTCCAGCCCAATGCTGCGCAGTTCTACGATGCGACTGCGGGCGATGATCTTATCCAGCCGCACGGGGCGCGCTCACTTTTCCCAATCGAGGGCGCCCTTCCTCATTTCGTAGACCAGTCCAAGCACCAGAACGCCGATGAAGAAGAGGATCGGGCCGAGGATGGAGATATGGGCCGCCAGAAATTCACGGTAGACGAATGTCCAGGGGATGAGGATCACGATCTCCAGGTCGAAAAGCATGAACAGCAGCGCCGTCAGAAAGAACTTCACGGAGAAGCGCGTGTGGACAAGGCCCTCACCCGGGACGCCACACTCGTAGGGCGAGTCCTTGATCTTGGTGTGCGTCGATCTCTGCCCAAAGAGCATGCTCGCACCAATGATGACGGCGGTGATCACCGCCCCGAGAAAGGCCTGTATAAGGAACGGCAGGTAGGCTGCGGTCATGGCAAACGGGAAGCTTTGTTCGGCGCTCCCGCTGACACAAGCCGTTTTGGCCCCGTCGGCTCACGGGCAGCGCGTGTGAATCGCAGGACCGCACTCAATTGACCGGGATGATATGGACCGTTTTGATCCGCGTGGATCCCACGCCAAGCGTCTCAGCAAACTCAAGCGTGCGGATCTCCTCGGAAATCCCCTCGAAGCCTTCCTTTAGGCGCCACCGGTCGATCCGGTCCCGCATCAGCGAATCGAGTATCACCGGATCCGCGCTCAGCCAAACGAGCGGCTCGGAACGGGAGTAGAGCGAATTGAAGAACGGTCCGCCGATAAATTGGAAATGCTCAAGGCTCGCGATCGTGAACACCCAGGTCTGCCTCAATTCAGGAATCGCGCTCATTTCAGCGACGGCGGCCGGCGCGGTCGCAGGAGAGCGGAAGAACCGCGCGGTGTTCGAGGCGTTCCATAGCGTGGCATTCACGAGCGCCCCATTCACACCCAAAACGGGATGATCGGTGTACACCGGCAGGTTGATCCAAAAATCCGCGTCGAGGAACAAAGGCGTGGCCAAGAAACTCTTGCGGTCATCATCCTTGGTCGAATTGTTCGGCACGCCCTCGGTTTGGTGAGCGGCAAAGATTGGGTCGAAGCGCTCGGGGAGCGGGCTGTCGTAGAACCACACCGGATCGTAATACCGGTTTGATTCGAGCACGTACACGGGGTTGCCAACAAACGGGGTCGATCCGGTCACGAGCGAAGGCAGGTATCCGGTCATCCGCAGCCGCAGTTGGTTGAGACCCACCAGAAAAATATTCTTGTTCTGGAAGCCACGCTTCCGGAGGGCCTCGATCACCGCTTTCACGAGAGGAACGGGCGTGGCCATGCCCGGGCCCGAGTCGGTGTAAATCTTCAGGCCGACCCGCTTTTTTGGGCCCGGGGCCAAGGTGTGATGAGTGGCCGTCTCAAAGCTGGAAATGAGCACGTCGACGGCATGCTCGTAATCGGCCTGGCTAAAATCCGTAAGCCGAGCCTGCCAAACGGGGTCGCGGGCAGCGGCAGGAGTGGCCACAGCCGCGCCCGGAACATCCTTGATCACCGTAGGCGCCGGGGCGGGAGCCGATTGGGCGAGCAGGCATCCCGTACCCCCGGCGAGGAGGACTGACGCAACCAGGGCGGGCAAGACGGACAGGCGATAGCGGATCATCGGTGCAGAATTATGTCGTCAAACGGCGGACAAAGTTTCCCAAACAATCATACGAAGCTACAAGGAACGCGCGAAAATACCCGAAAAATCGGTGTAGGGCGCCGCCCGACGCAGGCCCCACCGAGGCTTGGACCCCCACCCCGTAAAGCCCAATTCTTGACAGGGCCGACCCTGGGCCGAGAGTGCCTGCCTCCATCCGCGCAAGCGCGGCCCCGCCGGGCCGAGGAGCGTTCCATGCCCGTAATCAAACCGACCTGCGTGCGCGATCTCAAGATGCGCGTGAATCTCGCCGACGTGGTGTCCCGCGTGGTGACGCTGCGCAAGGCCGGCGGAGCGCGGCTCAAAGGTTTATGCCCCTTCCATTCGGAAAAAACGCCCTCGTTCAACGTCGATACGGACAAGGGCTTTTTCAAGTGTTTTGGCTGCGGCAAGGCGGGCGATGCGATCACCTTTGTTCGCGAGTCCGAGCAGCTCACCTTTACCGAAGCGGTTGAGGCGCTCGGACAGCGTTTCGGCATCGCAATCGAGTATGAACAGGGAGCCGGACCGAGCCGCGAAGAGCGCTCAATTCGGCAGGAGCTGTTCGATTTGCACGAACAGGCGGCCGACCATTTCCATGAGATCTACCGGGCGGCGTGCCCAGCGGGCGATTTTATGCGGGCGTATTGGACGGGCGAGCGGGGTTTTCCGGAGTCTCTGGCGGATGAATTCAAGATTGGCGCGGCACCCGCAGACGGGGGCGGGCTGGCGGCCCGGCTATTCAAACGTCGCTATTCGGAAGAGGCGCTGCGCCAGTGCGGCTTGTTCTTCATTCGGGACGACGCCCTATTGACGGCTGGGGCGCTGCGTTCGCGATTTCGAGGGCGGCTGATGATTCCAATCCGTGATCATCAAGGCCGAGTGGTCGCGTTCACGGCGCGCCAAACCGCTCTGACGCCTGAAGACGACCCGGCAAAGGAGGCCAAATATGTCAATTCCCCCGAGACGCCGATCTTCACGAAGGGCCATCTCCTTTTTAATCTGGATCGGGCGCGAACCGCCGTCGGCGAAGGCCACCCCTTCGTCATGGTGGAGGGGCAGCTCGATGCGCTCCGGTGCTGGCAGGTCGGCCTGAAGACAGCCGTAGCACCCCAGGGCACCTCGATCACCGAAGGGCAGCTGGCGTTGCTTCGCCGTTACCAAGCCCAGATCGAGTGCTTCTTCGACAGCGATGCCGCCGGCCAGAAAGCAGCCCTCCGTCTGCTCCCGATGGCTCTGAAAGCCGGGATTGAAGTGCGCTTCCTGAGGGCCGCAGGCTCGGCAAAGATCGACCCCGATCTGCTGTTCCGGGAAGGCGGGCTGGCGGCCTATGAAGAGACACGCCGCCATTCGCTCAGCGCGATGGCATTCGCTTGTGAGACCCTTCTGCCCGATCCAGGGGGTGCATCGGCCGAGCAGAAGAGCCGGGCCGCCCAAACCATCCTAGGCATGGTCATGGAGGCGGAGAGCGAAGTGTCACGCTCTGGTTTTATCTCCGAAGTCGCTGGGCATTTGAAACTTCCGGATTCTGCTCTCCGCGCTGACATGAATCGGATGGTCGCCCGCGCCGGGCGCGCACACAGCGCCGCAACCCGGAACGACGGGGCGCCGAAGCCTCAGGATGCGGCCTCCCGCACGGCTCGGGCGGTTGCCCCCGAAATAGACCTGCTGCGCGTATGCCTTCACTTCGAGGCTCTCGGAAGGCCCCTCAGCAGCGCTCTGCCGCACGATTGGATCGACCGCACAACGACGGCCGGAATCCTCCTCAACCGCTTCCTGGGCGAATTCGAGCACGGCGGCTGGCCGGGCCGCGACCATCTCGACCCGCTGCTCGAAACCGATGAGGAAAAGGCCCTCGTCGCGTCCATTCTCTTCGACGCTCCCAACTTTGACGAACCTCTCAAGATCGCCCAGGCCGGGCTGTTCCATTTGCGCGCGAGGGCCCTCGAACCCCGAATGCGCCAAATAGAACTTGCATTAGCCAACACCCAGGCGGACAGTAACGCTGACCCAATTTCACTCCTTAAAGAACGCTCCGAACTGCAGCGCCTGCTCCGACGACCCGTTCTCCTGAACGTTTCGGATTGAGGCGTTTTTGCCTATTTCTTCCCGTCCAATGCCGCGCAAAGCCAAGTCCGCCGATACAGCTCAATCCGAGGCCGTCGAAAACGCCCTCGCCCAAGCCCCGCAAACCTCCGTTGTCGAGGGAGGGGATCCCGCAGCCGCCATCCAGGGAGGCGGCATCAATGAGAAAATTCGTCAGCTGATCCGCCAGTCCAAGGAACAGGGATACCTTACCTTCGACGATATCAACGAGGCGCTGCCGGAGTCGGTCGAGAACCAGGAGGAAATCGATAATGTGCTGTCGATCCTCCAGAATCTCGAGATCGAGATCCTCGAACCGGACCAGGTCGAAGACTACAAGCAGCGCCAGGAAGAGGCCGAGGAAGAGGAGTCGCGGACTTCGCAAAACGACATCCTCGACGACCCCGTTCGGATGTACCTCAAGCAGATGGGGCAGGTCCCGCTGCTTACGAGAGAACAGGAAGTTGAAATTTCGAAGCGAATCGAGAATGCCGAACTCAAGGCCCAAGAGGCGTTGTTCCAGGCCTCGGCGGTGGGCGGATATATCGCGACTCTGGGCGCCAAGCTCCTGAACCGCGAGGAACGCTTCGACCGGATCGTCATCGACAAGAAGATCGAGAGCCGCGACGCGTACTTCAAAGGGCTCCCCAAATTGGTCGAGGCCACGCAGAAGCAGGAAGCCTCCGTCCTCGAGGCATGGACGGAACACCTCAAGGCGCGCTCGGACCCCGAGCGGAAGAAGACCCTGGCGAAATTCCGCAAGCGCGAGTCGGTCCTCAGGGCTCACTTCTCAAAATTCTTTTTTAAGCTCAAGGTCTATGAAGAGTACCTCGAGCAGCTGCGACCCGCTTTGGATGAGGTGGCGTCCCTGGACGCGCAGATCGAGCGCTCGAAGCATCCGAAGACCAAGAAGGACGCGGCGATCGATCTCAGATCGATCAATTCGCGTCTCCGGCAGATCGAGGTCGACCAGCGCGTCGCGCCGGCCCAGCTCGTTGAGGTCGTCCACCAGACGATGACGCACGTGCGCGAAGCGCACCGGGCCAAGACCGAGATGGTGGAAGCCAATCTCCGCCTGGTGATTTCGATCGCCAAGAAATACACCAATCGCGGGCTTTCCTTCCTGGACCTGATCCAGGAGGGCAACATGGGGCTCATGAAGGCGGTCGAGAAGTTCGAATACCGCAGGGGCTACAAGTTCTCCACCTACGCGACTTGGTGGATCCGCCAGGCCATCACCCGCTCGATCGCGGACCAGGCGCGGACGATCCGCATCCCGGTCCACATGATCGAGACGCTCAATAAGGTGATGCAGGTCCAGAAGCAGCTGCTTCAGGAGTATGGCCACGAGCCGACCCCTGAGGAAGTGGCCGATGAGATGAATCTGCCGGTGGAGCGCGTCCAGCAGATCATGAAGATGGCGCAGCAGCCGATCTCGCTTCAGTCGCCGGTGGGCGACGGGGACGACACTTCGTTTGGCGACTTCATCGAGGACAAGTCGGCGGAAAACCCGTACGACATGACGGCCTACTCGCTGCTTCGCGAGAAGATCATCGACGTGCTGGACACACTGACCGAACGCGAGCGGCGCGTGCTGTCGCTGCGATTCGGATTGGTGGACGGCTACAGCCGCACGCTCGAGGAAGTGGGCAAGCAGTTCAAGGTGACCCGCGAGCGCATCCGCCAGATCGAAGCGAAGGCGCTGCGCAAGATGCGTCACCCGACCCGGATTCGGCAGCTGCACGGTTTCTTTGATGCTGAGCAGATCGATAATGCGCAGAATCTTTTGAAGGCTGCGGCTTCGTCGCGGCAGAAGCCTTAAGCTAAGTCCGGCTTTGGGTTCGAGGGGCTAAAGGTTCTTAGGGACTCGCCTGTGCGGGCTTCCTGGGGAGAAGGGGGGAGGCGGGGGTTGTCCAGGCTGAAGGGTGCGGGGTCATCCCGATCTTGGGGTAGTAGGCGACCGAGCGGGCGACGCCGACCAGCCTCTCCCCGTCCCAAGCGGCGCAGAGCAGACCTGCATGCTCCAGCATGGAGGCGATTCGCTCTCTG
>Ga0302326_10014667_pt1 | contig 16559 bp, 14 predicted proteins | sample Palsa_T0_3_FD_202264 | JGI IMG/M metagenome (GOLD analysis project Ga0302326, IMG submission 202264) | Peat permafrost microbial communities from Stordalen Mire near Abisko, Sweden - Palsa_T0_3 | ecosystem: Environmental > Terrestrial > Soil > Palsa > Peat permafrost | place: Sweden: Abisko...
GTGCCAGCGTGCGTTCGACATGATGTGCGAGCGCGCGCTGTCGCGCCGCACCCAGGGCAAGGTGCTGGCCGAGCACCAGTTCGTGCAGGGCTTCATCGCCGACTCGGCCATCCAGCTGCAGCAGTTTCGGCTGCTGGTGCTGCAGACCGCGTGGATCATCGACAACCAGCCGCACGGCGCCGCGCGCACGCACATCGCGATGTGCAAGGTCGCGCTGGCCCAGGTGCTGCACGACATCCTGCAGCGGGCGGTGCAGCTGCACGGGTCGCTCGGCACCACCCAGGAGACGCCGCTTGGCCCCTGGTGGGCGTACGCGCCCCAGCTCGCGCTGGCGGACGGGCCGACCGAGGTGCACAAGGCCGCCATCGCCAAGGGCATGCTGCGCGGGTACCAGCCGGCCCCGGGCCTGTTCCCGACCGAGCACATCCCCACCCGCCGGGCGCAGGCACGCGAACGGTACGCGGCTGTGCTCGCGGAGTACGGGCTGTGAGCGACGCGCAAGGGGGGCCGACCGCGCTGTTCGACCTGACCGGGAAGGTCGCGCTGGTGACCGGCGGCAGCCGCGGGCTGGGGCGGGAGATGGTCCTCGCCTTCGCCGGCGCGGGGGCCGACGTGGTGATCGCCAGCCGCAAGCTGGACGCCTGCCAGGCGCTGGCGCAGGAGGTCGAGGCGTCCGGGCGGCGGGCGCTGCCGGTCGCGTGCCACGTCGGCCACTGGAACGAGTGCGACGAACTGGCCGACCGCGCCTACGAGCGCTTCGGCCAGGTGGACATCCTGGTCAACAACGCGGGCATGTCGCCGGTCGCGCCGTCATCAGAGCAGACCTCGGAGGAGCTGTTCGACAAGGTGATCGGGGTGAATTTCAAGGGCCCGTTCCGGCTGTCGGCGGTGATCGGCCAGCGGATGTACGACGGAGACGGCGGCTCGATCATCAACGTCTCCTCAAGCGGCGCCCTGTTCCCGGCCCCGCGGTTCGGGCCTTACGCGGGCGCGAAGGCGGCTCTCAACGCGCTCACCACCGTCTTCGCCCGCGAGTTCGCGCCCAAGGTCCGGGTCAACACGCTGTCGGCCGGGCCGTTCCTGACCGACATCTCCAAGCACTGGCCCGAGGAGAGCAAGCGGACCTGGCACAACGCGGCCGGGCGGGCCGGGGAACCCGAGGAGGTAGTGACCACCGCGCTCTACCTGGCGTCGCCCGCCTCCAGCTACACGACTGGGTCGCTGATCCGTGTCGACGGCGGCCTGTACTGAGATCGTGGGTGGATTAGCTGTCGTAGATGGTGGGGTGGGTGGTGTGGGTACGGCCGTTGGGGAGGGTCCAGCGGATGGTGCCGGGCTCCGGCTGCTCCACGCACCAGCCGGGTGCCTGCTTGGCGCGGTGGTGGCGGCGACACTTGGGACCGAGGTTGCACTCGTCGGTCGGGCCGTCGGGGTAGGGGATGGTGTGGTCCTGGTCGCAGTAGGCGGCCTGGGCGTTGCAGCCGGGGGCGTCGCAGGTGACGGTGCGGGCGCGGAGGAGGTCCCTGAGCTTGCGGCTGGGGGTGTAGCGGTCCTCCGCGTGCCGGTGGTCGCAGCTGCCCTGGGCGATGGGCTGGCAGGTGATGTTGAGGGCGCGGGTCAGGTCGCGGAGCCGGGCTAGCTGGTCGGCGTTCGGTGGTGACGTTCCGGGAGCGGACTGGCGGGGTGGGGTCTCGCGGGGCGTGGGGTCCCAGGGGTGCTGGCCGCGGGCGCGGCCATGGGCGATCGCCCGGCCGGACGGGTCGGTGAGGGTGACGGACCAGCGGGTTCTGGGGTGCCGGGACGCGGCCGCGGCGAGGGCCCGGGTTTCCTCGGGGTCGAGCAGGCCGTAGCCGTCGGCCTGGGCGGGCGCGGTCGACCAGCCGAGCAGGGTGCCGATGGGGATGATGAGGTTGAGGTTGGCGGGCGGGGGCGCTGACTCCCCGGGGCGGAGCGGTCCGCGCCGGGGAGGGAGGTCTTCAGGCTGGTTGGGGTGGCCGTAGCGGGCGTTCTCGGCCTCGTCGGCGGTCCAGGCAGGCGCGCCGTCCGGGCCGGCGTAACCGGGGACAGGGACAGCGGGATCGTCGAAGTCCTCGGGACCGCCGAAGCCATCGAATTCGGCGAGTTCGTCAAGGTCGCCGGGGTAATCGGGGCCAGGGTCGTCCGGGTCCGGGTCGGCGAGAGGCGGGTCAGCGTTGGGGGTGCCGGGGTTGACGCGGGGCCGGGGCCTGATGAGGTTCAGGGGGTTGCGGCCTTGGAGAAGCTCGGTCATGACGCGGGCGCGGATGGCCGGCAGGGTGGCGTCGATGAGGCCGGAGTTGCGGACCCGGACGGCGAGGGCGTCGATGTAGGCCTTGGAGGCCAGCGCGGTGGCGGTGTCGAGCTCGCGGCCGGCGATGGAGGCGTTGCCGGAGTCCTCGCGGCGGACCTCGACCCGCTGTCGGGTCTGCCTGGCGTGCTCCTTGCGGGCCTTGACGCCTTCGGGGTTGAGCTTCATCTCCAGGGCGGCGGCCTTGCGGGCCAGTTGGTCGATCCGCAGGCTCGGCGCGACCAGGGCCAGGACCTCGTCGGCGTAGGCGGCGTCGGCGTCGGAGAGGCTGGCGGTGCAGCGAGCGATGACGTCGGCGCGGTCGCCGCTGATCAGCCCGGCGCCCATCCCGGCCAGCGTCTGCGGGAGGCGGGCGGTCAGCTCTAGGTCGTGCTCGATCCGCATATCGGCGTAGTTCCCGGAGGCGACCAGCTCGATCGCGAGCTCCTCGGCCGGGAACTCCCCCGGGCGGCGCCCGGCGGGGACCTTGCGGGCCTTGGCGTCCTCGAACCGCGCGGCGCGGCGGCGGGCGAACTCCGCGACCACGACCGTCCGCACCCAGGCCGCCCGGTTCTCCAGTCGGCGGGCCGCCTGCAGAGCGCCGGTCAGCTCGTCATCGGACAGGCGGCCGATGCCGGCGATCGCCTGCTCGATCAGCGCGGCCAGGACCGGGCCTGGGCGCAGCGCGTCCCCGGCGGCGTCCTGCCCGAAGGCGGGGCTGAGGGCCTGCCCGCCGAGCCCGTCCGGGCCGGTGATGGCCGCCAGCAGCGCCGGGTCGAGGTCGCAGGCGTCGCCGAGGCTGATCGAGACGGCCGGGCCCTCCAGCTCCCACGGCTCGGGGATCCGCTCCCGGCCCGCCTCGATGTCGGCGACCCACCGCGCCATCTCCGCGTCCGGGTCGAAATCGTCGTCGGGCAGGCCCGTCGGCGGCTCGTCCCAGTCGGCAGCGGAAGGCCCTGGCGCCGGATAGGGCGGCTCGTGCTCGTCCACTGCGGCCTCCTCCTCGGCGTGCGCTGTCCGTAATCGGATTATACGAACATTCTATCGTCTATTGGAAGATCAACTCAAGGCAGACATCCATATTTACGAAGATCTTTTTTCACCTGGAGACCGCCCTGGCGGGCCAGGCGGGCGGGGTCGGGGTTGGGCGGCCCAGATGGGCGGGGTTGGGCGGACGGGCGGGGGCCGTGGTTGGGAGCGCGGGACGGGGAAGGCGGAGCCACGCGTGCGTTAGGGATCGGAGTTTGGTTTTTGACGGGCTCGTGTGGCGTACGCTGCCTCAGCGGGTCTGGCCGTCCCAGAAAAGAGATGGTGAGCCGAGCTGCAATGGGCGCGCGTACGAGAGGTCGCCGGTGTCCCAGGTGCCCTTGGGGAAGGTCTCGCTGATCTTGTTCTCTGGCCACTTCGCGTCGCCCTCGACTTCCACCTCGATCGAGGTGCGACGGACCAGGATCCGCCACTCCCCGCCGCGCCGCTCCAGCCGGTCGAGGTAGCGGCCGCTCACGAACTTGGCCCGGCCGGGGGCGGACCGGGGCAGCAGTGCCCCGATCACGTAGGTCTCGCAGTGCGCCGTGTCGCCGTCGATCTCGCACGTGTGGTTGGTGATGTTGTGCATGTGGAGGAAGAAGCCGGCCGTGTGAGTCTTGTTCGCCCATTCCCCGTATTCGGGCCCCGGGGTGACGAACTGGCCGTGCTCGTCGACGCCGTCGTCGGTGAAGCAGCTGTTCATCAGCTCGGTGTCGTGACGATCGTGGCCGCGGGCGTGGCGCATGATCACGTCGAGGATCGCCTGGCGGTCCTTGAGGTACTGCACGTCCTTCAGGAGCTGCTGCAGTTGGTCGTCGGTCATCGCTGCGTCCTTCCTTGATAGCTGACGGGCGCCACGCGCATCCACTGGCGGACCGACGGCGGCTGGCGGCCCGCTCGATCGGTGATCCCGTACTGTCGCGCCGCTTCCGCGCCGATGAGGGTGCGCCCGCTCACCGCGAGGACGTCCGGGTCGGCGGCCAGCGCGGCGATGACGTGCCCGGTGAACTCCGGCGTTTCCGCGATGTCGTCGAGGTGGGCGAACTCGGGCCCGCTATCGATGATCTGCTGCAGGCGTTCGGTCAGCACGGCGCCCATCCAGATCGACACCGCGGCGACGCCGAACGGTCGGAAGTCGACCGCCATATCGGCCGCGAACTTGTCCAGGCCGGCCTTGTGCGCGCCGTAGGCCGCTCCGTACTGGTAGTGCACGGCGCCCGGGGCCGACGTGAACACCACCAGCCCCCGGCCCGTCTCGACCAGCAGCGGCGCCGCGTAGTAGCTGGCGACGAGGCTGCTGCGGAGGCCGACCTCGAGCAGGTCGACGCTCGCGGTCAGCGACTTCTCCCAGAACGGCACCGGGCGCTGCAGCTCGTCGTGGATCAGGGCGGCGTTGTTGACGAGAATGTCGAGGCGGCCTTGCTCCACTCGAACTCGGTCGAAGAGCGCCTCGACCTCGTCGTCGCGGCGATGGTCGACGCGCACCGCCACGCCTTTTCCGCCCGCCGCGGTGATCGCGGCGGCGGTGTCGTGGATCGTGCCGCCCCACGGCGACTGGCCGGCTTGCTGCGTGCGGCCGGTCACGTAGACGGTGTACCCGTGCGAGCCGAGCGCGCTGGCGATGCCGCGGCCGGCGCCGCGACTGCCGCCGGTGACCACGGCCACGCCTGCGTTCATGCGCGCGGCCCGGGGGCCAGGAAGGCCTCCGCGTACTGGTGCAGTGCCTCGACCGCATGGTCGACGCTGTCGCCCGGCGGCCGCAGCACGAACGCGTCCACTCCGGCGTCGGCGAGCTGGCCGAGATGATCCCGGTGCTCCTCGGCCGAACCCGGCCGCTGCATGAAGCCCGTCTGCGGTGTGTGCACCTGGATCGTCAGCGCGGCGGTGTCGCCGTTGACCTGGGCCGCCGCCGCGCGGACCTCCTTGATCTTGGCCGCCAGTTCCGCGATGGTGGCGATGCCGGGCGTGCGCGATGTCCGCGCCACCTCCGGGCTCACCATCAGCGGGCTCCAGCCCTGGTTGCGGGCGGCGCGGTGACGGGCGGCGGCGCTGTTGCCGCCGATCAGCACCGGCGGACCGCCGGGCTGGGCCGGGCCCGGCCGGGAGGCCACGCCGCGCGCGGTGAAGTGCTTGCCCTGGTGGGTGAAGGGGACTTCGGCCCACACGCCGCGCAGCACCTCGAGCGACTCATCGAAAAGCTCGTTGCGCTGGTCCATGTCGACGTTCAGGGCGAGGAACTCCGAGCGCAGGTACCCGGTCCCGGCGACCACGGTGAGACGGCCGCCGGACAGCAGGTCGACGGTGCTCAGCGCCTTGGCCGTCAGGAACGGGTTGTGGTAGGGCAGCACCAGGAGGTAGGTCATCAGCCGGACCCGGCCGGTGACGGCGGCGCAGAACGCGAGGGCCGAGGTCTGGTCAAGCGACTCGTGGCCGCCCGCGTTGAGCCACTTGGCCGACGGGGCGGGGTGCTCGCTGAACGAGATCGCGTCGTACCCGCCCGCTTCGACCGCCTGGGCGACCCGGGTCATCCCCGCCGCCGTGACCAGGGCCGGGTCGTAGCCGCTGATGACGATCGGGTAGTCGACGGTGAACTTCATGCCGCTCCTTCGAGCAGGGCCAGGCTGGCCAGCGCGTAGCGCCGGCCGCGGCGCTCGCTGACCATGAACGACGGGGGGGCGAGGTAGGCGACGTCACGGGCCAGCGAGTCGCCCCGGCGGGCCAGCGCCGCCCGGCCGTCGGCGGTCGTGCCGCACACGGCGATCGCCGCCAGCATGTCGTCGGTGACGGCCCGGGCCATCGCGTCGAAGTCGCGCTCGGCGAAGGCCCGGCGGATGGCGGCGGTCGGGGCGGTCCAGCCGTGATGCTCGACGTAGGGGTCGTAGGTCTTGACGGTGAGGTAGAAGGCGATCATCCGGCGGGCGTCCATGACGGCGCGCTCGGGGTCGTCGTCGTCGATGGCGGTGATCACCCAGCCGTGCTCGGCCGGGGTCCGCTCGCGCTCGGCCTGGGCGGCGCCCTTGGCCAGCGCGGGCCGGATCACGTCCTCCCACCAGGCCCGGGTGAACAGGCCGTGGCCGATCACCCCGTCGGCCGTCCGCCCGGCGGCGGCCGCCATCAGCTTGTTGAACGCGCCCAGCAGGATCGGCGCGTCGATGCGGCCGAGCACCGGCGCGGCGACGACCGCGTCGACGCGGTAGAACTCCCCGTCGTGGCGGACGCGCTGCCCGTTCTCCGCCTGCAGCCAGGCGCGGACGGCGCCGACCAGGTCGGCCATGCGCGCGACGGGCCGGTCGGCCGGCACGCCGAACCAGTCGCGGTTGATCTTGTACGCGCCGGCGCCCAGGCCGAGGAAGACGCGCCCGGGTGCGTGCCGCCAGGCGCCGCGGATGCCGGCCGCGTGGGCGTACGGGGTGCGGGCGAACGCGTAGGCGATGCCCGGACCGACCAGCGCCCGCTCCGTCTGCAGTACCATCTCGGCCAGCGTGGAGTACGCCTCGTGGTCGACGAACTCGCCGCTGCAGAACGCCGCGATGCCGGCCGCCTCGGCCGCCTGCGCCACCGCCGGGCCGCGCCAGGGCAGGCCGTACTGCCGACCGTACTGCCGGCCGTACTCCCGGTCAGGGGCGGTCATCGCTTGTCCCGGGGGAGGCCGAGCGCGCGCTCGGCGACCACCGTTTTGAGTACCTCGTTGGCGCCGCCGGCGATCGTGAAGGCGCGGGCGTACAGGAACGCGTCCTGCCACCAGCCGTCGGCGTAGGCGCGGCCGTCGCCCTCGACCGCCATCCCCTCGACTCGCTGCAGGTCGACGCCGAACTCGGTCATGGCCAGGTTGACCTCGCTGTAGAAGATTTTGGCGAGCGGTCCGTCGGCGGCGTCCTCGGTGCCGTTGGCGATGCGCGACTGCACGGCCTTGCTCATCACGTCGGTGACGTGCGCGAGCGCGGCCAGTTGGCCGAGCCGCTGCCGGGTGGCGCTGTCGGCGATGGCCGGCCGGCCGCTGGCAGCGCCGCTGGCAGCGCCGCTGACCGTGGCCTGGCGGGCGAGCGCGAAGAGGTCGTCGAGCTGGGCGCGGAGCTCGACTGCGCGGGCGCCGACGCCGCTGCGCTCGTGGGCCAGGCTGGCGTTGGCGACCCGCCAGCCGTCGTTGACCTCGCCGATCACCCGGTCGGCCGGGATGCGCACGTTGTCAAGGAAGACCTCGTTGAAGTCGCTGGTCCCGGTGATCTCGCGCAGCGGCCGGACGTCGACTCCCGGTGTCCGCATGTCGAGCGCGAACGCGGTGATGCCGGCCTGCTTGGCGACGCCGGGGTCGGTGCGCGCCAGCAGGTAGCCGAGATCGGCGTGGTGGCCGTTGGTGGTCCACACCTTCTGGCCGTTGACGACGTACTCGTCGCGGTCGAGCACCGCCCGGGTCTGCAGGCTGGCGAGGTCGCTGCCCGCGCCGGGCTCGCTGAACAGCTGGCACCACAGGTCCTCGCCGGAGCGGATCCGCGGTAGGTAGCGGCGGCGCTGCTGCTCGCTGCCGAACGCCAGGATGGCTCCGGCGGCCAGCGCCCCGGCGCCGATCTCGCCCCACGTCCTGGCCCGGGCGATCTCCTCGGCGACGATGAACGTGTGCTCGATGGAGGCACCGGGGCGGCCTCCGTATTCCGCCGGCCACTGCTGCCCGAGATAGCCGGCCGCGTACAGCCGGGCCACCCAGGCGCGCAGCGCCGGCACCTGCTCGGGGTCTGGTGCCCGCACCCCCACGTGCTTGCGCGCTCCCGGCCCGTGCCGCGCGATGAAGGCCCGGACCTGCGCCCGGTAGTCCTCCAGTTCGGGGCTGTAGTCAATCCGCATGGGCTTCTCCTGGCTGGGGCGGGTGGGGCGGTTCAGCGGGGCGGCATGCCGGGGTCGTGGGGCAGACCGAGAACCTGCTCGGCGACGGTGTTCAGCTGGATTTCCCTGGTCCCGGCGCCGATGGTGGAAGCGCGGGTCCGCAGGAACCCCTGCAGCCAGCGGGACCGCTGCACGGACTGCGGCGCGGACTTCCCGAGCAGGCCCGCCGGGCCGAGCAGGTCGACCGCGAACTCGTGGATGTCCTGCTCGAACGCCGTGATCAGCAGGCGTGAGATCGAGGACGTGGCGCCCGCCTCGCCCCGGGCGAGGATGCCGCCGATGGTCCGCTCGGCGTTGTAGCGGATGATACGGACCCGGATCTCCAGGTCGACGAACCGGTCGCGGACCAGCGGGTCGGCCAGCTGACCGCGCTCGCGCGCGAGCTCTTCCAGTTCGGTCAGGACGCGGCGGTACATCGCCGCCTGGTTCAGGGCGCCGGCCGACCGCTCGTGCCCGAGGCTGGTGCGGGCCAGCTGCCAGCCGCCGTTTTCCTCCCCGATCCGGTCGGACACCGGCACTCGCACGCCGTCGAAGAACACCTCGGCGAACAGGTGCCCCCCAGTCAGGTCGCGCAGCGGCCGCACCTCGACCCCGGGCGCGTGCGCGTCGATGACCAGGTAGGTAATGCCCTGCTGCCTGCTCTCCCTGGTTCCCGTCCGGACCAGCGCGAAGAAAATGTCGGCGTCACTTGCGTGCGAGGTCCAGACCTTCTGACCGGTGACAACGTACTCCTCGCGGTCGCGGCGGGCGGTGGTGCGCAGGCTCGGCAGGTCCGAGCCGGCGTCTGGTTCCGAGTAGCCCTGGGCCCATACCGTGTCCCCGCGCAGCATCGGGGCCAGCCAGCGCTGCTTCTGCTGCTGGGTGCCGTACTTGATGATCGTGGGCGCGGCGATGTTCAGGCCGGTGCCGAGTGGCCCAGGCACGCGCGCACGGGCCGCCTCCTCGTGGTAAATCACCTGGTGGGCGAAGGGGAGCTCCATGCCGCCGAACTCGCGCGGCCAGCTCGGGCCCGCGTACCCGCTGTCGAACAAGGTCGCCAGCCACGCCTTCGCCCAGGCGAGGCGCTCGCGGGCATCCTTCGGCGCCCGCCCCGGGTGATGGGCGGTGAAGAACTCGCGCAGCCGGGCCCGGAAGGCGTCGTCGGGCTCGGCCGCTGTCGCCGTCGCTGCGCGTTCCACGGTCATGGCGTCCTTCAGATCCCGGCCAGCTCGGCCAGCCGGGTGCGCTGCCGGGCGGGCGGGCCGAAGAGCAGTTCCGACGACTTCGCCCGCCGCAGGTACAGGTGCGCGTCGTGCTCCCACGTGTACCCGATGCCGCCGTGAATCTGGATGCACTCCTTGGCGGCGTGCGTGAACGCCTGCGAGCAGTAGGCGTAGGCCAGCGCCGCGGCGAGCGCCGCGTCCGGCTGGTGCCCGGCGACGGCGGCGCTGGCGTGGTAAACGGCGGACCGGCCGGACTCGACCTCAAGCAGCAGGTTCGCGCACTTGTGCTTGATGGCCTGGAACGAGCCGATCGGGCGGCCGAACTGCTGGCGGACCTTGGCGTACTCGACCGCGAGGTCCAGGCACCGGGCGGCGCCGCCGATCTGCTCGGCCGCCAGCGCGGCGAGTACTAGGTTGGTCACCTCCGCCAGCCACTCGGTGGCGTCGCGGTCGGCCCCGACGCGGGTGGCCGGCGCGCCCTGCAGGGTGACAGAGGCAAGCGCGCGGGTCAGGTCCAGCGTGTCCAGCCTCGCCCGGTCGACGCCCGCCGCGGCGCCCTCGACCGCGAAAACCCCGGGCCCGTCGGGCGCCCGCGCGACGACGAGCAGCAGATCGGCGGTGTCACCGTCGACGACGAAGAGCTTGGTGCCGGTGACGGCCCAGCCGCCGGTCGGCTCGGCCACCGGCTCGGCCGCCGCGGTGACGTCGGTCAGGTCCCACGATCCGGAATCCTCCGCGACGGCGAGGGCGGCGGTGAGCGAGCCGTCGGCGATGCCGGGCAGCCAGCGCCGCATGGCCTCGGTGTCACCGGAGGCGGCCAGCGCCTGGCCGGCCAGGGCGACGGTGCCGAAGTAGGGCGCTACCAGCAGGGCGCGGCCCATTTCCTCGAGCACGATCCCGAGCTCGACCGGGCCGTACCCGGATCCGCCGTACTCCTCGGGGACGGCGATCCCCGACAGCCCGAGCTGGCCGGTCAGCAGCGCCCAGACCTCGTCGTCGCGGCTCTCCCCCGCCTCCATCAGGCGGCGGACCTGGCGGCTGGGCGACTTCTGGCTGAGGAACTCGCGGACGACCCGTCGCAGCTGGTCGTGCTCCGCGCTGTAGCCAACGCTCATCGGGCGCCCTCGCCTCGGTCTGTCACGGTTCTTGAGTATAGTGCAATTATTGAACTATGACATCTCCGTCGGGAACGGCCGCGGGCCGGCCCGCCCCCCGTCGAAAGGCCGCAGATGGACATCAAGGGAGCAGTGGCGCTCATCACCGGGGGCGGCGGGGGCTTCGGCAGCGCCACCGCCCGCCGGCTGCACGCGGCCGGGGCCCGGGTCGTCGTCGCCGACCTCGATGAGGCCAAGGGCAAGGCGGTGGCGGACGAGCTGGGCGACGGAGCCCTGTTCGTGCGGACCGACGTCACCGACGCCGACAGCATTCAGGCGGCGATCACCGCGGCCGGCCAACTCGGCCCGCTGCGGATCGCCGTCGTCGCCCACGGCGGGCCCGGCGGCCCGCGCACGCTCGACAAGGAGAGCCGCCCGGCCCCGCAGCAGTCGTTCACCGCGGTCACCGACATCTTCCTGAACGCCACGTACAACATCGACCGGCTGGCCGCGGCCGCCATCGCCACGACCGAGCCGCTGGAGCACGGCGAGCGCGGTGTGATCATCAACACCGCGTCCATCGCCGCCTACGACGGCACGATCGGCCAAGCCGCCTACGCCGCCGCCAAGGGCGGCATCGTCGCCATGACGCTCCCGCTCGCCCGCGATCTCGCCCCGGCCGGGATCCGGGTGGTGACGATCGCTCCGGGCACGTTCCTCACGCCTGCGTTCGGCAATGCCGACCCGGAGCAGCTCGACGCTTACTGGGGAGCGGCGGTACCGTTCCCCAAACGCATGGGCCGCGCGGGCGAATACGCTCAATTGGCCCAGGCCATCGCCGAGAACGTGTACCTCAACGGCGAGACGATCCGCCTCGACGGCGCACTGCGTTTCACCCCTAAAGGGGCGAAGTAGGCCGACCGGAACACGTTCAGTCAATTAATCAGATGGGTTCGCTCTTTCAATGTATATGACAGATATGATTATCTCGTGACTACGGTAAGCAGCCCAGCAGCCCAGATCGGGACGGTCGTCCGGGCTCCCAAAACCGGCGAACTGATCGCCACCCACCTACGGCGCCAGATCGTACGCGGTGAGCTGACGCCGGGCGAGACGCTGCCCGCAGAAAGCCAGCTCATGGAGCAGTACGGCGTGTCACGCCCGACCCTGCGCGAGGCATTCCGCATCCTCGAATCGGAAACCCTCATCAGCGTCCGCCGGGGCAGCCGCGGCGGCGCCAGGGTCGTCGCTCCGGACGTCTCCGTCGCCGCGCGTTACGTCGGCTTGCTGCTGCAGATCCAGGGTGCCACGATCAACGATGTCTACGAGGCGCGGATGATCTCCGAGCCCCCGTGCGCCCGCTTGCTGGCGCTGCACCGCACCGACGAGGACATCGTCAAGCTGACCGAGGTGGTGGACGAGCTCAAGGCCGAGGTGGCCGCGCGCAAGCCGTTCATCCCCGACCCGTACGTCTGGTCCAGGCTGACCTACCGCTTCCACGAGCTGATCCTCGAAGGCTGCGGCAATAAGACCATGGCCATCCAGGGGGCCGTCTTGCAGGACATCGTCGCCACGCACCTGCGCACCAAGATCGCGCAGCGCGATGATTCCGACACCGATGAGCGGTTCCAGCTGGTCATCCGCTCGTACACGAAACTCATCAGCCTGGTCAAGGCCGGGAACGCCGCCGGAGCGGAGAAGCACTGGCGCTCGCACATGGAAGCCGCCGCCGTGTACCTGCTCAAGGACGACCTCAAGACCAAGCCGGTCGTCGACCTGTTCGCCTGACGCGCCTCTCGTTCACTAGGCAGGGCTGGCCGCATCCAGGCCGAACTCACCGAGGACAGCCGCGGTGTCCTCGCCAACCTCAAAGTAGCGCGACTGGCGTGGCTCAGGGGCGGCCGGCCAGCGCGAGTGATGGTCCGCCACCCGCCCCACCCCGTGCGGCATCGACACCAGGTGGCTGAAGCCGTTGACATCGAGGAACGGATCGCGCAGCGGGCGCGGCCGGGCGACGACGCGGCAAGCAGGCACGCCGCGTCGCGCCAGCAGGTCGGTTGCGCGCGCCGCCGGCAGGTCGCGCAGCGCGCGCACGGCCGCCGGGAAGTCCGCGACATCCAGCGCGCTGAGCAGGGCGTCCCGGCCCAGGTCGCCCCGCGCGGCGGTCGCGATCCAGCCGTCCGCGCACTCGTAGTAGCGATTGCCTTCGGCCGGGCCACGGAACAGCTCGCCGCCCCGTAGCGGCTCGGGCGCCCCATCCCAGGCCGTGTACTCCGCCGCCTGGGTGAAGGTTGAGCCGACCGCGAGCGAGGTCCGGACCCGCTGGCCCTGGCCGGTGCGCTCGCGCCAGTAGAGCGCAGCCGCGATTCCCAGCGCCGACAGCGCACCGGTGGTGACGTCGTTGACGCCGGCGCTGCCCACGATCGGATCGCCGTCACCGCCTTGCGCCCGCGCCATGCCGTTCATGGACTGCAGGAGCGGATCGAAGCCGGGCAGGTCGGCCCATCGTCCGGCGTCGCCAAAGGCCGACAGCGAGCAGTGCACCAGGCGCGGATGGCGGGTGGCCGTGTCGACGAGGTCGAGGCGGGCTCGGGCCGGCGGCCGCAGGTTCTCCACCAGCACATCCGCGCCGGCCAGCAGGGTGTGCACGATCTCTGCGCAGGCCGGGTCGCCGAGGTCGAGTGCCATCCCGCGCTTACGCTGGTTGACGGCCAGGAAGGACAGCGGGTAATTCCGATAGCCATCGCCGGCGGGCGGCTCGATCCGGATGACGTCGGCGCCGAAGTCCGCCAGCACCGTCGCCGACAAGGGCGCGGCCAGGAAGGACGAGACGTCGAGCACCCGCAGCCCGGCGAGAGGCAGCGACGTCACCGCGCCGCCCGGTCGATCTGACCGGGTCCGGGCAGGCCACGGTGGCGAGCCGGCCGCGACCGGTCGCGCGAAACCGCGCACGCGCCCGGGTGTCACCGAGAAGTCGATCGGCACGCCGGGCATGACGACCTCACCCAGCTCCGGATGATGCAGCGCGATGCGCGCGCCATTGTCGGCGACGACCGGGCCGTCGAACCACTCGGCGCGCGTCTGCACCAAGGCGCAGGGGACGCGAAACTCGCGGAACCGGGCGAGCCAGTCGTCACTGGCCTGTCCGGCGAACAGCGGCTCAAGCACCGCCGTCACGGCGGGCCGGCCGCGGCGAAGATCGAGGATGCTCTGGAAGTCGCCGGCGACCTCGGGCAGCGCCATGATGTCGAGACGCCCGATGGCCTCAAGCGCCCGGAAGAACAGGTCAGGCGTCAACGCCGCCAGGAAGATCCGCTTTCCGTCAGCGCACGCGTACGTCCGCCAGTTGGGAGCCGGCACTATCGCGCGCGACGGGGCGAAGGCCGGCTCGTCGTTGATCTCGGTAAAGGCGGTACCCATGAGCGCGGCGCCGGCGTGCAGGCCGGTGACGACGGCCGGCTGGACGCAGCCTGATCGGGACCGGCCGACCAGGCCGGCCACGGCCGCCGCAGCGCCAAGCGCGGCCTGGATGGAGCTGAGGGTGGACACGACCGGCGCGACCGGGCTCGCGTCGTCGGCGGGCAGGTGCACCGCCAGGCCGGTCAGCGCGGCCAGGAACAAGGGATCTTCTGGTAGGTCGCGCCATTCGCCCAACTCGCCGTAGGGCGGCAGCCAGACGTGGACGACCTCCGGCGCCACCTCGCGCAGCCGCTGACTCCCCAGTCCGCGCGCGGCGGTGTCGGCCGGGGTTGCGTTGACCAGCATCACATCGGCGTCGGCGGCCAGCGCCAGCGCGACCTCATCCGGAGCCTCAAGCTGGCGCTTGCCGCGATCCCAGCAGACGTCGGCCGGCTGCGGCGGCCTCGACGGCTGACCGGGCACGACGACAGTGACCACGTCGGCTCCGAGGTCGGCCAGCAGCATGCCCGCGATCCGGCCGACGCGGCCGGTCGAGATCTCGATGACCCTGACGCCGGCCAGCGGGCCGCCGGCTGGGCTGGAGGTCACTTCCGCGGTCATCATGCGCTCCGTATCGTCGTCGGCCGACGTCCACCGCAGATCGCGGCTATTCCAGCTAATCAATATACTATTAATAGCTAGTTATCGATTGTGAGGCGGCCCATGACAGCCGGAGGTCTAGACGAGCTGACGCTGCCCGCTCACATCCTGGCGGGAGCCGCGGCGCACGACCGCTGCCCGCTGATTTTCGTGTCCGGCGACGGTGAGCAGTCGACGACACTCGGCGGGTTGGTGAGCGACGCGGAGAAAGTCGCCGGCGCGCTGCAGGCCCGCGGCATCGGCCCCGGTGACGTGGTCGCGGTCCAGCTGCCCGGGTCCTACCAGGGAGCGGTCGTGCAGACCGCCGTGGGCCTGTGCGGTGCGGTCCTGCTGCCGGTGGTGATGATCTACGGCCCCCATGAGATGAACTTCGCGCTGAGCCGGTCCGGCGCCACCGCGGTCGTCCTCCCCCGCGAGCACCGCGGCCGCCCGCACGCCGTCACGGTACTCGGCGGGCTCTCCGGCCTGCCCGCGCTGAAACTGGCTGTCGTCGTGGGCGATGACGCGCCCGGCCACGGCGCCATCGGGTACGCCGACCTCGTCGGCCGGCCGGGAGGGCCGTACCGCGAGCCCGGCCCCGACCCCGACGACCGCGTGGTGCTGATGTACACCTCGGGTACCACCGCCGATCCCAAGGGGGTGCAGCATTCGCACCGCACCCTGCTGGCCGAGGCAACGTCCCGGGTCTACACGCACACCGGCCCGGGCGAGCGGAGCCTCGGGCTCTTCCCGCCCGGTCACATCGCGGGACTGCTCAGCCTGCTGCGCATTCTGCTGCTTGGCACGCCCACGGTCATCATGCAGGCCTGGGACGCCACGCTCGCGGCCCGCCTGATCGACCGGCACGCGGTCACGTCCTCGGGCGGCGCCCCGGTTCAGCTGTCCGGCCTGCTCGACCAGCAGGCCAACGGCATGGCGACCCTGGCCACGCTGCGTGAGTTCCTGACCGGTGCGGCTCCGGTCGCGCCGAGCCTGATCCGGCGGGCCGACGCCGCCGGGATCACCGCCTACCGTTCCTACGGCAGCAGCGAGCACCCGACGATCACCACCGGGTCCGTCGCCGATCCGCTCGACCAGCGCGCGGCCACCGATGGCCGGCTGGTCGCGGGCAACCAGGTCCGCATCGTGGACTCCGATGGCCGCGACGGGCCGGCCGGCCGGGACGGCGAGATCCTCAGCCGCGGCCCGGAGCTCTTCACCGGCTACGCCGACGCCGCGCTGAACGCCGCCGCGTTCCTGCCCGGCGGCTGGTTCCGGACCGGAGACGTCGGCCGGCTCGACGGCGACGGGTACCTCACGATCACCGACCGGCTGAAGGACATCATCATCCGCGGCGGGGAGAACATCTCCTCCAAGGAAGTCGAGGATCTCCTGATCACCCACCCCGCGATCGCGGACGTGGCGGTCATCCCGTCCCCGGACCCGGCGATGGGCGAGCGGGTCTGCGCCGTCGTCGTCCTCCGCCCGGGGCACTCCTTCGGCCTCGAGGAAGCCCGGGCTCACGTCGCCGCCGCGGGGGCGTCGCGGCAGAAGACGCCCGAGGTCATCGTCCGCGCGGACGAGCTGCCGCGGACCCCCGCGGGCAAGGTACGGAAGGACGTGCTCCGGGCCCGCGTCGCCGCCTCCGGAGAACATGGCACCTGACGCCGCCTGGATCTTGGGCCGACCCCGGGCGGCTCAGGCGGTAACTCCGCCGTCGACGGGGATCACGGTGCCCGTCATGTACTTCGACGCGTCCGTCGCGAGGAACAACGCCACGGTGGCTATGTCCTCGGGCTGCCCTACCCGTCCCAGCGGGACAGCGGCCGCGATGGCGTCGAGAGAGGCGTTGATGACGCCGTTCTCGAAATCAGAGCGCATGCCGGCGGTGTCGGTGCCTCCCGGGCAGATCGCGTTGGCGCGGGTGGCGGCGGTGGCGAGGTCGCGGGTGAGGGCGGGGTCGAGGGGGCCCAGGAGCCGGTTGTCGCCGGGCCGCTGGGCTTTTTGTTACAGGGT
>Ga0302326_10014669_pt1 | contig 16557 bp, 15 predicted proteins | sample Palsa_T0_3_FD_202264 | JGI IMG/M metagenome (GOLD analysis project Ga0302326, IMG submission 202264) | Peat permafrost microbial communities from Stordalen Mire near Abisko, Sweden - Palsa_T0_3 | ecosystem: Environmental > Terrestrial > Soil > Palsa > Peat permafrost | place: Sweden: Abisko...
TGCTCGACGCCGCCGCTGGCGAGGTAGCGCGACACCTGCTGCAGCTCGAAGCTGTGCGTCTCGCCGAGCGACAGCACGATCGCGTCCTCCGTGGCCGCCGCCTGCAGCTCGAAATTGAAGGCGCGGCAGAAACGCTTGCGCAGCGCCAGGCCGAAGGCGCGATTGATGCGGGCGCCAAACGGCGCATGTATCACCAGGTGCATGTCGCCGGCCTCATCGAAGAAGCGCTCGAATATCACGCGGCGCTGTGTCGGCAAATGGCCGAGCACGGCCTTGGCCGCGGCCAGGTATTCGACCAGCTGCCGTGCCGCGGAAGGCTCCAGCTGATGGCGCTGCATCGCCTGCTGCAGGCAATGCGCAATCGACGGCGCGTCGATCGCCGGCAGCCCGGCGTCGATCTCCGAGCGCAGCGCCGACACCGCGGCCGACAGTTCGGCGCTGCGCGCCGGGGCTTCACCGAGCCAGAACGGCATAGTCGGCGGCTGCCCCCTGGCGTCCTCGACCCGCACGCGTCCGGCCTCGACACGCAGAATGCGGTAGGAGCAGTTGCCGAGTTGAAACACATCGCCGGCGAGACTCTCGACGGCGAAGTCCTCGTTCAGGGTGCCGATGAAGGTGTCAGCCGGCTCGAGCACCACCTGGTAATCGGCGTTGTCGGGAATGGCCCCACCGCAGGTGATGGCGGTCAGGCGCGCGCCACGGCGCGCGCGCAGCCGATGATTCACTGCGTCGCGGTGCAGATAGGCGCTCTGGCGTCCGCGGCGGGTGCTGAAGCCGTCCGCGAGCATTCGCAGCAGCTCGTCGAACTCGCCGCGGGGCAGCGCGCGATACGGCCACGCCCGCCGCACCAGCGCGTACAGCTCATCCTCGCCGTACTCGCGGGCACTGACCTCGGCTACCAGTTGCTGCGACAGGACGTCGAGCGGCTGCGGCGGAATGCTCAGGGCGTCGAGCTCGCCGCGGCGCACCGCGTCGAGCAGCGCCGTGCATTCCACCAGATCGTCGCGGCTCAACGGGAACAGGCGGCCCTTGGGCACGCCGCTGACGGCGTGATTGGCCCGGCCGACACGCTGCAGGAAAGTGGAGATCGAGCGCGTTGTGCCCAGCTGACACACCAGCTCGACGTCGCCGATATCAATGCCGAGCTCGAGCGATGCGGTGGCCACGAGCGCGCGCAACGTGCCGGCCTTGAGGCGCTGCTCGGCGTCCAGGCGCTGCTCTTTTGCCAGGCTGCCGTGATGGGCGGCAATGTGCTCCTCGCCGATGCGTTCGCTCAGGTGCCGGGTAACACGCTCGACCATGCGACGGGTGTTGGCGAAGATCAGCGTCGTGCGGTGCTGCTGGATCAGCCGCGCCAGCTGGTCGTAGAGGTTTTCCCAAACTTCGTTCGACATGATCGCCTCGAGCGGCGCGTCGGGCAGCACCAGCCCCAGATCGCGCCCGCGCGCGTGGCCGCTGTCGATGATGACGCAGTCGTCGGCCGCCGCCCCGCCAGCCGGCTGCACACCGACCAGGAATCGCGCTACCTCTTCGATCGGCTTCTGCGTCGCCGACAGGCCGATACGCTGCAGCGGCCGCCCGCACAGGCCCGCGAGGCGTTCCAGCGACAGCGCCAGATGCGAGCCGCGCTTGCTCGGCGCCACGGCGTGAATCTCATCGACGATCACGCAGCGCGTCGACGACAGCATCCTGCGGCCCGACTCGCTGGTGAGCAGCAGATACAACGACTCCGGCGTGGTCACCAGGATATGCGGCGGCGAGCGGCGCATGGCGGCGCGCTGGGCCTGAGGCGTATCGCCGGTACGCACCTGAGCGCGAATGTCCGCGGCCGGCAGGCCCATCGTCCTGAGCTCGGCGGCAATGCCCTCGAGCGGCTGCTCGAGGTTGCGCCGGATATCGTTCGACAGCGCCTTGAGCGGCGAGACGTACACCACCTGCGTGGCGTCTTCGAGTTCGCCGGCGACCGCCTGCCGGACCAGGGCATCGATTGCGGCCAGAAACGCCGCCAGCGTCTTGCCCGAGCCGGTCGGCGCGGCAATCAGCGCGTGACGGCCGCTCGCAATGGCCGGCCAGGCCGCGAGCTGCGGCGCCGTCGGCAGCGGGAATTGCTTTGCGAACCAGCTCGCGACCGCCGGGTGGAAATTCTCAAGGGGCATGGGCGCAAAGTGTACGCCCGCGCGCTGTCGCCGGCATCTTGCGCTTGACGGCGCCGGCAGCGGGGCAGCGGCGCTATACTCATGACCAGCTGGGGTTGTATCTGCTCACCATGCAGGATTTGGCATACACACTGTTTCGGACCGCCATCGGGGCTTGTGGCATCGCATGGGGCGCGCGCGGCGTCGTGGCCGTGCAGCTGCCCGAAGCCACCGAGTCGGCGACGCTGGCGCGCCTGCTGCGCGCACAGTGCGGCGCCGCTGCGCGCCGGCCTGCCTTCGAGATGCGGCGGCCGATCGACGACATCGTGGCTCTGCTCGCCGGGCAGCCGCGCGATCTGCGCTACGTGCGGCTGGATCTGGCGCAGGTGCCCCCGTTCCACCGCAGCGTCTACGCGATGGTGCGCGAAATCCCGCCGGGTCAGACCCGCTCCTACGGCGAGGTGGCTGCGCTGTGCGGCGACCGCCACGCGGCGCGCGCGGTCGGTCAAGCCATGGCGCGCAATCCATGTCCGCTCATCGTGCCCTGTCACCGCGTATTGGCCGCGGGCGGCAGGAGCGGCGGCTTCTCGGCCAGGGGCGGCGTCGGCACCAAGCTGCGCCTGCTCGCCATCGAGGGCGCGCTGCCCGCGCCGGTCGCCCGCGCGAGCGGCAGTCTCGAACTGCCGTTCTGATTCGCTCCGCGACCCCGATCATGCCGGTGCTCGTTAGCAAGACGAATCGCTTGCTGTTCGCAGCGAGCGTCGCCCTGATGTTCGCTGGCCTCATGAGCGGCGAGCGTACCGCCCACGCCGACTCGGCCGCCGTCGCCACCGCACCGCCGGCGCTCAGCACGCTGACTGTGGCCCCAGACCTGGCCGCCGAGCTCGCCAAGTTCAAGCGCGTGCGCATGCCCTTCGATGCCACGGCGCTGAGCGCACGCGAGCGCCAGATGGTCGGCAAGCTGGCCGACGCCTGCCGCTATCTCGACCGCCTCTACTGGCAACAGAGCGATCCAGCTGGCTGGCAGCTCTACCGGCAATTGCAGGGCGATAAGAGCGTCGAGGCGCAAAATCTGCGCCGCTTCCTGCGCATCAACGGCAACCGTTTCGATCTGATCCGCAACGATGCGCCGTTCGTCGGCACCGAGCCCTGGCCGCCGGGGCGCAATCTGTTTCCCGCCGACCTGACAGGCGACGAGTTCGAGCGCTATGTCGCGGCGCATCCGGAGCAGAAAGCCGCGCTGTACGATTCGCATACGGTCGTCCGGCGCAGCGGCGCGGCGCTCGAAGCGCCGCCCTATCACGTCGCTTACCGCGAGTGGCTTGCGCCAATGGCCACGCTGTTGCGCGAGGCCGCCGCGCTGTCCGAGGATGCGGCCTTCGCGAAGTTTCTGCGCCTGCGCGCCCACGCGCTGTTCAGCGACGACTATTTTCCGAGCGATCTGGCCTGGCTCGATCTCGACAATCCAAAATTCGACGTGATTTTTGCGCCCTACGAGACCTATCTGGACGCGTTGCTCGGCGTGAAGACCTCCTATGGCGCCGCGGTACTGATTCGCAACGACGCCGAGAGCCGCAAGCTCGACGTCTATCAGCAATACGTGCCCGACATCCAGGACGCGCTGCCGCTGGCAGCGCAAGACCGGCCATCGAAGAAGGGCCTGCGCTCACCGATGGAGGTCATGGACGCGCCGTTTCGGGCCGGCGACCTGCGGCACGGATACCAGGCCGTGGCCGACAACCTGCCCAACGATCCGCGCGTCCAGGAGCTGCGCGGCTCGAAGAAGATCTTCTTCAAGAATTTCATGGACGCGCGCGTCGATCAGGTCATCCTGCCGATCGCGCGCCGGCTGCTGCGCACCGATCAGGCGGTGCAGGCCTCGGCGGAGGGCTACCTCGCGACCACGATCCTGCATGAGATCTCGCACGGTCTGGGTCCGGCATTCGCCAGAGTCGACGGCAGCAAACAGGACATCCGCGACGCGATCGGCCCGGCCTACTCGGGCCTCGAAGAGGCTAAGGCCGACATCGTCGGGCTGTACGGACTCAAGTGGCTGACCGAGCACGGGGGCGTGCCGCCGGCGAAACTCAACGGCTACTACATCTCTTATCTGGCCGGCATTCTTCGCACCGTGCGGTTCGGGGTGGCGGAAGCGCACGGCCGCGCCGAGATGATGGAGTTCAATTTTCTGGTCGGACGCGGCGTGGTGGCACGCGATCCGGGCACGGGCCGCTACGCGATTGATCTTGATCGCATGCCGGGCGCCATCACAGAGCTGGCTACGGAATTGCTGCGCCAGGAGGCCACCGGAGATCGAGCGCGCACCGAGGCCTGGTTCGCCAGGTACGGCTCGATGTCGGCCGAGCTGGCCAAGGCGCTCGAGGCGGCGCATGACGTGCCGGTGGATATCGATCCGGTGTCGGATTTCCCCGAGGACTGAGCCTGGATCCGGCGCGGCGCTAGCCGAATTTCTTCGGATCGAGCACGAGCGAAGTGCCGCCCTCGAGCACGCTCTTCAGACCGCTGAGGATGCCAGGCCAGCCCCGCGAGACCCCCTGCAGCGACTTGCTACCGGGCTCGAACTGGTCATGGACCAGCGTCAGTTTGGTCGCTTCTCCCGTGAGTTCGAGCTCGAAGGTGACGCGCGACGGCGCCTCATGGAGCATGTCCTGGTGCGCGGTGGAGTCACGCACCCAGCGTCCCCACTCCTCCCCAAAGGTATAGGACAGCAGCCGCGGCGGCTCGCTGCGCAGCACTTTGCCGGAGAAGTCCAGGTCGCTCCTGGCCTCATCGGTCCAGTATTTGACCACCGAGCCGACGCGCCAATCGGATTCGACGCAACGGCCGAACCAGTACTGGCGCGTGAATTGCGCCTGCGTGAGGGCTTGCCACACGCGTTCGGGGGTGGCGGCAATATAAGTGACGTACACGAATTCAGGCGCGTTCACGGCTCCTCCAATCCTCGCTTGAGCTCCGCGAGCGCCCGCAGCTGATGGCGCTCGAACTTGCCGATCCAGCGTTCATACATCTCCTGAATGGGGAGCGGGTTGAGGTAATGCAGCTTGTAGCGTCCACGCCGAACCGTCGCCACCAGATTGCAGGCCTGCAGCAGCAGCAGGTGCTTGGTCACCGCCTGGCGCGACATGTGCAGATGCTCGCAGAGCTCACTGAGGGTCTGGCCATTGCGCTCATGCAGCAGATCCAACAGGCGCCGGCGGCTCGGATCGGCGAGCGCCCTGAAGACATCCTTCACGGCTGTCTTTATATGCAACCATACGGTTGCCTGTCAAGTGCAGACAAATTGTGCCGCCGCGGCCGGCGCCCTAATATGCGCATCCCCAAGACCCCCGGAGAACTCCCGATGCATCCATTGAAACTGGCGGCCACGGCCTCTTTCATGTCGCTCGCCCTCGTTGTCACCACCGCGGCGTCCGCGGCGCCGAGCGTCTACACCAGCGACGCCAATCACACCTTCGTGCGCTTCTCATACAGCCATTTGGGATTCACGACGCAGGAATCGCGCTTCAACAAGGTCAACGGTACGGTGAACTATGATCCGGCGGCCAAGACGGCCTCGGTGGATGTCCTCATCGACGCCAAATCGGTCGATACCGGCTCGGATCTGTTCAATGAGCACATCCAGGGCGCCGATTATCTGGATACCGCGCAATTCGCGACCGCCACCTTCAAATCCACGGCGGTCAAGTTCGACGGCGACAAGCCGGTCAGCATCACAGGCAACCTGACCGTCAAGGGCGTCACCAAGCCGGTGACGCTGACCGTGACGTCATTCAAGCACGGCACGAACATGCAAAAAAAGGACGCGATCGGGGCCGACGCCAGCGGCACGGTCAAGCGCTCGGATTTCAATATGGGCAAGGCCGTACCGCTGGTCGGCGACGAAGTGACCCTGGAGATCGTGATCGAAGCCGCCGCTCCCTGAGGGCTCGAGCGCTCCGGTTCCGGTGCGCAGCGCTCAGCGCGCGCCGGTACCACAACCTGCAGTGGCTCCGGCGGCACTCACTGCGGCCATCCCGTGCGCCATGGCCGATCTTACCGGCGCGGATAATGCAACAACCGTCACGTCCCCGTCGCTTGACGGGCTGGCCACCAAGCCAGAGTGTGAACTGCGGCGTCGCGGCCTGCACAGCGGTAGGCAACTCTAATCGGGTCGTGCAGCGTTGAACCGGCAGGCGCCGACTCGGACCCGACTATGCGCATAAATGCAACTGCTCATGTGGCCGCACGCGGCGCGTTCGGCCTGGGTAGCGCCTGTCTGGCCATGACGCTGTGCGCGATTTGTTTCATCTGCGGGCGCTGCGTCGCCGCGGCGGATATGACTGTGTCGATGCTCGACAGTGCCGGCCACGGCGTGGCCGGGATCGTGATCATCGCTGCGCCCGAGGCCGCCGTGGCGGAAAAACATGCCTTGCGCAGCGCCATCATGGACCAGCAGCACATGCAGTTCGTGCCCAGAATCCTCGTGATCCAGACCGGCACCGGCGTGGACTTCCCGAACAGCGACCAGATTCAGCATCAGGTCTATTCATTCTCAGCGCCCAAGTCGTTCAAGCTGTCGCTGTACGCCGGACATAAATATCCGCCCATAGTGTTCGATCGTCCCGGTCTGGTAACGCTCGGCTGCAATATCCATGACGGCATGATCGGATATATCTACGTGACCGATTCGCCTTTCTTCGGCCGCAGCGACGAATCAGGGCAGCTGCAGCTGCACGGCCTGCCGAGCGGCAACTACACGCTGACCGCATGGCATCCACAGATGCAGGAACCCGGCGACAACACGCTGCGCCTGCAAATCACGCTCGGCGAGAACGAGCACTTAGCCCCGGTGTTGCACCTGACGCGCCCATTGCGAACGGAGATGACGCACGATGGGGATAAGCGATGGACCGACTACTGACCGGTCTGGTGCTGCAGGGCGTGCTGCTGGCCCCGTCGCTGGTCGCGGCATCCGACTTCGATGCCACGATCGATCTTCGCGGGGTGATCGCCGACGGCCTGCCCTCCTATCTGAACGGCGGGCTCGGCGAGCTGCGCTACGACGATGAGCACGACGGCGCGCGCCTGGACAGCGTGCGGATCGGCTTCCATCACGATTTCCTCGAGATCATTCACCTCAATGCAAACGCGGTCAGTTATGCGGACGGTGACCGCAGTCTGGTGGATCTGACCGAGGCCTATGCGGAGATCCGGCCATTTCCACTGAATGGCTGGCGTTCGCGCCTGAAGCTCGGCGCTTTCTACGCGCCGATATCACTCGAGAACCGGCTGCCGGGCTGGCGCAGCCCCTATACCCTGTCGCCCTCGGCAATCAATACCTGGATCGGCGAGGAATTTCGCACCATCGGTGCCGAATACGATCTCGATTGGCTCGGGCGGCAACATGGTCACGACTGGGAACTCGGACTGACGGCTGCAGCCTACGGCTGGAACGATTACTCCGGCCAGCTGCTGGCACAACGTGGCTGGTCGATCAACGACCGGCAGACTACTTTGTTCGGACGCATCGGCCAACCGTACGTAGCCCCGATATCCGGATTGCGGGAGTTCGACAGCGATGTCGACCACCGCGTCGGCTACTACGCGGGCGGCACCGCCAAGTATCTCGACGCGCTCGAACTGCGCGCCCTGCATTACGACAACAACGTCGACCCGAACTCATATTCCTACAAATTCGACATGTTCGGCTGGCATACCCGGTTCAACAGCGTTGGATTGCGCTGGACGCCCACGGATCGATGGACCGTCATTTCGCAATGGCTCGCCGGCAGGACCATCGATGGGGATTCCGGATTCAACAACAACATACGCACCGACTACTACGCCTATGAGTTCCACTCGGACTTCGTGCTGGCCAGCTGGCGCCGCGGCGCCGATCGCTTATCGGCACGCTACGACGAATTCGAGATGCATCAGACACTATCCGATGGCTTCTTCAACACCGATCGCGGTCATGCCTGGACCTTTGCCTATGAGCGCGAGATCAGCACCATGTTGAGCGTGGCCGTCGAGGAGCTGCTGATCGACAGCAGCCTTGCGGCTCGCCCGCAGATTGGTGAGCCGGTAGCGGCCCTGGAGCGCGAGCTGCAGCTGGCAGTCAGGCTCCAGTTCTAGCTCAGCGAGCTATCCGGGCCGGCAATCACGCGCGGTTCGCTTGGTATCCTGATCTCCACGCGCACCTCCCCACAAGCATCCAACGGCGAGCCGTTGCTCGGCGCGGGTCGCACTTTGACCTGGCGCGCCCAAGTCACCGCCAGGTCATCGAAACGCCGATCGCCCGAGGACTCCATGACATTGACACTGAGGATGGTGTGGTCCTGCGCGACGCAGACCTTGAGGATAGTGACTTCACCCGGGGTAAAACGAGGCGCGGCGACGACGAACGATATGGGCGCATCGTCAAAGGGCGGCAGCGCAACGCGCGGCGCAGGGCCCGGACGTGGTGTCGGGGCACAGCCCGCCACGGTGGCGATGCATGCTGCGATGACGATAGCGGTCCGCATCGATTTCCCGGGCCCCAGCTGCACCATCGGCTGAAGCTGACCGCACAATGATACCCCCGTCCACGCAGTCCAGAACCTGCTGAACCCGGCCATCGACAGGCGGCGCGAACGGCGCGTCCAGAGCGTACGGCTGCACGAGCCACTACATTTTATAATAAATATCAATGGCTTGGCGCGCACGAGTCGTCGCCAAGGCTCGCATCGGACCTCACGCAGCTCGTCGTGGGAAGCTCACGTCATCGGAGGTATACACTCCTGTCGGGCCGGCGCAATCCAGGCGCCGACGCACACCTGCCGCCGACCCGCGGCTTTATCGCATGATCCAGTCCACGCGCATGCCGACGGTTTTCATCGGGCACGGCAACCCGATGAATGCGCTCGCCCGCAATCAGTACACAGAAAGCTGGCGACAGCTCGGCATCGACGTGCCAAAACCCCGCGCGATACTTTGCGTCTCGGCGCATTGGTATGTCCCCAAGGCGGCGGTGACGGCCATGCCGAGGCCGCGCACCATCCATGACTTTGGCGGCTTTCCCCGAGAGCTCTATGCGGTCGATTATCCGGCGCCCGGCTCACCCGAGCTGGCGCGCCGCATTGCGCAGCTGCTGGCACCGCTCCCGGTCGAGCTGGACCAAAGCTGGGGACTGGACCACGGCGCCTGGTCGGTGCTGCTGCACATCTATCCGGACGCGGCTATCCCCGTGGTCCAACTGAGCATCGACGAAAACAAGGATGCCGCAGCTCATTATGAGATCGCCGCGCGTCTGGCGCCTTTGCGCGACGAAGGCGTACTGATCGTAGGCAGTGGCAACATCGTACACAATTTGCATGCCTATGCCTGGGGCAATCACTCTGCCACACCGTACGATTGGGCGCTGAGATTCGAAGGCCTCGCGCGGGAGCTGCTGTCTGAAGGAAACTTCTCGGCGCTGATCCATTACGAGTCGCTGGGCCGCGATGCGTTGTTATCCGCCCCGACACCCGATCACTATCTGCCGCTTCTATATGTCATCGCACAGCGACGACCCGGCGAGGCGGTAAGCTTTCCAGTAGCGGGATTTGACGGCGGATCGATCTCGATGCTCTCGGTCCGCATCGGATGAGCTCGTCAATGGATTCGGGGGCGCCGGCTTGCTCGCTGCCGCAGTCGACTCGGTTATGTTCGGGTTCCATGAACGACCATCGGCTCAGGGAATTCATCGAGCGCCATGCGCGCCTGTTCATTATCACCGGCGCCGGCTGCAGCACCGAATCGGGCATTCCTGACTACCGCGACGCTGACGGCGGCTGGAAGCGGGCTGCGCCCGTCATGTTTCAGGCGTTCATGGCCGATCCGGCGATCCGCCGGCGCTACTGGGCGCGCAGCCTGGTCGGTTGGCAGCGATTGCGTGGTGCGCAGCCCAACGATGCACATTTTGCCCTGGCGCGCTTGCAGCAGCAGGACCGTGTCGGAGCACTGGTGACGCAAAACGTCGATCGGCTGCATCAGGCTGCCGGCAGCACCGAGACGATCGACCTGCATGGCAGGATCGACATGGTTCGCTGCATGAGCTGCCAGCGACGGCTGCCGCGCGAACAGCTGCAGCGTGATTTTCTAAGGCTCAATCCGGACTGCGCCGCGCTCGATGCGCTCCAGGCGCCCGACGGCGACGCCGATCTGGAAGGCCTGGACTTCTCGGGCTTCAAGGTGCCGCCCTGCTCGCAGTGCGGAGGTGTGCTCAAGCCGGATGTGGTGTTCTTCGGCGAGAGTGTTCCGTCGGATCGGGTGCGGACCTCGATGGCGCAGCTGATGCGCGCCGACGCCATGCTGGTTGTCGGCTCCTCGCTCATGGTGTATTCCGGCTATCGCTTCGCACAGGCGGCGGCGCTCGCCGGCAAACCTATCGCCGCGGTGAATCTGGGTCGCACGCGGGCAGACGTGCTGTTCACGCTGAAAGTGGCCGCGCCGTGCTCGGCGGCGCTGGCATTCCTGCTGCAACCCTGCGGCGGCCCGCAACGCCCGCGAGCCGCCAGCTTCACAGCAATTCGGTGATGGCCTGCAGCTCACTGGCGGTCAGCTCGAAGTCGAAGATCTCCAGATCCTCGCGCATATGCGTCGTCGATGTCGTGCCGGTGAGCGGCACTACATCGCTCTGGGTCAGATAGCGAAACAGGATCTGCGCCGGCGTGCGCGCGTAATTCGAGGCCAGGATCGAGATGCTGCCATGAGCCAGCAGCTGTGGATTCGCCGTCAGCGTCCAAAAGCTCTGGTAGACGATTTTGCGCTGCCGGCAGAACTCGCGAATCTCGCGATCGTAGCCAGTCTCGGCATAGAAGCGATTCTGGAGCACCGCCGGCTTCACCGTGGCCTCCCGATACAGCGTCTTCAGGCTTGCCGCGCTGTAGCAGTTACTGATGCCGAGCCGGCGGGTGCCGCCGGCGTGAAACAGCTGTTCCATTGCGCCCCACACCTGCGACATCTGGCTTGGATCGGGGAGCGGGGAGTGCAGGATCAGGCAATCGACGTAGTCGGTCCGCAGGTTGCGCATCGACGCCTGAAAGGACTGGGCCACCTGCTGCGCCGGCGGCACGCCGGGATCATAGGGAATCTGCTTCGGGTCCTGACCGGATAGCGGGGTGAATTTGGTCTGCAGATAAAGGTCGCTGCGGCGCAGGCTGTCGTTCAGACAGGCGGCCACCCCTGCCCCGACTGCGGCTTCGTTGTAGTGCTTGGGCTGGCAGGCGGTATCGATGGCACGAAACCCGCTCTGGATGGCCGTGCGCACCAGCTCCTGCGTGCGCGCCTTCTTCCACGCCGTCCCATAGATGATCCTGGGACTGCGCACACCGGCGCCGGAAATTGCCGAGTCGTTTTCCGCCATGCGCTCTCGACCAGGGCCGTGCGATTACCGGGCCGCGAAGAACGCAGTCGGCGCGGGTGCGTGCCTTGTCAGGCAATCCTGCAGGGTCGGATCCTGACGCGACAGGGGTCGTGGCTGGCGCGACATGGTCATGCGAAGGCTCGGGAACTGCGCGGGCCAACCTTCACCAGCCTGTACCCGAGATCGAGTGAGGAGCACCGGAGCAAATGCCCGTGCTTACGGCGCCAAGCGCCGGACTGAAGATCCTCTCGCAGGCGCGCGATGCCTTGCTCGACATCTGCGAGCTTCGAAAATGTGGAAATCGCCGATCGCACTGTCGGATCGAGGTAAGCCTCCGGCCGCTGCCAGTAGGCCCCCAGGAATCCGTCCATGCAATCGGCAGGGACGGGTACTGTTTCGACGCTCAGCTCGCCGAGTGCGAGCCGCAAGCTCTCCAGGCTCGGGCAGATCCGTCGATCCCAATCAACCAGCTCCGGAAAATAGTCATCGGTCAGCCAGAATCGCCAAGCGTCCGGATCCCAGGTCACGATCACGATCGGCCCGCGAGTAACGCGGCCGACTTCCTCCAGTCCGCGACGTTGATCATGCCAATGGTGAATCGTCAGTATCGCCAGTGCCGCATCGAAACTGGCATCCCTGAACGGTAATTGTTCGGCCGCGGCTTGCACCGCCAACCGCCGTCCCACCGGTCGCTGGCGAATCATGGTCATGGAAGGTTCCACCGCCACCACCTGGCGATCAGTCGGCTCATACGACCCGCTACCGGCGCCGATATTGACGATGCGCTGTGCATCGCCCAGCGCGCGGACTATCTGGCTCGCAATTCGCGGGTCCGGCCGGCGCTGCGCGCTGTAGCCGTGGCCGATGCGGTCATACAGGTGGCTCATCGGGTTGGAAAGCATACGCCGCCGCCAGTTCTTCCCAGCACGGGTACCTGCCCGAGATACCCATCGTGCCGACGTTTCAGGGATTGACGCCGCACTGCGCGGCCTTATTCTTCGCGACTGATTACCGCTTCAGATACGGCGAGCCTGGACCCGGGCCGCGCATGTGGTGCCCCGGTCTCGCGCACCAGGCAGGCTCAGGCCGCCTCGGTCGCACATACGAACAGCTGCGCAGGTGGAAGATTACGCCGCTCGAAGCTGCGACGCACATCACCAAAGGTTCGCTGCAGTACCGGAAGGACCCGGCTGGTAAACTGATAGACGAGGAATGCGCCGCCCGGCTCGAGCGCAGCCCGGCTCTTGCTCACGATGTCGGCGCGCACGCGTTCCGGCATGCTGCCGAGCGGAATGCCCGAGATGATGTAGCTCGCCAGGGGCAGTCCAAGCCGCCGCAGCACGGCCTGGACCTCGGCGGCCGAATCGTGCACGACGTGCAGGCGGGGATCCGGCAAGGACGTCTGCAGGAACCGCACGAACGCGCGATTGGTCTCGATGGCGACCAGATGGGCATCGCTGTGCATGCGCCGCAGGATCTCGCCGGTGATGGTGCCGACCCCCGGCCCATACTCCACGATGACTCGAGCCCGCTCCCAATCTATAGGCTCGAGCACCTGATTCACCAGGAAGCGCGAGCTGGGAATGATCGAGCCGAGCATGTAGGGGTGGCGAATGAAGTTGCCGGCGAACAGCAGCATTTCCGTCGTCCGGGACCGGGGCTTCTTATTTGTCATGGCGAGTCTCACACGTCGAAAAATTCGTACATTCAGCTGCTCCACGCCGGGGAAAGTCCGGTCGGAGCAATGAAAACGTGGCGTCCCCCTGCGGCGAGACGGTGCCTGCCGCAGGCTCGCGCTGCTCGATCGCAGCGGTCCGCGGCCTGAGCTTTGAATAATCTTAAGGGATTCATGCGCTCAATGCTACGAGCAGAATCGCCGTCAGCGGGCCGCTACGCCGCCACGCCGGCCCATTGGGCGCTCGTGCGCCACAGAGATTCCTGCAATTGCGCGTCTTGCGCGAGCAGTGAGGCCGGTTGGGGAACCTGGTTCTCGTCGAAGTAAAGGCCAGTGATTCCCGCGACGTCAACGGACAGCGCAAGGTGCAATGTGGTGCGCGCGCCGCGCTCGGCATCGAATACCACGCGGCTGATCAGCGGCTTCACCATGCGCAGCCACCAGGGCAGCAGATTGGTCGCAACCACGCCCGGATGCAGGCAATTGGCGCATACGCGTGTGCCGGACAGGCGACGCGCCAATGCGAAAGTATGCAAGACGTTGGCGAGCTTTGATTGCGCGTAGGCCGCCACGCCGCTGTAGCGTGCGCGTGCTGCCGTAACACCGGCGAAGTCGATGCGACCGCGGAAGTGGGCGCGGGACGCGACGTTGATGATGCGTGCCGTTTCGTGCAGATGGTCCGACAACAAGGCCGTGAGCAGAAACGGACCCAGGTGATTGGTGGCAAAGGTGAGCTCGAATCCGTCCTTGGACAGCCGGTGCCTGCTGCTGACTATGCCCGCGTTGTTGATCAGCAGACCGATGGGACCGAACGCGCGGCGCACGATGTCGGCACTGCCGCGCACCGAGGCGAGCGATGCCAGATCGCAATGAACGACATGGACGGCCGCTCCCGGCACCTGTTCGATGATCTCGGCGCGCACTGCATGCCCGGCCCGAACGTCGCGGCATAGCATGACGACCGTACGTCCTGCTTTTGCGAGCTCCCGGCTGCTGACGCGGCCGATGCCGTGCGTGGTACCGGTGATGACCGCAACTTCGTTCACGGGTCAGTCTTCGAGCTCGAGCAGCGGCTCACCCATGCGGATGACGCTTCCCTGCCGCAGTCGGTCGCACAGCGTGACGCCCTCCGGCGCAAAGGCGATGATGGTCGAGCCATGCTGGAACCAGCCCATTTCCTCCCCTTTCTGCAACGACGCATCGCAAGGTATGGTATTCGGACCGCGATAGCGCAAATGCAGCAGCACGTCCAGAAAATGCAGCCGCACGCTCGCCACCAGGATTGCCGCCACCGGTACGAGCGTGATGAGCTGGCCCGAAGGAACCAGCCGGCAGCGAATGATCGCGCGCTCGTTCTTGCAGAACAGTTTCTCAACGCGCCTGAGCGCGATCGGATTCACGTTCCAGGTATCCCCGGAAATGTACGTGACCTGCTCGACACGACAGTCGTAGGGAGCGTGGAAGCGGTGATACATCCCTGAGGCGAGGCGTAAAGTGACGTAAGTTCCCTTCAGGTAGCTGCGAACCAGTTCGTCATCGCCCAACAGATCCATCAAGGTGTAGGGAAACCCCTTGGCCTGCAGCACCGATCCGGCGGCGACCCGACCCATGGCGCCGACGATCGCATCGCAGGGGCTCACGACTACGGCAGGATCCGGATCGATGCGTCGCGCTCCAACCTTGAGCTCGCGCGTGAAGCACTCATGCAGGCTCTTGAACTGGGTGGCCCGCGCCTCGCTCAGGTCCAGCTCCGAGAACATGCGCCATATGGCAATGCAGAAGTCGCGTACCAGTGGCTGCTCGATTCGGCTCAACCAGCCGGTGAATAAGGTTAACCAGCGCCGCGGGAGGCGATTGGTCAGCAGAAAATTCAAGCCCTCCTGCTGCGTCAGCCGCGCGATGACCGATCGTGGCGTCATCGAACTGTCACTGAACTGCAATACTTTGCGAGCGGGCCCCAGAGGCGAGCGCAATCATGCTGTGGTACGTTGCCGGCGCGTTGGTATTGGTGATCCTGCTGCACAAGGCGCAGCTGCGAATGGCTTTGTCGCGAGCCAAGCACCGTTCGATTGCCGGGCATTCCCGTATCGCGCGGCGCATCGCCACGCTGATCCCGCATTACGAATTCGACGACGCCGAGTTCTTCGCCGCCGATGGGGCGCCACCGGAGATCGCGGGCAGGCGGCGCGCCGGATTCGTGCAACTCGCGGCCCTGTATGCCGCGCGCTTTCCCAAGACTGTGGCCCTGACCGAGCAGGTCCGGGACACCCTCTCCGACGTACAGTTTACCGCCCGCTACCGGGTGCCGTTCCAATTCAGCCGCATGGTGCGTGAGCACCTGCAAGGTGGCGCCTTCCTGCAATCGTCGTCGGGCACCACCGTGACCGATGTGGACGGTAATTGCTTTTACGACCTGACCGGCTCGTACGGCGTGAATCTGTTCGGGTATGACTTCTACAAGGAGTGCATCGAGCGCGGCAGCGAGCGGGTGCGCGACCTCGGTCCGGTGCTCGGCGCCTATCATCCGGTCATGGTCTACAACGTGGCGCGATTGCGCCGGATTTCCGGGCTTGACGAAGTATCCCTGCACATGTCCGGCACCGAGGCAGTGATGCAGGCCGTGCGGCTCGCGCGCTACCACACCCGGCGCAAGTACCTGGTACGCTTTTGCGGCGCTTACCATGGATGGTGGGGCGACGTTCAACCGGGAGTCGGCAACCCGATCACCGCACGCGAGACCTACACGCTGAAAGACATGGATGACGCCTCGCTGCACGTATTGCGCACGCGCCGGGACATTGCCTGCGTACTGGTGAATCCGCTGCAGGCGCTGCACCCGAATGCCAGCGCGCCGGGCGATTCCGGGCTGATCGGCAGCCGAACCGGCACGCAGTTCGATCGTGCGGTGTACGCCGGATGGCTCGCGCGGCTGCGTGCGGTGTGCTCTGAGAGGAATATCGTCCTGATCTTCGATGAGGTCTTCGTGGGCTTCCGGCTTGCCCCCGGGGGAGCTCAGGAGTACTTCGGCGTGCGCGCCGACATGGTGACCTACGGCAAGACGCTCGGCGGCGGCTTGCCGGTCGGTGCGGTCTGCGGCCGCGCCGACCTGATGAAGCGATTCCGCGAGGACCGGCCGGCAGACATCTGCTTTGCGCGCGGTACGTTCAACTCGCATCCGTACGTCATGGGCGCCATGCATGAGTTCCTGGAGCGGCTCGAAAGCGAGCCGGTGCGCGCCATCTACCGGGTTCTTGATGAGGTATGGGATCAGCGCGCCCGTCAGCTGAACGAGCGGTTGGTTGCGGCACAGGTCCCTGTTCAAGTATCACATCTCTCGTCCATATGGACCGTCAATTACCTGC
>Ga0302326_10014671_pt1 | contig 16556 bp, 12 predicted proteins | sample Palsa_T0_3_FD_202264 | JGI IMG/M metagenome (GOLD analysis project Ga0302326, IMG submission 202264) | Peat permafrost microbial communities from Stordalen Mire near Abisko, Sweden - Palsa_T0_3 | ecosystem: Environmental > Terrestrial > Soil > Palsa > Peat permafrost | place: Sweden: Abisko...
CGGCACGCATCTCGCGTTCATCGCGCAGAAAGACGGCCGGAACTCGCTGTGGCTGCGTTCGTTCGACCGGCTCGACGCCACGCCTGTGCGCGGCACCGACGACGCCTTCTTCCCCTTCTGGTCACCCGACGGCACTGCGGTTGCATTTTTCATGCAGGGCAAGCTGTGGCGAACGGACGTGAACGGCGGCTCGCCCGCCCCCATCTGCGACGCGCCGGAAGCCCGCGGCGGCTCGTGGGGTGGCGGCAACGTGATCGTGTTCGCGCCCTCGTTCGGAGGGCCGCTCTTCCAGGTTTCCGCTGCCGGCGGAAAGCCCAAGGCGGTCACCGGCGTTTCGGTGGTGTCCAGCACTATCTCGGACCGCTGGCCTTCCTTTCTGCCTGATGGAAAGCATTTCCTGTTTCTGCATAGCCCTTACGGCAACGCGGCTGATCAGAATGAGGTTCACCTGGGTTCACTCGACGGCGGCAACCAGTTGGTGTTACGGGGGAAATTCTACGGCGCGCAGTATGCCGCCGGACGGTTGCTGGCGGTGCGCGACGGATCGCTGCTCGCCTGGAAGTTTGACGCTTCCAGCGGAAAGGCTTCCGGCGATCCCGTACCTGTCGTGGATAAGGTTGCGTCCGACGAGATAACCGCGCTGTCTGTTGTTTCTGTTTCGGCACAGGGTATGCTGCTCTACCAGTCGGGCGCAGGCTCGAACGGCGATCGGCACGTTTGGATGGATGCCACCGGCAAGGAGCTTTCCCAGCTCTCCGAACCGACCGTCTACGGCCCCACCCGCATTTCTCCCGATGGCTCGCGGATCGCGACGCCGGTGATCGGCCAGTTCGGCAACTCCTCGCTTTGGATCTGGGACTTGGCCGGCGGCACGCGCAGCTTAGCCTCCGCAGCCAACGAGTATGTGGATGCTACGGTTTGGTCGGCGGATGGTCGCACTCTTTACTTCGACATTTTCAATCCGGACTTGCGCACCGAACTGCGCACGGTGGCAGCGGACGGCTCGCAGCCCGAGCGCACTCTGATCAAGTCCGACCGCAACCTCTTACCCGTGGACGTGACTAGCGACGGAAAGTGGCTTCTATACGAGGAGGCCAAAGTCGGCGCGCTAACGGACGCCGAGCTCAAAGCATTTCCCCTTGTACCTGGCCTGCAGCCTCTTACCGTGTTGGAGCCGGTGGCCGACGGCAGCAACGCCCGGCTCAGGCCCGCCTCCAACGACTGGCTCGCCTACCAGTCGAATCAATCCGGGCGCGCCCAGGTTTATCTGACGCGCTTCCCGCACCCCGGCGCCAAGTACCAGGTCTCGAAAGACGGCGGTGTGCAGCCGGTGTGGAGCAAGGACGGCAAAACGCTCTACTACCTCGATCAGTACAGAAAACTGACGGCCGTAGATATTCAGACGTCCGGGGAGGCGGTGCAGATTGGGGCGGCCAAACCGCTGTTTACCGTCGGCATTCGCCACTCCATTTCCACAGAAGCGTACGACGTCGCGCGCGACGGCAGATTCCTGGTGGTGGACTCGATCACCGAGAGCACGGCGCCGCTGGTGCTGGTCACAAACTGGGACGCGGAACTGAAGAAATGAGCCCCACTAGGCAATCGGAAATTTGGTAGTGCGTCAGTAAACTGACGCGCCACCGGAAACTTAGAGAACTTTCGTTTGGCCTGCGGCGGAACTATCCTGGATAACGGGCAATCCGGAAATAATGCCTCCAGATTAGTCCTGACAAACGCGCTTGTGTTTACGTATATCGTGTCGCCTCCCCAGTGGTCGGCAACCCTTCCCTTACCGGGTTGGGTAAGAGTAGCCCGTGATCCGTGCGCATCTGGAGGTTGACGCTGGAACTGTAGCTAGCCAGGCCTTCATCGCGGTGCGAATCTCTGGTTTCCTTCTCCAGCCGTGACTTCGCCCGTCCGCTTGAAGGCGTCGAGTTTTTTCGCTGTGGTGGGTCGAGCACTTCGTCGATCCTTCGCTGGAGACGCAAGTTGGCCCTCATTAACTGCTTGAGGAGCCGTGCTTGCGTAGCGCGAGTTTTTGGGCAGCGCCTTCGTTGTCATTGTTCTGATTCCGCCGAATAGCGACGCCCAGCTCGGCGCTAACTGTTCGTAATTCAAGCATCAACACTTCTTTTTTTGGCCGCTCCTCGTCCATCAGACCCTGGATGGATCTAACCTGCGTCGCGTTCAATCCCAAATGCTCGACCAATGACGGATTTAGTTGCAAGGAGGAAAATGGCATTGCGACCAATACCGTTTCGCCACCGTGGGACGGGGTGGGCTCTGTTGGCACGGTCGGCGTTCGGGCAATATCTTCCTCTAAGATTGTGTGCAATGCGCCGAAGAGTTGAAATTGCATTATTGCAACCTGATAGCGCTCTCCGCTGGTGAATTCCCCCTGCTCTTTTGTGATTTGTCCCGTTCCCACGGCATTCGAAATAACTGCCAGATCCATCGACAATCGCCCTGCTATGGAAGCCATTGCCAGTTCGTAATCCCGAAGTAAATCACGTGGGCCGAGGGGGATGACAGGAGGGGCCGCAACTAGATCTGGCAGGACATGAGCGTTTTCCGCGGAGGCACCCGCCATGGATACATGGGGTGGTTCGTCGTCGGGGAGCTTGCGTTTTACTGCAGTGAATGCTGGCTGTGATGCGGTAACGATCTCGGCTCGCCGCTCTTGGGTTGCTGCACTCAGGGTTAACGTCCCAATTACAGCGACTGCAATGATGCTATTGCGAGACATAGTTGATATGTCCGCTGTTAGTGCACAATCCGTGCCAGAACCATCCCCTGTGAAGAAGCATGTCAACTGATTGACTCAAAAAATGTTCTGCGATGTGGACGGATACCGGTTCTGGATCGGTGTCGTCGATTCCGACAGGGTTTTCGCCAGTTGACGATTATTACGAACACTAATCGAATCCTTGACTGTTTTTGCCACATCAAACCCCAAAAGAGAACCTGACGTAATTCATGAGCGCCGTGCCTACAACTGAGGTAGTGACTGCGGGCGAGCGTCTTGGAGCTCTGCTGCGGGCGTCGAAGGCCATTTCCAACTCTGGAGATCGTGACCGACGTCTGGAAAGCTTTGCGCGGGAATTGCACTGCGTTGTCGCCTTCGACTATTTGTTCGTTGGCAAGTGGGCGGAGGAGGCAACCGAAGCGAAGTGGATGTTGGAGGTGAATGGAAAGAGATTTGGACCTTCGGACGTTGAGATTCCTCTCCAAGAGTGTACGGGCCGATGGGTGCAAGAAGAGCAGCAGGTATTAATTATTGCGGATTGGGCAGAAGAACAGCGGTTCCCGAAGATGCAGCAGTTCCTTGGTAGACTCGGCATTGCTTCCAGTTGTACCCTGCCCCTGACCAGACCAGATCGCCGGATTGGAGTACTCGAATTCGGCAGCTCTCGCCCCAATGCATATGCTCAAGATGATGTCGCATGTCTCTCGGTCGTGGCGGATCAGATCGCTCTTGCTATCGATGCCACCGTCAGCTTCATGTCGTCAGAGATTGCCGAAAGCAGGTTGAAACTCCTGCTCGAATTGACCAACAGTGTTGTTTCCAGCCTTGAGTTTCGCGATGTACTACGAGCCATTTCGTCAAGTGTCCGTCGGGTCATGCAATGTCATGGTGTGACCGTGACGTTGCCGGATGGAGCGGGCAAGAACTTGCGCATTTTGGCACTCGACGTTCCAGAAGGCTCCGTGTTCAAGGACACGAAGGTCTACCCCATCGAGGGGTCTCTCATGGGCAAGGCATTTCAAACGGGAACCCCCGTTGTGGCAAATCCTGCGGACTTACCGCCCGAATTTCCCGAGAATCCTGACTTCCTCGAAAACACCGAACAACAAGCGGCTGAAGCTCGTGAAATCAAGTCACTCTGTTTTGTGCCGCTCATCAGCCGGAATCGCCCCTTGGGTGTTTTGGGTTTGGGTAAACGCCAGGAAAATGCCTTTGGCAAAGAGGATCTTGGATTCCTGATGGAAGTGGGGAACCAAGTCGCCATCGCGGTCGAGAATGCTCTGGCGTATCGTGAAATCGCCGACCTCAAAGATAAGCTCGCGCAGGAGAAGTTGTATCTGGAAGATGAGATCCGAGGCGAAACGGATTTTCAAGGAATTGTAGGTCAGAGTTCAGCTCTTCGGCACGTTTTGAATCTCGTGGAGACCGTGGCTCCCAGTGATTCCACGGTTCTCCTTTTGGGTGAAACAGGGACAGGCAAGGAATTAGTCGCACGAGCCATCCACGATTGCAGTCGGCGAAAGGACCGCACTCTGGTACGACTGAATTGCGCCGCAATTCCAACCGGGTTGCTGGAGAGTGAACTCTTCGGACACGAGAAGGGAGCCTTTACGGGGGCAATTTCGCAGAAGATTGGAAGGCTTGAGCTCGCCGATCAGGGCACGCTGTTTCTCGACGAGGTTGGGGATATTCCGATCGAGATCCAGCCCAAGCTGCTCCGCGCCTTGCAAGAACGGGAGTTTGAACGGCTGGGAAGCACTCGGACCAAGAAGGTTGATGTCCGCCTGGTAGCTGCCACCAACCGCGACCTCGAAAAAATGATCGAAGACCGGGAATTCCGCAGTGATTTGTACTATCGGCTCAACGTATTCCCCATCCGCATCCCACCCTTGCGCGAACGTCCGGAAGACATTCCCCTTCTGGTCCGATATTTTACGCAGAAATACAGCCGCCTAATGAACAAGGCCATCCAGACGATTCCCGCCCCAGCTATGAAGAAGCTGGCTGCCTGGAGTTGGCCGGGAAACATTCGGGAACTGGAAAACATTATCGAACGCTCGGTCATCTTGACCCGTGGTTCAGCGCTGCATGTTCCCTTGGAAGAGCTAACCCAGGGTGTCAGGGCGATTCCCCTCAACGGAACCCGCGAGGCCAGCGAACGCGATGACATTGTGCGAATTCTGAAGGTAACAAACGGACGAGTGGCCGGTGCGACTGGCGCCGCACAACGTTTAGGAATACCGCGAACCACTCTGATCTCCCGAATGAAAAAGCTCGGCATCGACCCGCGACGAGTGTTGTAACTCGACATTCCGGATCCTGAACTCTCGCTCCCTATTATCAGTCCTCTACTGATCCGATGCTGATCCGACGAAACGCCGGCCAACTGTCGTAACGCTCGACACTTGTCGAAACAGGTGTCGAAGCGCTCGACAAAGTCGCCAGCTGGCGTGCTGCACTCCCTGCAACCTACATTCACTCAACCAGTTGGCACAGGGGGCATTGGTCTTCACTTTGGTGTCTCCCATGCCTACGTTCCATCGGAATGCAACCCGCCCCCACCTTGATCTTCTTGCTGATTGCCCTGGTTCCACTTGGCGGCTGTTTGTTCAGGACGCGTCCAGTCGCTCTTGGGGCGACCGCAGCGCAGCTTCAAACGGCTACCCGTCTCGACCTAGTTGAGAGAATCAACGCCGAGGCCACCAATATCCAGACTTTAAAGGCCACAGTCGGCATTACAGCTTCCGTCGGCGGCAGTAAGCGGGGCAAGATCACGGAATATCAGGAGATCCGTGGCTACATTCTGGCCCGCAAGCCGTCCTCGCTGCGGATGATCGGACTTTTCCCCATCCTGCAGACCCACATGTTCGACATGGTGAGTAGCGGCCAGGAGTTCAAACTGTGGATTCCGCCAAAGAATCAGTTCATTGTTGGTAACAATGACGCAGCGAGACCATCTGCGCTACCCCTGGAGAATCTGCGGCCGCAGGTCATCTACGACGCCCTGCTGCTCCAGGCAGTAGACCTTCAGAACGAACTTGCCGTGCTGGAAGAGGGCGAGCACATGGCGATCGATCGCGAGACGCAGAAACCGGTCCTGCAGCCCGACTATACACTCGACATCATCAAACAGAGCGGCAAGGGGTGGTACCTGTCGCGCAAGACTGTGTTTGACAGAACTGACTTGCAGCCACACCAGCAGGTCTTGTACGACGAACACGGGTCTGTAGTCACCGACGTGCTCTACGACGAATATAGGGAATTCAATGGAGTGCTTTTCCCAACTAACATACGGATCTGGCGACCGCAGGAGGAATACTCCATCAAGCTTGAGGTAACGAAGCTGACCATCAATGGGCCCATTGCGGACGATCAATTTGTACTGGAAGCGCCTTCGGGCGCGGGCGTGGCATCGCGATAGGCAACGATCCCGCTATCTAAGAGATCAACAACCCAGATGTCCGAGGATGCGGTCGGGTAGCCAAAAGCGATAAACTCGTTGCAGGGAAAATCCATGAGAGACGACCATAAAAACCTATCGACGAACGACGCGCATCCGGGAGACATCACACGGCGCGACTTTGCAGCCCTCTTGGTGGGTGCAGGCCTGGTTGCGACGGTCCAGTCGCCAGCGGCCGTGGGCCTTGAAGTAATCGAAACCGACGTCGAAATCAAGACTCCGGTCGGAACTTGCGACGCCGCATTCATTCGTCCGAAAACTGGTTCCCATCCGGGAGTGTTGATCTGGCCCGACGCATTCGGCTTGCGGCCCTCTATGCGCGCCATCGCCAGGCGCATTGCCTCTGAGGGTGACGGATATTCCGTCCTCGTGCCCAATCCATTTTACCGCGTGTCCAAAGCTCCTTTCACGGATGCCTCCACCTTCAACTTTCAGAATGCGGACGATATGGCGAAGCTCAAGCCGCTGATGGCGTCGGTGAGCGCGCCCGGCAATGCCGAGAAGGATGCCGCTGCCTACGTTGCCTTCCTCGATGCACAAAAAGAAGTGAACAAGGCAAAGAAGATCGGAACCCAGGGTTACTGCATGGGCGGAGCGCTGGTTGTGAGGACCGCCGCGTCATTGCCCGATCGCATTGGTGCGGGCGCATCATTCCACGGCGGAGGTCTGGTGACCGATAAACCCGATAGCCCGCATCTGCTCGCGCCAAAGATCAAAGCTCGAATGTATTTCGGGATCGCCTCGAACGACGATGAGCGTCAGCCCGATGCCAAGGATAAGCTGAAGGAAGCATTTGCAGCCGCGAAGGTTCCCGCCGAAATCGAAGTGTATTCAGCCCAGCATGGCTGGTGTGTGCCGGATATGCCCGTCCGCGACGGTGTGCCCATCTATAACAAGCCCGAAGCCGAGCGTGCCTGGGCGAAACTCGTCGCCTTATATAAAGCGGCTCTGGCCTAGTGGATGCCGATCCGGTTACGGGCGACAAGCCATCAATCGCCCGATCAACTGTGCAACTGCATGTACTGCTCATAGCCCTCGGTCGCAAAGCATAGAGCGCGATCAAAAAACTGATCCAGCAGGCGCAACAATTCCATCTCGCCATAAATTTCAACCGGGCCGCGCCTGAAGCCCTGCCGCTCCAGAAATTCCCACAGATGTCCCTTAGTGACAGCGATTGCCCAGCAGAAGTCGGACAGCGCAACGCCCTGGGACGCTCGGCGCTCCCCGAGTTCAGAAAAACGCTGCTCGATGTCAGGACCCGTCCTGGTGAGCAGCCACTCGCTCAGGTGCCGCAAAACTTCCTCGATTTGTCGCTGCAATTCCTCGACCGGGACTTTGCGCAGGTCCGTGGTGCGCGGGGATGTTCCGAGTTTCGTGACCAACTCGGCCGCGAGTTCGTCGGAATGACGTTCAATCACTCGAACCAATGTTAAGGCGATCATGCCGGCCTCTTCACTTGGTCCGATGAGGGTTCCCGAGAACCAGAGGATGGCAATGGGCGCGGGAAACGCGGCGAAGATTGTCGCGGCTCGTGACTTCTCGACGGTCGGGGCCTGTTGATCATCTTCAGGATATGGTCGATGATCGCTCCGTCGTACAGCAGAAGCGGCCAATCAGGGGCGAGGCGGTCGAGTATTTTAGTGGATTCCGGTTCGGTGAGTATCCTGGGATTGGTCATTGGCTCGCTTTCAAGAGCCAACTCGTCTCTTGTTAAATCGGGATTTTCGTTCAAATAAAGAATTCTCATATCCCCCACCCCCTAGCCGGCGAGTTTCATTCCGCATTGCCGCTGACTTTCCGAGCGCCTCCTGATGACCAGAGTTTGGCGGGCGTGCGATGCGCCTGGCTACCTTTCGAGGTGGAGAAGGGCTGTGGCCAAAGCACACCGCAAACGCCCCATATTCAAGGATTCCGCAATCCGCCCGATAAGTAGATCGCGAGTGCCGCGGTCATAACCACGAGATCGAACCGCGCGCTGTCCAGGCTGAAATCCACCACGGAAACAAAGAGCAGCGCAAGCACGAGAATCCTCGTTACTCTTGTGATCGTTGTTATCAACTCAAGTCACCGGTCGAGACACGCTTCAATCGCCGTGTCTCACCGTTGCCAACTGCACACACTTCATCCAGATCCTAGTGAACCGAGACCTTCGCACCCTTGCCTGGTTCATTTCTTTTCAGCAGAAATGAAGCGACAAACATAATCGCCGACCCCATTGCGAGCAGCCAGTAGATATCGACGTAAGAGAGAACTCCAGCTTGGGCCTGCACCATGGCGTACAGTCGGCCTAGCGCCTGTTGTTGAGCGGCATGCGCGCTCAAACCGGCGCGCGTCAGTCGTATTGTGAGAGCTGCGATCGAGCTGTGAAACCGCCCAGAGGCTGTGTATTCTGCTAAGACGGATTGATGATACTGACTGCGTCGAGCGATCAGAGTTGTGACCGCGGACGTCCCCACACTCTGCCCCATGTTGCGAAAGAAATTCATGAGCCCGGCGGCAGCATTGGTTTTTTCCGGCGCCAGCCCGACATATCCGGCAAGCGTGAGGGGGACAAATAGAAAGGCCACGGGGATGTACTGCCACACACGTAAAAAGGTGGCTGAGCGAAAACTCATAAGCAGATCAACCTGCTTGCTCGATATGTACATGGCTGCCGCCAGACCTAGCCAACCGAAAGCTATAATGTAACGCGCCTGGAATCGGGTGGTAAGTTTGCCTACCAAGGGGAGCACAACTAGTACCACCAGGGCGCCCGCGGAAAGTACGTTCCCGGCCTTTTGTGCCGTGTATCCCATCAGAGTCTGCAACAGTTGCGGCATGAGTACCGTGGAACTGAATAAGGCCGCTCCCAGCATCAGGAACATTAGATTGGTAGTCGCGACGTTGAAGTTTTTGAACAAACGGACATCAACGATTGGCGCTTTCTGAAACCATTCCCAAATGACTAGCGAAACCAGGCCAGCGACTGCAATCACGACCAAGGTCGTAATGAAATGAGATCCGAACCAATCATCTTCCTGTCCTTTGTCGAGGACGATCTGTAGCGCGCCTACGCCTACGGTCAGGAGAGAAAATCCGATGAAGTCGAAGCCCGAGAGACGGGCCTTCAGGCGGGCTATGTACGGGGGATCTTCGACAAGCTGAGAGACCAGCAGGAGGGCCACAATTCCCACTGGAACATTGATGTAGAAAATCCACCGCCACGAGTAATTGTCCGTGATCCAGCCTCCCAGCGTTGGACCGATGGCAGGAGCGCAGATGGTCGTAATTCCGTACAGCGAAAAGGCCAGCCCTCGCTTCTCGGGAGCAAAGCTATCACCCAGGATGGACTGCGCCATCGGCTGCAGGCCTCCACCGAACGCGCCTTGCAAAACTCGAAACAGGAGCAGAAACCCAAGACTGGGTGCGATCCCGCAAAGAAAGGAACTCGCTGTAAAAAACATAATGCATATCAAAAAAAAGCGCTTCCGCCCAAGTGACGCAACCAGCCATCCGCTTAGCGGCAGAACGATTGCATTCGAGACCAAATAGCTGGTCAGAACCCACGTGCTCTCGTCATTGCTCGCCGCCAGACCACCAGCAATGTGTGGCAGGGCCACATTGGCGATGCTGGTATCGAGCACTTCCATGAACGCCGCCAGAGAAACCGCACCCGCAATGAGCCAAGGGTTAACTTTGGGCTGCCAGAGATCCTCGGCGGCGGCGCCCGATCCGGCAGTGCTCATCGCACCCTCACTTCAGGCTCCACGGACAAGCCCGGCTTCAGCAGTCCTTCCGCATTGAAGTCTGATCCAGGGGTGCGATCGAAATCGATGCGCACAGGCACCCTCTGCACAACTTTCACATAGTTTCCAGTTGCGTTCTCCGGTGGCAGCAGGCTAAACACCGAGCCGGCGCCGGCGCCTGTGTTGGTTACATGTGCCTTCCAAGTGCGGCCGTAGGCATCCACCTTTACTTCGACCGGCTCGCCGGGACGCATGTGGGCAAGCTGCGTTTCTTTGAAGTTGGCCGAAACCCAGACATCGTCAAGCGGAACCACCTCTACCAGTTCCTGTCCAATGCTTACGTTCTGGCCCACCTCGACCGTCTTCTTGCCGATAATTCCCGTGACTGGAGAACGAACGACTGTATAGCTGAGGTTAAGCTCCGCCTGATCAAGCTGTGCCTTGCGTTCTCGCGCCTGGGCATCGGCCGCGTCTGCCTTAGCACGGGTCATCGAAACCTGCTGCGGTGCGGTCTGAGCGCTGCGTAAATCGGCCCTCGCCTGCAGGAGTTTCCCCCGTGCCTGCTGAACGGCCTGTTCAGCCGCCTGCACGCCGGCTGTGGCTGACGCGACGGCGGCTCGATTTGCCGCCGCTGCGGCTACCGCCCCGTCGTACTGCTGACGCGAAATGTCTTCTTTGGCGACAAGTTGTTCATATCGCACCAGGTCAGCGTCACTCTTCGCAGAGTTGGCCTTCGCCTGTTCTAACATCGCCTTTGAAGACGCGAAATTCTGCTCGGCTGCGTTAAGCCCTGCCTGTGCGTTTAGAACTGCAGTGCCCGCTGAATCGAGGTTGCTCTGCGTGGTAACGGAGGTGATCGGTACGTTGAAGCGAGAACTTGCGGCGCTGGCCTGCGCATTCGCGAGTGTAGCTTGGGCCTCATCCATTGCGATCTTATAGTCCTTCGGATCGATGGTTACGAGCAGATCACCAGCATGCACAAGCTGTCCCTCGACCACCGGAACTTCGAGCACATATCCGTTGATGCGCGCGCTCAACGGCATAATGTGGCCATTCACTTGTGCGTCGTCAGTCGACTCCCACGCCAGACTATTCCTCAAAAAAAGCCCTGTGGCGACGATAAGAACCGCAAGTAGGAGCAACGCCGCAATCCGAGCTCCCACGGGATGTTCGTGAAAGACGCGGCGGAGACCTTGCTTCTTTTGGTTGTCATCGGTCGGCTCTAGCCTTACCGTGACGCGGGCCTGGGGTCCCGGCGCCACGGAATCGGTATTCGTTTCGTCCAACTCCGTCTCCAGTGCAGACATTTATTGTCCTCCGAGGTATTGGGTGAAATTGGTTCGTGCAACGCCGAGGGCACGAGCGAGCTCGAGTTTTGCGAGATTGTGGCTATAGAGGCTGGTGATGTACTGGTCGTTGGCACTGGCCAGGGACTGCTCGGACTGCACCACCTCGACGCTGTCAGTCACGCCTGCCGCAAAGCGTTCCTTGGAACGAGCGACGTTGTCATTGGCCAAATCCACACTCTGATGAGCGACATCCACTTGCTCCTTGGCCGCGTTCAGATTGAGAAATGCGGTGCGAACGTCGTAGTCAATCTGCCCGCGGATATTTTCTGCTTCTGCCTTCCGCTGTCGCTGAGTCGCTTCCGCTTGGGTTATGTCGCTCTTGATCCGGCCGCCGGTGAAAATCGGCACGTTGATGCCGGCTTGGAAACTGAAAACTCCGTGGGACTGACCGAATGTTGCTCCCTGGTCGCCGTAATCGCCATTCACAGCCACGACGGGATAACGCTCTCCCTTGGCGGCCGAGAGCGCCTGCTCGGCTGACTTCGCAGAATTGAGAGCCGAGCGGAAATCGGTGCGAGAGTTGTAGGCCATCTTCAGGGCTTCTTCGACAGTAGGCGGACTAATGTCGGCATACGGAAGTTGGTCGGCAATGTCGAAGACTTGGCCAAGAGGTAATCCGATGGCGCGGCCGAGGGTCAGTTTCGCAACCTCGAAGTTGTTGCGTGCAACGCTCAGGTTGTACTCTTCGGTATGGAATTGGACTGCTGTCCGTGTCACATCGATCTGAGGACTGGTACCGGCTTGGAATTCGTCCACCGCCTGATCGTAGAGAGCCTTCGCATTCTGCACTTGCGCCTCTTCGGCTTCAATCCGGGAGTGGGCTTCGATGACTTCCAGATAAGCATTGCCCACGCTGAGCGTGATCACATCGAGTGTGTCTTTGTAGCTGAGCTGAGCGGCCTGTTCGGCGGTGCGCGCAGCACGGAATCGCTGAATCGATTCGTAGCTGAACAGAGTTTGGCTCAGGCTTGCACTCGCCGTGCTGTAACTGAATGGGCCAGCAACGGCAGGGATGCCCGGTATTTTGATTGCGGCCAGACCCAAGGCTGTGAAATTCACCTGGTCGACGTTCTCGTTGACCCCTGCTCTTACCTGAGGCAGGAGACGACTTAGCGCGAGCAAGCGTTGACCACGTGCGATTTGGACGTTCTGTCCGCTTTCGACGGCTCCCAAGTTGTATCGCAGCGCCATGTTGATGGCATCACGCAGAGTCAGGCGAAGAACCTCGTTGCTCGCTGGTCCGCTCGGGACACTTCCCATAACGTCGGTGTTTTGAGCTACTGCCGGAGCTACGATGCAAGAGACGGCGAGCAGCACGACAGCAAGGCGCCGGGGGCAGTATCGAAGATTTGCGGTAGACCTCACTGTCATATTCATTCCCACCTCATTGTGGAAGGGTGTTTGGGGCTGACGCCAGAGTTGCTGAAACGTGGAGCAAGTTGCAATTCGAGTACAGAACGGCAGTTGTCACGCAATCCGCTTCGCTGGAGTCTCGATATTTACCTGGCCCTTAAAGTGAAACTCGATTGCATTTCGATTTGCTGCAACGCGCGAATTCGCGCGGCAATCACGTCCCGCTGCGCGCAGCCCAAGAGCACCGAACAATCCTGATCGGAGTAGCGTTCAAGAACCGACATGACATAGACAAACCGTTCGAACGGTCCCAGATCAAGAACAGCTTCAAGAACAGCGGCAATCTCTGCCTGCTCCGCTGTCATCGTTTTGCCATTACTATTGAAGCTCGAAGGCGTACGCTCCTCCATTGGGCGTGGGTTGATGACTCGTACTGCGTTCTGAATGATTGCGCGCCGAGCCCACGAGTGTGCCCATTCCTTGAACACTGGGCTCCCATTCAGTGAATCCTCAAGTCCGGAGACGAAGCACTGCTCAGCCTTCTCGCGATCCGCAGTCAGCAGAAACGACAGCCGGTACAGGCTATCTGTCTCTTCGTGGAAGATTCGGCGGAAATCACCGCTGCTCGCGTACTTCGTAGGGCTCATGATGGGCTTTGCCTCCGGCATGTTCACCTCCGTGGTGATTCCTGACGTGTCTTCCGCGCAAGTTGTTTCAGCACATGCTTGTTGAGAACACCCCAGCAGGAAAAGGTCACCCCTTTCTTCATCAGATCGAAGATTGCGTCTTCTCCCTCGCGGCTGATGACAGTCAGACTGCTCAGATCGATCACAAGTTTGCGTCCACTTAGCTCCTGACTAGCATTGCTCCAGCTTTTGCGAAGCTCAGCAACCCAGGGTCCGACCAGCATTCCCTCCACGACTAGCGTGCGACGGGACCGCTTATCGACGATCGAAATCTTGAACATGTTGCTCTCGTGCCCGAAGCTAGATATCGCAATACGCTTGCCAAAGCTACATTGCCTGGTGTCCTAGCAACCTATTGAATCCATTGGCCCCGGCGAGATCCGCCACAGCTGTGTCGAAGATTGTCGAGGTCAATCGACATTTGTCGAGAGTGGAGACAGACAATCGGCCTTAGGCTGAGCTTTTCTCATCGAGTCGCGCAGGAGCGGTATAGATGTTGGGACCACTGATGGCAAGAGCGCGGCCGAGCGGCACGGCTCATCTCCGCCGCAGAGAATCACCGAGGTCAGGGGAAAGCCTCGTTCCTGCCAAGCCCGAAGACCGCCGGCAAGCGGTCGAACGCGCTCAAATCCACGGCGGCGCAGCTCAAGCGCTACACGCGCGCTTGTGAGCTCATGAGGCTCACTACAATAAAGAACGACCTCGCGATCGCGAGGGATTGGCGTTCGCCCGTCAGCGTGCTGTCCGAGCCTATGCGGATCGATACACATTGCGCCGGGAATGCCTTGATGGCCTCGCGCACCATCCCGGCGGCCGTGTAGATCAATAACCAAGATCTTTTCGCCCGCGTCTAGCTTCTTTTTAAGCTCTTCTGGTGTGATCCGCGACATTCGGAATTCGCGCACAAAGCGATGCCATCGAACAAGCTTCCGTCCCATGTACATCGCTAGTGAAGCGAACACAACAATTACCCAAAGCGCGCCTAACCTGGCTGCGTACGCTGCAGCACGATCCAGGTCTTTGCCGAGCACATAGCCCAGTCCGGCATAGGCACCTGACCAGAGAGCAGCTCCAACGGCGTCAAAGGCAAGGAAGCGGAGCCGGCTGGTACCTGATAGGCCCGCTAAGGGAGGCGTTGCCGCGTCCAGTCCTACGACGAACTTGGCGAGCATGAGAGTCCGAGGCCCATGTCGGACGAACGTTTCTTTCGACCGGCGAGCGGCGGCGTCTGGGTTTAGCGCGAGACCATAAATGAAGTGCAGGATCTGGTCGCCCCACCGTCGACCGGCCTCGTACCACACCATGTCGGCCAGCAAACAGGCAATGATGGCGAGCCCGAGGGCCACGGCCAAGGTCATTCGTCCGGTGCCCGCGAGTGCCCCAGCAGCAATCAGAAACAGAATCGCCGGTACTGGCAAACACATTTGGCGCGCGAACACTGAAGCGAACAGCACCGAGTAACCGTGCTTTACAAGAAGCTGGACGATAGCATTCATAAGAGTGCATGCTCGGCAAAGAGACCCGTTCGAACGGCTCGCTCACTTTTCAATGAACGTTTCAAGCGCCGACATAAGGTGCCCCTTTCCAGGCAACCCAGCGTACGTAGTAAGCCCGCAACCGCACCTTTTTCTTTTGTCTGCTACATCGGCTGCAAGCTAAGTCAAGGCAACCAACCGACCAAAGCGATGCGCCAAGGGAACGTCGTAAATCGCTGACTTGAATAAGGAAGAGAAGATCATGCGGAGGATGGTGTCGAGAAATGTCCAGGCAATTTCGACACTTGTCGACGATTCTTAAAGTGGGGGTACGTCTAGAAGCCGCAACTCAGAGAATGAGCACGAGCCCAGGTGAGATGGGGTATTGCTTCGAACAAAATGTCGTAATGTTCGCCACCTGTCGAATCGTATGTCGAGGTGCTCGTCAATCCCGTGCTGAGTCTCCAGCTCCTGCTGCGCAACCTTCGTTCGCTCAAGTACTTGACTGGGCGGAAAACGAACCGAAACTTCGGCATCTCACTTGCCCTGTATTGAAATGGGAAAGAGGGTAACCGCCGCTACAGACGGAAGGACGCGCGCATGCCGGAAAGCACTGTTGAGCTGCTGGGCGGTCAAGGAGCCGACACGAATGAACGAAATGATGGTCCTTTGCGTTGAGAATCACCCTGAGTACATGGGCGCGCTGAAATACATGCTGGAAAGAGCTGGCTACGAGGTCACGCCCGCGACCAATGGGGATCAGGCTTTGCGCCTCTTGACAACTCTGCATGTAGACGGCGTTCTCCTGGAATACGACCTGCCCGATGCCACCAGCAGTGCTGTGCGGGCGGAGATGAAGCGGATCAAACCGGATGTTCCAGTCCTGATGTTTGCCGGCATCGGCAGTCAAACACCGTTCCTCCTTCGCTTTCTTGATGCTTATCTCCGGAATCCTGAGAGGCCCGATTCCGTTCTTCGCGACTTGGACGGATAGTTTCAACGACGGCTCCCGCCCTGTCGAGTCTGATTGAGCAGGCTACGGGGAAGTCGGAAGGTAGCCCGTAATGCGTCCACTGAGGTCGCCGTGAAGAAATCACTATTGTGAATCCGGCGCCAGCAGGAGGATCTTCCCAATGCCGCCTTTCTCCCCTAACACATGTGCTTCAGCCGCATCACGCAACAGCATGCGGCGACCAATAGGCAGAACGAACTTACCATCGCGTACGTCATCGGCAAACTCACGCAGCTTGGATGGATCAGGCTGCGTGCGCACGCGCGCAATCTTCACTGTCGGATTTTGGGCCGCCGCGCTTTCCGGCAAGACAGCGGCGTACCCAAAGGAGCCACTCTGCCTTACCTTCGGGATCAGCTTCGCCGCAACGTCACCGCCAACGGTGTCCACAATTGCATCCACTAAGTGGAAGTTCTCAATCGCTTTATCGTTATCAATCGCGAGAACGTCAGAGACTCCGAGGGAGCGAGCGTCATCCAGCTCCTTCCCGCGAACACCTGCGATCACCTGCGCTCCTATCTTCTTCGCCGTATGCACCGCTGCGCGCCCAACACTGCCCAGCGCTCCCGTTATCAGAACAACCTGTCCCTTTTGCACGTTTGCCGCAAGGCGTACAAGCTGGTCTCCCGTGAGCGAAATCAGCGGGATCGCGGCCGCGTTCGCCAGGTCCACACCATCTGGCAGATGCGCCACGTCCGAATCGTTGACTGCAACCAACTCGGCATAGGTCGCGTTGGATAGTGCAAGAAC
>Ga0302326_10014672_pt1 | contig 16555 bp, 12 predicted proteins | sample Palsa_T0_3_FD_202264 | JGI IMG/M metagenome (GOLD analysis project Ga0302326, IMG submission 202264) | Peat permafrost microbial communities from Stordalen Mire near Abisko, Sweden - Palsa_T0_3 | ecosystem: Environmental > Terrestrial > Soil > Palsa > Peat permafrost | place: Sweden: Abisko...
CGCATAAGCTTCGCCTTGCTCTCTGCCAGCGATGAGGATCCGCTGGCGGCAATCGAGACGTTCCTGAACAGCCTCGTCGACACGATAGCCGGCGACAGCGCGACGCTACAGACGTTTCAGATCATGATATTCAAGTGCGAGTACGTCGACGAGTTCCAAAGCGAGCTCGCACGCCAAACCCGCCGCAGCCATGAGCTTGTAAGCCAGCTCACGACCGTCTACCAGCGCGCGCAGCGCGCCGGCGGGCTGCGTCGCGGACTCGCGCCCGCGGTCGCGGCGCTCGACACCTGTGTGTTCGTCAACGGCCTCCTGCGTCTGTTCCTGCTCGATCAGGCCGGCACGCTCCTGCGGCCACACGTCAGCGCCCTGATCGCCGCACACGTCGCCGGCCGCCACAGCAGCGGACGTTAGGGCACCTGCCTCGAGCGGTTGCGCCGGCCGCCGTTCCGCGTCTACTATCCGCGGCAACAAGCGCCGTCGAACGGCGCTCCACGAGGAAGCCGATGCGTACCCAGGTTGGCATCGTCGGCGCAGGGCCGGCGGGCCTTCTGCTTTCGCACCTTCTGCACCGCCAGGGCATCGAGTCGGTCGTGCTCGACAACCGCAGCCGTGCCGATATCGAGGCCACTGTTCGCGCCGGCGTGCTCGAGCAAGGCACCGTCGACCTGCTCCGGGCCTTGAACCTTGGCGATCGAATGCAGCGCGAGGGGGCGGTGCATCACGGCATCGAGCTGCGATACGACGGCCGCGGCCATCGCATCGACCTGTCCGAACTTACCGGGGGCAAGGCGATCACCGTGTATGCCCAGCACGAAGTGATCAAGGACCTGGTGGCGGCGCGGCTCGATGATGGCGGCACGATCCTCTTCGATGCCGAGGTCGTTGGCATGCGCGATCTCGACCGCACGACTGCAGTGATCCGCTATCGCAGCGCCGGTACCGACGCGGAGCTCAGCTGCGACTTCGTCGCTGGCTGTGACGGCTTTCACGGCATCTGCCGCCCCGCGATTCCGCCATCAGCACGCAAGGAATTCTCGCGCGTGTACCCCTTTGGCTGGTTCGGTATCCTGACGCGCGCCCCGCCGTCGTCGCAGGAGCTGATCTACACGCACCACGCGCGCGGCTTTGCGCTGGTCAGCACGCGCTCGCCGGATATCCAGCGCCTGTATTTTCAATGCGACCCCCATGACGATGTCAACAACTGGTCCGACGACCGCATCTGGGCCGAGTTTCGCGCCCGTCTCGCAACGCATGACGGGTGGGCGCCACGCGAGGGGCCGGTGATCCAGAAGAACATCGTGGCCATGCGCAGTTTCGTGTGTGAGACCATGCGTCACGGACGACTCTATCTCGCCGGTGACGCCGCGCATATCGTCCCGCCTACGGGCGCCAAGGGGCTCAACCTCGCGGTTGCCGACGTGCGTGTACTCGCGCAAGCGCTGGCTGCGTATTATGCCGACGGCCGCCACGATCTTCTCGACGCATACCCCGAAACGGCGCTGCGCCGAATCTGGCGCGCCGAGCACTTCTCCTGGTGGATGACCTCGATGCTGCACCAGTTTCCCGGCAACGATCCCTTCCAGCAGCGTTTGCAGGTCGCCGAACTCGGCTATGTGACCGCGTCGCGCGCGAAATCGATCACCCTGGCGGAGAATTACGTAGGCTTACCCTTCGAGTGACCCGCCCCGATCGCCGGCGGGTCACTCGCAACGCGATTGCCCGGGACCTAGCGGGCGCTCGCGGGTAGAGGGTCCCGGCGCGACAGCGCCAGGACATTGCTGTGGCCTGCTGTTTCGGCAGGCTTGGGGCCTTTGACGCCCTGAGTTCGCAACTCGCACCGAATGCGCGCAAACGTCTTTCTGACATCGGTCTCGACGCTCGGCGTGTAGCGGAACGACGGATCAAGGATCGACTTCATGGGACTGTCTGCATATCGGCGCGCGCGGATGCTACGGTTTCAACTGGGCGCGAATTTCGCCGTTTGGGTGCGCGGCACTGTGCACGTTGACGTACAGGTCACCCTTTTGAAAGGCCGCGTACTGCGCATCGGTCAGTTTGGCGCCGGCAGGTACACTCCATTCACCCTCGCCACCCTTGGCCAACGGCACCGCAACGGGGCCATTCTGGCCCATGGCGCCGTCGTGAATATGCGCCGCGGTCGCGGTAATACCTTTCGTCATGACCTTACCGCTGACCGTCTTGTCGGCATTGATCGTGATCGTCCCGGAACCGGAAGCCGTGGTCTGGACCGGTGGCACTTCCTGGGCGCCTGAGAGCGATACGCTGACATCGGTCGCACAGGCGACGCCGCTTACAAAGAACATCACGCCCAAAGCTGTGGCGAGCGGCTGCCAGCGAAACGAATGACGCGAATTGATTGGCTTATTCATCTTTTCTCCATGGGTGGGCACGGTGTACGTGCGCCCAAATAATACTCGAATTACGCAAAACCTCGGTTTACCTGTGCGCTGATGGTCGGACTTCGAGGCGTATCGCGTCAATCGGACGCGGGCTCTTTCATCTGTAGGAAATCATGATCAGCCTGTAGGACTCGTTCCGACAGCGCGGGCGGGGACACTCCCGCGAAAGCCGTGAGGTGGCGGCCAAGTAAAAAAAACGCCGCCCGATTGCTCGGGCGGCGTGTGATGGTGGAGGCGGCGGGACAGCTGATCCATCTCTTTCGAGACGGGCCGGACTATGCCTTCATCCTGCGTACAGGATGCGGGGCGTGTTATCCGTCCATTGCCGCGACGAATCCTAGTACCGGCTCGCCGCGCGTTCGCGCGGTCAGCCGGCCTATGAGTCTCTACAGGGCAGGCCTGAGGTTTGCCCTCTTCCTACCCCTCGACGTTGCCATTCCGCCGGCAGCATTCCCGCCGTACGGTTGCAGGGTTCGCCGATGTGAGCCCCGTTGTCACTCTGCCCTTGCGGGCAGAGGCGACCATTTTACTAATCGAACCCGCGTCCGAAAACGCTACACATGCAGGACTACATGCTTAGCCTCGTCATTTTGCTCTCGCTCCGGCGCCACTGACGGACAGGCGACGCCGTTGCCAGTCACCTAAATTTAGCATGGCACCCAAGTGACCCGGGCGCACGCGATCGCTCTAAATGTCCTCGCCGTGACTTTGCCGTTACCGGCTGATCACCCGAGCTGAGCGCCGCCCGGTGCGAGGTCCGGCGGGATTAAGCCGCCAGAGCGTATGTTTCGTCGTTCGCAGTTAAGTTTGCGATTGCAGAGGATTCACAAGGTTCTGCACCTTGGCATGCCCCACGCTGCTTCGCAGTCCCCGTCGAAACCAGGTCGCCCCCGGTAAAAAGGTTCTGCGGCGAGCATTCTTTATCGCTCGCGCGCTGGTGTCGCTATGATACCACCGTGCCAGGAGGCCCCGGCATGACCTGCAGATAGGGTCTGCATCCTCCCGTTCAAGTGCGCCGCGCCTCGCTCAGGGCTCCACCACCCGCGCCCAGAGGTCTGCCGCGGGTTCGACGCCGAGGCCCGGGCCCGCCGGCAGCTCGAAAAAGCCCTCCGCGCAACGCATTTGCGTGCGCAGGAAGCGCAGATTGGCGTCGAATACCGAGTGCTGGTGCTCGTGGTAGGGAAGCTCGGGCAGCGTCGCGGCGATGTGCAGGCTCGCGGCGTGAAAAATTCCTACGCCGATGGTGGCGTGCGGGATCACGCTGACTGCGCACTCCGTCGCGAGTCGCCCGATGGCCGCGAATTGCGATACCCCCGTGTGGGCGGCTTCGGGTTGGATAACGCTCACGCAGCGGTGAAGGAGTCGCGGCCGCACCTGATAGATCGTGCTCCACTCCTCTCCCCCGGCGATTGGCACTCCGACCCGGGAGGCAATCTCGGCCTGGCCGTCGGCGTCCTCCGGGGCACACGGCGCCTCCACGAAATAGGGCTGCCACGACTCGAGCGCCTCGATCAAGGCGATGGCCTCGGCCGGCGTATAGCGCCAATGCAGATCGATCATCAGATCGATTTCCGCGCCCAGCGCCTCGCGCAGCGCCCGCGCCTCCTCGATCACGCCCTCGTGCGCAGTTGCCGCCGCGAACTTGATGCCGCGATATCCCTGGGCCACCAACTCCCGCGCCAGCGCCACGCGCGCGGCGAGCGTCGCGCGCGGCAAGCCCGACGCGTAGGCGCGAATCCGATCGCGACGCTGGGTGCCGATAAGCTTCCAGACGGGGCACCCCGCCTGCTTGCCTGCAAGATCCCACAGCGCGATGTCGACCGCGGCAAGCGCATCGGTGAAGAAGCCACTCCAATGCCCGCGCACGCGCATCAACCCATAGAGCTCATCCCAGAGAGCGGGCAGGTCGCTGGGCGTGCGACCGACGAGCATTGGCGCGAGGACATCGTCAATGATCGCCACCACCGCCTTGGGCGCGACGATGCCGTAAGTCTCACCCCAGCCTGTGCTCCCGTCGCCGGCGACAATGCGGACGAGCACCGAGCGATCGACGGTGGGATAAATCGTGCGGTTGCCCGTGCGCACGAAATAACCGCGTTCATTGACGTGTTCGTCCGCAGAGAGCGGCCCGAGGTAGGGTATCTCGCGCGGGATTGCGACGACGACAGGCTCTACCGAGCGGATGGCGGAAACCACGGCAGCGTCAGTTGGCGACCGCGCCCTGCGTCATGCCGCTCACCAGGAATGGTTCGAGCAGCAGAAAGAGCACGAATACCGGCGCCAGTGACAGTGTGCCCACCGCCATGAGGCTCGACCAGTCGACCAGGTACTCGCCGAGAAACGATTGCATGCCGACGGTGAGCATCCACAGGTCGGGATTGCTCACCAGGGTCCGGGCAAAGACGAAATCCGACCAGGTCACAATCGCCAGGTACATCGCGCAGGCCGCCAGACCCGGTCGCGCGAGCGGCAGCACGACGTACCAAACCGCTTGCCAGCCGTTGCAGCCGTCGAGCATCGCCGCGAGCTCGATTTCGCGCGGAATGCTGTCGAAGAACCCCTTGATGAGCCAGGTGGCGAACGGCACGCCAACGGCCGCATTGGCGAGTATGAGCCCACCACGGCTATCGATGAGGCCGAAGGTCGAAAAACCGATGAAGAACGGAATGACGATCAGGCTCGACGGCAGCATCTTCGAGGCCAGCAGCGCGAACCCCGCTCCTTGTTGCGCGCGACTCTTGAAGCGCGACAGGCTGTAGCCGGCGAGGGTTGCGATCGCCAAGCTCAACACGGTTGCGCCCACGGTGACCATAATGCTGTTGCCCACCCATGTCAGCACCGGCTTGCGGGCAAGCGCCGCGGCGAACGCATCGACGCTCAACAGCGACCATTGCGGCAACAGCGCCGGAGCGCGCGAGCGCGTGAGCTCGCCCGGCAGGAGCGCGGTGAGCAGCATCCAGTAAACCGGGAAGAGCACGATCGCGGCAACGGCTGCCGCGGCCAGCGCGAGCATTGCACGGCGAGCGGCTGGCATCAGAAGTATTCCCTTCGCAGCGGTCGCAGGGAGACGAGCACCAGCAAGGCCGCCAGCGCCATCGTCAGCACACCCAGTGCCGAGGCGGTGCCCATGCGGAAGAACGCGAACGCCTCCTGGTAGATACGCACGGCCAAGGTCTCCGTGGCACGGTCCGGACCGCCGCCGGTGGTGAGGTAGATGATATCGAATTCGCGCAGCGCCCAGAGCGTGTTCAGGATCACCGAGAGCGTGGCGGCCGCGCGCAAGCCCGGCCATGTGACGAAACGAAAGCGCTGCCAGGCACCCGCACCGTCGACCTGCGCGGCTTCGTACAGGCTTGCCGGGATCGCCTGCAGCGCGGCCAGGAGCGTCAGGGTGAAAAACGGGTAGCACTTCCAGATCGTCGCGACGATCACTGCTCCGAGGGCGGTCTCGTCGGTCGCGAACCACGCCAGGTCGGTGCTCAGCCATCCGGCGTTACGCAGCAGCGCATTGACGATGCCAAACGAGCCGTCGAGGAGCCACAGAAAAACGATGCTGACGATAACCCCGGGGACAGCCCAGGGCAGCAGAATAAAACTGCGCAGCCAGCGCCGCGCCGGAAAGCTGCGGTTGAGCAAAAGCGCGGTGACAAGCCCGATTGCAAACGCAGGGCCGATCGTACCGACCAGATAGACGAGGGTGACCCCAACGCTATGCCAGGTCGCTTCGCTCCCGAGCACGAGGCGGTAATTGCCCAGGCCCAGGGGCAACTGCGACAGGTGCAACACGTTAAGCGACTTGCCCTGCCGCAGGCTCGTCGCGACAACCAGATAGAGCGGATAGGCGACCAGGAACCCGACCGCGATGACCGCAGGCAGGAGCAACGCGTAACCCATCCAGCGCGAGCGGCCGATCATGGCAGCGGAATGGCGTCGACAAGCTCTTTCTGCAGATTAGTCAGGATGACGAGAGTCGATTGCGACGAGGATTGCATGCGCACCACGGCGCGGCTGAAAAGGGTCGCAAACTCGGTGAAGTTCTCGCGCAACGTCGGCTGCTGCGGAAAAAGGTTTTCGGCCTGCTCGGCCGCCTGCGTTATCGCCGCGAGATGCGGATCGGCCTTGGCCTGGGCGGCGCTGATCATCCCCACCCGACCGGCCGGCGAAGCGGTGAGTTGCACGTACTTCTCCTGCCACGCCGGCGACGCCGCGAGCAGGATAAATTCCCATACCAGTTTGTGCTTCTGCGCATCGAGCGTGGCCGGCATGTGCAGGCCGTTGCTTGCGCCGCCCGTGACGACGGCGAATGGCAACGGGGCCATCTTGAGCGACACCCTGATCTCCGGTTTGGCCTTCTGCAGCGTCGCCCACACCCACGGGCCGTCGCGCAGGAACGCCGCCTTGCCGTCGATAAACAATTGCCGCGCCAGCGTCGAGCTCGTTCCCGGCGGCGCGTAGCCAAGCGATTTGCGAAACTGCTCCATCGCCGCGACCACCCCCGGATCGGTGAAGCTGTAGTGGTTGCCCTTGAGCCAATCCTGTCTCTCGCCGAGCACCCAGGTTGCCGCGTCGATGAACATGTTCGGATGTTCCGCCGTCGTCGTGACCAGACCGAAGATGCCTTGGTCGCGATGGGTCGTCTTCGCCATTGCGTCGAGCCATTCATCCGGCGTCGTCGGCACCTTCACGTTTGCCGCGCGCAGTATCTGCTCGTTGTAGTAGAGCAGATTGCCGTAGGGGAGAAGCAGGACGCCATAGCTCTTGCCGTCCCAGCTCATCTCGCTTTGCAGCTTGGACCAATGCCCGGGGATGTCGGAGGCCTTGAGTTCGGCATCGAGCGGTTCGAGCCAGCCCTGGCTCGCGAAGCTGGCAAAATTGCGCGTCGGCAAGAGCACGATGTCGGGCGGATTGTTGCCGGCAAAGCGTACCGTGAGCTGGTTCACGTAGCTCGCGAACGGTAGCGAATAGAGCTTGATCTTGACCCCGGGATGCTTGCTCTCGTAGTCCGCGATCAGGCCTCTCCACCAGTCTGAAAAACCCGGCTCTTCCGCCTGCCAGCAGGGGAAGTCGAGCGTCACGACCTGCGCCGCCGTGGCCGCGGGCAGGAGACTCGCCCCAAGCGCAATGATTGCCGCAGCGAGCATTCGCATCATGTACCTACTCCAGCCGCGGTCCGCGGCAGCGAAAGCAGATCGGCCATTTCCTGCAGCATGATATCGACCTCGGCTTGATCCTGCGCGTCGAGCCGCGGGCCCGGGGCCCGTACTCGGGTGCATTCGATCACCCCGCGGCGCCTGAGGACCTCCTTGGTAGCCGCCCAGCGAAACACGGCCTGGAAATTGAGCAGTGGCAGCGAGCGGTTGTAGAGCGTGCGCGCATGCGCGCGGTCGCCGGCACGCCACGCCCTGACCATGCGCACGTGCACGTCAGTAAGCTCGCACGCCGGCATCGTGCCGATTGCGCCGCGCGCGAGTTCGTCGAGCAGGTAGCGCGCCCCGGCACCACCCAGAACGCCGATGAAATGGGGCGCGGTCGAAAGTTCGCTGCGGGCAAGCAGCGCCGAGATCCGCTGCCCGCACGGCATCGCTTCCTCCTTGACGTAGCGAACCGAGGGCACCGCAGCGACCACTTGCGCCACGACCGCCATGTCAAAGCCGCCCCCGGCCGGGGCGGGCGCATTTTGCAACATGATCGGTAGCTCGGAGGTGGCGCCGAGCTGTCGATAATGGTCGATGAGCGCCGCTGGGTCGCCGGCGAGCGACGCGGGCGCCATGACCATGGCCGCCTTGGCGCCAAGCATCGTCGCCTTATGCATATGGCGGGCGCTTGTCCGTGCGTCGGCGGCACTCGCGCCGACAACGATCGACACCCGACCGGCCACCGTCGCAGCGACGACATCGAGTAACCGGTCGCGCTCCTCCGCGGAGAGTTGCTCGACTTCGCTCGCCACGCCCGGATACACCAGCGCGTCGGCGCCGGCGGCAAGGGCAAATTCCACGACCCGCGCAAGCGCGTCCGCATCCGGCGCGCCGGCCGCATCAAACGGGGTCGCAAGCACCGGACAAACGCCTTGAATCGGCGCGGAAGAGGCCGCAGATGGTATGGGCATCGACGAGCGGGCGCATGTCACTTTAACAACGACTCGCGTGCAGCCGACATGCGCAACGAGCACGGTAACGGCGCCGCCGCGATCCGTCAATATGAGGCGGCGCGCGGCGGCATCCCACGTCGCCGGCACGGACAGGGATGTCGCGAACGCAACGTATAATTCGCGGTCAGATCGTCTCACTCTTTTCGACTTCCGCCCTGAATCTGCCGCTCAATGTGCCATCGCCTCTCGGCGTAGCCGCCGGGTCGCTGCCACGTCTGCTGCCGGAGCCGCCCGCGAGCGGGAGGAAGGCCCTCGCACGGCCGCTCACGGGCTCGTCGGATGCGCTCGCCCTCGCGCAATTGGCGACCGGCGCCTCCGAACGCGGCGAATTTGTCGCCGTCATCTGTGCCGAGGCGCTCGCCGTGCAGCGACTGGCCGGGGAGATCGCCTGGTTTGCGCCGCCACTGCGCGTGGCGACGCTCCCCGATTGGGAGACGCTGCCCTACGATCACTTTTCGCCGCACCAGGATCTTGTGTCCGAGCGGCTCGCGACGCTCTATCGCGCATCGCGCGGCGAGTGCGACGTGCTGCTGGTCGCGGCGACGACGGCCTTGTACCGGCTTGCGCCGCCATCGTATCTCGCGGCGTTCACCTTCTTTCTCGCCCAGGGTGAAAAGCTCGACGTCGATGCGCTGCGCGCGCAGCTCTCGCTCGGCGGCTACCAGCATGTAACCCAGGTCGTCGCGGCGGGCGAGTACAGCGTGCGCGGCGGTTTGATCGACCTGTTTCCCATGGGCAGCGCCCTGCCCTACCGCATCGACCTGTTCGACAACGAGATCGAGGCGATCAAGAGTTTCGATGTCGATAGCCAGCGCACGCTCTACCCGGTGCCCAACGTGCGCTTGCTGCCGGCGCGCGAATTCCCGCAGGACGATGCCGCGCGCACGCGCTTCCGCGGCCGCTTTCGCGAGGTATTCGAGGGCGACCCGTCGAAATCGGCGCTCTACCGCGACATCAGCAACGGACTCACGCCGGGCGGCATCGAATACTACCTGCCGCTGTTCTTCGATGCGACCGCGACCCTCGCCGACTACCTGCCCGCCAACGCGACCGTTTGCATTCATGGTGAAGTCGGCGCAGCGGCCGAGCGCTTCTGGCAGGACACCGACTCGCGCTATCGCTTGCTGCGCGGCGATCCGGAGCGCCCGCTCCTGCCGCCGCACGAACTGTTCCTGCCGGTCGACGAATTCAACGGCTGCCTCAAGCCGTTCGCCCGCATCGAACTCGGTACCGGTTCGCCCGACCCTGGGCGCGAGGGCGGGCGTCGGCGCACGACCGAAGCGTTGCCTCCACTGCAGGTCGATCGCCGCGCCGGAGACCCGCTGGTTGCGCTCAAGCGCTTCGCCACCGCAACCCGCGAGCGCGTGCTGATCGTCGCCGACGGGCTCGGCCGGCGCGAAACGATGCAACAGTATTTTGCCGAATACGGCTTCAAGCCGGCGATCGTCGCCGACTGGGCGGAGTTCGCGCGCGCCGATGTGAGTCCGGCGCTTGCGGTCGGGCCGGCGCATGCCGGTTTCCTGTGGCCCGAAGGCGGCGTCGCGCTGGTCACGGAAGCCGAGCTTTACGCCGACGTCGTCCGCAGCCCGACCCGGCGCGACGCGCGTCGCACCAACCCCGAGGCCATGCTGCGCGACTTGTCCGAAGTGCGCATTGGCGATCCTGTCGTGCATGAGCAGCACGGTATCGGACGCTACCTTGGCCTGGTCACGCTCGATCTGGGCGACGGACCGAACGAGTTTCTGCACCTGCTCTACGCCGGCGACGCCAAGCTCTACGTCCCGGTCGCGAGCCTGCACGTCATCAGCCGCTACAGCGGCGCCGCGCCCGAGGCGGCGCCATTGCACGAACTCGGCAGCGGCCAATGGGACAAGGCGAAGCGCAAGGCGGCGCAGCGCGCGCACGATACCGCGGCTGAACTGCTCAACCTCTACGCCCAGCGCGCCGCGCGGGAGGGCCACGCATTTCGTTTCGATGTGCATGACTACGAGGCTTTCGCCGCAGGGTTCCCGTTCGAGGAGACACCCGACCAGGCGGGCGCGATCGAGGCCGTGATCAAGGACCTCGTCACCGGCAGGCCCATGGACCGGCTCGTCTGCGGCGACGTCGGCTTCGGCAAGACCGAGGTCGCGCTGCGTGCGGCGTTCATCGCACTCGCCGACGGCAAACAGGTTGCGGTGCTCGTGCCGACCACGCTCTTGGCCGAGCAGCACTTCGAGACCTTCTCCGATCGTTTCGCCAACCTGCCGGTGAAGCTTGCCGAATTGTCGCGCTTCCGCACCGGCAAGGAGGCCAAGGCGGTGCTCGACGGCCTTGCCGCGGGTCACATCGATCTTGTCATCGGGACCCATCGGCTGATCCAGTCCGACGTCCGCTTCAAGCGCCTTGGTCTCATCATCATCGACGAGGAGCATCGCTTCGGCGTGCGGCACAAGGAGCAGTTGAAGCGGCTGCGGGCCGAGGTCGATGTACTGACCCTGACCGCAACGCCGATCCCGCGCACGCTGGCACTCTCCCTCGAGGGACTGCGCGATTTCTCGGTCATCGCCACCGCACCCGAACGGCGGCTTGCGATCAAGACCTTCGTCGCCCCTTACGCGCCCGGGGTCGTGCGTGAAGCCGTGCTGCGCGAGCTCAAGCGCGGCGGCCAGATCTACTACCTGCACAACGACATCGCCACCATCGAGACCCGGGCCGCAAAGCTGCGCAACCTGGTTCCCGAGGCGCGGGTTGCGATCGCGCATGGCCAGATGCCCGAGCGCGAGCTCGAGCGCGTCATGCGCGACTTCTACCAGCAGCGCTGCAACCTGCTCCTGTGCTCGACGATCATCGAGAGCGGACTCGATGTACCGGCCGCCAACACGATCATCATCGATCGTGCCGATCGCTTCGGACTGGCGCAGCTGCATCAGCTGCGCGGACGCGTCGGCCGCTCGCACCACCAGGCCTATGCCTATCTGCTGACGCCGCCCCATGAGGCGCTGTCGGTGCAGGCGAAGAAGCGGCTGGAGGCGATCCAGCTCATGGAAGAGCTCGGTTCCGGGTTCTATCTGGCCATGCACGACCTCGAGATCCGCGGTGCGGGTGAAGTGCTTGGCGAAGAGCAATCCGGCGAAATGCAGCAGATCGGTTTTCAGCTCTATGTCGATATGCTCAAGTCCGCCGTCGATGCGCTCAAAGCCGGTCGCGAAGCCGACCTGACCGAGCCTCTCGGCGTTACCACCGAGATCAACCTGCACGTGCCGGCGCTGCTGCCGGAAACCTACTGCAGCGACGTGCATGAGCGGCTTGTGCTCTATAAGCGGCTCGCCAATTGCGAGACCGAGGCGGAACTCACCGCCATGTCCGAAGAGCTGATCGACCGTTTCGGGCTGCCGCCGCCACCGACACAGGCGCTTTTGGCCTGCCATCGGCTGCGCATCGCCGGCGAGGGTCTGGGCGTTGTTCGCATCGACTCAGGACCTGAGCGCACGCAGGTGCAATTCGGCCCACGGCCCGATTTCGATCCGGCACGGCTGATCGCACTGATCCAGGACGACGCGCGCTACCGCCTCGCCGGCCAGGACCGCGTGCGCATCGAACGCGCTGCGCCGAGCTTAGACGAGCGCGTGGCGCTGGTGCGCGAGTTTCTCGGTCGCCTGGCATAGGCCGCAATAACCGGCGCCCCGTGGCCGCCACGCCACCCCAGCTTCCGCCGCAGGTTCGCGTGTTCGTGCGCGACTGGCTGTCGTCGAATAACGTTCTGCTCAAGAGTCGCGCGGGTCACGTCTTGATCGACTCGGGGTATGGGCGCCACGCGCCGCTGACGCTCTCCCTGCTGCAAACGCACCAGGGCTTGCACCAAGAGCCGCTCGCGCGCCTCGTCAACACGCATTGTCATAGCGATCATATGGGCGGCAATGCGGCAATTCAGGCGCGCTACGATTGCCCCATCGCGCTGCCGGAGGCCGAGGCGCCGCTCATCGATGCCTGGGATGAGCGCGCACTGCTGCTCGCCTACGCCGATCAGAGTGCCGAGCGATTCGCCTACGACGAACTGATACGCGCCGGCGAGACCTACCTCTGGGGTGATCTCGAATGGCGCGCGCTGGCCGCACCCGGGCACGACATGGGTGCGCTCGTATTCTTCAATCCCGAGCACCGCATTCTCATCTCCGGGGACGCATTGTGGGCCAACGGCTTCGGTCTGGTGATGCCGCCTGAGGTCGATCCGCGGGCGCTGCCGGCGACTCGCGATACGCTGCAGATGATCGTCGACCTCGACGCCCGCGTCGTGATCCCCGGCCATGGCGAGCCGTTTGCCGATGTCGGCGCCGCGCTCGAGCGCGCCTTCGCCCGCATCGCTGCATTCGAGGCCGATGGGCTGCGCACGGCACGACACGCGCTCAAGGTCATCTTGAGCTTCGCGCTGCTCGATCAGCGACGCCTGCCGCTCGACGCAATGGCCGTATACGTCGAGCGCGTGGGCATCTACCGCGATTTCAACGCTTTGTACTTCCGACTCGCCCCCTTCGCCCTGGCCGAATGGCTGGTCACCGAATTGGAGAGGTCGCGCGTCGCGCGGCGTGAAGGCCCTTGGCTGGTCCCTGCTTGAGCGTCCATGCGGAATAAGCGTGTCCGGCGCACTGTTTGCGTGCTGGTCTTGCCATGGCGCCAAGCGTGCGGTTCAATACGCGCGCTGCCTTGTCGCCCAGTCAGCGGATCGCGATCGACTCACACGAAAGGAATAAGAATGCAACAAACCCTACGGGTGTTGGCCACGATGCTGCTCGCCGGCGCTGTTGTCACGGCATGGGCCCAGGACGTCAAGCCCGATCGGGCCATCAAGTATCGCCAGGGCATCCTGCAGGCTCAGGGCTGGAATGCCGGCATCATGAACGCCATGGTCAAGGGCGAGAAGCCTTACAACAAGGAGGAGTTCCTCCTGCGTGCGACCTATCTCGACGAGCTTTCGCACATGGCGTGGGAAGGATTCATACCCGGTTCGGACCAGGGCGCGCCGACCAAGGCCAAGCCTGAAATCTGGACCGAGCCGGCGAAATTCAAGCAATACCAGCTCGACCTGCAAGCGGCTGCGTCCAAATTGGTCGTCGCGGCGCGCAGCGGCGACATGAACGTGATCAAGCCGGCATTCAATGACCTCGGCAAGGCGTGCGGCAACTGCCACGACGATTTCAAGAACAAGTGACGTCTGCAACTCACCTTCCGAGCCGCCGCCTGGCCTAAAAGCCCCACTTGCGCGTAACCAGCAGCCAAACCGCCAGGGCGCAGAGCGCGAACAGCCCGACCGCCCGCGCTAACGTTGCGCCGCCGTTGCCGACATCCACACTCGCGCGCGGAAGCTGTTTGACGCCGTCGATCATCGGCCCGATCAGGTTTTCCTTGAACCGGATCAGGTAGAAGAGCGTCGCGGCGACATGGACGCCCGCGAGCGCCAGCACGAACCATGCGTCGCGGCGATGAAAGGTGCTGATCACGTCCGACAGATCCTTGCTTATGAGGCGCGCGAGCGGCGCCTCGGTCGCGATATCGTCATTGGAGAACAGACCCGTCGAAGCCTGCACGAGCAACGCGGCAAGCAGCAGCAATACCATCCAGCCTCCGAGCGGGTTGTGGCCGACGAACGCGGCATGCGGCGGGCGCAGGAGCGACCGGGCGTAGGCGAGCACGACCCGAGGACCACGGAGGAAGCTCGCGAACCGCGCGTGATGACTGCCCAGAAATCCCCACAGGATACGGAAGAGCACGAGCGTCAGCATCGTCTCGCCGGCACGGATATGCCAATCGATCGCGTCGCCGCCGATCTTGGCCGTCGCCACCAGGACGAATAGCAACGCGACCATCAGCCAATGCACGATGCGTAGCGGCAGGTCCCAGACCCGCGCTGCTACCGGAGTCGGCTGTTGCTCGATCATGTGGTCTCCAGGAAAGGCTGACTGGCGGTGATGTCGCCCGGGCGCGGCCGCTCAGCCTTGAAACTGCGCCACCGCCTGACGGATTCCCACCGACAGCATTTCCACGGCGACCGCGGTCAGGATAAGGCCCATCAAGCGCTCGAACGCGCGCATCGCGCGCTCGCCGAGCAGGCGCTGCAACCGCTCGGCGGCGACAAGCGTCACTGTCGTCACCACCATGGCGCAGGTCAGCGCCGCGACCCAAGCCCCAAGCAGGTGCGGCTCGCGCGACGCCATGAGCATGACCGTTGCCAGCGCCGACGGCCCGGCGATCGCGGGAATCGCCAACGGCACGATGAACGGTTCGGCTCCGGGCACATCCCCGAAAACACCCTCCGGGTGGGCGAAGATCATGCGCAGCGCGATGAGGAACAGGATGACGCCGCCGGCGATCGACAGCGACGTCTCCGACACGCGCATGAGCGTGAGGAAGGCGTGGCCGCCAAACAGGAACGCGAGCAGCACCGCGTAGGCGATGAGGCACTCGCGCAGGACGATGCGTACACGGCGCTCGGCCGGCAGCGGGGCCAGGGCGGCGGCCACCAGAGGCACGTTACCGAACGGGTCGATGACGAGGATGAGCAGGATCGTCGCGGACAGGAGTTCGGAGGCCATCGGGGCGGGCGGCGTTCTATCTCTCTCTGCAGCAGTATATCGCCCAAGCGTCGCCCGGACCGAGGGGCGCTGGCATAATTATAAAGGCTTCGCAAAAGGGAAGCGTCAGTCGCAACGACCTTACGCCGAGCGGGCTCGGGCCGGTGCAGAACGCAGGTTTACGAGATGATGAGGACACTCCATGCAGCGCCCTTGCGCAGAGATAGCATTCTTCGCGTTCGCGATATTTTTGACCAGCGTACGTTCCGACGCCGCGCCGCTCATGTCCGGCGTTGAAACACAGTACTTCGACGACTCGGTCCCGGCGCAAAAGGACTTTTATCAGCATGTAAACGGGAAGTGGCTCGCGACAACCGCGATTCCCGCTGACAAGGCCAGCTACGGCCCGGACAACATATTATTCGACGAAACGCAGGAGAGGCTGCGCGCGATTATCCAGGACGCCGCTCAATCCACAGCGCCCCCGGGATCTGATGCGCGCAAGATCGGTGACCTGTACGGAAGCTTCATGGACGAAGCGAGAATTGACGCGCTCGAGCTCGAGGCTCTGCAGCCGGAACTCAATCGCATCGATGCACTGAAATCGAAAGCCGAACTCGCACCGCTGATCGCGCATCTGCAACAGATCGGGGTTGGCACGCCATTCGATGCAAACGTCGATCAGGACAACAGGAACTCGACCGAGTACGCTTTATACCTTACTCAAAGCGGCCTTGAGTTGCCGGATCGCGACTATTACCTGAAAACAGACGATCCAAGACTGATGAGCATACTGGCCAAATACGTGACGCACGTTGAAGCGACGCTCAGGCTTACCGGTGACAAACTGGCGACAGAACACGCACGGGAAATTGTGGCGCTCGAAACCAAGCTCGCGAGCGCACAATGGACCCAGGTCGAGAATCGCGATCCTGTAAAGACGTATAACAAATATCCGATTGCGAAGCTCGCCGCGCTCGGGCCCGAATATCCGTGGCTCGCCTATCTGCGATCTGCCGGCGTCGACACGCGAGTACAGGAAGTGATCGTCCAGCAGCCAAGCTTTATTTCAGGCTGGTCCCAGCTGTTGAGCGATACTCCGATCGAGATCTGGCGCATGTACTTTAAATGGCATTTAATAAATGCTTATTCACCGTATTTGAGCAAGCGCTTCGTTGACGAGCGATTTGCGTTCTATGGCAAGGTCGTCAGTGGTGTGCCCGAGAACAGGCCCAGATGGAAACGCGGGGTCACGTTTGTCGAAAATTCCATTGGTGAGGGACTCGGCAAACTGTACGTCGCCAAGTATTTTCCTCCTTCAAGCAAGGCGCGCATGGATGCACTGGTCGGCAATATTCTGGTTGCCTACAGGCAAAGCATCGAGAGCCTCGACTGGATGGGCCCGGAGACGAAAGTCCAGGCACAAGCGAAACTGGCGA